>Ga0041059_1002320_pt1 | contig 14361 bp, 10 predicted proteins | sample AraColnosormetaG_FD_56232 | JGI IMG/M metagenome (GOLD analysis project Ga0041059, IMG submission 56232) | Arabidopsis roots microbial communities from North Carolina, USA - Col MF nosort | ecosystem: Host-associated > Plants > Roots > Unclassified | place: USA: North Carolina | collected...
TTGGTGAGAGTTATCTTTTTTTTTTTTTGGAATATTGGGTGAGAATCTGAGTAATGGGATTTACATAAAAAGATTCTATGTAAATACTAAAATAATCTGGAAATTATTAAATTTCCAAACTTTGTGTTCCATTTTGTGGACTCAAATTTGTTTATAAAGATCTCAAATCAGAGAGATTGAGACGACCAAGAACAAGCAGAAGAAGAAGAAGAATTGAGAGAATGTGGTGGTGGTCTTCTTCAACTAAAGGTCGTTCGAATCTGGAGAGGTTTCTTTTAGGAATCACTCCTAAGCCTCCTTCCTTCTCTCTTCCTCAGGTAATTTTTTTTTTTTTAATTCTTCATTCTCTTAGACTAATCCTTAATTTGGGGGTAAATTAAGGTCTTAAGCCTCAACTAATCAAATTTTAAAAAACTATTTTAATCGATTGTCTCTCCCCACAAATCTCTCGTCTCTAATCAGCAGATTTTGTCCTAAAGGTCTTATTTTTAATCAAGGGTGATGTATCAGACAACCTAGAACTTGTAATAGTTTAATGATTTGGTGTGAGTTTTCAGATGAGATTTGGGCTATAGAGACAATAATTGCATGGTCCATCAAGGAGAAAAATTATCTATGAAATCTATATCCAATTTAAATGGTGTCACATCAGTTTATGGATTCTATAACACCACGTGGAAACGTGCGACAGAATTGCTTTACTCAACTATTTTTTATATTACTATTATATTCAGTAATCCATTAGCTAAGTACTGAGTTTTGGTTGAATCTTCTTGGTTGCTTTGGTATATCCTCTGGTTCTGTATCATTACAAGGTTGTCTTATTCAGTAATCTTGGTTTATATCTCTGATTATGGATTAAGAGCTCAATACATGTTGGTCTAATAACCTAAAGATCATGTTGTTGCATTTACATTTTGGGGGTAATTAGGAGTTAATGATAGCTAGATTATCAGCTAAACATTGGCTTTCAGTGTGCTGCTTTGTAGTGTGTTAGTTTCAGAGCTTTGTGAGTTGATGATATTAACAATTTGTGGCAGGAACAGGGAAAGGAGGAGATTGAGTATTTCAGGCTTGGTGATCTCTGGGATTGTTATGATGAGATGAGTGCGTATGGCTTTGGCACACAGGTTGATTTAAACAATGGCGAAACCGTTATGCAGTACTACGTCCCGTACCTATCCGCTATCCAAATCCACACTAACAAACCCGCCTTGCTTTCCAGGTTACGTTTCCCACTTGATTCTGTGACATTTTAGTCTGTTGTGATGAAAGTTTGACTATGGAAGTATTAGAACATCTCTTGATGGTTTGTTCTTGGGTGTTGCAGGAACCAGAATGAGGTGGCTGAATCTGAGAGTAGCGAGGGTTGGAGCGATAGTGAGAGTGAAAAGTTGTTGTCAAGGTCAATGAGCAATGATTCAAGCAAAACATGGGATGCTGTCTCTGAAGATTCGGTTTTCGATCCGGATGGTTCACCGTTGCTGAAAGATAGACTTGGTAACCTTGACTTTAAGTACATTGAAAGAGATCCTCCGCACAAGCGGATTCCCTTAACCGACAAGGTTCTCTTCTCTCCTTTCATTTTCATTTCTTAGTAACCTCATTCTCAGTTTTGAAACGAAAGTAACGTTCTTGGTTCTTGTTCAGATAAACGTATTGGTGGAGAAATATCCGGGACTCATGACCTTAAGGAGTGTCGACATGTCTCCTGCAAGTTGGATGGCTGTTGCGTGGTAAGTAGTTCTTTGTTAAGTTAACAAAACCCTTCCTGTTTGGTTAACTGCTAGAAATAGTGATTGAGTGATGGTTTGATGAATTAGGTACCCGATATACCACATCCCAACCTGCAGGAACGAGAAAGATTTGACGACAGGCTTCCTAACTTATCATACTCTATCTTCGTCTTTTCAAGGTACGTATGATCACTTCGAATTCATTGCTCAGTAACAAGCACCATTTTCTGGTTTTATTAATGGTGTTAAAAATGCTGCAGATAATGTGGTGGAAGGAGATCAAAGCAACAACAATGAAGAAACAGAGTTTTGTGAAGATTCCGTAATAAACAAGAGAATGCCATTGCCTCCGTTTGGTGTAACAACTTACAAAATGCAAGGAGATCTTTGGGGGAAGACGGGGTTTGACCAGGACCGGTTGCTTTATCTTCAAAGCGCTGCGGATTCATGGCTGAAACAGCTCAATGTTGATCACCATGACTATAACTTCTTCCTTAACTCGAGCTTCTAAAGATCAATCGGGTCGTTCGTATGTTTATCCTTCTCCAAACCTTAAACAAAAAAAAAAGACCTCATAACCCTTTTTCTTTGTTGTTTTCAAGCTCCTTTTGTTTCTCTGTGTTTTTTGTTCTTTTTGTTTTTGTCTGGCTCGTTGTGTTGTTTTAGGTAGCAACCGCCATCGCGGAGTTTTTTCTCCTTTTGCAAGCCAATCATGGAAGTTTCTAAGAAGAAAACAGAGCTTTTTTTTCTTTTTTTTTAACGGTGTTGAGAAAACAAGAAAGTTGTTTTCTTTTCTTGGGTGAGAGATCATGTAAATTGACCTTGAACAGAGGACTCTGTTTTGTACTTTTCTGTCTAAAATATATAAAAAAATCTGTCTTTCTTGTATGTCGGTATGAGTGGAAGAAGAAGACTGTTTTTGATAGATTTGATATGTCCTTTCGTTTCTTTTCAAGATTTTTTAGTGTTGAATATGATGACGATGTTGTCATACAATATTTACTTAGTAACAGTTGTTGCATACTTTTTTTTCTATGTTCTTTATAATTTAATTTAAATTGTTTCTATGTTCTTTTCGAAGCTTAAAAGAATTGTGCAATCCCAAACTGAAACAGTCAAACTTACTAGTTCAACAAAATTGTTTTGCTATATCGGGCTGATATTTACTGTCGAACACAGGTAAAAAAGTATTTATTTTATTTTTTTGTTGAACACAGGTAGGTATATGCCTACATGGTATACAAATAATATAGACAGTTTCATAACATTTACAATTGTAACATACTGTTTTTACAATTTTTGTTGTCGTTTTCTTATTTATCGTATTAAAATTGATCTTATCCTGAATTTTAAAATTTAGATAACTGACAAACGAAAAGATTAATGCTAATTGTATATGAAATGAAATGTATTGTTGTACATTTTAAATTATATAGACAATTTAATGATATTTACAATCACAACCGATCGTTTTGTCAATTTTTGTTGTCGTTGTATTATTTATTGCATTTATATCGATCGAACCCTAAATTTTACATGTAATTCACTTACAATCAAAAATAATTAATGCTAACTTTATATGAAATTACATGTAGTAAATTTAAAATTATATTGACAATTTCTTCTTTGCATTTTTGTTGGCATTTTCTTATTTATTGCATTCAAATCGATTAAACCCTGAAATTTAACATGTAGATCATTAACAATCAAACATAATTAATGGTAACATTAACATGTAGTAAATTTAAAATACAATACACAATATTTTGATATAATTTTGAGTTTAACCAAATTATCCAACCTATAAAAACACATGCAATGGATTCTTGAAATCTTTATGTCTTTAGCGATTTGAAATGAATTTATGTAGATTTTCATGTGTACACACAATAAGTAATAAAATCTAAATTATCATCTACTTAAAATAAAAACATAAAATTTAATCATAAAATCAATACTAAATATATCAAATCAGTAAACAAAAAATCCTATTTCATATTAATATGTTAAGAAATAAACTTTTATGATTTTTTTTTTCCAACCACTACATTTATGGTTGTTTTTCAAATGTTTTCTTATGATTTTCTGAGTCAATTTTTCGCTTTTTGTTAGCTGGATACTCTCTCTTCTGATAATGGTCTTTTGTTTTTCAAAAAAAAAAAAAATAATAATTCTTTTTTGAGCAAATTATTTGGTTGGAAATTGCAAAGTTTATCAATCAAATTAATCTCATCCTCCTTCTTCTTCTTCTTCTTCCAAGTGACATGAACTATACAACATTACGCGTTTTCTTCTCTTATTGATTCCTTCGTAAGAAATCTTCTCCACTAGTTGACCAATCGAGAGACTTGTGGTCTTCCCGGAGATGGTTTCGTTTACGGGTTTCGCTTTCGTATTTGGAATTCTACTTGGGATTCTTGCGATCGTTACGGCGGAAGTTGTAGGGTTTTTGTATCTTCTGAAGCGATTGAATCGGAAAAGAGATCGTCAGGAATCGAATTCGAGTTCTGATCCAAACTTCAAGAGTTTTGATCCTCGCCAATCCATTGATTTTAGTCTCAACAAACAGGTGATCAGTTTTAAAGTTTCTCGTTAGTTCCGCAGTGTACATTGAGTTTCTTGCATTGGTGATCTCAACGAAACCCTAATTTAGTTCCGATTAGTCAGAATTAGAATCTGGTGGTTTTGGTATTGAGGCAATTTTGATGATTTTCTCTATTTTTAGATATCTGAAGTGGAAGGTGTTTGATTTCATTGTGTTGATGCATTTGATATCTTATATCTCTCAGGGAGTGATCTGGATATTGGAATTAGATGAAAATGTAAAAGATTGGATGAAGGAGAAATTACCAAAAGAGCAAAAGAAGAAGAGAGTAGATCTCTTGGAGGTACATCCAGTTAGGAGATTTGCTCGCATCAAAGATCATAAGCTCATCTTGTCTGATTCATTAGATGGCCCTCAGACTCCTATTACTTTGAAAGGTTGCTTTGTTGACGCTGTTTCAGGCTCTGGACCAACAAGGAAATGGTAAGACTCTCAAAAAGCGTATTAATCGGATCCATTTTCGATAATGTTTCGAGTTTCGTATTCATACTCCTTTGTTTTATGTTATCTTAGGGCTAAAAGATTTCCTATACAAGTAGAAAGCAAAACTTCTGTCTTGTATAAAGGAAACAGAGTGTTTTACATTTTCTTAGAGACTTCTTGGGAGAAGGAGTCATGGTGTAAAGCTCTTCGTCTTGCTGCTTGCGAGAATCAGGAAAGGTTTATTTGGTCCACCAAATTGAAAGAAGATTTCCGGAACTATCTGGCTTCCCTTAATGCTGCCTATCCTTCTTTTATGAAACCATCAGCTGGGTTTAGTTTTGAGTCATTGGACAAGGGGCTTAAAGCAGATGGTCCTTCATCAAAGGTTCGTTTGATCTGGAAGAAATTTTCGAAAAAGTGCTCAACTAAAGTGAATTTTCCCCCGTCGATTCGTGACGACAAGAAGACTTCATCCCGTTCTTACCAAGATTCACAATCTACTGGTAGCTCTGGAAAGAGTACCTCAGCAAGGAGGATGCAAGATAACATCCCGGAGGAAACTGATGTCCAAGTTATCTCACGTTCTTGGAGCCATAGCAGTCATGCATCAGATGTAGATTCAGAAGACAAGTCTTTTGATGAAGGAACATTGGCATTGAACGTAGTATTATCTCGGCTGTTTTTTGATGTTAAACAGAACACAGTACTGAAGAATTTAGTGCGCGAACGAATCCAGGTCTGTTCCATGAATATGAAAGCTTTCACTGAATGAGGATATTGGTTGCGTTCATTTATTATCTAACTATTGTTGTGTTTAAACAGCGGATAATGTCCAACATGAGAATTCCCAGCTACATAGGCGAATTAATCTGCTGTGACGTAGACATTGGAAATCTCCCGCCTTACATACACGGTACGAGAATTCTTCCAATGGAGATGAATGGTGTGTGGGCGTTCGAAATAGATATTGAATACACTGGTGGTGCGGGACTTGAAGTTGAAACTCGGGTTGATGCTCGAGAGGAAGATTTGCAGAAAGGCATAGCTGAGGGAAAGTTGCAGCCAAATTCTGCTGGGGATGTTCCACCAGATCTCCTTGAAGGTCTTGCAGATTTTGAAAAGCAATTAAATGTTCCCGGAGGAACTGTTGATGCACAAGATGTGAAAAGTGGTGGAACTGATAAAGCTGGTTAGTACGGTATTTGCTGATTGGTTTTATGTAATCATCTAATCCATTTTCTTGTGGTTTTGCATAATGCTTAGAAGCATTAGACTAAGGATGAGAAATTATATTTATTTTCATCTGTGCAGATGAATCGAAGGGTCCAAAAGGTACAAAAACAGGTTCGAGCAATGGATCCAAGTGGAAGTCTATGCTGAAGAACATCGTTGAACAAGTTTCCCAGGTTGATCTTCGTTTTTCTGTTATGTTTAGAAGACAGTTTCGTTGCTTGTTGCACTCTTAGTTCCCTCACTGCCCAAGCTTCACAAGCTCGGATTGTGGCATGATTAATAGGATCTGCAAGCAGAATTAGAAACACCTTTTTCTTAGCTCTTGTAGTATCTTAGACTATCTCGTTTTGTAAAACTGCAGGTCCCAATTACTTTGTCTATAGGGGTGTCTTCGCTTCGAGGGACACTGTGTGTACACATGAAGCCGCCTCCATCTGATCAACTGTGGTTTGGCTTCACAAGCATGCCTGATATTGAATTCAACCTTGTCTCTTCTGTTGGTGAACACAAAATCACAAACAGCCATGTTGCTATGTTCTTGGTCAACCGGTTCAAGGTAAGCTGTTGCGTTTTTTTTTTGTTTATGAAGGAATTCCTAACTAACCATAAGACAAAAAACAAATTCTGCAGACGGCGATACGAGACGTCATGGTGCTCCCCAATTGTGAAAGCGTTACCATTCCTTGGATGACAGCTGAAAAGGATGATTGGGTCGAACGCAATGTCGCTCCATTCATGTGGCTGAATCAAGACTCCACCAGTGATCGCGAAAATTTGGAAGCTGCAGAAGCGAAATCTAAAGCTGACAAGCCACCGACTTCTGAACAAATGCAGAAAACTGTCAACATCCCGCAGAAGCCTAGAATTGAGGAAGAATCTGTGTCGGCTGACACTGCACCATCAGCTAATTCCATAGCTCTCCTAGTAGAGAGTGACAAATCCTTAGAAGAACTCAAGACTCCACTGCTGGAAAGCAGCGAAAAGCATGATACAATAGCGAGAGGAGGCAGTGCGGGAGATATAATTCCGGGTATTGGTCAATCACCGTCTATGTCGACTGTTTCGGGTGAAGAGGATGATTCAAATTCAAAAGGAAAGAAAATGGGGGCAGCAAAGGCGAGGATGTTCGATTTTAGGAAGAAAGTGGGAGAGAAGTTTGAAGAGAAGAAACGTCACGTTGAGGAAAAAAGTAGACAGATTGTTGAAAAGATGAGAGGACCTTGACACAATAACAAGGAGAAGAAGCTTCTTTCTTTCTTTTTCAGGTTTCAGACGAACACAAAACTGATAGACAGAAGAAAGTCAATAGATTAGAGTATAGGTATTGGTACTTGTATTCATGTTTGGTAAAAAGATATCGAGCATTGCGAAATCGTTCTTTATTTTTTATTATTACAACATAAGAGTAGCATAAGAAAAAAAGTATCTATGCAAGTGATCTCATCATACAGACAAAGAGAGCTTGAACAACGAACAAAAGCAGTGGTGACATGAGGAAAGTTCCATCTAGTAATCTTCAGGGGCCAAGGGCTGGTGTACACCATGTGCGTGGTGGGTAGGTGGTTCGGTGGGTATGACCATGTACTCATATATAAGGGCGGCTAAAGCACTACCGATGAATGGTCCGACCCAATAGATCCAGTGGTCATGCCATCTCCATCCCACCAACGCTGGACCAAAAGCTCTAGCTGGATTCATCGAAGCACCAGAAAATGGTCCACCTACTAAGATGTTTGCCCCAACTATGAGTCCGATTGCAAGCGGTGCTATGATCCCGAGGCTTCCACGTTTTGGATCAATCAAAGTGGAATACACTACGTAGACTAAGCCAAATGTTAAAATGATCTCTAATACAAGTCCATTAACCGCTCCAACACCTGATGCTAGACGGAAACCAACTGGTCTCTGCATGAACACAAACTCTTTTTAAGTCATATACCCTATATTAATATGGTAGGTTCCATCTTAAAAAGCATTGCAACACTAAGTACTAGCTAGATATATATGAAGTTGACTAGTGTTACCATGCCGTTTGTTGTGAGCCTTAACAAGAGACAAGCGAGGATGGCTCCAAGAAGCTGAGCGATCCAGTAGTAGATGGCGCGGATCGCTGTAACTCTGCCTCCAACAAGAGCACCAAAAGTGACTGCCGGGTTAACGTGTCCGCCGGAGACATTAATGGCTGCTGAAACAGCAGCAAACAGAGCAAACGCATGAGCCAACGCTACTAAAATCAGCCCTCCTGGTGTGTTTGTCCCCGCATGAGCCGCATGTTCCCAATACAACTTATCTAAGGAGAAGAAAAAAAAAGTCAGAAGTCTGAAGTCATATCACATATGCAAAGACTCAAGTATTAGAGTCAGAACGGTGCTTGTACGAACCGAGAGAGAGGATAGAGCCTTCAGCTGCAAAGACGAAGACAAAAGTGGAGAGAAACTCAGCTAAAGTTGCTCTAATGGAGTCAGGGTGTGTAGCCTCATCGGCTCTACCGAAACCGTATGCTCTACGAGCTGATGTTGCCATTATGATCAAACACTTGAAATTAACAACAAAGTGTGAAGAAGAAAGAGAGAGATAGAGAGAGTTTAAAAGAAACCAAAAGAAGCGAAGTCGAAGTAAAAAGGGACAGATGTGAGACTTGAGTGTCTTAAGCTGGACACGTAGCTTTAAATTGCATGCAATTACTTAACCATAACTTAGATGTTTTCCTTAAGAGTTGGTGTTCGTGCTGCTTTCTTATCTTCTCTTGGTGAGTTATTTTTGGACGAACCTTATTAGGTTCGGGATATATAATACATGTCCTCGTGTACGTGTTTATGTATGTGTATGTGTTGTGTTGACTAAGCATGCATGTGTGCCAAGTAGATAAACAAGCATATGAACCTTCTAGAGTTGGGAAAACTGTGAGATTGCACGGTTTCACGGCAGATTAATCGGAAGTTAATGAAATTGTAATATGTTCTTTATGATTTGATCGTTTGATAATTCTGCAAGTCAATAATTATTTCTTAGTTCAAGCATAACATGTGACAAATGATTTTCACTTTTAACCTGGTAAAATTTCGGCTTCTTTCTTCTTAGGCTTCAAATGATTTTGGCGGGTAACTGACAACAAAAATGTTTGACAAAAAAAAAACAACTGTTTACATAATGTTTTCTGTCTTCTATAGAATCTTTATTACCATCAAATGAATTTCAAAACTGTGATCTCCATTGAATTTGATATCGGAGTGTGATTTCTTCAATCAGGCGTTGTTAGATCCAGAAGCAGCAGCCGCAGCCGCAGCCGCTTTCTTATTCTCCCTCTTCTTCTTGTTTTTAAGAGCGTTCTTGCTCATCTCTCTGTATTAACACCAGAGGAGTCTCCATCAACATAAGAGCGACAGTTTTTGAGATTTATGTATGTATTACAAGATAGAGACTTACCCTGTTGTGCTTATTCCAAGTAACTGCAATTTCAAATAATAAAAACTATCAGAGACATAATGATATGTGATGCCAAATGTTCAATCGAAAACGGTAGTAGCAGTGTATATTTAAGGCCATATGGTTATGGACACGCATATTTAAGGGCTCATTGAGAGAAACTTGAGTTATTTTCGTTTTTTGTTTCAAGTATGAGACAGAATCATGACTGTATGGTTAATAATTAGTAATTTGATATCACGGGTGATTATTGAAAAGTTGTTGAGTTACCTCGGCTTGAACAGCAGCTGCATGCTTAGCATGCGGAGGTCGATATGCGGCCGGTTTCTGTGCAATAGGATTGGGGGCAATAGTTTTCTTCTGAGCTGATCCTTGTCCTAAGATAGATAAGTAGAAATTGGTTAAGAACATGATAAGTTAACAAAAATATCTCATAATTAGAGACAGTTTCAAGCATTTGAACCAAGAATTTCCGACCTTGCGATTTGCCCTCGCCGAGTTTCAATGATTCAACTGACTTGATAAGTTCACTGATGTCACCGAACCTCTCTGGAGACTCTGGTTTCCATTCAGCCTGCAGGTAAAAATCATAGCACTCCAGTAAGACAATTATAATAATCAATGTATGCTTTTCAAAGCTGTTTAAGAGACACATACCTGATACAGCCTCTCAAACATCTTCTTATAATAACGCTTTCCGTCGTAGTTGAAGATTTTCATCCTTCAGTCAGGACAAAGACGAAAGATATAGAACACAACTTTAAACCAAGGAGAAAAAAAGAATAATACCATCTCTGACTGGTTGGTTCATAAGTCAAAAGTGATGGATTAAAATAGGCGGGTATGAAAACAAACAATTGATGCACGATGCATAGTACTCATTGTATCACTCAATTATGAGGGAAGAAGTATTAACATACCCATTGTCAATTTGACGTCTTGGTGCTGTTGAGGCAGTCAAGAAATAACGCCCGTCTGGAGACCATTCACTTGTCACAGACCACTCGGCTTTATTACTTCCTAGCTGCTTCTTATTTACAACATCCCAGAAGGCCTGAAATATAACCATTTAGAAAGAATCGTTTAGAATGTCAATTGCTGACTTATTGTCACCCGAGAACTGAAAAATATGAACAACACAAGGGATCGTTATTTACCATATCACCAGGCAAGTTACCGAATCCAGCCACACATAAAACTGTGGAACATCGATTGAAAGTTACAAAAACAGGTATGTACAGAAATCCTCTGTTTAAGAAGAAACAAAAACGAGAGGACAACAGAAAACAGGGATGAAGAAAAGCATCATACCTCTCCCTTTTGGGTTCCATCGAAGAGTGTTATAAGGACCTTCGCCAAGTTCCATCAATGGTTTACAATTCTTGTCAAAGATTGTCACACAAGCAGGCATAACTGAAGTCGGAGTTGAGGGAAAGCAATGCCAGAAGGAGTATATAGATCCAAATCGAAATAACATCTTAACAAGAACACAATGATATTAACATGTCAATGAAAAAACATTATTCCTAAATGAACTCGTAGAGATAAGTCGTTATAGCTGATGGAAAAAGGATACAGCCATATACAACAGCAAACTCTGAACCCGAAAAGGACCACTGAACATCATGAACTGGTCCTTCTTTACCTGTTAAAGCACCAAAGAGTCAGTACAACCAACAATCACAACAGCAGATACATAAAGCTTAGGACTTACGTAATGGAACAAGGCCCTCATGTGTGCCGTCTATTGTAAGGTAGTGTAGCTTCGTTTCCCCATAGTAACTTTGGTTGGTCTTGTCAACATCTGATTGTACAACCACTAGGAGTCCAGTGGAACCATGGTTCCAACTAAACTGCACAGAGGAACATCGGAAAAAGCTACGTCGAGCACTTGGCTGGCTCTGCAATTCTTCCCCACATCCAAAAATCTGGACACTGCCTGGACTCCCCTATATATGAATGAATTAACATGTTAGAGTTGCTTGTCTATAGAGGAAACATTTATACACATGATGTTCTGCAACTTCAGGAATGAAAATAGACTACTTTGTGAGAGAGAAGACTGCAACAGATTTAACATATAGAAGAAAAGATGTCTTTTTTTGCTATTCAAAAGTATAATGCGATAGCCCAAGCAGTGAAAAGTACCTTTGATTCTGGAACAAACACAGCAACATGGGAAGCTGGCGTTTTAGAAAGCTCAAATGCAGCAATCCCAGGAACTCTGATCCGGGATGTTATTCCTTTCGAGAAATCTTTCGGGTCAAAGAATTGGACCTCATTTGTAGCTAACCGGCACGCAGAAGATTCATCAGGACAGAAGCGAATTGATGGCCTATAGAGCAACCACAGAAACACTCGTTATTATAAAAGCAGCATAATAAGCACAAGGACTATCTATAATTGATGCATCATATATGATGCCAATAAAGCACTGAGACCTGCTTACCATGAGGCTTTAGTAATGGATTTTTGGTAATGACTGTGTGCTAGATCCCCTGTCTCAGTATTCCAAATGGAGACATTCTTCTCTTGGGGAGTAGTGGGTTTTTGAAAAGTCTGAAGATAAGTCCCACATGGAGATAGCTCAGCAGCTGTAACATTTGCTATAGTGAATGACCGCACTTCTGTCAAGCTGGTGGCATCATAGATACTAATAACTCCATCAGATTTCATCGCCATTAACTTCGATCCATCAACACTGAACTTCGTGTTAGAGCATGAAACTCGTTCAAGCTTGAGAGTGGGCTGGCCATTAGTAAATGGAGGACCATTCCACACAGTGAAGCCTTCAGCTTCTCTAACTACACAGAAAAGCGACTTTAGATAAGAGAGAGACATTTAAACATAACTCGAAGAATGAAATTGAGTTTCAGAGATATGTACCTAAAATCTCCAACGACGGTGAAGAACTCATTGCTTACTTGATACACCTAATATATAATGCAATGATGAAAATTAAAATCCCAGAATTGATACACTGGTTACAAATTGAAGTCAACATAAAAGCTCTCAAATTTGTACTGAACGTATAAAACCCTCATCATCAATTACACAGTGATCGCGGTAGAGGAAACGATAATCACCAAATTACTTTACTGGATTGAAGTAAAGTAAACAACTTTTATATCACAATTTCTCAAAGGTGAAATGCAAGAACAGGAAAATCTGAAACTGGAGAAGAAGAAGAAGAAAGCACCTAAATGAAGCACGCAATAACGGAGACGATCCGGTAATCGACGGCGAGAGAAGTCGGTCGCTGTAGTGGCCGGCTTAAGCTCTGAACCGTATAAAGAGATACCCTAACTTAAATTTCATCAGCCTTTTGAATACTCTAGGTAAACCAGAAGGTTACTGTATATTTATAACCAAAGAGAAAAAAAATCAGCTTTTTTTATAAGCTAGAGGTTTTTAGTTCTCTGTGTGGAGTACGGCTGCATTGTTTCTACCAGGTGAATCTCTTGCTAATTCGATTCAAATTAGGTTTTTTTCCTTAGAGAATCATATCTGTTTATAAAGAGTCGGCTTTGAGTTGTGGTACGATTTCGTATTTGGTCTCTTTACTAGATAGTTCACCAACTGCTCGACGTAATTTCTCAATGAATCCCTACTCTCTTTTTCATAATCTCCGGCGAAACTACCTGTAGATTGTTTTAGATATTCATATATAGGTTATTGAGCTTTATTCTGTCTGTTATATACTGTCACTTTCTCAAAATTCAAAATTTTGGATATCAGAAGTCCCAATTCTGTTCAATGTTTTCCTATTGTAAAGAAATTGACTTTTTACTTCAACAATCCAAATTTCTTCACCATTTGTCTGATATTTGTATATATGTTTACTTATTGGATGATTTCATCAGTAATTTGTGGGATTTCCAAGCTCCAGTTTTTCGAATATGGCGGAAGTAAGTCTTGGTATGCTTATAGACATTGTGGACGAAGAGTGGATGAGGGACACTTTGCCTGATGATGGTAACCCTTTTTCCTCCTACATTATACCTCAAGATCATTGTGTTTCTCCTATTTTCTATTTCATAAGAGATTATTGTTGCAGATCTTCCATTGCCTCCAGTGCTTGCTGTTAAAACTGATGATACTGAAGAAACCAGTATGGCTCTTTGTTTTTTTCTTTGCTTTGCTTTACAGTTTACATAGCTTTATGATTCTTAAGGTCTAAATTCTTTGGAATATAGTCTTTTCTTAAAACTGCTAGCTGTGAATCCACACTGGTGATGCATTTCTGATCCAAGATGTTAAACACCCATATTGAGACCTTGAAATGTCATAAGGAAAGTAATGGAGACACATACGTCACTTTTTGTGTATGTTTCAAACATAGTAAAGCTCAAATTTGAGCTTTGTTTCAGAGGGTTTCTGAGATTTAACAACTTTCACTTCCAAGATACCTATGAATCTTCATATAAGCAGCTTGACTAATATAATCCCTCACATTGTGATTGTTTCAGATCAGGAAACTCAGCAAGCAGATGCTGAAACTTGGCGTGATCTAGCTCTTGATACACAGTAATAGCCTCTTAAGTACAATGGAAAATTCTTACAAGTCTTGTTTCTCGTTGTGTATGATCAAAACCAAAACTGTTCCTGGCTTTGTATTTTTTTTTGGTAGAAGAGGGGGGCGAACCCCCATTTTTATTAAAACTGAAAAACTAAAAAAAATTACACTTGAACGTTCCGGGGGTACGCAGACCCCGCTACATTGTCGTGAACAATCGACATAACACTATCTGGAGTAGAATTAAACAAATGAAAACCTAACGGTAAAAGAAAAGCATAGTTAGCTAACCCATCCGCGAGATGATTAGCTTCTCTATAAACATGCGAAATCCGGACTGACCAGTCCTTTGAAAGTAAGCCATGGCACAACCGCACCAGGAAGGACAGCGGATGCGAATCATCAATCCCTGTCCGAAGAAA
>Ga0041059_1002321_pt1 | contig 14358 bp, 9 predicted proteins | sample AraColnosormetaG_FD_56232 | JGI IMG/M metagenome (GOLD analysis project Ga0041059, IMG submission 56232) | Arabidopsis roots microbial communities from North Carolina, USA - Col MF nosort | ecosystem: Host-associated > Plants > Roots > Unclassified | place: USA: North Carolina | collected 2013-09-02
AAAAAGGAAAAAAAAAAAAAACAGCATCAATGTTCATCTTTTCCCCTACATACATATATATAAAATCTAAAATAAACACAATTTTATTACATAACATATTAAGATTATATTTATTGGATTTCTTCCTCTCTTTTTTAAGTGTGATTTACTGTTGTCTCTAATTCTTTCATCAGCAAACACCGATTACGTACAAAATAATACATTATTAATAACATTTCTTACTCAAAAAAATGCGCCAATTCAAAGGCTTGTCTAACGTGTGTATATAATAGTGTTACTTGCTTGCCTATACTATATATAAAGAGAGAGAGACTTCTAAGATTCTCCTCCATTTTTGCTACATTTTTTTTTCTTTGATTAAAAACATTTTTACTATTTTTCGCTTTTTGCTATTTCCTTGTAACTTAAAAGAAGAAAAAATGAGAGGTAGCGGAGCAAAGATCGCCGGCGTTTTGCCGTTGTTTATGCTATTCATCGCCGGAACAATCTCCGCCTTTGAAGACATAGAGAGGTTGAGGATTTGGCCGTTACCGGCACAAGTTAGCCACGGTGGCCGGAGAATGTATCTAAGTGGAGATTTCAAGCTTGTTACGGAGGGAAGCAAATATGGAGACGCCTCAGGGATTTTGAAAGAAGGATTTGATAGAATGCTTGGTGTTGTGAGGCTGAGCCACGTCATCTCCGGTGACCGGAATTCTTCAGGCACCGGTGGATCTGCTTTGCTTCAGGGACTTCACGTCATCATCTCCTCCTCTACCGATGAGGTTAGTTTCATCTATCAATCTACAACAACAATTTTTCTTAATGATATATCTTCAAGTTGATGAAAAAAGCTTTACGTTTAATGTCATTATAAGTTACAATCATCTCATTATTACCACAATCAAAGACAAATCAATTGTCTTTATCTTTAACAAAAAAAAAATCAATTGTCTCTATTGGTTATAAATTGTATCCTCTTTTTTTGGATATGTCATTTTCACAAATGTTGCAACATATTATTTTTTTCTTTTATTTTATTTTCTTTTCTTTTTCCTAAAACACTTTCTATCCACTAGTCCACTTATATATTATTTATGAAAAAAAGAGAAAGAAATAATATTTCTATATTATCCTAAAAAATATTTAATGAATTTCATCGATATTTTGGATATAATCATTTCTTTAAATATTAAAATTTTGTTAATATTACAGCATGAAAATTGTACTAACGTTTAGTTCAGAGTCTGTCTGGTTAAAGCAAATTTTTCTATATTTTTATTTAGAAAATTTAGAAACTAAATTAGACGAATTGACAAAAACAAATATATATAATTTTATGAAGTTTAGAGTTTATAATTATTTTCATTATACGTAGAACTAATCTGAGCAGTTTTCATTATTTAGTGCATTCCCTTTTGATTTTGGTTAAATTCATACCAAAACTAAAAGAGATTGAATATAATGGGTGTATATTTTTCCTGAAATCATAAGAATTTGACTAAAATTTTTAGTAAATTCACAAGTAAAAAAAGAAGAAGTAGAAATTCTTCTATTGATACGTTTATTTTGTGTTCTGGAGAAAAATATTTCTCATTTTTTTTTTTTCCACTTTTCCATCAAAGTTATGCTGAAAACTTTTTCATTTTTTTTAATCCTGGTTGGTATTAAGAAAAATTGAGACATATATTTCAATTGTTTTCCTCTAACATGTTTACCATTCACCAATTGGTATTATTTGTTTTATTGTCTTCATTTATAACTATTTTTCTTTTGTCAACTCTTGATAAACAATTTTTCTCTTTCTTAACAGAAGTTATTTTAGAATATATTTTACAAATTGGATCCTAGTTTACGCAACTTTGTCCATGAGAATTGAGATGTGCGTAGATGTATCGATTATCCAACTTCTTATCTTTTTTTTATTTTTTTGGGTTGCTTGGCTTTGTTGATTGGTGTCTGGCGACTTGGTTGTGTGGTGGTCCACCAACTCACGGACATCCTCGTTATCTTCAATCAGATCATTGAATATATATTTGTTCTATTTTAAGATCATTGAGAATATTTTATTCCGAGATCCAGATTTTAATCAGATCATTTCAAGATTTCACGTAATATAAATCACAAATAAGTGGAAAAAAACTCTATAAAATTATAGTCACAAGTGGTAGCTAGTAATGAAACTTTCATATTGGTTGAAATACGTATCAATTATATTAATTAAGTCTTTTGACAACCATACGATATAGCTGGTGCAAGTGTGCAAGATTATTCTAGATTCTGGTCCTAAATAAAAAAATATTTATCTATTTATAAAGATATGAAAGTTTAATAGTACAACCATATATCATTGAGAAAATATGATAATGTCTAAATTTTCATACTAAAATAGTATACATCATGGCCTAATCTTAAATCTTAAATATGAAACTAATTTCATTGTATATACATTATTTCATGTTCTTGTTATGAAATTAATCATCTGAACATTGACGTAAATTTAATAATATTTAAAATGGGAAACCCCCCCAGTAAAAAAAAAAAAGATGATTGAATAATATAGAAAATATTGTTTGTACTAAAAATCCAACAAAGGTCGTTAAAATTTGTGTAATTTTCGTGTTGCAGTTGGAATATGGAGCAGACGAGTCGTACAAATTAGTGGTTCCATCTCCAGAGAAGCCGTCTTATGCACAACTTGAGGTTAGTTGGTACCATTGAACACCTAACCCCAGCTTTTGTCACTTTCTCTAACTACTTATATCCATAAAGATTTAAATGTAAATTCAGCTTTATAACCATAAAAGAACCTAACTTTGAAGATTTTGTTTTCTTTAATAGTTGAGTTCGACATGCAATCAAATTTTCACCGTAAAATACATGTTTCAGAAAAGAAAAGAAAAAAAATGAAACACTTCTGTTGTGTTTTGTTTTATGATCTAGTACTTTTGCAGCTTCCTTTTAAATGTAATTTTTTTTTCACCCACTATAGAGACCCATGTAACATAGGTAGGGACATGAAATGGTGTACTCCACGTGAGCTGTATTAAACATGATGGGATAATTAGTGTGGTCATATTTTGTTTTTTCCTCTATAAGAATACAAATGCTTAAGCACAAGTCGTTAGCTATTTATTATGTCAATATAGAGAAAGGTACAAAATTATTGTGAAAGATAAGTGTGATTCCCACTAGTGTTGGACTGTTGTGTTTAATCAAATATTATATGAAAAGAAAAATAATACAATCTCCATTGATATTTATGTTACCACGCGTGCAGGCCAAGAGTGTTTATGGTGCATTGCACGGTCTACAGGTTTGTGTTTGCTATTTTTCCAATTTGGTTATCATTATAGTTAATTAAAGATTTGAGTTACTGAAGAAAATGAAATTATTGTAAATGCAGACATTTAGCCAGTTATGTCATTTTAATTTGAAGAAAAAGGTCATAGAGATTCTAATGACTCCATGGAATATCATAGACCAGCCTAGATTCTCTTACCGTGGCCTTTTAATCGGTAAACGATTATTCATTTCAACTTCTTCTCTAATCACTTAATAACACATCACTTCTGATCGACTGTTTTTGTTACTACACAGATACATCCCGACATTATTTGCCACTTCCGGTTATAAAGAACGTGATTGATTCCATGACATATGCCAAACTTGTAAGTTCTTATAAGATGAGTCAATTTGGTTTAGTTTATGAATCTCATCTTATAAATGACCAAGAGTGATATACTTTAGTTGGTTGATTGCAGAATGTGTTACATTGGCACATTGTGGATACACAATCATTTCCTTTAGAGATACCTTCTTACCCAAAGCTATGGAACGGCGCTTACTCTTCCTCTCAGCGATACACCTTCGAAGACGCTGCTGAAATCGTCAAGTATATATGTCTAGATCCTAATATTCATGCAAATAAATGAATCATACTACAATCATAGGATTGATGTTAACCACTTATGTATGTGTATATATAGTTATGCTCGGCGACGAGGGATCCATGTCTTGGCTGAGATTGATGTTCCAGGACATGCTCTCTCATGGTAATTTCTTCATCTTCAACTTTTTTTTATCTTCTCTAATATATTTCGCATTTTCGACGATAGTAACTATGATAATATTCATTGTTATAAATAAAGGGGAAAGGGATATCCTGCCTTGTGGCCCTCCAAGAATTGTCAAGAACCACTTGACGTGAGCAGTGACTTCACATTCAAAGTCATTGATGGCATTCTCTCTGGTAAAAAGCTTTAAAACACTTTTTGCTTTATGTATGCATCACCAAATGTTGCCTAACTTCTTATGGATATATTTCATTCAGATTTCAGCAAGATCTTTAAGTTTAAATTTGTCCACTTGGGTGGTGATGAAGTAAATACAAGTAATGATCAATATCTCTTTTGTTTATCATATATCCTATCTATGGTGTTGGTTTTGATTACATGTACTTCGTTGCAGCTTGTTGGTCTGCAACACCGCGAATAGCCCAATGGTAATGATACTCAGACACTTGCATAGTTCTTTAAAACGTTTTTCCTCATGTTACTCCAACTTTCTAACTTTGAAGGCTTAAAAAACATCGGATGAGTGAAAAAGAAGCCTATCAATATTTCGTGTTGCGGGCGCAAAAAATCGCCTTGTCTCACGGATATGAAATTATCAACTGGTAATTAAATTACACTTTCCTTACAAAATGAAAACGACAAGTAATCAAAATTTTCATATGACTTACTACATTTTTGTCTAATGTTATACTGTAGGGAAGAGACCTTCATCAATTTTGGAAGCAAATTAAACCGGAAAACCGTGGTTCACAACTGGTAATTGCATCTGTACGTAGAAAAGAAGTACAAATTGTGACTCGACGTTGAATTTAATATAACGTTTTCCTTTGATGAATCAGGCTTAACACAGGACTTGTTGAGAATGTGACTGCGTCCGGTTTAAGGTGTATAGTTAGTAACCAAGAATTTTGGTATTTGGATCATATAGACGCACCTTGGCAAGGCTTTTACGCAAACGAGCCATTTCAAAACATAACGGATAAAAAGCAACAAAGTCTAGTACTTGGTGGCGAGGTTTGCATGTGGGGTGAACATATTGATGCTTCTGACATTGAACAAACCATTTGGCCTCGCGCTGCCGCAGCTGCAGGTACATAAACGTTTCCTTATAACTCTTGCAAAAAGTTTATAAGTTTAAAACATACTTTACACTAATTGCTAAACATTAAAAAATATTTTGTGTTTGGGAAGAGCGGTTGTGGACACCCTATGCAAAATTGGCTAAAAATCCCAACAATGTAACGACGAGGTTGGCTCACTTCAGATGTCTATTGAATCAAAGAGGAGTTGCAGCTGCACCTTTGGTTGGTGGCGGACGAGTTGTGCCTTTTGAACCAGGTTCTTGTCTCGCTCAGTGATTCGAAAGATTAGCATTGTAGAATATATTACAGTCAGCAACACCTTGGTCAATTCAGGTTGAAATGAACCCCTACAAAAAAGGGATACTTTGAATTTTTTTCTTGGTTGATTTTTTAGTGGTAGAAATATTCCTTCTTATTTGGGAATAATTGTTGCAACATTCATGTATAAAAGGCCTTACCAATTTCAGGCTTGAATAAGAATACATAGTTTGCACATACCACATTCAAAAATCATAATATTTGGTATCTAAACGAGAAAGAGAAACAAAATATGAAAAGATAGAGAGGGAACCATCACTACCAAGAAAGAGAGTGGTCATGTTTGTTTTCCAATCGCTCGCTAGTGACTAAATCATGTTTGTTTTGTTGACCCCAGCAACAACGCTAAAATTTCAGCCATCGACATTTTTTAGTAGCTAGTTGACCAAAACTGTCACAAAATTAGCGACTATGAAACAAACAAGAATCAATGCAAGGCCAGCGACTACAAAATGAATAAAAATATATCACTGGTCGCTTATTGAAGTCACCAATGACCAAATCATGCTCGTATCGTAGTCGTCTAAGACTGAATCATGTTCGTTTAATAGTTACTAGGACAAAAGACTAACAACTGAGTGATCCAAAATCATCTATTTTTAAATGTTTGTTTTGTATTTTCATGTGGAATATAATAGAATTTTTTTCAAGAAAAATACTGCATTGATTTTATTATGTTTACATATATAAAGGAAAAATAAAATTGATATAGTTATGTAACCAAGTAATAAAAAAAAAAGATTGAATATAACAAGTATAATTTAAACTCAGTGACGTAGATGCAATATTTTTCAAGGCTTCCAGGCTTTAGGAGGTGGTGGAGTCGGAGAGTAGAGAGGAGGAACACTATTGAACATCGTGTTCTTATCAATTTGTTGGCCACCACTGCTGGTTAAGGAAACGAGAGCAGCTACGAGGCCTGCGTTACCAGAGAGAGTAGGCTCGCTTGCGTTATAATTGTTTCGCAAGTCATGGAACTCATCGAATTTGTTTGGTCCACCAACCATAGCTCCTGTGATGTTGTTTGGATTTGGATTCTTTGTGTCTCTATACTTCAATCCTTCTCTACAGCTTCTCCTCTTTTTGTCGTTTGGGATCGTGGCGCCTCGGTGATGAACACGTCTTGGAAACTTCTTGCCGAATCCAACCACATAGCTCATTTTTAAGGGGTTGTCTCCAAGAATGTAATCAATCTGATCAAACATACAACATAATCATGATTTGTTCTAAATAAGTCATAATTTGTTTTTAAAGGCTCCATTCTTACCTGAGACTGAGCAAAATCCTTGAGAACATGGTTCTCTACAAATGTAGGTCCACAGTACCATCCAGGAACTCCAGTAGAATTAAGATAATCCGCGAACAAGGAAGCTAAGAAGGAAGCATGAGCCACATATTCAAGTGGTCTTGGTTTCCCCAAGTTGAGTTGCATAAGCCCTCCTGAAAATTTTCTCCACAAAACGGTTCAAGTCATTTTCAAGACCATACACAAACGAAAAACAGAGTAAAGCAGAGTAATTAATCACCTGAAGTTCGGTTAAAGACATTGTACTGCTTGAGATAAGCACACATGGTGATACCAGTAGCGTTATGGTACCTATTGAGCATGTTTTCGTAAGGGAAACCAGGGTTCAAGAACAATCTATACCGAGTCATCAACAACATTGCTCCAGGTAATTTGTTATTCCAGCTCGGTACCATTAACTCGGGTCGATTAGCAAAAGCTTTAGCAGTTTGAGGTACACTCGGTGTGGTGGCGAATTGTATGTAAGTCTTGTTTCCAGTGGCGTAGTAAAGCCATGCACCAGCCCACATGAACTCGTCGAACATACTTGTTGAATTGTAGAAAGCTTGAGCCGTTGGTTGTCCGTCCGAGTAGCGCTTGCGTCTGGACTTGCTTCTGAAGAAGGGATATAGAGTTTCTGCGCCTTTTTTGAGCTTTTTGGCGTAGTCCGGTTTGTCAGTGAATACGATTGAAGCAGCAGCTAAGGCTGCAGAAACTTCTGCGCCAAGGTCAGCGGCCGAAGTGGAAGAGAGGACGGGACGGTCGTAGGACATGTCTTCTGGTTTTTGCCAACAGTAGATATCATCTGGTGATTCTGAGTCTCTTAGTCCCCCACCAACCTAAGAGCCATAGAAACAGGGCTTTCATCAAAAAGGTTTAGGCTTAGGTTTCTTGTTGCGCAAGAAAGTAATTAAACAGAGTTTTCTAAGAACCATAACGGTTTTTGTAATATTGCATCGATCATAGCAATTCTTCGTAACATTCTCTCATAGAAGTAACAACTAATAATACATTACCTGAGTGTAGATATGATCAAGGCGAGTAGCAGAATTGTTGAAAGTGAGAAGAAGATAATCAGTGCCCCATTTGAGAACATCTCTCATGTGATCATACTCATCGATGGCTTTGTATTTGTGGCTATACTCAATGAGACTCCAACTTAGCATTGTCATTGAGAATGCCATCGGAAAATGAAACTTGACGTTGCTTCCTCCGTCGTAGTATCCCCCGACCAATCCTCCTACCACGTCCGGCAGCCCATCCTTCGTCCCTGAATCACCTCTCCATGAAACCTTATTCTTCTTCGGCAGCTTACCAGCTACAATATCACATTTTCATTATTCATCATTCATCTTTTTTTCCATATCATCAATATTTTTCACTCAGTTTTAATTCCTCTAATGCTTACCATTTAGATTCTAATATTTTTATAGACATGAATGATACACGATAGAATTCTTGAATAATTTCTTAGGTCAAATATGAAAATGTGGCTCGACATATTGGTGTTAGTTTAGTGTTTTGGTTTAACTCGATTTCATTTGTATGAGTGTCTTGAACCGATTCCATATTTCTTCTATTTATTAATTAATTAAGAAAATCTAAACTAATACTATCAAGAATTAATTTGTCCTTCTCAACTTAAAATAATACAAAATGCATATATTGGATATATAAAAAGAAAATTTTGATTTTAAATTTATTTTCTAATCTTGATATAGAGAAGAATATTTGAAAAAATGTATTTAGTGTAGAAAAAAACATAATTCCAAACAAGCTAGCACTTAGATATTCATACAAAATTTAAGTTTATATATTTTGGTTTATTACGAAATTATACTGCTCAAATATCGAAACCGCGTTAGTCCTTGGAAAGCCAAATGAATTTGTGAGCATTACCAGAAGCCAGCTCACAAGAACAAAATGAGAAAATGCGAGGTTGAAAGTTAGTCGGATATACGTGCTTGAAATTGATTTTGGTATTTTATTAGAATGTCAACACTTGCGTGTTATTCTTGAAGTCTACTACCTAAAGAATGTTTATTTTTGAATTATTAAACGTTTTCTAATACTAATAAGTTATTGCGCTTGCTAACGCGGAATTATTCAAATTTGCCTCACAAGTCACAATAAAATGACTTTTTAATCACTTCATTAGAAAACTACATCAGCAATTGTTCCACTTTTTCGTTAATCTTTTAAGAGTTTGTTTCCTTATATTTACAAATAATCACATTTTCCACAAAATTTCTAAAAAACTCTCTATTAAGTCATCAACTTTTATAGTTAAGTCTTCTAATTTAAAGGGTGTAGATATTTTTAATTTTTTTTTTCTATAGAAATTGGATGAAAATTGGACTCCATAAAAGTAAGAAATGAAAATTTGATAACTCAGAAAATCTAGTCGTCTTTTTTTTTCTTGTCATCTTTTTAAGTTTCTAGTTAAATATTTTAAAATTTAACTATCATCATTATACTATGCACAATGTAAATATATAAATAAGAAAAAATAGTCGGCAAAAAATAAAGAATAATAAGGAAGACTTACATTTTTGAGCATCGAAAAATTGAAGTGCTTTGTGAAGGGCAAGAGTGTAATTATCAGGCGGAGGAGGTGCAGACTTATGACGAGGCAACGACTTGACGATAATGATCGGAAGAGCAACGACGAGAAACAAGACGGCAATAGATCCAACGGTCCACAAGAAAACCGTGCGGCTCACGGAAACACAACCTAGGTTTACATATTTCTTCTTCTTCTTTCTCCAATTATCTTGCGGTGCAAGCAACCAGCCTTGTTGCGTTTCGTCTAATTCACTTCTCTGTGAGTGAATAGCTCCTCTGTCCCACTCCGTCGTGTTCCTCAGCCGTTCTTCCTCCTCTGCCGCAATACGGTCGCTGTCTACGGCGTCTAGCGACCCACCCCATACATTCCCGGGATGCATTTCGAAAGAGCTTGGATGATTAAGGTTTTTTTTGGAGAAGAAATATAGAAAGGATATAAAGAGTTCTTTTTTTCTATGGAAAAAATAAGAAGTCTACTTAATTTTGGTTAATGATCGGTGAGAGGGATTTTATTAAAGAGTGAGTTGACCAAAATTGGGTCTTAGGAAATGGGAACGATGTGTCTATATTGTATATTCTAGTAGAATTGTAATCGAATTTTTTTATATTTATTAGTTTGAAGACTTGTTTCAAATAATTTTAATGTTTTTTTTTGGCAACCAAACATTAATTAAAAAGCAAATAATTTTAGTTTATTGATTTTTTTTTTTGCAATAAGCCTACATCAGATTTTAATTTGAATCGAATATAACTATATGTCCTATGTATTTTTTTGGGGCCTAAAAGAAAAAAATATCAATGTTTTGGTAAATGACATGGTTATAGCTTGGTTTCTACGTTCAACAAAACTCGGGCTACTTGTTGTATACCTTGACAAGATTCTACTAAATCTTTTTTCAGACTTCCAGTCAAGTCTTCTAGGGTTCTTAAGTCGGGTTTTTATTTCGGGTTCTGATTGTCTGATTCTAAAGTCTCTTTAGAGTTTGTCATTTGTTTTTGTTGGTGTGATTGACGTCCTCATTCCTAAGTCCGAACACTATGACTCTGATATGTTATTGACAGAGACAGAGAGTGATAATATAGTTTCTGATAGGGAGGATTTGATAAAACAGAGTGATTACATAATGTTTGTGTTGATCCTTCTTAGTTCTTACCGTCTATAGTTTCCCTATTTTTTTAACACGAAATTTCATAGTTTGTGTAACTTGCGGCAGAAAATATAGATAGCTCACATAGCTATGATCTAAATATGAGCATTCGTGTATATGATTTTATGGTAGCTAGCGTTGTTGACAGGCTGCGGTAAATTGGTCTTCGCTAGATGTTGTGAAGCGTATGGAAAATACTATAATGAGCTAATATCTATTGGGCTTTCATTTAGCTTTCGCTATTTATTAATTGGGCTTGGGCCACCCTTCACAAACTGTTTATTTTGTTCCAAGGATTTTTCAGTTGAGAGATTATGTAAGCAAATTTTGTTTTCTTCACGTAACAGAAATTCGATCTAACTTATGTCGAGATGAATTGCTAAAAGAACCATTATCCCAAGTAAAATGTATTAGAAACCTCATACTTGAATGAGGAACCCTAAAATATGTATAGAGGATTGTGATAATGTACTCACTATCAATATAGTCAGTTATAAGTTAGAATTCTGTTAAAAGTGTTAAAATAATGTTTTGTTTCAAATACTTAGTTTATCAAATAAACTTTTTTAATCTTTTTATGTCACCATGAGTTATCTGAATAAAGATGTTTATATATCCGCAAGACTAGTCAAAAGTGGATAGCTCCATTAACTGTTATAGTGTAACTATTCTAGTGTAACAATTCTTAGAAGTATTTGGTTTTACTATTTTAGTCTTACTTTCTATACTTGATTGTTCAGGTAACATTTTCAAAATTGGAGATGATTTTACTTAATCGTAAACTTATTACTTATATACTAAAAAGCTTGTAAGTAGGGCCCGAAATGTGGAAAACATTGTAATTTAAATCCAAACTAGTTTTAGAAGAAGACGCAATGTATATATAATAATGGAAAAATATGAAAACGATATCAGCCAAACATACTTATTATGAATATTAATTGGAGAGAAGGAGTGTAACCATCCATATGGTGTGAATTCTATGATTTTTGGACCCATTGTTATAAACGAAGGAAGAAGACAAAGAACATGAAGACATGAATAGTTTTATTTCAAAAGTAATGAATAAATATATAAATAAAAGGAATGGTTGTCGTTTGAAAATGGGTACGAGTAAATAGTGTTGCAGACTCTGCTCCAACAGTAATTACAACAATGCAATATGCAACCACGACCCACTTGCTTCTATTCATTTCCCATTCTTGTTCTCTCTCCAAATTGACTAATGTTTTAAATGTTATATGATCATGATAACCATTCTTTTTTCTCTTTGCACGCTTCTTCGTTAGGTTAGGTCGTACGTAAAAAGTGATGACCTAATCGTAGAGACCAACTAAATTTCGGTTCTGATTACTTAATCGAGTGTTTAAATTTGCTTAACTTGACATTTGTTACCAAGAAAGGAGAACTAGTAGTGAAAAAAGAGAGTTTAAAACCTTGACAATCGCTTAACCCAAAGTTTTAGAATATTTCTGCTAGTACATAAGGTAAATGTACACATTTATTGTAGTTGTTGTATTGGTTGAATTTGGCTCTGTTGGTTGAGGTTTCAGATTCATAAAAAAAAGTACTGTAGTTACTAGTAAAAATGAACTTGAATTATGGTTGTATTGTTGTTATACAAAAATGGCACACTTTATGAAACCAACTAAAAACAAGTATCCATTTCTGATAATAACATTTTCGAGGATTTTTAAGATATACAACAAAATGCAGAACTATATACAAAGTCTTGTGTCTTGAGAATGTAACTTCAATTATTAACACCAAAATGTCTAAAAACCTAAAGCATCTAAGAAACGGTGCCACTGTCTCTAACCCCTTTCTCAACAGTTCGATACAAAACTTCCATTAATGTTTTTCTATTCCCTTCACATTTGGAAATTCAAACTAAAAATGCATAAACAAAAAATACTATAACCTCATCTTAAAAATTACTAATGTCCCAGTAACATTAATCTCATAGGGTTACTAATCATGGGTTATCTTTTAAACTCCAAAAACAAAGTAGGTATCATTATATAAACAAGTTTCATGGTATATCTCCTAATTTTCCCGTAGAGGAAAGTATGAAGATATATATAGAGAAGAAAGACAGAGTCCGTGATCACTCACTCTCTCTCTATCTCTATATATCGACACACCATAAAAGTTGTTCTTTCTCTCCGTTTCCTTAGCCTCTGCATCTGGGCGATTTTCTCTTTCTATCTCCCTACACCTTAGGGAGTACTGATCCTAAACTCATCATCTTTCTATGCCTTCCTCTTTTCTTTCACTTATTTTCTTTTCTATTTTTTTTCTTTCTTACTTTGCGTAAAACTAGCGAGTCAAAAATAAAGACACTTGCATGATCCTAATATAATATTATATATTGTAATTAGAGAAAGAGAGAGAAGAGAAGAAAGAAAGTGGCAGTAGATTCTTATGGATTTTGGTATAAAGAAACATGAAAAAATGGGTTTGACCGAAGAAACTTTGAGGACGGTAACTTCATTATCAACTTTTCGACTGTATTTATATTTTAGCTTTTGTCAAACCGTATCATATAATATTAATGCGAATTACTAGTAGAGAGTATAATAATAGTAATAACAAAATGCTTGGTTACTGTATGTAAATCCCTAGACAAAAAGAATAAGAATAAAAAGAGCAAAATTCTTCATCCCAAGATCCATCAGGAGAGTCAGAGTCAGACCCCATCTCTCATTTCCCATCTCTCCTTTTCACATTTATTTCCTTTTTTTTCTTTCTAGATACTTTTTTATTTTGAAATTTAATACTAATAACTATACATTTATTGTTATTATTGTTGTTAGAGTCTATGCTAGGGTCCAAGGGTTCATCCCAATATCCCTTCTTCTCCTTAGAAACTCGCAACTTCTTCACATGGAAATCAATTCCCTCTAGTACCAAATCCTATTACTATTGAAGGTATACTCTATAGTTATTTATTTAGTTAAGTATATATATTAAAAATAAATAACATTAATTAGTACTAGTCTTATCATATTTATTAGCTCATTTTCTTATAAAATACTAATATAATAGGAAATTTAAGCACAAGATGAGCTTTGCCCATCGAGAGCCTCAAAACCCAAAAGTCTCTTCTTCTTCACGAGATCCAATCTTTTGCTTTTTAGTAATTAATTACATCTTCTTCCTTCTCTTCTCTCTTCTTCTTCCCTCTCTCATACCTACCTATAAGCAACACAAAGAACACCATTGATCCCATCTGTTTTGTTCCCTATATTTCGTTAATCCATCCATACGCATTCCAACTACACGGTACAAATTTCCATCTCTTTTTAATTTGTTTTTATAATGATTTTAAATCTCTCAGGTTGTCTCTAGACTCTTAGGTCTAGTTACCAAAATTTGACTAGCAATCATATAGCTACAAGTTCCTCTATATCATATAGCTACACATATCTCTAGGTCTGAAATGATCTTTTATCTCCCAAGCATATATTATATATTTGGATGCATACCTTTATGTTTGACTTTCGAAAAGCACCTTCATGTTACTCATTTTTTCCTCTATTTGCTTTCAACAGTTGACAAGAAGGTTGGATCAGTATATATAAGTATACATATACACTTATGTGTGTGTGTAGTGTATGTGCATATATAGCTCACCAAATATCTTTAATACTACTAATTGCAAAGTTTCTCTTATTTTACAGCTTTTTGTATGCAACCCCAAATAGCAGCTTAAAGAAAGCAGAGAGGATCTTCTTTTATTTCCCCTCTGAGCAACAGAAGCCATTATTCAAAGAAAGGCTTCTTTAATTTACTCGCAGGTAAAAGCTTTCTTATTCTATAGAGATTGAACAACTTTTTTTTTTTTTTAATTGACAACAATAAAGATTGAGCAACTTCTCTACATTATTTCTTTCTTTATTTTC
>Ga0041059_1002322_pt1 | contig 14357 bp, 6 predicted proteins | sample AraColnosormetaG_FD_56232 | JGI IMG/M metagenome (GOLD analysis project Ga0041059, IMG submission 56232) | Arabidopsis roots microbial communities from North Carolina, USA - Col MF nosort | ecosystem: Host-associated > Plants > Roots > Unclassified | place: USA: North Carolina | collected 2013-09-02
GAAAAAAACGTGAGACNAAAAAAAAAAAAAAAAAAACTTGTAATATTCTATGATTTCTCATGAACCGAATTTATTCAGTTGCTATGATGATTTTGAGGGTCACTTTTAATAGAAAGGATTGTGGGGGTTCACTATCTTTTAGGTTCTTCTACATTTTAGTGTTCGTAACAAGCACTTATGTGTGTTAAGTCTTATAAAGTTAGTTAGATAATTGTAAGTTGTTAGCTTCACATAATTAATTTTATCGATGTTACTAATACCCCACATTTTTTGCGAATCTAAGTTGCAGAAAATAATTGACGTAGTTTACACATTTAACTTCATAAGTAAATAAAATATGATGGAGAGATGAAATTTAATTCAAATTTGTAGCACAAGATCTTTTGGAGAACTCACAACAAGTTTAGATTTAGTTTTAGGCAACGAGATTTGGGGTTAAGGTATAGGGGTTAAGCATATTAATTTATTTGGAGTTTTAACTCAAAATCAAATAGTAAAGAATGGATTGACCATAATTAAGTATTTTTCCATCTATCTATATGGGGCTCCACATGCCTTAAGAGATCGTGGTTTTTTAGATTTTTTTTTTAAAACTCATCATAATGTACTTCTAAATCTCGACAAAATGAAATCAAGCTTTTGTTGGACATTCAGTTCCGGACAATCGGACTGCATTCAAATAACTTGTTTTCGGACTTGGATATGATGTTAAGTATCATATATTCATATGCGTCCAACTAAATATCAATTGACAAAAATTGGATTGACACATATCTCTTATATACTAGTGTTTCTTTTTAAAACTTTCAATGTGGGATCTTATTAAAAGAAATCCTCTTCTCAAAACTTTATAAACTTTCATTAGACTAATTATAAGCTAAACTATCTAAAATCTCTTACATATTATTTGAGAAGTCGCAATTTTTTTTGTCATCTCACTTTATTGAGTAAAGAATAATATCAAACATAAAACAAGTTAATCTAAGACTTGCAGATAATAAACCAACATGGGAAGATAATTGAAGGATTATCTTCTAGCTTAGAGAACATGTGTCGCAATTAATTTGATGACAAAGGGCACTCATGAGGATATGATTTAGAAATGTCATCGAATACTGACGATCGATTTTTTCGAGTCCGATGAATTACAATTCACAGAGGTAAAGAAATCTGCTTTTGAATCACCGATTCTTCTAACTTCTATTCAGATGATAGGTTAAATGAAGAAGAAGAAAAAAAGAGAAGAAAATCTATCAAGATCCCTTATGCTAGCCCAAAATCACATCAAGTTTTTCACATAATGAGATTTAGCAAAAACTTGTAAACGTAGGTTTGCCGGATCTCTTGTTCCTCATCCACTTGCCAATCTTCGTAATCCAAAAGGTAAATATCTATGTTTAATTATCTTCTAGATTTTAAGGCACAACGGATTGATCGTTCTATATTGTATGCACGATTGAAGAAGTTGTTTAAGAAGCACAAACATTTGACTATCGGCTTTAACACCTTTTTGTCACTTGGAGATAAGATATTTCTTCATGGTGACGCAGAAGCCTCTACTAGCTCCACCGCAAAAGACTATTGAAATTTCTTATCATGGTCATTACACCAATGATACTATCAAAATCTCTAAACTAATCTCTATGTTCAGTTTTTGATGGTTTATTATCAAGTATGTGTCTTTGTAATTATCTTCTCTTCTAAGATTGAATCATCACAATGTTTTTGAATTATTTGATTTTCATTGAATATTTCAACCAACCAAAATGTTTTCGTTCTAGAAATAAAGTCCTAAAGTGACGTACATTCGTTTTCTAATGAAAATGCTATTTCATAAGTTATTCCTTTCATTTTTTTTGGGTCGTCAAAACATAAGTTAATATTCTTTTTTTATTTGACTAAAACTACTTTTCCAAAATTTTCACCGGGGAAACCTTCTCAAAGCTTTATGAGCTTAAACATATGCAAAGTGTCTCATTAACTTAAATAAATATAGAGTACAATTAATTTGTTCACAACGTTTTTAATAGGAAACTTAGAATATGTTCTGTGATGCACTATATGTTGCTTCGTAAGGAAATTGCATGCGAAAATCTAGTGGAAGAAATTTAGTTAAACGGCAAAAATCTTCAATTAATCGTTTCCTTTATCTACATTACCAAAAGGTTGCGAACATTATGCGACATATGGTGGTTAGAACTTAATACACTAATGTTTTTCAAAGATGCTATTTGTGGAGTTGATAAAGACAAAACATATTTGAAGAAAATAATTTTAAACATGTAGTGTTTAGGAACATCACGGCTTCATAGATATAGAGTCAACTTAATATGTTACAATGATATTGAAATATGTTCTCTAAACTCTAAAAGGTTCTACCTGATTTTCTTAAACAATGCATCTTCGAAAGATAAAGAAAATATATTTTTCTATTTTCTCTTTACATGTCAATGCTTACTATATCATCTTACGATATACTATAAACGTTTTATTCATAAGTAAAAGACAAGTGGCAGATACGTTAAATTTTATAATAGAAATAAATTAGTTAAATCTTAAAAAGTTGCTGAAAATAGAAAGCAAACTACTTATCTTAAAGCAAACGTAAGTCTCTTTAAGAAGAAATACAAAATGAATATATATCGGATTAAATCAAAAAACAAAAAGATACACTTTTGTTTTTCTGAACAAATGAAAAATGATATACACAAGTGGCGGACAATCCATCTATCTCATTTTAGCGAACAATTAATCTTGTCTGCGACTGCGACCTATTTTTTTCTACATCACATCTTTTGTTTCGTATGAACACTAACATGATTGAATGACAAAATTTACTAACAATTCTTATAGTACTGAGCTCTCCTGTCCAATATTTAAAAATGCATACATTTTTTTGTGTGTAACTAAAATTAGTAGAAAATAAATGCTAGTCGTTAAAAAGTGCATATAGCAGATTTCGAGTTTTTTTTAATTGCGATTTCGATTATCAATGGTCGATCGTAGACGTCTTTTTTAGTAAACAAATCTGAAATTTCTATGAAGGTTACCAAATATTTTGGATTTCAACCTAAGATGAAGTTAACCTATGGACGTGTAGAACAGTGGCTGAAGTCTGAAATGATAAGATAAAGTTCAATATGAATACATTACTGAGATGTTACAAAAAACTACATCACTGAATAATTCCTTTATTTTCCAGTTTGGACAGTAGAACCTATCGCTAATTATTTAATTACCAATTAAAAGAAAAAGAAAGAATAATTCCTACAGTTGTTAGGCTATGGTTATAAGTTTCATCTTTGAACTTAAGAAATGCTCTAATTAGTGGTAATGGTAGTTACATCTATATATGTTGATGCAATGTCAAAAAGAAAATCTCTCAAATTAGCAAATCCATACCTATTTATAGACGCATAAGTATATATACCAATTATCCTGGTCGTGCAAATGGATGGTTAGTATTTTTACAACCAAACTAATGTCTAATTTTAAAAAGTAATCATTATTTTGCTTTAGATTTTTAATAGTTAATATTATATGTATAGATAGATTACCGTATGATATAATTGTTTCAAGACACTAGATACTATCTCAATTATAAAACTCACTTTTCCATAATATGGCCGCTTGTTTATAAAAAAAGAAGAGAAATAAAACAATTGATTTGGTTTATATTATTTAATTGCAGATATCTTGTACTTAATTCATTTTGAGATAATTTTGCGTATTTGAGTTCGGACATTGGTAGGTATGGACGATGAAAATAACTGCCTTCATTCTACATGTTTGAGATTTGTTTGTCGACCATATAACACAAGCGGCTAGAAAAATAGGTGACTATTCTCAAATGTCCTGGTTCTATCTAACCTGAAGGATCCCTTGTTCTACCTGGTATAACTACAAGAAAAGGCTGTTTTATAAAATATATCATTTCTTCTATGATTTCTATCTCAACTTTTTTTTTAGTTTTTTTCTTTTAGAACGTTTTCGCTTTCGAATTTTTTAAGAATTTTTTTTTTCTTTATATCTCTAAATAATAGTTTTAAAAACATAACAAGTGATACTGTAATTTTTTTTTCTCTATAAACTTGGCGGTACCCTACTTTTTTCTTATTTTTATTAATAATCTTACTTTGTTATGATAAATTATGTTAATATATGGCAAAACTAAATATATATGAAACTACTGATTACTCATTATCATAATTAATATCTTTGTATAAAAGTAAATAATATTTAGTCGAGAGAGGTATCTTGTTAAAGGAAATAAATCAAAAATTAGTGGCTACCAAGTGGGAGATATAATTTGGAATATTTCCAGTGTATTAGTGTGGTGGGTTTGGAATACCACAAACAGAAATAAAAAGAAAGAAAAATATGAAATAAGACGACAATGTGTGATGTACGTAGAATCAGTTTTAGATTCTAGTACATCAATAGACAAGAAAAAGATTGTGGTTATGATTTCACCGACCCGAGTTAATGCAAATCCGAAACAGTATAAATATGTGTAGAGGGTTCATGCCTATGATACAAATTAAAGAAGCAGAAACAAAAACAAGTAAAACAGAAACAATCAACACAGAGAAACCACCTGTTTGTTCAAGATCAAAGATGTCTATAAATATAAGAGACCCTCTTATAGTAAGCAGAGTTGTTGGAGACGTTCTTGATCCGTTTAATAGATCAATCACTCTAAAGGTTACTTATGGCCAAAGAGAGGTGACTAATGGCTTGGATCTAAGGCCTTCTCAGGTTCAAAACAAGCCAAGAGTTGAGATTGGTGGAGAAGACCTCAGGAACTTCTATACTTTGGTTCTTTCACTTGAACTCCCTTTTGTCTCTTTTCTTCTTTAGTTTCTTCAGTGCTTCTTACACCTTCTTTTTTAAAATAGAAATTATTTTCCTTTTTTGGGGTATACTGAAAATATTTCTTGGGCATGCAGAGACCTTGGTTAAAAATGCCCCACGCTTTCCTTTTCTCTGTTTTTTTATGATTTATTTGGTTTTACTTTATGATACCCAAATCAAAAACTAATTTATATTTCATTTCTTTTTTCATGAAGATGGACCCATAAAATATTTCTTCCTATCCTAAATTAAATAGAGATAAATTTATGATCTATCCCAAATTTTTTCCACCAACTTCTTGCATAAGTGATTATTATTTAGGATAAGAATCTTGGGATTTTTCTTTGTTCCTCCTACCTAATAATTTAATTTGCATTTGTTTTTTTTTGTTTTTTTTTAAGTATAATTTTTTACTATACTTTGAAAATGGCATTTTTGAAATATCCTTTTTGCTAATTAAAATATCTGCAAAAAGATATAGAAAATTGATGTTCATTAAAACAAATATATATATTGATGAATCTCTGTTGTGGAATATTTGAAAACTGTTTGAATAAGGATATTCTGATATTCAAGCCAGCCTTTAAGATACTCTCTGCTATATATAGACATGTAGCTACTACCTTTTTTCTATTCATAGTTTTCTTCTTCTTTCTTGTGTTATCTCATTTTCCAAACTTCAAAAAAGAAAAAGAAAAAAAGACCTTTTGCTTTCTTGATTTCTTTGAAAATGATAATCTTATCTTCTTATAATTCTTCGTCTTATTTGTTTAATGAAGGTTATGGTGGATCCAGATGTTCCAAGTCCTAGCAACCCTCACCTCCGAGAATATCTCCATTGGTTTGTGCACTAACTCAACTCTTTAATTAATTCACTTTTAAGTTATAGCATAGCTCAAACATGTTGCTCGAATTATATATATAGACACTCAACTACACATGTAAAACTGGACATGTATTTTGGATACTTTGAAATTGAGTAGATCACTTATAACTTAAGACTCAAACATTTTACATTTAATAGAAGGAGACATATAAAATCAACTTCGAGAGTGCGATGCATCAATTTGTCTCCCAAAAAAGCCCACACCCAAGCTAAATTGACATATTTTGTTCAAAAACTTTACTATGTGTAATGTAAATATGTATTATGTATGTCTGTGTATTTTACTGATCGCACATAGATTCTATAGAATGTATAGGACGTGACTTGAACTAAGATTTGTTTTTTTCACTTTAAAGTGGTCTTTGTACGGGAATATCATTGAGCTTAAAATAGCCTGATGACATCATCATTGTTCCTTGAAGTGAGCAGGACTAGGTTTCCTGTTATATCACTTTTTATTTTTATTTATATATTCATGCACTTGAATGTTATTGCATGTTTTGCTAGTCACTTGCACTAGTAATCTAGGAATTAGTTACGTTGCTATTATTTTTTTGTAAGAAAATAAAGTTTAAGTAGCATTTCAATTCTGTCAAAAAAAGAAGTAGCATTTCAATTATGTTGTGGTGCCATAGCTTAAACATGTGTATGGCTATCTCTCATTACAGGTTGGTGACTGATATCCCTGCTACAACTGGAACAACCTTTGGTGAGTTTTATTCTATATATTAGATCGCTAGGTGTTAGAAATATAGAAAGGTATATGAAATAGCCTAATTAATTAGTTACTAGCTAGAAAATTCACATGTTTTGATGAACTTTTTATTTTTCAGGCAATGAGATTGTGTGTTACGAAAATCCAAGTCCCACTGCAGGAATTCATCGTGTCGTGTTTATATTGTTTCGACAGCTTGGCAGGCAAACAGTGTATGCACCAGGGTGGCGCCAGAACTTCAACACTCGCGAGTTTGCTGAGATCTACAATCTCGGCCTTCCCGTGGCCGCAGTTTTCTACAATTGTCAGAGGGAGAGTGGCTGCGGAGGAAGAAGACTTTAGATGGCTTCTTCCTTTATAACCAATTGATATTGCATACTCTGATGAGATTTATGCATCTATAGTATTTTAATTTAATAACCATTTTATGATACGAGTAACGAACGGTGATGATGCCTATAGTAGTTCAATATATAAGTGTGTAATAAAAATGAGAGGGGGAGGAAAATGAGAGTGTTTTACTTATATAGTGTGTGATGCGATAATTATATTAATCTACATGAAATGAAGTGTTATATTTATACTTTACGTGTATTCATTTCTTTTCGATGCAAAAATCAGGCAGTGGGAAGAATCTGCTGTTTTACTTTTGGGTTCCATAATACACTTTTTTGTGTTGCTACTAAAGTACTGATAATATCCAAGTCGATCATTATATATCAAACTAAAGAGTTTGCATTCAATACATAAGCTAGAAAAGTAGAGCAATATTTTGGTTTTAAGTTTATGGGCTCACGTATGAAGAAACACATGTGTAAGATCGAATCCTAGGATCAAACCTTAATTATTAAATCCTTGAAAGGTAAACATATGAAGTATTTATACATTCTGAAGATTAATTACTAATGGACTTCGACGTTAGATCTTGTTCCCATGATAGAAAAACGTTTTTTTTTTAATTTGGGATAAATACGAGGAACAACTTAAGCATTTATGTTTTATTTAAAAGCGGTTTAGGCGGTTGTATTGGCTCCGTCTAGACGTTATGCTGTCAAGTTATGGTTAGATCACTGATTCAACGCCTAAAATAGTATAAGTTTCGATTTAATGTATTTTCTATTTTAAAATTAAATTTGAGTTTAAAACTAAAAATAAAACACTTTAGACATCCAAAAAAAGGAAGTGTCTTTCTGTAGTTAAACTTTAAATATCCATAAACTCTTTATGAACGTAGATGGTCTTACTGTCTAATGCTTTCTTGAACATTGATAGCCATCGTTCGATGAAAACGCTCTCCTCCAAGCTGATCAACGATGACATTTAAACGATCTCGAACCCCTTTGATTTTCTTTTATTAACATTTTTTATTGATTAGTAAATTGTGACATAATTATATATGATACAAGAAATTATTGATACACGTGAAAATTTATTAACAGTTGGAAGATAACTCTGACTATGAACCATTTCATTTTAAGGTTCTGTGCATTCAACCGATATATTTTTTGCGTACTTCCACATATCCACTCAGAGGAAGGTCTATATTTGATATAGAATGAAAGAGTAACACGTAAAAGGCTAAAAGTCAAATGATATAGTTATATAAAAAAAAATAAAAAAAAATTAAACATCAGCCATACAAGAAGGTTACAAGAATCTTATGCTCGTAAACGACATCCATGATTATCTAAAACAAAAATAGCATGAGATGAATACTTTGCGTCCCAAAAACTGAAAGTGTCTAGTTTTTATAAAGCAAAGTTATTTAGAGATAAAAAGCAATAGAAGTTTTTTCAACAAATCAAAAAGCAAAAAGGAGAGGTAGCATGATATTTAGGAAAAGATAGATAAGAGAATATTGTCATAAAGAAGAATTTATTGTTGTTCATTGGTGCACGTGTACATACACCTCTTGGGACTTGATCATTCGCATGTGACAGTACTATGAATATAACATGTCAGTAACCAAAAAAAACAATTGGTCCATTATTTTCAGGTTTTACTCCATCATACGGACAGTCTTGTCAAACCAAGTGTAATGATGTCCACGACGATATTTGTTATTTTCAGATTTGAATAGTGGAGCATGTAACGCCTCGACTACTTTTGTAGTAGGTCCATGATATTTTTCTAGTTGACTATTTGTCTATCGATGATTTTATGTTTGACTGCTAGTTTAATATGCTCGAAAATTCGTTAGATATTTTCTCTGACCAAAAACATCATCACAATTTTTTTTTTTGTTTATTTTCTTGGTTGTAGTTGTAATGTGCACATAGTTCACTTCCATGTATTTATTCGTTCAAAACATCTTAAAGTAAAACAGTTTAGTGTTTCACAAAAAAATGTAAAACAGTTTAGTTTGACTATATTTCATTCATTTAAATATATATTTTGTTCACGTTATTAGATTTCCCACCGGTTCTGGTATTTTTTGTCAATATATGCTCACTTTTTTAGTGTGGAAATAGGGTAACAACTAACAAGGAGGTGAAAGCAAACGAGAAACTGATTACCTAGTTACCTTGGGAGAACATGTGGCTGTTTTTCATATATGTGGACTATACAAGAGGAATAATTTGTTCTAAGGACTATGTTGGTATTGGGGAATTTGAATAGGGAACTTATTTTAATGGGCGCCTCGCAACAATGAAAAAAAATTCTATCTCCTCTTCATGGAGAGCATATGAAACTTTGATCCTATGATGGAGGACCGGTTGATACAATAGGAAGTGTTTTTTTTTCCAGACAAATTGTTTTGAGTTACTGAAAGTGGTAACAAATTCTGAGTGATCTGATTTCTCAACTTTATTTTTTGAGGTTTCAAGCCTGAAAGCTCACTTCTTTCTAATTCTTATATTTTATGTAGCATGTAGTCCTAAATTTCGTTCTTTAGATTAATTCTATTTATATAAACTTGATATGTCTTTTTGCGTAATATCATATTCCGATGATAATTTTGTTTGTTTTACCATTTTTCAAGCTACTTTTTATATATAGATGTTGTACTTTCGTGATATATTTAGTCAACATATTCTGATAAAGTCATATAAACTACTATTCGTGCAAACCTTTTGTGATATATATGTTCCGAGAGGATCCTCTAACGCTAAAGTTAGATTGATCTCTCGTAAAAAAAAAAATATAGGAAACGCATTAAGTCTTTTAGATATTTGAGTATATATTCTCTCTCGATAATCTTAGTGCAAAAACTTTAAAAATGAGAGACATATCCTTTACAAATGGTATTTAGGATGACATTTAAAAGATTATGTTTTTTTTCTTTCTTTCTAGGTTCGAATATTAGATATCATGGTGTTAAGAATGTCCACATGTTACTTTTTTGCAGAAGCCATGTGTGTCTTCGGTGTGTCGAAACTCACGTATGTCGTATGTAGTTAGGATGATGTAGTAATACCTTATCTTCGGATCTTCGGAAAGTAGTCTAACGCCTACCATCATAGGCTATCATCTTCGCAAGGTTCAGTAGTTCTTTCCGTGTTTGGTAGTCTTCTAAATTTGTGTGATATATCGATTAGTCTATATGGATATTATAATCAGTTTTATTTTATAAAAAACCTTATGATAACACATTGTTTAACAACAAAGTTAATATCGTATGGGCGGTGGCCTCACATATTTGATTTATAATTCTTCAGAAAATTTGCAACATTTATTTATTTTTTGATCTAAAGAAAATTTGGAACACTTGTCAAGTAATTATGTTGATTTCCACAAAATTATATAGAGCCTTATATCTTAAAATGACATGCATTATTTAGTTATGTGCATCTTCGTTAAATCACAAATTGATTCATCATTAGACAGACTAATTCCTATTACCTAATGCATTGAAAATGAAAAGTACAGCAAAATCGAATGCTGAAAAATTCTCAAAAATGCTAAAAATTCTCAAAACCAAAATAGATTCACGGTTGCCATTTGCCAATCCTAAATCATGAAATAGCAAATGTGAAAATAGTAAAATAAAGAAACATTTAATCAGAAATAAAATAAATTAAAATAAACGATACTTTAATGGCGCTAAGACGAAAACTAAACAAGTAAACGATTGAGACGCTTATCTGTTATCTGATCACTTGATTAGAATCTGACTTTTTAGAGCTTTGAATAGACCATGACCATTAACCATGACTACAACATTTGTACTAAAAAGAATTGGACAAAGCAAGCGATCAATCATATTTGGGTCCGACAAATGGGAGAGAGAGACAATATAGATGTTTTCAGGACTCATGAGAAGTGATCAATACATTAAGACGGGACATTATATTCGGAACATTCGGGAAAAGAGAAGTGTTGTAGAAGTTGGCCTCAGAATCTGATTTGCAAGATAGATATATATGTCACATCTGGCGTGAACTTTTTGTTTTTATTAAATAAATAGAGTTTATTAAACTTAAATATATATATATTTTTTGGTAACATTTTTATCATATTAACTCAAATAAACAATAGTTGAAGAATATTATTTACATAAATAATAATATACAGTTGGATATGAATATTTTGTGTCAAGTAATCCGATTTAACATTTGTACTTCGAAAAGTTACAGATAAAGAAAAATAATCAAACTCATCCTTATCTTTATGAATCGCCTCTAGGTATGTATAGAAGGTTGACCACTCTGTTGGGAAAAACACTATCTTCACCAAACCAGAGAAGTCTATATAGAATGTTACCTTTCGTTTGTCGTTGCCAATCATACATCTCATTGTTCTAACGAGTGCTTCCACTTCCGTGTGTAAACATGTTAATTTTTTTCGTAGATTATCAATAACCTGTTAGGATAACTGTAAATAATTATATCTCTCTTATTGTTCATAATGCTAGTTCTATGAAAGACACAAAAGTTCTTTTATTACTGAACTATCTTAGGTGGGCAGAAATAGCTAGATTCAGACCAGAGTTAGTCTAGAAACTTTTGTGAATACATTGAATTTTATATATTGAAGTAATTATAGATGTTCAGAGGTTTTGAAATTCATCTTCAAATCTATCCATACTTATTTCTTTTTAACAAAAACATTGAAATAAGCACCCTTTTTGTTTTTTTACAATTACCAAATATGTTTGTAGTGATCCAATTTTTAATACAATTGAACTAGCTAGAAAGTCTATTTCCATCTAACTTGAAATGCATCTTTGGTTCTTGATAGCATACGCAAATATTTGACTTCTATTAAAACATTCGATACGATAAATCTCCATAACTAAGTCATATCAACTGAATTGCTATTCCACATTAGATGAACTTCTCATCCACTTCTCTTGCAAGGGACCATCAACATAAAATGAGGTAGTAATTAGTATCAACCAAGTAGCTTATCATTGTTTACTAAATTCTAACAAAGTCTACTGTTATTTGAGGTAACCCATTTTTTATGTGTTAATACTTTATTCTTTTACTCAACTCTCCACTGATGCAAATAAGGTTTCTGGCCTAGATTTGACATCAAGAGAGATGGAACAGACCATTATTCAACTCTATGCTCTGTTAGTAAATAAATAAAATAATTCACAAAATAGTTGCAAAAATATTATGAAAAGTTTTAAGACTCTTTAATATTACTTTCTTCAAAGTAAACTCCACTAACTGTGACTAGCTAAGGGAAGTTGACCTGATATGTTTTTCAGTGTTCTAATAATGATTCCAAGAGGCACTAAAAACATGTACAACTTCTTACATTGGGCCTTCAGAAATTACAGGTATAAATATGAATAGTGATGGGATGGGATTAAAACATCCTATGGTTTCTGTGAAGTCAACTTGTCAAGCGCTATAAAATAAACTACTTTACAAGTTGGGATTGCTATTGTTTGGCTTGTTGTTAAAAGATTCTCTTCCAGAGAGGAAAATGAGAATGCGATCAAGCACTTACATATAAACTGCCAAAGGATATTAAAGGCTAAAGCTAATTTGTTAGAATAATATCAAATGAAATTAGAAGGTTACAAGGAAAATACTTTCCGAACTAGCCATTACCACTCACAATGTCTCTGTTATAGACCTTGTTAGCCCAATGCAATTTGTCAAGTAGTGCCTCTACTTGGCAAGTGTGGAGACGTGGAGACATAGAATAATTTAAAAAGTTTTCATTTTCTGTCTTTTTTTTTCGGTCTTGCTAGTCACACTACCTTTATTATAAATATCATTAGTTTATGTACGTGATGAAGGCAATATAAAAATGGTTAAAATAACTTCACAAGTTGCTCTGGTACTATTTTTGGTTCTTCTTTTTCTTCTTCTAATCAGGGGACAAGGTGAATCGTTCCAATCCCCGGTTACGTCACGTATTGGCGCATTACCTTCAAATTCACGTAGAGGTCAAGGTCCGTAGCAAAATCTTCTCAATAAACGAAGGAGAAGAGATGAGTAGTAGCTTAAAGTTGCATCTTCAAATAATGTCTACTAGTTTTAAAACAAATTATGGATGGAACAGTACGAGTTTGTTCATTGTTGTAGCCTTCAATGTCAAATACCTTCTAAGGGTTATGTGATCATAATATATAAAGTCTTGTATCATAATGTCAAATACACAATGTCTTGTACATCTGGTGAATAAATTCTGTATCATCCGTTCTGGACTTGAATAAAATATTTCCTATTGAGACAATCATCCCAATTCTCAACAATGGTGAATTTCAATATCTACCTACGCGAAAGAGATGAAGTTCTGATTTTATACTGACTGAAACTACATAACTTACTACAAGAAAAAGAGTCATTACTCCCTAATGCATATGGTTCCTTAACAACCCATTTGCTTGTGACTCCCACGTAGGTCACTAAACTCCCTTTGATCGACTTTCTGAATGCTCCATTATAGTGTCATTAAAGTTTAGTTCCATTGAGTAAAGCCATGTACCCTCCAAGAAGATTCGAAGTCACACAGTCACACATGCCTTCCAGATGATCCAACCAGTATTTGTTACGTTTTTCGTTGGATTCTCAAAACAGTACAAGACAACATTCAATTCCCGACGTCTATAAATGTCGTTAATCCATTGTTAAATAATTTAACAACGAAGTAACCACAATCAATTAAGCATCGTTAGTTGTTTAACTAAACTAGTTTTTCGTACTTAAGAGTCGTTCGTAGTTAAAGACGTTTAACCCGTCGTTAAATTAATGATGCACGTATATAAGTTTTACCAACGTTTATGTCAATGTTAATTTACCACATTTTGGCGTCGCAAAATGACAATTAAATAAATCATTGCAAATTCATAAAGTTTTGCTTAATGATATCTACTATTTAGCGACATATATGTTTTTTTATAGCTACCACTTATTTTTGTTTTCAAGGACAACCCCTAACAACACTCTGTATGACTGTATGTGATTCTGTAAGATCTCATGATCTCATATCAAACTTTTTTTTTTACATGTGATGAATTCTATTATTAAAATGGAACAATTATTTACAATTGGTTGGGGGCAAGGAGCTTTTATGGCCAAATAAATGTAATCACCTTAGAGAATTAGTACAAAGAAACTTGAGTTTACTAAGTGTGGGAAAACCATTAAGAGAGCAGATGTCTACAAACCTTTTCGATATCATCTAGCTAGAGAGGAATGTCTCTGATGCTTATGCCAATCTGCCGAAAGACCGCTGTAGAAGTTACTGAGACATTGTTGTGCAACCTAATGTTTCTTTCTTTCCACATCAGGAAGATAAAATTTGTAATGACTATGTTCAATGATTACAAAAATAAGAAGAGACATATTTACATACATGAGAAAAAGAAGATTTTCCTGGTTTATTTTTGGGATGAAATCTCAATGTGTACGAATATTTAGTTGTTTGATTAAAATAAAGATTTCTAATTAAGAGAGGAAATTAACAATAGGCTAATGATGATGTCTTAATCTTTTT
>Ga0041059_1002323_pt1 | contig 14352 bp, 14 predicted proteins | sample AraColnosormetaG_FD_56232 | JGI IMG/M metagenome (GOLD analysis project Ga0041059, IMG submission 56232) | Arabidopsis roots microbial communities from North Carolina, USA - Col MF nosort | ecosystem: Host-associated > Plants > Roots > Unclassified | place: USA: North Carolina | collected...
GGTGGGGGGGGGAGTTGATATGTTGCTTTTTTGGTGTCTTAGGTCCCTTAGTTTTGAGTCATTTGTCTTGTTGAAGTCTGTCTTTTGCGTCTTTTTAGTCGTGTCTTGAGTCTTTTGCAGGTTTCAGGAACTTGTGACGAAATTAGATGGTTGTTAGCTTGTTCGGGTCAAGAAAGGGAGAGAAAAGCTGAAGCAGAGAGAAGACGGTGTAATCAGTCCACCTCTAGATCCGACGATCTGACTTCCTGACGACTGGTTTCCGTTTTCCTTAACTGGGATAATCTTCTATTTTCTGTAATCGGGTATTTAAAACTAGAGACCTAATTTTATTTCTACGTTTTCTTTTACGCTTCTTTTTTGTAACATTTTGGAGAACCTTTCTATAAGCACCTTTGGGGATTAAAGATTCATCATTCTTGACAATTTGGAGAAGATTTCTAAACCTTATTCTTATTTATTTAATCTGAATTATGTTTTCTTTAATATCTCTTTGCTTGATTTTTATTGCAACGTGTGAGTAATCTTTCAATTGGGTTTTAGGGTTCTAAGTAGGAAGTCAATGAATTAGTAACTAAACTATTATAAGGAATCCTCAATCTTTATGTTCTTCAATTTGTGTGTTCTTAATGCTAGAATAGGATTGATCACCCTGCTTTAGAACTTAGGTTTTTCTATGCATTTAAAGTGTTCGATAGATTGCCTGAATGAATATAAATTGAGTATTGTATTTCTAGCCTGCGAAAGTTTACGTTAGAATGCAATGTGAACTGAATGAACCAACTCATTAATGCAAATTTGGTTAGGAAAATGCCAACGAAAGTTTAGTAGTTGAGTAGTCAAATTTAGTTGCTAGTATCTCGAGAGAGAGAGAGTTAGTCTAGAATTATGTTTATGTTTGAGAACGGTTCTTCATAACAGAATTCTCTGTTTTGTTTATTTTGCTAGTCTTTATCTTTTTAAATACACTTACGCCCAATGTCTTTAATCCATAACTTTAATCGTTTTATTTATTTGCATTTTTATTTATAACTAAGAAAACCAAACAACAACCTCTTTAGTTTTAGCTAAGAACGAGTCTCGAAAATGTTTAGAGTATCTTTGGTCCTTGTGGATCGATCTTGAATTTACTACCTAGCGGTTAAGTGTATCAAGCAATTACTCGAGCATTCAATAACTAGAATTGGTAAAAAATTGAGATAGCCTCTAAAGATCCAGAAGTACAACGAGTAGAAAAACAAGGAAAAGAAATACTCGGTGATACACCTCAATTTTTACCGATTCTAGGTATGATTTAAGTATAGTTTTAGAGTTTTCTAATTATTCCTAGAGTCTTTCTAGTCTTTTCTGGTTTTTATTAGGAATGCATATGGAGATCATGGAGCATTTTGGAGCTAAACCGAGGAAATCAAGCTTGAAGGACGAATTCAGATTCTTACCAAGGCAAGAGTGTCGACCGACACCCTCTTAGTGTCAATCGACATCACTCAGAGCCCAACAAGTTGCCCTTAAAGATTTCTCTAATTGCATTATTAGTCTCTGCACGTTTTTGAATCATTATATATAGATTTTTAAGGTCATTTTTTAGACCTAACTTGTTGATTAGACACTTTTAGCAACTCCTTGAGATTTTGGAGAGTTTCATCAGAGATTCTAAAACCCTGTAGAGAGAAGATCTTTTCTAAACTCTATTCTTCTTTTGTTTTCTTTATGCAATCTTATTCAAACATGTTTGCAGTTTCTATGATAATGTCTGAGTAATCTACTTGTTTGGTTTAGGGTTTCTTATTACAGATTTAGATGATATAGTAGATCGACTACCTCGTAGAATTATCTTTAGAGTTCTTCATCTTGATTATTCTTAATGTTAATTCTAGAGTATCTAACTAGAAATTGATCTTAGTAATAAGTAGCATTCAAGAGGGCATCTATTATCTGAACTATCATAGATGGGCTTGAGTATTTAAATACGGATTGGTCTGGTTTTTATACTTAGGTGAACTTATCAAACATGATCTTAGTGCATGTTTAGCAATTAGGGATTTGCACAAAAGTTGGGATTCCTAGTTAATAGGCTTAGTTAGTTGATACAAAGAGAGTTGTTCGATCATATATTAGTGATTTGAGTTCTAGAACAGTTCGATAACAATTCTTACCATAGCTAGATCTATTAGTCATCTATTTCCTGAGAATATCACTAAACATGACGCTTAAATCATCTGAATTTACTTCAATCTAATTTGTTGCCTGCTTTCTTGATTTCTTTTACATTTATTACTTATTGATTTAGCTTAATTTCAAAACTATAACGTGTGAACAAAAGAACTTTGTGAAATTCGACCCTAAAGTACTGCAATTTATATCTTATTTGAGAGAGTGCTTGAGGTTAATTTTATATATATCCCTTTGTTTGAGGCTAAGCTTAAGAGTTGGGAAAGGGCAATAGAGAGCATGAAGAGCCTGGATGTGTTGAGAGTGACCTTTGGTGCCACTACAATGGAGATAATTAATGCTCTTCATAAACCACATGATTAGTCTACGCTTGTAAGTCACATCTCTCATTTATTATCAATGGTTGATGGGATGACAAATTGGTTTATGATTTTTGAATCGGATAAGTGTAACCAGGGGGCTTCTAAAATAGCTAGAAGTATTACCTCAGTGAATTCTTATGTAGCTCAAAGTTACCCTAGATGGATGGAAACTCTTTTCATTAAAGAAAAGAGTATTGCCGATGATTTTTTGTACTAAGCTTCTCTATAAGTTTCCTTTTATTTTTAAGGGTTTTATATTTGTAGATATTCTTATATTTATACTGCAATAATTAAATTCAAGGATCTTCATATAATTTATGTATCTCAGTAATTATCCTTGTTAGCCGTAAATATCTTTAAGGGATTAGTTTGAAAGGATGGAAAAAAAAAACACAAGTCATAGATATTTTAGAGTTAAGAGGTGGGGATTATGCTTTTTATTCAATTTTCCTTAGGTTGAGTCCTTTTGACCTTTTGGATAGTTTTATATTTAAGGTTATTTCCTTAAACGATTCCTTAGTATATATACTAGTAGGGCTACATTCCATTTCTTCAGTAACTTTTAGCTTTTATCCATAGAAGACAAAAAAAAACAAAAAATGAGTGATGATCTATGGAATGACATCTAGTATATACACTTGGGTTGTGATGACCATGAACTATTTATTCCATATCAAGCTTATGCTGGAGCTCTGGCTACTAATAGATTAAGTCTTCTCGGAAGAATACTTAATCCTCAAACTCAGAGTGTTGGAAGAGTTATACTTGAGTTACCTTATTAGTGGGGATTGGGTTCACAAGTACATGGACGTATCCTTGATGAAAGGTGTGTTCAATTCCGCTTTCGTTCTGAGGCAGACCTACTTAATGTCCTCAGTGTATAATGAATGGTTGATTGCACTTCAGAGATGGGAAGATTTTCATGCAAAGTATTTTCTTACTTATATAGATTTATGGGTTCAAATTAGAAGGATACCTCTACCTTATGTATCGGAGTGGACAGTTGGGTTTATTGCAAGTACTTAGGTGAAGTTGTTACTATGGATTTCAATGAAGAAACTACTACGGAGATTACCTTCCTTCGAGTCAAGATTATGCTTGATATTACTGAACGATTGCGTTTCTTTAAATGGGAGATTTGAGTCTCATGAAAGGATCATGGTTAATTTTAAGTATGAAAAGCTTCAGAGAGTTTGTACTAATTGATGTTGTATGAATCACCAAGCCAGCCACTGCCCATATTTAGCTCATCCAGTTGAATTAGATAATGAATCAGATGTGTTGGTCATTCCAAAGTGGCATGATGGTGAAGGCTCCAACAGTTTCAATCAGTGGGATCAAGAGAATAAGTCACAAAGTTTTCTAATATTTTATCGTATATGCCAACTTTCAACCATATATGCCAACTTTCAACCACCTCTGCCTTCTTCACCAGTTTTGAACTGGGATGATTATATCGCAGTTAGCCTACTCATTGAACTGGGATAGTGTACACCAAGGTTCCATAACTCAAGCAAATGGTGAATGCATTAAGATCAGTCGATTATCTCCTAGTGGGTTAATCTGATCTTTTTGCCAACAGTTATCATTAAATGTTAAGACACAATTTTTTTTCTTTTCATCTCACTTATTAGTAGTTACATTTGTTATAATATAACTTATGTTACCTTTAAGTTTCTGTTTAATGTAAGAATCACACTTTTTCTCCAAAACAACTTATATTTGCTTGGTTAATTTATAATCTTTTTTTAAGGTTACCGGGGAAAATTTCAGTACCACAAGTACCTTTTCTACACCAATCCGGCATCCAAATGTCATAACAAATTAAAATGGCTTCCTCTTCCTCTTCTCCGACGCCTAGTGCTGCGGCGGCGGTCTCTCCTCTTACGGAGGAAGAATTAACTCTAACAGTTAAGTGGAATGGAAAAGAGTACACCGTCCGTATCTGTGCCGATGACTCAGTCGCCGAGCTAAAACGTCGCATCTGCCTTCTCACCACCGTTTTACCTAAACGCCAAAAGCTTCTTTATCCCAAGATCGGAAACAAACTCTCTGACGATTCTCTTTTACTCTCTTCGATCTCCTTTAAGCCCTCCCTCAAGATGACAATGATCGGGTCAGTCTCAATTTCAATTTCTTAAAACCCTAACGAAATCGAATCTAATTTGAAATCAGTTTTGACTTTTTTCAGTACTGTTGAAGATGATATAATAGTAGATCAAGCTGAATCTCCTGAAATTGTTGATGATTTTGAGCTTGGTAAGGAAGAAGCTGTTGATGTTAAAGATAAAGAAGTTAATAAACAGAAGTTGAGAAGAAGAATTGATCAATACAAGGTGAGTTTTTTTTTTCTGTGTGTGTATCTATGTGTAAATGATTCATCAAGCTTATACAACAATGTGCAGATAAATCTTCGAACGCCATGTCGTCAAGGCAAGAAACTTCTTGTTTTAGATATCGACTATACATTGTTCGATCATCGGTCCACCGCGGAGAATCCGTTGCAGCTTATGCGTCCTTGTAAGCCGTATACTGTTAACTGTTTGGTTTTAGCTAGTTAGTTTCTTTGATTGATGTTTTGATTACTTAATGTAGATCTCCATGAGTTTCTTACTGCTGCTTATGCGGAATATGATATCATGATTTGGTCTGCTACCAGGTGATGTTGTTGTTAGTTTGACATTTTAATCTTCGTGTAGCTTTTGTAGCTCTGCTGATGCTAGAGTTATCCGTTTGGTTTCTGCAGTATGAAGTGGGTGGAGTTGAAGATGACAGAGCTGGGAGTGCTGAACAATCCTAACTACAAGGTCACGGCTCTTCTCGACCATCTTGCAATGATCACGGTCCAGTCAGACACTCGCGGGATTTTTGATTGCAAACCGCTAGGCTTAATTTGGGCACTACTTCCTGAGGTATTTATATATCATGCATCCTCATTTGACACATGAATCTTGATCTTTTTTTTTATGTAATTGATTGGTGTTGTCCTGACTTGTGCAGTTCTATAACCCTGGTAACACGATAATGTTTGATGACCTAAGGAGGAATTTCGTAATGAATCCTCAAAACGGTCTAACAATCAAGCCGTTTAGGAAAGCTCATGCAAATCGTGATACAGATCAAGAGCTTGTGAAGCTGACTCAGTACCTTCTGACAATAGCTGAGCTTAGTGATTTGAGTTCTCTACACCATAGCAGATGGGAATCATTCTCACAGGACAACGTCAAAAGGCGCAGACAGGAATGACTCGGCCGCATCCATATTATCGGGTTTTTGTTTAGTTTTCTTGAAATACCAAGAGATTCAGTTATCACTTTTTGTCCTTTACATATTTTATGAGTTGGAAGAACGGTCAACATTTTATTAGTAGTTTCAAACGTTAAATTTGCTATCGTTACATCAGAACCAAAATATTTCTTAAGGTGTTCAAGTTTCTGATAAATGATGAGAATTTGGTTACACAAACAGATGAGCAAGACAAACGACAGTTGATACAAAGCTTACACCACTACACGTTTTACAGGGAACATTCTCTTCAGACACACAATACAAGCGAGACACAGCCCGAGATTTGAGAGCCCTAGAATGAAGCCACTATCGTGATAAGGATTGCAGTCTATTGAGCAGACATGAACAAATGAGTTAATAATATCTTATCATAAATACCTGATGTGCGCAGAGACAGACCAAACCGCCTCCAGCGAACTCGTTGTTTCATTTATGCCGTTTTCCCATCAATCGCTGGCACTTGCTCATCGAGATGTCAAACCGGGTCAACAAAGATGAAAATAAACTAAGAAGCATAAGCACAAACTGAGCAGCTACTAATGCGATAGGGAAAGACACACAAGAAGCTGGCCTGGAACCATGAAGACAGCTCAAGCTCTAGCCATAAGCATAAAACTATTTTCGGCAGGAACTTTGAACTGTTAAGGCCTCAAGGACAGATTCGTGAATTGCGTCTCTAGATCTCTACTCTTCGAACGCTGGTGGCTAGATGATCCTTGCTTTTTTGTCTGATGTTGCTGCTGCGGCTCTTGCTGCTGTTGAAGCTGGTATAAAGCCCTTAGCCTCACAATCTCTTTCTCCAATACATCATGTTCTACTGTAAAAAGAAACCCAAGATTAAGTTAACATCTCACCAAATACAATTTACATCCTCAAGGAAACTAGAAGGCATCATTTTTCTACTCCATGCTTAGAAGCTTTATAGTAGTGTACCATAGCTTAAAATAAGTTCTCTGGTATGCCTAAGAACTGGCAAAACCAGACATCCTATCTTCAAAGTGATATGAAGTAATGAAGAAAAAGGTTTTGGGGTTCTGGTAAGAGACTGAAAAACTTACAGTACTTTATAAGCTGCTCTTGTGCTAAGCTTTCCAACCGATTCTTAAGGGACTTGTTCTCCAAGCTGAGAATTAGATTCTGCTGATTGAGAAACTCAAGCTCCGCAGACACTTCAGAACCCTATACTTGTAACATCTGAACGTTCCTTTCCAGTTCAGCTATGTACTGAATTTTACGGACTCGAGAGCGCTGTGCAAACTGCCTGCAAAAGATAATCATCTGGTTTGATTAAGCAGAGTAAAGTTACAACTGAACTAAATGAATCTTTATCAGAAACAACTCAAGAACAAACTAAAATATCAAAATAGACGACGTACTGTCTAGCACGTTTCGTATCAGCCTCGGAAGTAGCAGACTTAGCCAGAGGATTATCCCGTTTTTCGAATGACGACTTTGCGAAATTATTTATGAAATCTTTCTTGCTATCAGCAGCAGAATAAGCCTTTTCTGTATCACGTAGGCTACCAGAAGACCCTGATCTTGTGATAGAGCTACTCTCCAAACAACCAGAACTACTGTTCGGGCGAGCACCGGAATCTGGTAATGAATCCCACGGTCTTATTTTCTGTTTGGACAAATGAGCTGAAGGGTAGAAAGGAACAGGCTGGCTTCTAAGGTAATCAGACTCCTTGGGACCTCTAACGTGATTAGAGAAACCATTATTGTTATTATATCTACCACCATCCCAAAGCGTGTAATCAACATCAAAACCAACAGGAACATCTACATATGCAAATGAATCACTCGATGACCGTCGATGCCCTCCTTTCCGTACAGGTGTTTCAGGTTCGTTGAGAAGATCGTCAAGCCAAGAAGGCTGTTCCTCAATAAGAAAACTCTCAGATGAAGTTCGATGATGATTGGCATTTCCTTCTCCAAGCTTCTGAACAGCCTTGGATCCAATCACACTACTTGGAACAAAATCTGCACTAAACGTTGGACCACCCGTAAACGGACTTTTCGGAGGCAGTAAAGCTTGTTTCCCATTGCATCCCAGATTTCTATGATTCTGAGACCCCTTTGAACTTGCCATCTGCCAACATAAACACAACAAACTCATAGAAAACAAGTATAGACACTAAATCATTCAGGTAGGGATAAATAAAGTTGTGCCTAACAGAGAACCTAACAATGTGAACAAAAAGGTAACATGAGTTCCTTAAGCTAAAGAGTATAACATCAAAACATTGCTTGAAATTGTAAAGGTAGTTCTTTTACATAAACTCAAGTCCAAATCAAACCAAATGCCAGAATTTTGACTATGAATCAATAGAAATTAGATAAATAAATCTACCCTAATTACAACATTTTCATCAACAATGAAAATAGGAAATCACAAATCTGTTTTAAAAGTCTTTTACCTCTATATTAATAATAAATCGAGAAGGAGACGAGATCTGCAAAATTGAAACGAGGAATGGGGAGAAGAAGATGGATTGTTGTCTTCTTCTTCTAATGAATGAATCTGTCAAATTGTTTCTTTTTCTGGTGGCAGAGGTTAGAAGGCTAGCTGGATTGATGAGTAAAGGCCTAAAAATTAACGATGATTTTGTTTTTTTATTTATTTATTTTCCAGTTATGTTTTTTTTTAGTTACCTGTGTTCTCGCGCTGTCTTCAACTTGAGCGTAGGTTTGTGACCTGACTTTGTGAACAAGTTCTGTCCAAAATCCTTTTTTATCTCATGTTTTATTAAATGAGGGATTTGTTGATGTAATAGTGTGGGATAATATATCGTAAAAAATAAAATATTGTAGAAAAAAATTATATTTTGGAGAGACCAGGATATTTGGGAGAAAATAAATGGATGAATTGCAAAACTAACATTTTTCGATAAAACAGTTAACAAACTAACATTATACAATAAAATTTTTATAAATTAATACTCGATAAATTAATAACTTCTATAAATTAGTAAATTTTTTTAGTTTTAAGTTTGGACCAATGTAAAAAATGACACAAATCGATAAATTAATAATATAATAACTTTTTTGAAAGCCTTATATAAATATATGGTCCCATCAATATCACAAATTAATAATTGCATAAATGTATCAATTATAAATATACATTATATGTAAGAAATTTCTTTGAAATATAATTCTAATATTTTTTTGCTAAAATTTATATTTATTTTTATTTGAAATTTAATTCTAATATTTTACTGTATCAAAAACTTTTGGTGTTGTTTTCTAGATATGATATTATTTTTTATTTGTAATTAATTTTAGAAATATATTTTCTATAATGAAAAAAAATTTATGAATTTTTTTAAAAAATTACTAAATTAGGAAAATCTCTCTATAAATTAATAAATATTAATTTATCGATAAATTAAAACTTTTCTAAATTAATAAAATTTTGCAATCCCAACATTATTAATCTATTGAGGTTTTACTGTAATTTTCAAAATGTAGTAAATAACCATAAATGGTAGTATATTGTCCAAATTGGTTTTTGTAAGGGTGACAGGAGATGGTGGTGGCCGGAGATGGTGATGGTCGGAGGTGTTAGTGGTGGCCGGATATGATTGTGGCCGGGATTGATGGTGGTCGGGGGTAGTAGCCGGAGGTGATGGTGGCCGGACGTGGTGATAGCCGGACGTGGTGGTGGCTGATATGTCTATAATTTGCATGTTTTACACATCCTTTTATCACCATTTTGAGTCTACTTTCATCCATCTTTCATAGCATTCATATCAGTTTTGTACATTTTGCATCTTTAGACGAGTAGGACTAGTCTTGCATACATTCTGCATTCTGGAGTTGTTTCAGGTACTTTGGAGCTATTGGTGCTCAAAAAGAGGAAAAACAGAACAGAAAGTCACATTTCCACCAACATACTAGATCACCAGTAGCAGAGAGGGAAGCAGTCAGTTCAGCAGTCCATTTTGCCAGATATACTCGATCGCAGAGGAGAGGAGGCAGTCCATTCTACAGTTCTACTCGATCGTAAAGGCGACCAGGCAGTCCACTTTGCCAGTCCACTAGTTCTACTCGATCATAGAGGAGAAGAACCAGTCCATCCTGACAGCTGACACACATACTCGACCACAGAGGCCAAGAAGCAGCCCAAACCATTTTGTCAACCAACCTACTTGACTACCACCTTGACCCTCTGATCAATCTGCACTCAACCATACAACCTGAGCAATGGAAAGAGAAGAGAAGAGATGGCCCATTCGAAGCCCATTAGGAAGCCTGCTTTAGGCCGACACTCTTGATCACATCGTCCATGGGCCGTTAAGTGGGCTCGAAGCCCGCTTTCTTATCCTTATCGTTTTTAGTATAAATAAGTCTCTAAGGATTTTGCCTTAGATATCCAGAGACTTAGACATAATTTTTAGAGATTTTCTGCAACTTATTCAACAACCGCTTTTCATTCCTGCAACTTTGTATTTCAATTTTTCTTCTAAGTTATTCAGAATTTGCTTTTATTTGCTTGTTCATCTTTGTTTCATTCCCTTTAATCTTTTAAGTATGCAATCTTCAATCGTTTTTATGTTGTTGTCTTTGACAATGTTGTCTGAGTAGTGATTAGGATTTCTGAGGATGGGATAGAGTAGTTGTGGAACCCCTGGTCAAATCTGTTGGTAAGTGTAGATTTATCGAATCCCTTCTGGATTAGTTGTGTTTATTGCTTATTCCTTTCTGATCACCTGAAATCCTATCCCACACGTCTCAGGTGTTTAATGGAACGTTGGATCTACTAATTCCAGTGATAATCGTCTCTATCCCAAGGGATTGGCCGTTTAGAGCGATTATTGGCTTTAACTGTCGGTTCTTATTGCCTACTTAGTTAGAGATCACTAATGGAAATTAGGTCAGTGTCTAGAAATACTTGAGGATTTCTATCACGGGAGTGAATTAATCTGTTGTTGAACCTGTTGTCTAGGGATAGCTTCATTTAGATTTGATAACCAACTGAATTGATTAGGGAGACCACACTATTCGATTACCCCATCCTTAAGAATTTCTCATCCAATTTATTTCTTTTTTTACTTACCTGCTTCATTCACTTGCTATTGAATTTTAGTATTTTCCTGTTTTCAACCATTCTACTCGATCACTGTGTGACTGTGTGACTGTGTGACTGTGTGATATAGTAAACTGGTCCATTTCTGCATTTTCACTATCTGTCATCCTATGTATTCGATCACAGGGTCCTTCTGGCAGTCGACCCTGCGATCGAGTATATCAGTCATTTTTGTGACTTTTTACTGTTTTCTGCATCAACACTAGGACTGTTAGGAAACCAACCAAATTCTGCTTGGCTTGACTTACTAACTTCTGATCATATCTCATATGTCTGCATCACACCCATTTGGATTGACACCTAAAATACTACAACGACAGGATTGTTTTTTAGGATTAATTGACGAAAAACCAACTATCAGTGGCCGGACGTGGTGGTGGTTGAAGGTGATGGCCGGAGGTGGTTGTGACCGGGAGTGATTGTGGCTGAGGGTAGTTGCCGGAGGTTGTGGTGGCCGGAAGTGGTGGTGGCCGGAGGTGGTGGTGGTCGGAAGTAGTGGCCGGAAGTGGTGGTGATCGGAGGTGGTGGTGGCCGGAGGTGGTAGTGACCGGAGGTGGTGGTGGACGGAGGTGGTGGCCGAAGGTGATGGCTGGAAGTGGTGGTAGTGATGGTTTATAAGAAGGGTTTAAATGTATTGATATACATTAGATTCACAATATCATATAATCTTTTTTTTTTGTTAGTTACCTAATTTATAAACTTTATATGTTATCTTTCCAAATTTCCCAAAACATTTTTTTGTATGATGTTTTCATTTTCTTTTTAATTCTTATTTATAAATTAAATACAAAAGTATATTTTTCAGTGATTAACTTACCCATATATTATAAAAGAATTCGATTAGTGTTATATAACCGGTTAACAAAAACATACAAAATGGTTCAAATTGGACGAAAATCAGTCGCTACAGAACAATTTACCCGTCACATCGTTACCGACCAAAATTCCACTGGAAAAACCTAGAGTGAGAACTCACCATTGCTGGAAAAAAACTATCTGGCCAAACACCAAATTCTTGAGTGAAAGAAAAGAAACTTACTACACCTCGTCACATTGGTTTCACTAGTCCTCGTGGATGCCTTCTTCGTTGAAGGAATAGGATCGCCAAATAGTTAAAAGAGTTTTTGCCAATAAATCAAAGAACTGTAGTTAGTGGAGGGAGTTAGAGACATTGTCCCTTACAGTCTCTAATATCTCACCGATCTCGACACCTACTCTTTAGCGTAAATCCTCTACCTTCAAGTTGCCTCGCCACAACAACTACCACACGTGTTGTGCTGCGGATATAAGGTAGCTGCTTCCATCAATTGCCACCTTGAGAAACCTAGGTTTGTGTCTAATCTTAACAAATATGGAGTCTGAAAGCCTTACAAATGTCTCAAATCCGCCTGAAGACACCATGACCATGTAATCACAAGCGGAGATGAAACCTAACCACGGTTGAAGCACCATACATTTTTTTTTTTAATTTTTTTATTCATAATATTTCAAAGACAATACACGGCCCGAAAACCCAAAAAAAGACACGCAGGCCCCGAACCTAAAACATACAAAACCAAAATCTGAAAGAGGCCCGCATGCCTAAACCGAACAAAGAAAAGAGCAGGCCCACCGAAATAGAACAAACGGTGGGGGGAAGCACCATATGTTTTTCTTAGTTAAAAGAGTTTTGCCTCTCAAAGACGCTATCTTCATGTTATAATCTTCTTTCAAACACAAATACACAGTCATCTATTTTTAACAGTTTAATTATATCATTATATTTAAAATATCTATGAAAGATAAAAAAACTAATAATCATTTTGGTTAATTTTTTATTTTTATCGCCTATTTTAGATAATAAAGATCAAATTGTTTTGTTCTAATTTCACTACAGAAAAAAAGCTATTAACGTCGGTTTATTTTCACCTTAACGTCACTTATTAACTGACTTAATAACATACAGTCATTTACAAAACTGACATATTAGTGGTCGACGTTAACTTATTTTGCTCCACTTTAAGAACCGACGTTAAACATAACGTCAAATGTACTAGCGTCACTTTTCTAATATTTAACGACGGTTAACAAAATGATTCAAAAGTATTACAGTAATACTAATTTTGCATTAAATTAAATTATAATTAGGAAAAATTGAGAGAAAACGATAAATTCATTGAAAAATAATTTACTTAAAGAAATAGTACACGTAACAATTGTCAATTATCTGGATATCAACGTAAAGCATAAGATATAAGTCATGACCATGTTTACAACATTTCATAAAAATCCATTAAATCTACCACTCTATCACGAAATTCTTGCTAGCATCTCCTTCTGCATCATTTTATATTCTTCAAGTCCTCTACTCGTTTTCTTTTAACTGAGGTACATCTTGTCTGGTTCAAAGCTTCAAAACTCTACAAAACTACAAAGATGTTTACTATGAACATACATTCATATATTCCCATTCAAAGTTCCAAACTATCGATTACAACCTCTACAATGCAAAGTGTGGTAAGCACATAACCAGAGTAAACATGTGTCATAGAAACGAGATGTGGTCTTGTTATGGCTTCTAAATTAATGAGATTTTTGATATACTATCGTCGGACAAGACTTGGAACTTGATCCAATGGAACAGCTTGTAGCGAAGGAAGCTTTGGCGGAACCAACCGGTCCTATGACTCGTTCGAAGACTAGACTTCTCAACCAAGCCGTTAGCGGACTTCTTAACCACTTGGGCAAGTATCCAAATGAAGTCATACTAACCGTTTGGAACTCGATAGCAGTCCAAGACGATTGGTAATGGGCTAAGTCTTACTTGGGTACTCTTTTTCCCTTCTAAGGTTTTGTCCCAATGGGTTTTCCTTAGTTGGTTTTTAATGAGGCTTGAGTAACACTTCCAAATCCCCATTATCAATCCGGCCAAGCCCACTAAGAGGACCACGAATTTGGAAGGCCAAGGGTCTATTTTTTTGTTCAAACTTTCACTTATGATTTTTTGTTTTCCGAGTTTTCTTGGAGATTGTTTCAAGACTAACTCTTCCCTTCTCTTCTTCTCTATTTAAACTCCTGTATTTCCTCATTGTAAACTCATCTATCTTTTAAATCTCAAACTCTTTTAAGCTAGATCAAAGGTAAATCAAAGGCCATCTGCATCCTTTGTGTGACCATTCACTCCACATCTTTTGGTTTGAGTGATCTCATGATCTCTTAGATGCAAAGTCTATCCCCTACTCAACCTCAAGAGTGTCTATCTTAGGGAACTCATATTAAGTGGTATCAGAGCACATTCTAAAGTTGAGTACTCTATCCTTTCATCACTTCATCATTTCGTTCCATTCTATTCATCATTTCATCACCTCATTTCATTTTGTCCGTTCATCTTCTCATCTGTCTTTTTTTTTTTTTGAATAAAATTTAAAATTTATTCGAAAAAACGTTTTTACAACAAGTGCA
>Ga0041059_1002324_pt1 | contig 14352 bp, 10 predicted proteins | sample AraColnosormetaG_FD_56232 | JGI IMG/M metagenome (GOLD analysis project Ga0041059, IMG submission 56232) | Arabidopsis roots microbial communities from North Carolina, USA - Col MF nosort | ecosystem: Host-associated > Plants > Roots > Unclassified | place: USA: North Carolina | collected...
TAATAATAATTTAAAACAAAAAAATTAGTATCACCCACTTTCCGTTTTTTTTTTTACTTTCTATTTATTATTTATTCTTCTCTTTTAAATTATTAATTTTCCCCATCGGATTCCAGCAAAAACACGAATTCCCATTTCTATAATATGACAAAAAGATATTATTTTCTCCAAATTAAAATATAAAATTGTGAGTTGTATTATAACGCCCCATTAAATACATTTCCTTTTCACGAAAACAATACATTTTCTTTTTCGTATTAATTTATTCAATATTAAATTTAAACGGACAGACAAGGAAAAAGTTAGGAAGGAAATGAACTAAAAGCCTGAAATAAATATTAAAATAATATATAGAAAACGCTTTATTTTCCAAATTTCAAAATCAAAAATATTCATTGCCGTCAAAAAAATATTTATTTTCTTATTTCATCTAAAACTACACAGCATAAATAAATCTAATTTTCCTCACTTTCCTCTCAAACATTTCCTAATTCCATCCTAATAATTTTCAAAGCTTTAATTCTAAGAAATAATATCTACAAGAAAATATTATCTCATGTATTTCTTCTTCCTCCTTGATTTTTAATCTGATTTTTAACCTTTGGATTTGGAAAATTATATCTTCTTCTGTCCCAAATCTATTTTTAGGTTTGTCAAAACGATTATTTTGTTTAATAATCGTAATAGGTATGGAGACTACCGGAGAAGTTGTTAAAACAACCACCGGGAGCGACGGAGGCGTTACGGTGGTGAGATCCAACGCGCCGTCAGACTTCCACATGGCTCCGAGGTCAGAAACTTCAAACACACCTCCCAACTCCGTCGCTCCTCCTCCTCCTCCACCGCCGCAAAACTCCTTTACTCCGTCGGCGGCTATGGATGGTTTCTCAAGCGGACCGATAAAGAAGAGACGTGGGCGCCCTAGGAAGTACGGACACGACGGAGCAGCGGTGACGCTATCTCCGAATCCGATATCATCAGCCGCACCAACGACTTCTCACGTCATCGATTTCTCGACGACATCGGAGAAACGTGGCAAAATGAAACCAGCAACTCCAACTCCAAGCTCATTCATCAGGCCAAAGTACCAGGTCGAGAATTTAGGTAACTATAGATTTTTAAATTTTTTGCTAATCTTGTGTCTAAATCTATGTTTTGTTTAGAACTGAATCTTGAGTTCTCGTGACTTCAAAAGTGTTTAAAAGAGATTTTTTGGGATCTTTCTGGGTCTTAAGTTGAAACATGCAAAGAAAGAAAGCTTCTACTTCAAGTGGTGGGACCTCTTATTACAACTTTTTGTCCGTACATATACGGTCATATATACATGTATATATACGGTATAATAATAATTGCATGTTTATTGAAGAGATTTTTGGTGATGTTGTTTTGTGCTTGTGAAGGTGAATGGTCTCCTTCCTCTGCCGCCGCTAATTTCACGCCGCATATTATTACGGTGAATGCAGGCGAGGTAATTATGACAAAATAAATATAGATTAAGAATGTGTTTATTTTTAGAGTAGTTGATGATTTAGTGGGTAATTTGGTTTTATAGGACGTTACGAAGAGGATAATATCATTTTCTCAACAAGGGTCTCTAGCTATTTGCGTTTTATGCGCAAACGGTGTCGTTTCGAGCGTTACACTTCGTCAGCCTGATTCATCTGGTGGTACATTGACCTATGAGGTACGGTTTCCATCTTAATCACTATTTGCATAGATGAAAAACACTGTTACCAAACTGTATTAATAAACCATCAATGTAAACAACCGAACCGGAATATAAAACCGAGTTGCCTATCCCTTGCTTTTGGTTTTCATGTAATTCTTGTTGATCATGACGAGTGCTTATGCTTTTTAAAGGGTCGGTTTGAGATATTGTCACTATCTGGAACATTCATGCCTAGTGACTCAGACGGGACACGAAGCAGAACAGGCGGGATGAGCGTGTCGCTTGCTAGCCCTGATGGACGTGTAGTAGGTGGTGGTGTTGCTGGCTTGCTGGTTGCAGCCACTCCTATTCAAGTGGTTGTAGGAACTTTCTTAGGTGGAACAAACCAGCAAGAACAGACACCGAAGCCGCATAACCACAACTTCATGTCTTCTCCATTAATGCCAACTTCTTCGAATGTAGCTGATCATCGAACCATCCGTCCCATGACATCTAGTCTCCCGATCAGTACATGGACACCGTCTTTTCCTTCTGATTCACGACACAAGCATTCTCATGACTTTAATATCACTTTGACGTGATTTCTTCCTTGAAGAACTCGTAGATCCTCTGTATTTTGGTTTCCAGTTTAGGGCTCTACATGTTAGACTCTCAAAGTCTAGGTGTTATGTTGGTCTGTCACTTAGGATTGTCACTTAGGATTGTTAGACCATCTCCATCAATGGTTTCTCATTGAGAAACTGTTCAATATAAAAATAAAATATAATCAAAAAGTATGAGAGAGAGTATAATTAGTCTCTCAAGTGAGAAACTCTAAGACACCTACAAAAACACTTGTATATCATCTATTGGTCATATATTATTTTATTGTTAAAATTTAATTATATAACTAATATTTATTAAAATACTAATATCTTTTTTTTTTGAGAAACCAAGAAGATATCTCACTGATGGAAATGCCTTTATTCCAACTTTCTATTCGGTTTATTCCGCTCTTGGATGTAGAAATTGAAACTTGCTCCCAATCTCTTAACCGGCTACACATTCTGATTTATCCAAACCAGGAAGGATTTTTTCAAACCAATGGTGATTGATTAGCAAGATGCGAAAGATAACACATAAAACCACATTTATCACCGCCCATGCTTTGCGTGGGCGTAACACTAAAATTGTATATTTTGCATGTTCTTGAAAATTTGGTATGAATTAGCTAAGCCATTAAGTAAACTCTGAAAGCAATATAAATAGATGAAAGCAAACGAAACTGATAACAAATAATTATTTTTATCTCCAAAAAGGGTCCATTTGATATATATTTTAAAATGTATACATAAAGTTTACCTTTGTTGATGAAAAATATAAAATTCTTTTTGATCAATTTGGTTTGCTTAACACGGCCTTAAAACTAATATAGTACTTTTTATCTTCTTGAAAATTTGTTACTAATTTGGAATGAATTAGCTAAATGGCTAAGCTAATTTATACCAAATTAATAGCAAAGTTTGAAGAACATGAACAATGTACAATACTAGTGTTAAAGCCTATGCAAAGCATGAGCCGTGATAAATGCATTTTTGTATGTTCAGTTATTATTTTAATTTGTACACAATCGAACCACCATTTTGTCTTTCTTTTTCAACATAAGGTACTGTTTTCCAGTTTACATGCTGCAATGTGGTTGCCGGTTGGCATTGGAGACACCTTTTGATTCTGCTGCTTCGGTCTATGATCTTGCTGCCGGCTAAAAAACTACCTACAGCTGCAACCAGCAGGCCAGCGACACCACTGCTTACTACACGTCCATCAGGGCTAGCCAATGACACGCTAATCATGTCTTCTCCAAGGCCAACCTCTTCGAATGTTGTTGATCATCCAACCATCCGTCCCACACCGTCTTCTCTCCCAATCAGTACATGCCACATGGACACCGTCTTTACCTTCTGATCCACGACACAAGCCCTCTCATGACATCAACCTGATTTCTTCCTCATAAAATCCTCTGTTTAATCACTCTCTCAAAGTTTAGGTCTGATGTAGGTTGGTAACTTAGGGTTGTTTTTCCAACTTCTTCTTCAGTTTCTTCCACTCTTGGATGTAGAAGTTGATCCCTAATCTCTCACATTCGGTTTGATGATCCTAACCGAAACCGAAATCTGTATTCCCCGACATCTCAATGATATGAACCCTCAACCCAGCTACACCCAAGTGTCTTACACAGTTTCTTCTCTTTTATACTGTCTCTAACAGTCCTGGCATCGTCCCATCTACCAACAGACGAATATATCATAGCAAGATGCGAAAGATAACCTGTAGGATCTGTCTCGAGTTTAACGCAGTGACTGCACGCAATCTCTCCAAATTCAACGTTGTTGTGTAACCCACTGGCTAAAAGCAAAGCTCCCCAAACTCCAGCATTTGGCTGCATCGGCATACTCTTGATCAGCTCATATGCTTCTTCTAGCCTCCCGGCTCGTCCCAACATATCCACCATTATCCCATAATGATCAGCGGAGGGTTCCAAGTTGTGGTCTTTCATGGAGTTAAAGCATTTGTAGCCTTCTTGAACAAGACCTGAATGGCTATACGCTGATAATAGTCCTGTGAATGTTACTACATTTGGAGGGATCTTCTTTTCAATCATAGCTGTAAACAAACTGTTTGCTTCTGTGGCCATGCCGTTTATCCCGCAGCCCATGATCATAGCAGAGTAAGAAACTGTGTCCTTTTTGTTTAGATTGCTGAACATTTTGAATGCCTTGGCAAAGTCTCCGCCTTTCATGTAAAGATCAATTAGAGAGGTACTTAAGAGATCATCGATCTTGATTCCATGTTCGGTTATATATGACTCAACCCATGTACCAAAACTGGTATTACCCAACTGTGAATTAGCTGATACAACACTTGAGAGTGTGATCTCATCCGGCTGAATATATGAATTCCTTTCAAGCATCTGAGCGAATAGCTTCAGAGCATCCTTTGGCTTGCCGTTTTGAGTATAACAAGCTATCATGGCATCATAGACGAGTTTGTCTTTCTTAGACATCAGTCTAAAGAGCTCCTCAGCAGACTGAACATCTCCCAATTTTGTGTACCCTGAAATCATTGTAATCCAAGAGACACCATTCTTCTGGGGCATTGCATCGAAGTAGGTTCTTGCTAGTTTCATTTCCCTGCAATTCACATACCCGCCTATCAATATATTCCAAGAAGCCGGACTTTTCAAAGGCATTGCTGAAAACAAAGAGCATGCATTGCCCATGTCACCTTTTTTTGCATAGCTCGAGATAATCAGATTCCATGACACAGCATCTTTCTCAGGGATCTTGTCAAAGACTCTGCGAGCCTCATCTAGTTCCCCGCTTTCCAGATACCCGTGTAATAGCGAGTTCCACGAAACTGTGTTCTTCTCAGCAATATCATCAAACGCCTTCTTTGCCAGCTCAATGTAACCAAGTCTAGAATACAAACCCACCAGACCTGTCTGAACATAAACACAACCACACAATCCATTTTTCAGAGCCTGAGCATGAATCGGTTTACCATCAACCATATTCTCCATTTTACCACAGGCTCTTAACACTGAGGTTACAGCATGTGAACTTGGAGGAATCCCAGAGTTATGCATATCAATATACACGTCAACCGTTTCTTTAAACTTCCTATGCTGGCTTAAGAACCGAACTAAACACCCCCAGGAGAAAGAATCATGACCATTAAACCCCTTGAGGATTCTTTTAACATAGGTTACAATATTCCTAGAGAACTCTTTAGTGAAGTGAAGAGTTTGGTGAACCAAGATGGGTTCAAGATGGTTATAGCGGTTCACTACTAACTGTGCATGAACTTGCTTCGCCTGTTCAAGCACTACACATCTTTGAAGGAAGAATCTCAGCTTAGAATCCAACATTTGTGAAACAAACTCTAAAACCAACACAAGAACCAATCTACCAAAGACCTTCCACTATCAAAACAATCGTCATACATTACATTGATGCCTCAGTTCCTAATTTCAGCTCTTTTCTAGAGAAAGTCCAATAAGTTTGTGCTTGATGCACCGAGTCAAAATTTTAATTTCGAATCTAAAACTTTACGGTTTATATCCTGAATAATATAAGAAAGGCTTCCTAAAATAGAATGAGAGCAATTTTACCCGAAAGAGAGAGTATGAGGACTACAGTGATCGCCGAGTAGTGGTGGAGGCGTCGGCGATAGCGACGGCAACTTCTCTCTGTTATAAACCTGTTTGGGTTTTGCAATTCGCAGAAGAAGAAGATACTTCCTAAAGACTCTGACTCAAACAGAAGGTTTGATCTCTCATTTTTCTCACAATTATAATTCAAAAGTCAATTTTCTGTTATTTTCTCGAAGTGTGTATGAATTTTTTCCTCATAAATCAATAATTTCGTAGAACCATATCCATCTATCGTCACAAATATATACACACTTATAATACAATTTCATAAAGTACAAGGTTCCCTTATTTGATGAGAGTGGAGCAAAACACAAACTAAAAAATATTATGTGCCACGCTCAAAAGTGTATACTTTGGTCTATCTCATTGCACACATACCAATATGTTCCATATCCTTCTTGTTCTCCTCATGATTTTCCCAATCAACTGAGCGATGCACGATCCGATCAAATTCGACGACGGAATTAGGCTCGTTCTCGCTGGAGAAATCCCGGCGAACGAACCTCCGGTTTCAGGAGCTTTCTTTCTCATGTAGAAGCTTCTACTGCCTAATTCTCCAATTATTTCTCTTTTCTCCAAACCTGAAAATTACATTACATCAAACTTAAGTATATTTTGATTGTCTTAACCATTCAATTATGTGACAAAAAAGAGAGGTAAATCGTTAGGTTTAGTCACCATTTTCTTTATTATAGGTTATATAACTCAAGAATTATGTGATGTTTCTATGTTCACATGAGCCATGAGTAGTTTTGATATTTTCCATAACCGTTGGTGATTAAAGCAAAACTAGATATCATGGAGTATAGATATTTAATCCAATCAATCTACGTCAAACTGAAAACAACTGATTCAAAATTTCAACCAAAACATCATTTGTGCTTTTATTTTATTAATTCTATATGTAAAAACAATTATTATTTTTGGATAATTAATATATCTTACACTGGATGCTGAAATGTGACTGATGCAATTCAAAGGCAGAATCTCGATCGAGTTTTGGAGTTCTTCCTTCTTTACAGTACTTGTCAACGACAATTTTGATCGTTTCTTCGACGTTGCAACTCAGTTTAACCATTGCTCTTACCGGTCCAGGACTTCCTTCTACTGCTACACTGATTATTACTTTTGGTGCTTCTTTTGTATTACCCTGTTTCGAAAAATAATAACAAAATGAGGTTCTCTGATTTTAGAAATTTAATAGAAATGTCAATTTTTGGTATATTTATCACGATCTGATAACATGAACTGGAGAACTGACTCTAGAATTTGCAGCTGAACTTAAAACTCTTTGTTCAGCCTATATAATGGTTATATTGAAATATTTTATAATATTAGGCTTAAACTGTAAACTTTTAAATCTTTGTGGACTAAATGATGAATTCTCTTACAGAGTTGAAATCATGAATTTGTTGATTTGAAAAAATAGAAGCAAACGACTCTGACCTCTTGATTGATCGGAGATGAAGACGAGGGCGAATATAAGTTCAACAACGACGGAGACGAAGCGAAAACCTCAGAGCGAATCCTAGGCAAGTAAACGATCGGTTTTGTTTCTTCTTCCATCGGTAAACCTCTCATCGGCGATGGTCGCCGCAAGTGATTACTCTGTCCGTCGCGGTGGCGATTAAGACTCGGCTCTGAGAAGCTTCTCTCGAAAACCTTATTACTCGATTTAGAGCGATTATTCTTGTCGGAAACATATCTGAAAGCTGTTCGTCTTGTTCTGGAGCTCCGACCTCCATTTCCTACAGGATTCGAAACTTTTCTCCGGTGAATCGAATCAGACATTTCGTGAATGATGATCTTTGCTTAAGGAGGAGGAAGAAGAAAAAACAATTGAGAGGTTTTGGTGGTTTGCTTGGCAAAGAAGCGAATTAAGAGTTATTCTCTGCTTTTGCTTTGCTTTACTCTTTTATTATCTTCTTTTCTTTCATTTGTATTTTTCAAATGTTTTTCCAAATCAAATTGTTTTTTTTTTTCTTTTTAACATAAGTGTGGATTTTAACATTTAAATTCAAACCGACCAAAAAAAATACACGATTAAAGGTAGTAATATAGACGTGGTTCTTGTAATATAGTATTTATATTTCCTGTCGACGATCGATTCTTTTATAGTATGATATCTTGTGCTGATTCTTACGTACTTGTGTTTATTATAGTAAAATAGAAATGCGTTGAATTGTAGCACTGTATTAGATTAAAACTTCTATGTAATTATGGAGCTAAAATGTTTTCTGGTTAGCATACGGAGTATTTTTTAAAAAATCTATCCTTATTATGGATAAAATGTGTTGGAAAAAGGCAATAATATACTTGTACAAATGAATATAAATTTCTTGATGCATTGTTTTAGAAGATTACTTGGGAGACTCACAATCCTATAAAGTGTAAAGGAAACAAAACTATTGGATTTGTAGAAAAGTTGACACGTTAAACAAGAAAACGAGAAACCCAAACAAGTTTCGTAAAACACAAAAAATCTAAGGTGATAGTGAGAAGCACATAAACAAATGAAAAAAAACACATAAACAATTAGAGAGGAGGGAGACTCAACTAGTATCATCAATTCATTAAATTTTACGAAAGTGCTGAGTAATGGAAGTAATATAAAAAATTTATAACCAAAAACAAGAATTCATCAACGTCAAGAAAAAACAACATAAAATAAAAAGGAGAATTTGTGTGGCTGAGATTGGTCCGAGGTTTGTTTCCACTGTTAAAAGAAAGAACTTTTGGGCTTGATTTAAAGTCATTAATGGTGTGGTCGACTTCTCTTATGCCATACGCACTCATGTTCACGCGTAACGCACTTGTTTTCCACCAAGTATTTAACAACGATCGTTTGTGACCCTTTTTTATGTATACTTGAAACTTAAAAAATATGTATTATTACATTTAAATATCATTTATTGTCATGACGAAAAAATTGTAAGACTTTATAATTTCAAATGTAACGTCACTTTTCGTGATGATGTAATACCATTCTATTACTTAAATACAATTGGCCAACAGCCTCAATTTATTTCAACCTTTTGCTATCTCTATAGTATAATGGTGTCATAAAAATTCATAGACACATTCCACAAAACTCGTGTATGTATATCCGTGTCTTTATATATATGTGTATATCCAAGTGTATAATAAAGTTTTTTTTCTTAAAAAAAAAAACAGAAATTTGTATGCACCATTTAAACAATTAAAGAAAGAAAATTGGGCCTACTCCAAACACAACGCTACTGTGGAGTACATTTTATCCATTTTAATGGCCCAATAATTTATAATGGGCTTTTAGTATGGGCCATTTTGTCCCTCTTTTTTATGTTGTAAGCGAGATCTTGAGACAATGTTAGTAATTTTGGTTTAATCCGGTTCAACAAGTAAACATCACACTTGTAAACTAAACCGATAATGCCACGTCACTACTCCAAATATTCGCCAAATCATAACAGACAAAATCCAACAACAACGACGACACTCTCCTCTCTCACTCTCTCTCTCAATCTCAATCTCAATCTCACGTCAACGACCGTCGCCGTCACCGGAAGGAAACGATTTCATCATCTTCTACAATGATCCCATACGCAACAATCGAAGAAGCGTCGATCGCATTATCTCGAAACCTCACATGGCTAGAGACTCTCTGGTTCGATTACTCCGCCACCAAATCCGATTACTACCTCTACTGCCACAACATTCTCTTCCTCTTCCTCATCTTCTCTCTCGTTCCTCTCCCTCTCGTTTTCATCGAATCATCTCAATCCACCTCAGATTTGTTCAATCGCTACAAAATCCAACCAAAAGTGAAAAACTCATTCTCATCGATGTTCAAATGTTACAAAGACGTCATGAAGATGTTCATCCTCGTCGTTGGTCCATTACAACTCGTTTCTTATCCTTCGATTCAGGTTAATTTCTGGAATTTGGCTTCTAATTTCGGAATTGATGCGATTTAGGTTGATTTTGTTTTTCGTGTGTTGAAACAGATGATTGAGATACGAAGTGGATTACCATTACCATCATGTATGGAGATTGTAGCACAGTTAGTGGTTTACTTCTTGGTAGAGGATTATACTAATTACTGGGTTCATAGATTCTTTCATTGTAAATGGGGTTATGAGAAGTTTCATCATATTCATCATGAGTATACAGCTCCTATTGGTTATGCTGCTCCTTATGCTCATTGGGCTGAGGTTTTGCTTCTTGGCATTCCCACGTTTCTTGGACCTGCTATTGCTCCTGGTCATATGATTACCTTTTGGTTGTGGATTGCTTTACGACAGATTGAGGCTATCGAAACTCATAGCGGGTAAGGAAAAGGAATGGTTTTGAATTGTTTATCTTAGTTTATAATGCGTTGGGGCTATGTGGGAAGTTTCAATAGTGCGTTTACCTTTTGTTGGTGGGGCTAAGGTTAGGCACTAGCCTTTTCTGATGCTTTATTGACTGTAATTAGCTCTAGGTGATTGTTTAGAGACTGCTTAGTTAATCTTTTGTGGTCAACATGAGCAAGAAATCATTCTTGAGATGATAAGCATCTTGTCTTGTTCAAATAAGTATTTGGACAATATGATGATTGCTTGGTGCATGAAACTTGTTTCTCTGGAGATAAATTGACTTGTTTTTTTTATTTTTCGTTTTCTTTTGAAGATATGATTTCCCATGGTCTCTGACAAAGTACATTCCATTTTATGGTGGAGCTGAGTATCATGATTACCATCACTACGTTGGAGGACAAAGCCAGAGTAACTTTGCTTCAGTTTTTACTTACTGCGATTACATCTATGGAACTGATAAAGTGAGTAATGAAACTTCAGTTCTTTTCCGGTTAGCGTCTACTAATTCTGGATAAAAATTTGACAATGTGGGTATATGTTCTTATTTTCATCAGGGTTACCGATTCCAGAAGAAGCTTCTTCAGCAGGTAAATAAATACTCCATAAACTGAGACTAGCTTATCTCTCGGCATACCGCATACCCATAAACGCAGCCATCAAATTGCAAGCTCACATAACAGTATATGTGGTATCTAGTATCATCATATTGATGATATGTTTCTTGATGCTATATCTTATGAGTTGCAGATGAAGGAGAAGTCCAAGAAGAGCAACAAGCTGGTTAATGGAGGAGAGAAATTCGATTAGTAAATCTAAAACCCCTCGCGAGGTTGACTTACCGTAAGTTTCAAGCATTCTACAAATGTAGTCAATACTTAAAAATGAAAGGGTAGTTAGTTTTCTCTGTTCTGGTCTTCCCTGTGTCACATGAAAATGCTCGTGACGAGTTCCTATCTGAAGTTTTTTTTAAAACTCTTTTGGAATTGGTGTGTGTCAATAAATCCTTTTTGTATATTTTAAATGTTACATAGTGCATTCATTGGCTTGTAACAAGTTCCTACTCTGATAGTATTAAGTTAAGTTAAGTATAACTTAAGTATCTAACGTTAACAACAAGGCCCGTCTAGCTCAGTTGGTAGAGCGCAAGGCTCTTAACCTTGTGGTCGTGGGTTCGAGCCCCACGGTGGGCGTTTCTTTTCCTTTTTGTTGCATTTGAGTGGCATGATTTAAAAGGAAAATCCTTACCATAACGATAGTTGCATTGATGATGGGGGTCGATTTCACTCTCGGAAAACAAATCTAATCAAAGAAGGCTAAAACAAGCGAAACACATGCATTTACTAAAGCTGTCTCACCAAACTTGAAAACAACAGTTTTAAGTACAGTAGTAGGTACAATAACTTATTTAGTTGTTACCAACTAATTTATGACTTTAAAATCGAAACACTCTCTTCCTTCCTGTGTTTTTTCAACTAAACCTAACAACACACAGTTTTTCTTTAACACACATTTCCTTGTTCTCGTTGTCTTAGAATTACCATGGACACAGTGAATATGATAATAACTTCAAGAATGGGGTTGTAGCTGTGTGAGGCTATATTTTTTTTTTTGGTTTAATGAGGCTATATTGTAAACTACTTCAATAAGTTTTTACTCTTAAACCAATTCACGAAAGAGTTTTAATGAACTTGATATTAAGTTTTTGTCCACACATATTTTGTGTATCAACGAGTTTTTCTTTTCTAGACGTATGGATCATCACTCTTCGTTTCGTAGATTGTTAAACAATGAAGAAAGGCTTTAGCTATTCAAAATCATTTGGTGAAAAGAAATTACTCCTGATGATAGGTCTATAAATGAATTTGCAACAAATATTTCCGAACATACAATTTTAGATATCTTCTAACCTAAATAACTACTAAAAAATAACAACCTTAGTAACTTTGAATTTTCGTTTTATATTTTTAAAAAACGAAAATGTGACCCGTTCGTATCAAATATAGACGTAAAGAGATAAGATATGTTTTGTTGTGTTCTACTAAAAAGTCAAAAAACAAATACATTGAGGACCCAATTTGGCGGACTTCTCAAAGGGTAAATAATATACCAAAAATTGGAAAAATCAAAAAAAAAGAAAAATCACCGAAATTAATTAAGTAGGTACCATGTTTCGACATTTGTGCATCTTTATATAGTTTTTCAAGCATCCTCATCATACATTTTCCAAAACACATTCAAGACACGTTTTATGAGTCTATAACTCCAAAACAATGCTATAACATAAACCACACAAATTAATCCAGACACAACACTCTCACAATATGATCCCTTATCCAACCGTAGAAGATGCGTCCGTGGCGTTAGGACGAAACCTTACTTGGTTCGAGACGGTTTGGTTCGATTACTCAGCCACCAAATCCAATTTCCATGTATATTGCCACACCATTCTGGTTCTCTTCCTTGTCTTTTCACTAGCTCCTTTTCCTCTTGTGATTGTCGAATGGACCGGTTGGTTCGATCAGTTTAAGATTCAGAAGAAGGTTAAGTATTCGTTGTCTGATATGTTCCAATGTTATAAAGAAGTCATGAAGTTGTTCCTTCTCGTCGTCGGCACATTGCAAATCGTTTCTTATCCTTCCATCCAGGTTACTATTCATTTTAAATTTTCATTTATTCTTTAAAACAAACAACCAAATATTTTATGATATATGTATATTCCTTTTTTTAAGTGTTGTTTTTGCAACGTTTTTTGTGTGAGTGGGTTGTTATACAATTTTGTGCTTTTTTTTTTGGTTATTTAGAGAAAAATCCCATTAAAATATTAAATTGAAACGTTATATTATTGCATATATGTATATACCCTTCTTACAACACTTTTTTTTGTTAATTTGTGATGTTCTTGAGATATACTATATGTGTTAATTGACAGATGGTTGGGATTCGAAGTGGTTTGCCATTACCATCGTTAATGGAGATAGTAGCACAATTAGTGGTTTACTTCTTGATAGAAGATTACACTAACTACTGGATCCATAGATGGATGCATTGCAAATGGGGTTACGAGAAGATTCATCGAATCCATCATGAGTACACATCACCTATCGGATACGCATCGCCGTATGCGCATTGGGCCGAGATTTTGATTCTTGGGATTCCGACGTTTCTTGGACCGGCAATTGCTCCTGGCCATATAATGACGTTTTGGTTATGGATATCTTTACGACAATTCGAGGCGATTGAGACCCACAGCGGGTAAAACTACACTAAACAAACTTAAAATCATTATCCTGTTTAGCGTTTGTAAAAGAAAGATTGAGTGTTTAGTGATATCATTCGAAAATTCAAACGCTAAACACAAAAAAAGAATTTAGTAATATGCAAACATAGACATAAATAGTTACATATTGTTTGTAGATGCACTTGTTTACTTATTTTGTTTGCAGATATGATTTTCCATGGAGTGTGACAAAATTAATTCCATTTTACGGTGGACCTGAGTATCATGACTACCATCACTACGTTGGAGGACAAAGCCAGAGCAACTTTGCTTCGGTTTTCACTTACTGCGATTACATTTATGGAACTGATAAAGTGAGTTTTGATCAAACTTCAATCATATTACTTTGTCCGTTAGCGTTTTAAACTAATTACGTATTATAGAATATTGACCAGTGTTGACGTTGTTGTTATATTGTTTTCTGTCATTAGGGCTATCGAATCCATAAGAAGCTTCTTCATCATCAGGTTAATATTTTAAACTTCACATTATCAATGTTAGCTTAATAACTTCATATATATATATATCTGTCATGTGTGACATTATCTACATCTTACTTTTGTTTTTGTGGTTTATCTTATATGTTGTAGATTAAAGAGGAAGCTGAAGAGAAGAGAGTAAGGAAACACGATTAGCCTGTTAAAATTTTCAATTCATTGATAAGATAAGGGTTTGATTGGAGAAGTGGGAGTAAGTAACAATATGGAAAAAACGTTTTTTTTTGTTCATGTAAAAAAAACTGTCTGGAAAAATAATGGTAAGAGGAATAAATTGCTACTAATCCACTATTATGCTTCTACTATAATGATCCATATTTTAGTTAAGGGGGTTGTGTTGTGAAAATAATTAAATTAATGCGTGATCATATTTTTTTTTT
>Ga0041059_1002325_pt1 | contig 14341 bp, 8 predicted proteins | sample AraColnosormetaG_FD_56232 | JGI IMG/M metagenome (GOLD analysis project Ga0041059, IMG submission 56232) | Arabidopsis roots microbial communities from North Carolina, USA - Col MF nosort | ecosystem: Host-associated > Plants > Roots > Unclassified | place: USA: North Carolina | collected 2013-09-02
TACATATAAGATCATAGTAGCAAGTTCTCTTGAGAAATATATATATATATATATATATATATATATATATATGCAAATATAATTAAAATTGGTTATGTCAAACGACAATTGGATGAACCTATGGATAATGAGATAACTTCATACGTGGTTCTTTTTTTGAACTTCGGTTGTATATACTTCGGTTTGATGGTATCTAACCAGTTAAAAGTATGACGATTTGTGTTGAAATTGTGGAAATAGTTGTTCTTTTTAAAAATATCAATTTCAATAAAAAGAAGGAAATTGACAAGGCGTAAGAAATGTAATAAATTTAATTAATGAAAAGTTTTTTGTATTACGAACAAATTGATACCAAAATTTAGGTCAGAAAGAGGGTTGATTTCCATCTAAAATGATGGAGAAAGAGAAACTCGGTTGATAGCATAACACAAACTTGGATTCTCAAATATGACAAAGAAAAGTGAGAAAACAGTTATGACAAGACTTTTTTATGGCAACGTTTGGTTCATATGTAGCTAGACTTGATGACGAGGTGTCTGGTATTACTGTTTTGAGGTTGAATGGTGGGATATAGATTTAAACGTCTTTTTGTGTGTAATTTATCTAAGCTTTTTCAATTGGTTCGAGAAGATTTATTCTAAAGTTTTAGATCTTATCAGATATGTGGAGAAAAAAACCGAACATCCGAATAAACTCGAAATGTCTGAAATTTGGTAGAGTATTCCGGAGACATGGAACTAAGGGATCGAATTTCGAGTTCATAGGAATAAACCAAGTCGTTTCGATATTTAATTCATATGCTTATGGAATTAAGTTTGGTTAAGGTTATTAAGTTTAAATTTAATTTTTTTACAGAAAAGAAGATGAAAAAAATGAGAAAGAGTGAGGAACATAACGAAGAAGAGGAAAATGAAGAGTATAACGAAGAAACGGATAATGAAAGTAATAATAACAACGATCATAAGAAAATCGACAATAAAGATGACGAAAAAAATATGAAAAGTAAGAAACGATGAATGTGAAAAGAAATACGAAGATGGTATTGGCATCCCATTAAATATGATATAAGATTATTTATAATTCTTTTGATCTAATTTGACTCGTACACACTATTAAGTTTTATAATTTCTAATATGGTGTATTTGAAATGAAATTTTTATTTTAGAAATAATTTAAAAACTCTAAACAATTGTATATAATTTTCACCAAAATATATTAAAACAATATCTACGGATAGCGTGGGTTCAATACCTAATATATAAAAAATTAAAACAAAAAAATTTATCTACAACCAAAATTTGTATTATAGTATTATATTTTATCAGCTAAACCGGTATCAAATCATTTAAATTAGATATCTTTTATTTTTGTCCACAAAAAACAAAGGTATGTATTATAATGAATATTAATATTTATAAATAGACCGAAATAAAAAACCAAAATCTAACTTCATAGATAGTTCATACTTCATACCAAACAAAAAATTACAATATTTAAATAAAAAGTAAATTCGAGTTTCGAATTGATTATGTTGGTTTGATTCGGATTAGATCGGAAAATCAATTTTTGGTAGTAGTATTTAATAGACCCGATCTGATCCGGTAGTACCGGTTCGACCAACCGGTTCAATATTTATTAGATTAAAACCAATTGTCATCTTCTTCTTCACCAATCCTCTTTCTCAATTCAACTTCTCCGATCAGATTTTTTTTTGCTTTCACCGTTCATAACTTCTCAGGTCAGTTTTCTTCCTCTTTCACTTTCAAATTCGTATGGTTTACGAATCTTCTTCGCTATTTTTTATTCAGATATTCCCCTCCATATGTTAGATCTCGAATTTTTCTCGAATCTCCCATAATTTACTTGAATTTAGGGTTTTTGAATCGACGGCTCATCACTAAGTTTTGCTTAACTTTGTTGATCCGTGTTTTTGTTCATCGTTTTCATACGCAATCATCTCTTGACAGACCTTCGTGTAAGTAACATCTCCATTTGTTGTCTCATCTTTGAAGAAATCTGGGATTATTGCTTCTAGTGAGTGAGATATAGGAATCTAGTGAAAAATTACTTAGCTTCTTCATAGCTTTTGTTCCATGTTGTCTGCTAAATGTGAGATTCTATTACTGACTTGTGAGATTAGAGTTTTAACTTGGCTCTGTTGGATGAAGAAATCTGATTGCTTTAAGCAAGTTATGGGAAGCTTAGTGAAGAAATTAGCTTCTTGATAGGTTAGAGATACTTCGATTCTGTTTTTTAATTTTCTTCTTAGTTTGAGCTTTTGTGGTAAACTCTCAAACTCATATTACTGTGTTTGGGGGTATTAGAATTGAGTCTGTTGGATGAAGAAAGCTGGGATTTTGATTACTTCTAATAGATTTAGAAAGCTTTAGTGAAGAACTGTTAGCCTCTTGATAGGTTATGAGTTTCTTTGGACAATTCTAGTTGCTTTTCATTTCTTCTCGATTTGAAGTTTTCTTCTATTGAGATATTAGGATCTTGACTTTGGTCTGTGTGGTCATTGATACAGAAAGGAAGAGCTTGTGCGTGTACCGTTCTCTTCTCCGTAGATTGACTTGCTCTAATGATGGAGGTCAAATTATGGAACGACAAACGCGAAAGAGAGATGTATGAGAATTTTGCAGAGCTTTTTGCAATCATCAAAGCCACAGAGAAGCTAGAGAAAGCTTATATAAGAGACCTAATCAATCCTTCAGAGTACGAATCTGAATGCCAGAAACTCATTGTCCACTTCAAAACTTTATCCGCTACACTCAAAGACACGGTGCCAAACATTGAAAGATTTGCAGACACATACAAAATGGACTGTCCAGCTGCTCTATACCGCCTGGTGACATCAGGTCTTCCTGCCACAGTGGAACACCGAGCTACCGTTGCAGCATCTACGTCGAACTCTGCATCCATTGTTGCTGAATGTGTACAGAATTTCATCACTTCAATGGATTCTTTGAAACTAAACATGGTGGCTGTCGATCAGGTTTATCCTCTCTTGTCTGATCTATCTGCTTCTCTCAACAAACTGAGTATTCTACCGCCCGATTTCGAAGGGAAGACGAAGATGAAAGAATGGCTTTCGAGGTTGTCTAAGATGGGAGCAGCCGATGAGCTTACGGAACAACAGTCAAGGCAACTTCACTTTGATCTCGAGTCATCATACAACTCTTTCATGGCAGCTTTGCCTAAAGCTGGTAATTAAGATCAATGTAGGTTACGTTTCTTGTTTTTGTTTTTGTGTAAAAGTCTTTGGTTTAGTCTGGTTTAGTGGTAATTCCAAGAGAATTTTACACGTTTGAGGAGTTGAATGTGCTTATGTGTACCATATTTTGGTTATATGAAAGTTTTATCTAAACCAAATTACTATTGATTCATTACTCTCACGGGACTATATATAATTGCAGATTTGTTTGAGTGAATTAAGATACTGTGGTGGACTATCTAACTTCGAGGTCGTTGTGCTAAGTTCAAACAAAAAGAGAGATAGTTAAAAAATGTGAAATTACATGGATACAAAGTTCAGTAAAATCTCTATAAATGAGTAATGTAAGGACCGTGAAATTTTATTAATTTGAAGAGGTATTAATATATCGATAAATTAATATTATATATATAGAGATTTTTATAATTTAGTAACTTTTTAATTATAGAAAATATTGTTCTAAAACCAATTACAAGTAAAAAATAATTATAATATCTTGAAAATAACATCAAAATTTTTTTGATACAGTAAAATATTAGAACTAAATTTAAATAAGAACAAATATGAATTTAAGCAAAAAAAAATATTATAAATATATTTCAAATAAATTTCTTACATATAATTTATATATATAATTGATACATTTATATAATTATTAACTTATGATATTGATGGACCATATATATACATAGGACTTTCAAAAAAAAATATTATCTTAATTTTTTTTTGTTAATTTATATCTTCAAATTGTAGGTGACATTGAAGGTACAACATCGATAGCAACCAGCTCTCGAGTATGAGAAAAAGTTGTTTAGATTTTTTTTACTACTTTTGTATTTCTGTTTCAAATTAGAAACTTTGATGAAACTCTCTTTTGTATAATCTTTTAAATTATTAATGTTTGAGTGGAATTTGGGTTTATAAATTTGTTAGAAACTTTGATGAAAGTAAAGAATTAAATCAATTAAGGATAACAAATAAAGTTGTTTATACAAAATATAAAATACATATAACATTGAATATATATATATAATACAAACAATAAATACAATTTAAATATATCTATATAAATTTTGGGTTCCCAAAGGTTGTTCTAGAACACATGGATTTTTCTAAGTTTTACCCACAAATACCAAAACTCATTCGGGTTTTTTGAATCTGGGTTTTTTTATGGGCATGCTTGTTTTGGGTTTGTCCTGAGCTGAGTTTTTTTTACCCACCACAACATCCCTAATCACAAGTCATTATTTTAGATATTTTAAGTTTGAGAGCTAATCTATTAGTTATAAGTACTGGAAATCAATTACAATCCAATTGAGAAGTATAAAATTCATTTTCAATGGGTAAAACCATCATTGGATAATTTTATTTTGAAACCTAAATAGATTAAGAACATTTAGTTTAAAAACTTATGTAACATCTTGTACATGATTTGATTTTTTTACATATATTTGGTCTAAAACATGTAAAAAAAAAAAACTATTCAAAGAATCTATCTCTCTATTAGTTCAAATCATTGCAAAATATGGTTACTTAACATATTAATCATTCTATTTAATCAAATTGCAATTCTAAAATCACGAGTAGTCGCTAAAGACAGGCAAAGTAGTCGTAAAGCACCATTCCCTTGTGACGTTTTTTTATGAGTCACAACCCAATATTTATGATTTCTGAACTTTAAGATCTAAATACATTAGTAATAAGTATTTTGAATATTCCAGGGTCCAATTTTGAAGCATATCATTCATTTTAAGAGGTAAAATAATCATTTAGTCTTAAACATGTTCAATTAAAATGTTGTGAAATAATCTATCAATGTATTATTGTCAAATCAATGCAAAAATGGTTAATTGACATATGAATAATTCTTTTTGATCAAATTGCAAATTTTAAATTCCGTGGAGTCCTTAATGAGAGGCAAAGTAGTAATAAATTTAAGACTCTTTTGCGACTATAGTGAAATTTTAAGAAAAAAGAATTTGTATTTTTACGTTGCAAAATTATCGTAAGTGAGTCGCTAATTATTGACCATTCTCCGACTTAATGCAAGTGTCGTACATTGGCGACAAAATTGCGTCTATAAGTTTGTTAGTCGTTAAGTAGTCACAACCTAATAACAAAAACATCGTAAATATGTACGACCATGATAAAAGTCACAAAAAATAGTCCTTAAATACACGTGATATCGCCACTAGTAAGACTTTTTTATTCACCGTCTAACCCAAAAACAAATATGGAAGATTTATAAATAAGCTGATCATTTTTTTTTTCTTCTTCCTTAATTCATTTTTTTTTCTTATTTCCTAATTTATAATTCATTTATAAATATGAAATATTTCCACACTTTTTCAAAAACTTTAAAATTTAACTGTTATTCCCACGTGGAGAATCAAGTAATCGCCGTCATCCTTCATTTTAACGGAATCCAATGAGTACACTGCACAAGTCAACCTTCCTCACTAAGTTACAAAATCTTACCGTTCAATATCCACGTGTCGCACGATCATAATCAAAACACACCGATTAAACCGTGATCTTTATTTCACATGATTCTCCACTTCACCGTATATAAAGAAGAAAAAGAAGCCGTGTTAAAACCCGACACTACCCTTTTTAAAAGCCAGCCGAAAACGACCGACCGACCACGATCACCACTTCATCATTTAACCAATCAAATAACGCCACGTGTTATTTGCTTTTTTTTTCTTCTTCTTCTTCCTTAATTTTTTTTTTCTTGTTTCCTAATTTATAATTCATATCAAATCTTCAGTCTCAGATTCTCTCTCCCCAAAAAACGATTCACATAATCTTTTTGTTTTCTACTTCTGTTATCTTCTCTTGGATTTTGCTTTATACTTCCATTAGCTTCTGAAAATTCAGTTTAAGTTATGGCGTATTTGAGTGATGGATTTGAAATGAAGTCGACTCGTGAGTATGAGAGATTAGGGTTAGGGTTTGTGAGGTTTACTAGAGGATTAGGGAGGAAAAGGATTCTCATATCTAAACGAGCTCCGGAAAATGATTCGCCGCCGGTGAAGAGACCAAGTCATGAAACGACGGAATCTTGTAGGTCTCTGCTTGAAACTCTGCATCAAGATATTTTGGTAAGTTCATTTATTAATAAATCTCTTTTTTCTCCTTAATTGTGATTAGTTTTGGGGATTTGATTTTGATCTGATAAGCAGATTCGAGTACTTTGTCATGTGGATCACGAGGACCTAGCCACACTAAAACGTGTATCTAAAACAATAAGAAAAGCTGTAAGTTTTTTTTCAAGATTTTGAATCAAGAAAATGATCGATCATTGAATTCTTTCTAATTAAGCAATAATAATTTAATGTTTTTTTTAATTGAATTTTATGATTTTTTTTAGGTAATTGAAGCAAAGAAGTCGCATTTTGATTATAGCACACCTAAAAAGAGATTGCCATTTCGAGACGCAATACTAATCCTTGATTCAAATTCGAATTCCAGTAGTCAAGATGATGAAATGGAGCCTCCTAATGCACCAATTCGAAGGAGGTTTATTAATCGAGAATCGGATTTGTCGAAGATCTCTATGGTATTGTTTAAATGAAGAAGAAAGGTAAAAAAAAAGAATCAGCTAATTGTGCAGAAGATGAGGAAAGAACAAGACATAGAAGAGTTTGCTTTTGCTTCAATTCTTTATCATTGAAGCTTTTTATTATATTTACTGACCATGTGAATATAACCAATTATTTGCAGACTTTGGAAGGTTATTTATTATTTGTGAATAATTTATTTGTTTTGTGATCAGAGTATCCTAAGTATTGATTTTGTCCTTTTCAATTAAATATTGTTAAGATTCTTTTTTAATACTGCTATTTCTTGACTTTCTTCTCCTATTTGTTTTTAATGCAAGTGAATGAATCTAAAAGTATTGCTTATATGAACAAATCAAGAGTAATAAAATTGGTCAAATAATTAAGAAGTTAAAAATCAACTCTTGTACATATTGGGTTTTTCATTTTAAATGAGTAAAAATACAATGTAATGACAATTTATTAAATGTATATTGTTGCAAAATGGACATATCGGGGATGCAAAAAAGTACGGTACGGTTCTAATAATAACAAACATATATAATTTCGTTACTATCCGAGTTGTTTTGCACTGTATGAAACAGTTTTTATTCAAGATCATTATGTTTTCTTTATCAACCCGTCACATTTCAACATAACAAGATCCTGCTAATAAAAATCATGTGAACAGATTTTATAGCATTGTTACGTTTGTAAGTCAACCATGTTTCAACATACCATGTTTTATCGACATCACACACCGAATAAACAACTTACATGTTACTTTCTTTTTAATCTAATGTAAGTAAACATATTGAATGAATCTAAAAAAGTACTTATATATGAATAAATCAATTGTGTGTCAGATTAAATTATTATGCAGACTTTATGTCATATAATGCATATTCACTCCGATCAACAGCTCAAAATGGATTGTTTTTTATTTAATACATTGCTCTCCACATGTGGTTGTAGAAAGTAAAGAAGAGAAAAGAGAGGCAAATTCTATAAATTAGCTAAAAAGTAGCTTCACTTCACGAAAGTTCTCTCTTATATATATTACAAACCTCACCGACAGCTATTTTTTGTTATCTGGAAAGTTGTAAATAATCGACCCCATGATCCATTCTTTTTTTCATGTTAAAAAAATGCAACTAAAGGGGCTTTAACCCGAACTACGTGGATCGAACCTAAACCATACAATCTTGTAAATTTAAAGTTTTGATCATTTCGTGTGGAGGTTCAAACAAACTGATGACACATGGTCGGTCGAAAATAGTTCTAACGTCTCATGTGGTTTTTACATTTTTGTGGCATCTTTATCTTATACATCCAAATTCCAATGTTGGTCACCGATCATCTGCATTTGTCTTTACGTCTTATGACCCAAAAATGGTCAATCATAGAAACATAGTCAACCAACTCCTTGCCGTTGAGCAACTCAAACTCATCTTTTTCGTGCCGGCGAAAACCTCGGTTATGAAATTATTTTCAACGTCACCTCATCTTTTTACCGTGTCCAATTTGTTTTCCATTGATTTGTTTATGGAAGATCATTTGACTAGTCTTAACCTCACATGTTTCAGAATGCTCAATAGTATTTGTTTTAAAGCTCTCATTGATTTACCGTCGTTTCACCTTATCTATCATGTTTTGATATGGGGGAATGTCTCTTTTATTTGCATTTTAAACTTTATAATCTTTGTGTTATTTTTTATATATTTGGTTTGATTTAAATGAATAAAAACAAGTCTTTATCTAAACACAAAAGGACCCAAAAATGGTCAAATTTGGGTAGGTCTAAGAGTGGGTTGTCAATCTCCAACTAACCATGTTTTGATGTCCCAACAAGCTCTTGCCTTCAGATTTGCTAGTCCTAATTATTCTTTGAAATTATAATTCATAATAACTAATGACCTACCAACTTCATCATCTTCCACTAATCTACCGAGTAACATGTTAGGATTTAGCCAAATGTCATTTCCTTAGTTTTGGTTACAACCACAATAAAAATTATTATAGTACCCTATATATATATTATCATTCAACCGTAGAACATGCACAACGTTGACAAAATACCCCAAAAATGTCATTTCCTTTGTTTTACTCTTATTTTCTAAACAGGTGATTTTGGATTAAAGGTTACTTAATTTTGGATTTTATTATAATCGTCATGTAAATTTTCTAATGGTCAAGAGAAGAAGACTTCAACGAGAAACGACTTTTTTGGCATTGACCAACAAAAAAGTGCCACTAAACTACCATCATGGGAGTAATTACAAAAGCTTTGCGTAGTCAAACATTCGGACATCAAAGACAAAAAGTACACAATATAACAATTTTAGGTGGAAAAAACAACCAAAAACAAAAATTTGACGCGTTTTCTTGTTAACAGGAGTATTGGTTAATACTTAATAGCTTTAACTATGCATTGTAAAAATAAATCATAAAAGGATCAATGACGATCTTGATTGTTTAGAAAAAAAAATTATTTCAAAAAGATTTATTTTTTAGGTTTTCAATGCAATAGTTATTAGTTATAATTGATAAATTGTAAACTTTAATACAAATTATTGAATATCATTGGTTTAGAGTTATTGAAAATTGTAAATCACAAAGAACAATACATTTAAAAACAACATTTAATATGTTTTCTTAATATTTGTGTTTTTCCTAAAAGATTAAACAAAAAAGAACAGAAAGAATATGAAATAAGAAAAAATGCACTAGCTTTTTTTGTTTGAGTTAAAAAGGACTATATTTATTAAGAGGTAAATAGTATATCATTTTTACATGTTTTAACGCTATGTAAACGTGATTAAGTTACTTGTTATCAAATAATCAAAATTTTATGATTTTCATGTTTTTGAAAAATGATATTGCCGTATACTGTGAATGTGTAAAAATATAGGTGAAAAAAACAAACGCCAACAATCTATTATGCTTAATAATGACTCATATATAAGAATAGTTTGCTCATTTCTTATGCTTTGTTAATTGTTGTTGTATGCTAAGAGAGGATTGATGTTTCTAGTGATGTGCTAGGAATGTTCTCATGTATAGGATGTATCGGATCTTGAGGTTAAGAAATAGAGATTCACATTTCCATTCTTAACACAACATAAATAAGGATTAAGGCTAATGAAAAAGAGTTCACATATTACACATTTTACTAATTAATCATGGTGATTAGATAAAGGTAACAACTAAAAGTCATTTTAACCGCACTCAATATTACGAGCTTGTTAGAACACTGTAACACAAGTGTTCTCTTCCAGTTTATCAATGGAGGAAACTGGTAAAATCCCATGGACGATCTTCTTCTCTCATCCTCTGTTCTCTTGTTTCATTTCACTCTACACTATATTTCTTCTTTATTTCCCTCAAGATTCTCTTCGAATTCTTATTTCCCATGTCCCTCTCCTCATCGGAGCTTTCTTAATCTCCTGCCTCCATCTCGGGTCGACCCGGAAATCCATTGCCCGACCCGGAAGCAATGAGGATTCGATAGGACCTGAACTCAAAACGGGTCTCGGTTTAAACCCGGATTTTATGGAATGGAACTTTAAATTGGGAGCTCCATTGGAAGTTATTCACAAAGAAGAAGAAGAACAGTCGATGACGGGTGTAAAAGATCCGACCCGGTTCGTGATGATCAAGAGGTTTCCATCGTTATCGATGTTTAACCCGGAATCTGATTCCGAATTGGACCGCGATTTCCCGGTTATGAGTGAAAATGATCCAACCCGGTTCGTGAGGCTGGAAAGGTCAATTAAACCGGAATCTGATATGGATTACGACTCCGAATTGGACAACAATTTGGTTATTGATGTAAAAGATCGAACTCGGTTCGTGAAGGTGGAGATATTCCCATCGTTGTCAATCTTTAAACCGGATTCGAATTCCGGTTCGCCGGAGAAATTGCGTTGTATATACGAAATCAAAACGGAAACGCTTTTTGTAGTTTTATATTCCTGGAGAACAATATTCTAACAACTTGTTTTGGCAGCAATATTCTGATTTCTGAGTATAATTTGATTCGTCAAGTAAAATCTAATTTTATAATTCTCAACAAACAAACTCGAATTTGATTTCTCTAATGTGTAATGTCGTCACGATTTACGTATAACATATTAAAAGTTGTCGACAAAGAAAATGAAATACATTTCCACCAAATATAATAAGTAACAACATGGTCAGATTCAGAGAGGACGATCTGGCTTGGCCACCAAGATTGTTTGACAAGTATTTATTTAACTACTATACTTTCTCTTCCACAATATTAATAATGTTTTAAATGTCATTATTAATACGTGACGAAACTGTAGCTCTGAAATAAATATATTAACAAAACAAATAAATATTCTCAACCAATCATAACCTCGTATTTGTTTTTGTTTCCATTTAAATTTTATTTTGACTCGACTTTTACACGCATGCCACGTGGTCAACCAAAACGTATGACAAACTCTACTTCTCCACCGTCACAATCATCTCCTGGCCCCCTCTAGATCTCTCTCTCTTTTCCTCCTTAGATTAAAATTTCTCCAGGTTTCTTGGCGTTACTGTGTGAAAAATTCTTCTTCTTCTTCTTCTCAGCGATTGAATCGAACCAAGAGCGAAAATGAGAAATTTCAGTGTCTTCGAGAGATTCTCTAAAGCTTTTAAAGATCATCCTTCTCTCACCAGGATTCTCGTCGTCTCCACGATCAGGTCTTCATCTTCTTCAAAAACGATTCTCGTAGCTCTCTGTTTTTTTCTTGTTTCTCTGTTGTTGAAACCTTTCAATTCTCTACCTGGAAACGTACGAACAACAAATTCTCCAGGGAAAACTATCTGTTGAATAGATTCTTTAGGTTGTATCATTTACGCAACACTTGCTTTTGTTAAATTCTGAATCTCCCAGTTTATTTCAGGAAGAACGCGTTTCATAATCTGATTCGATGAAACTCAATCATCTGGATTTTGCAAATTTCGTTTTACTGTTTTTGCTTATATGTCCTGGATCTTAGAGTACTGGATCTCTGATTATTTGATTGTGTAGTTTTTAAGGTTTTGTTGTGATCTGTGTTGACTGATGTGAGATTCTGTGTATTGTTATAGTGGTGGTGGACTTATAGCGTATTCTGAGGCAAACGCATCTTATGGAGCAAATGGTGGTGCTGTTGTTGAAACTGGAACCAAGAAGAAGAAGGTGGTGCTGCTCGGAACTGGATGGGCTGGAACTAGTTTCTTGAAGAATTTGAACAATTCTCAATATGAGGTTCAGATTATATCGCCTCGGAACTACTTTGCTTTCACTCCTTTACTACCTAGTGTTACTTGTGGAACTGTTGAAGCTCGTAGTGTTGTTGAGCCTATTCGAAACATTGGAAGAAAGGTAATTCTGCTGTAAATATGGCTAACTCTAAATGGAAATTTTGGTTGAAAAAATAGCTAATGCACATTCGTTTTCCTGCCTTGACAAATAGAAGAATGTTGATACTTCTTACTTGGAGGCAGAATGTTTCAAAATTGATCCAGCTAGCAAGAAGGTTTACTGCCGATCCAAACAAGGCCTTAGTTCAAATGGAAAGAAAGAATTTTCTGTTGACTATGACTACCTTGTAATTGCTACTGGAGCTCAGTCTAACACCTTTAACATACCCGGAGTGGAGGAGAACTGTCATTTTCTGAAAGTATGTTCTCTTGGCTCTTAATTCCTTTTCCTGCTCTACTTGGTATGCATTGATAGTTTAAAGCTGAAAAGCATGTGAAAGTAGAGTGATCATTTGTAGGATGTTAACTTTCTGTGGCTTTAATTGGTTTCATTATGTGCTTATAGGAGGTTGAAGATGCTCAGAGAATCCGTAAAACTGTAATTGATTCCTTTGAGAAGGCAAGTCTACCAGAACTAAGCGATGAAGAGAGAAAGAGAATCCTGCATTTTGTGGTTGTTGGTGGTGGGCCAACAGGTGTTGAGTTTGCCGCTGAGCTACATGATTTTGTTACTGAGGATCTAGTCAGTCTCTATCCTAGAGCCAAGGGTTCAGTGCGAATCACGCTTCTGGAGGCCGCAGACCACATCCTGACCATGTGAAATTTCTTTACTCTAAAATTTTTGATCAATCGTCTCCCTATAATTTTTGGTCAGACGATTAGAAGTTTCAGGTTTCCATAAAAACCTCGTTACTAATTCATGGAAAGCTTTTCTTTCACAGGTTTGACAAGAGAATCACTGAGTTTGCCGAAGAAAAGTTTAGCAGAGATGGAATTGATGTGAAACTTGGCTCGATGGTAACTAAAGTGAATGAGAAAGATATATCTGCTAAAACCAAAGGAGGAGAGGTTTCCTCGATTCCTTATGGAATGATTGTCTGGTCAACTGGTATTGGAACTCGTCCTGTGATAAAAGATTTTATGAAACAAATTGGTCAGGTAAAGTAATGCGCTTTAGATTTAAACTCACACTTTACAATTTTCAACATCTCCTAGCAAACAAATTTCAACAACTCGCTCTAAGAAATTGTCTTTGTAATTTCAGGGTAATAGACGAGCTCTGGCAACTGATGAATGGCTTCGCGTAGAAGGAACTGATAATATATATGCCCTTGGTGATTGCGCAACCATTAACCAGCGCAAAGTCATGGTAATTTGACGCTTCTATTGCTTCCCAAACTCTGGAATAATGTTTTTGGATTATAAAACAAAATTATTAGTGGTTTCTTGTTGCAGGAAGATGTTTCTGCTATTTTTAGCAAAGCAGACAAAGACAAGTCTGGGACACTGACTCTCAAAGAGTTCCAAGAAGCAATGGATGACATTTGTGTTAGATACCCTCAAGTGGAGCTCTACTTGAAGAGTAAACGTATGCGTGGCATTGCAGATCTTCTTAAAGAAGCCGAAACTGATGATGTATCTAAGAATAACATTGAACTGAAGATCGAAGAGTTCAAATCGGCTCTATCTCAGGTTGACTCACAAGTGAAGTTTCTTCCAGCTACTGCACAGGTAATTCGGTGGAAGTTTAGGAATTTAAGTCTTCGTTCATCTTCAATAAATCTCATTTTTGCTGGATTCTTATCAATTAGTTATATGTGGATTTTTAAGGTTGCTGCGCAGCAAGGTGCTTACCTAGCTAAATGCTTTGACCGTATGGAAGAGTGTGAGAAGAGTCCAGAAGGTCCCATTAGGATGAGAGGAGAAGGTCGTCACCGTTTCCGCCCCTTCAGGTTAGTCCTCCCTAAAAATTTGAACCAATATCTTTGTCTTATTGTTGATTAAACCAAACCAAAACTGTGACGTAGTAGATATAGTGTGTAAGCATTGATCCTTAATGTTACATAGTTTTTGAGAATATGGAAGTTGAGAGGAATTTCCAAAACTCTGTCTCAAGATACTACTGAGTCATGTGCATTGGACCATAAGGGTGTAGGAAAGATGGAGTTAATTCCTTATATTATTAGGTAAGAATGAAAAAGATAAAGAGGACGTTAGGAAGCACATTTAGTGAGTTTATGTAGTTTAATCCTAATTTTGATTTGGTTGGGGTTCAGATTATATATATATATATATATATATATATATATATATATATATTTTTGTT
>Ga0041059_1002326_pt1 | contig 14337 bp, 5 predicted proteins | sample AraColnosormetaG_FD_56232 | JGI IMG/M metagenome (GOLD analysis project Ga0041059, IMG submission 56232) | Arabidopsis roots microbial communities from North Carolina, USA - Col MF nosort | ecosystem: Host-associated > Plants > Roots > Unclassified | place: USA: North Carolina | collected 2013-09-02
TTTTTTTTTTTTTTTTTTTCCTTCGTTTTTGCTTTACGGTTCGAGACACCGTTTTGTCTCCCCAAGGAAAAAAAAATATTGGTTACATATTTCAAAGTTTTGTAGTCTCTTTACGGTAAACAGAAAATTAAAATTTCATGCCACGAGAGAGAGAGGGGTATATTTAATGCAAACTTAAATTTGATCTGTATCAGCCTAAAATTAGAATTAGCTCTAACCTAGTCTCTCAACTTGGAGAAAAAACAAACCTAGTCTGAATCTCACAAGTCAGTCATAAATTTTGTGATCTAATGGAAAATAAACTTTTTTAAAGTGGTGTTTTGTTCATATAAAATACAACTCTTCAATGACACTAATGTTGTTACACTTTTAAGTTTTGGACCAATTTAATCGTTTATGTGTACATCAATAAGATTGCAAAAGACACTTTTAAGTTGAGATTGTTTTCTTTCTCCTCAAACGACAAATATCATCAATGGGATTATGGTAAAAAGTTTGCTCCCAAGCTTCAATTCACACATAAGAATTGAGTGTAAGGGAGCAATACAAACAAAGTTAAATGGAAATTTAAGGAGCAAACTACTAACAATGGTAAGTTAAATGGAAATTTAAGTTGAAAATAGTTACTAGGGGATAATTTAGCTCAAATTATAGCGATGGGAACCACGGGGAAGGTTGTGCTATGACTTAAAGAGACACTATTCAAAAGTTTACAAGGTTTGAGGAGTTGAATGCTAAACTTGACAAGTTCTTGAAATTGAGTCAAATACCAATTCTTGGTTTAGAAGGATACAAAATGGTACAAAAGATATCAAGGATGAGCATTTGAGGAAAAACAAGAGAATTCAACGAACACCTACCATTTCTTACTAGAGAAACATAGTTAAAATCTTCTACATCAACTTAGGATACTAAATGTGAGGAACTAACACGAAATCTTTGGCCAAATACATCCATTCAGTCCCAAAATATCATTATTTTGATCAAACTCAAGGGGACTCAAATTTCAAGGCCAAAGGAGCTCATCTACTCAATCTCTCAAGGAAAACATGTTAAAATTTATGCTTCAACAAGTGCTAGAAGGATAAACCAAGAGCAATTTGGACATTAACAAAGTGTATGAAGTTTAAAACGATTATGTGAAATCAATTGAATAACAAGTGTCTAAAGCCGCATCAACATCTAAGAGTTCAATGGTTATACCAGATAAACATGTCTTAGTCTAATGGATCATTGCAATGAAATCTTTTGTGGCAATGGGAAAGATCAAGATTTAAGAGTTCTGAGAAGTTGGAGGAAGTCGCTTGTGAAAAAGAAGAATAATCATATAGGATAAACCACACTGAACTATCAAAAGTGGTTTAAGATCTACATATATAGTCGAAATTAGTAGGTATTAGTAAGTAGATTTTATTAATATATTTTTATCCAACTTATACTGAATAATTTGGTTTCTAGAGGTTCTTGCAAAAATTGACCAAAGGATAACTGAGTCTTAGAACTCGTTTGTAAGCTTTCTATGAAGCATCACGCCCAATACTTTGAGTTATATTTGGTCTGGTTGATGAGCATTGTAATAGTATATGATATTAATCATATCTTAAAGAATTGATTTTTTAATGTCTTTTAATTGTTCATACAAATTAAAGTATCCTACTCAAATATAGATTTTTCAACACTAGTCACCATCTATTAAAAAAAATCAATTGTCGATCCAACATAAATCCAGCATTACTTCCCATGACTTCTTTTGATGAAGTCACAATGTTTTAACTTCACTAGGTGATCAATTTGAAATCAAACCGCAAAATTCATGTGAGTTATCTCTCTAGCCTCTAGGTAATTAAAAGCTCTTTTCATAGCCAATGCAAAATCCTATATATTCCTAGTTAAACAAACAAAGATTCAAACTTACTCTTTTCATAAGAGGGTCATATCATTTAATTTGATTTTACAAACAGTAACCGTATATTTCTTTTTCTTGATAATCAGAAAGAGTCATAGTGATCAAAGTAGTTTTTATACCAATCTTGTTCAATTTTTAGTCAATATAGTTATCATATCTTAAGAAAAATAGAGAGCAAAACATGTAACATAGTAGTTTGTGCTATTGTCGTCGTTCTATCATTATACATATTCAAACTAGCGTAATACTTGATAAATTTTTTTTTACTATTTTTAACTTCGATATAATCAAATAATGTTTCCAACAAACATCTTGTTACTAACATATAACAAAATATTAGTAATTAAATATTTACAAAATAGTAATATATATCAAAAATATCAATTTACCATATTTGAATGCACTATTTAAAACCTACGAAACATGGCTTACACTTACGGATATGAACCACTAAGAATCTCGTTTTGAGTTTTGTAGTATTGATGGATCTGTCTTTTTTCCTATGAAGCTTATTCCCATTTCAGGTTTTGAAGTAATCTTGATATTCCATTGAAATTGATCAATGTTCTTTTCTTGTCTTTATACCCATTTCTTACTTTCTTTTATCCTCATTGATGTAATGTCCACTTATTTCACAAAAGAAATAAAGAAATTAAAAAGTGAGGAGAAGACTTTACAATTTTGGAGTTGCATCGACGAATCGTATTCGTCTCGTGGACCCTTGAAGCAACTTAGTAGAATTATATACTCACCACGATTCATTTTCAAGAATCCAAATCAATGATCAGCTATTCAAGTACAATAATCATTAACCCTAGGCCAGAGACATTAACCCGACCCAATTTTTTCGGTTTTTGGTACAAACCCGTTTGTTTTGGTTCAATTTGGAGAGATTGAAATTTTTGTTCGGAAACCGACCTGATCCAATCCAACCCGATTAGATATCCGAAATATATTTTTGTTTCGAAAACAAAATATATACCAAAATTTAACCAATTTAAACCAAGATTCTAAGATAGCCGATAAAGGGTGAATTTGCAGGAATCTTTGACAATAATGGTCACACTCCACTCCAACTTGAAGAATTAAGCTAATTTAAAATGGTCACCCTCCTCTAAAATCTTTCACTATATTTTGTCATATGTCTTATTCATATCTATATTCACTGTCCTTACTTTTATTTTTATTTACGGGACTTATTCGTTGGGAGACCAAAAAACATTTCCTACACTATTAGAATATGTTGAACAGAAAAAACAAAGACTATTAGAATATTATCCAAAATTAGTCTCTTCTATATAAATATCAATCGGGTTTCCGAAATAAATTTTGAAAATACCATTTTAACCTCAAGCAGATAATAGTTTTGAGAATATTTTACATTGGAAAATCACATTTTTAATCTTTAAAATGTCATTAGACAGCATTTTAAACCTCGAAGAATTTCATTAAAACTTTAAACCACCAAAATAATTTTACTAACACTTTAAACCTTTAAACTATCTTTTCTGTTTGCACCGTCATAAAAATGACGGAATCATTAATTTTTGTTTGTTTAATATAAATTCATTTAATTAAGTTAATAAGTTATTTTATTTGTTTATAGTGCAAACAGAGATATATCGGTCAAAATTATGTCATTCGCCAAAAGTATTCTTCAAAATTACATATCTTTTTCCCATGTAGCATCTCATCCAATTTCCGTTCTAGAAAATTGTTAACCAAAGAGCAAAGATCTCATTTAAGTGTCGTCCAAAACTGTTATTACAACGAAGCTATCATACGATGTGTGCATTCACTTCTTATGAGAAAATTGGCTGATTATCGTCCAAAATTTCTTTACATCCATCAGATTTTGATGACAAACATAAATTCTGAAAACACCTTATAGCAACAACCTTGATTCCTTTTATCTGTATATATCTTTCTATTTTTCCTCTAAACCATAAATTCCGAAAACATAAATATGTATATATCTTTCATATTTCCTCTAAACCATAAATTCATATTCTTTTGTCTTGAGTAAAATTTTTCATCCTGATATACTTCTTTCTATTTTTGATTTATTGTTGATATCTTGTCATGATTTATTGTTGATATCTTGTCATGAGTCGCGTTACATATTCTATAAAAGATCACCCCCAACAATCATGACTACCGGTTATCATAATCATTGGTAAGTTCAAGAAAATACAATGGAAGCATTATATTTGCAAAGACACAAAAATCTATAGTAGACTTTACATTTCTCATCAAAAATTACATAATGCTTCGCAAATTTATATTAATCAATGAGATAAAACTACCATAGCCCGACCTAAATCCATATCTATTAATAGCAATTAATATTTGATTGATTAAGAAGCGATACAACTCGTATATATATCACTACCAAATGCTTACTAGAAAGTTTCAAACCATTTCAAATATTATATTGAAAGCACAAAATAAAAATGAGTCTCTTGCTTTCTTCTTTGTCCCTTTGTTGATATATAGAGACAAATATGACGATGCGACTACCCGAACAAATCTTACGTATTCTGTATTCGAATCATACTGATAAATATATATTTATTTATTTTTATAAATACACATGTGTTTAGATATCCCCTATAATTACTTTATCCCTTTTCTAGGTTTTAAAAAATGTAAATCAAGAATCCACTTCCATGCCATGCAATCGAAAAAGAAGTTCCACTCACCGATGAATAAAGAGGAATGACGAATCAAAAGTCCACAAGGAATAAAGAGCTTGTGAATTATAATGATTCATTTGTGGGTCTACATATATAGACATTCAGATTCTATGCGTTATTTTGAAGCAGCTAATAAATTATAGTCTGAATGATGATCTTCCATAATATTCTTTCTTTCTTTTTTGACAAAAATTCCATACTATATATTCTTGTTTATATGATGATCTGAATTGGGAGAATTAAAACCGGAAATAACCAAAGTCTTTAAAGGATAGATGTTAAAATACATTGAAGTATTAAAAGACTATATATATAAGCAGTTTCTTCTATGATATATATTTAAATACATGATATCTTTAGAAGTTATACGAACTGTTTGCTACACCTCTTCACCAAGAAAGCATGACTAGAGTCTTGTTTGCGTGAGATGATCTGACACTATTGAATCCTTAATCTTGGTCGTAGGTTTGGAGGTCATGTCGGGTCCTCCTTGAGGCGTTGCGTCGATCAGAAGCTGAACAACTTCGTTCATGGTAGGACGGATTGTTGGAGTTCTACTTGTACAGCGGATAGCCACACGCAAGGCGTTGATCATGTCTGCTTTCGATGATTCTGATAATCTCTTGTCTAGTGTCTCAATCAATCCTTCTTTTGTGTCAATCTTTGTTGACACCCAGTTCACTATGTTTTTGTTCTCCCCGAAACACGAATCCACCGGTTTCTTCCCCGTGATCAGCTCCATCAACACAACCCCGAAACTGTACACGTCGCATTTGATCGTTGCTTTGGACGAGTACGCATATTCTGCCATTTCCAAAATGTATATCATCATTTAGTTAGTAAGGAAAAAGAAATTGAACTACATGTTACAAAAAAAACTCACTCATATGAACTTTTAGAATTGTTGAAAAAGGATGAAAATAAATTTATCGAATTTAGCGAAATCATTAGCATTTGTGACAATAAACAAAATACCATTTTCTAAGTTGTTTCAATGCATTGTAATGTTTCATAATATAAGGTTTATATATCATCACCTGGGGCCAAGTAACCATAGGTGCCAGCCATAACGGTTGTGGTTGAATCTTTGCCTCTAGCTTGTAACACCTTTGCAATGCCAAAGTCCGCAACTTTAGGCTGATAGTTAACATCCAACAAGATGTTTGTCGATTTGATATCGCGATGAATGATTGGTGGGGAGAGATCATGGTGAAGGTAAGCCAATCCTTGAGCTACTCCAACCGCGATTTGATGACGAGTACGCCACTCAAGATGAACAAAGCCTTTGTGAAGAGCGTCCCATAAGTTACCATTAGGCATGTACTCATATACCAAAAGACTACAATCCAAACTTGAGAAATAGCTGAAGAGTTTCACAATGTTCTTATGGCGAATGCTCCCGAGGGTCTCAACTTCGGTTTTCAACTCCTTGTTCAAATGCATTTTGTCTTCAGAAGCTGAGTCTTTGTTGCTTTGGCTCCATAGTTTCTTCACCGCAACTACTTCACCGGATTTAAGCTCTACTCTATAGACAGTACCCGAACCACCATGACCTACGATGTTCTTGTCCACAAGAGATTCAAGAATCTCCCTTTGGTCGAAACTTATGCGGTGGAAACTCTTGACGTCGTAGGAGAAGAAAGAAGACGCTAAGGTCTCGTCTTGCTCTATCACTGCTCTGTTTTTACTCATCCGTTGTCTCAAGTAAAACATGATGACCCCTAGGACTAGGATGAAAACTGAGACAAGTATTGCCCAGATGGAGCTCAACTTCTTCTTGCCGTGAGGCTCTTGACACATCGGAAACTTCAAATCTGATGAACCAGCAGTTGGTGGAATACAGAGATTAGGGTTATCCGAAAAGCTTTCTACAAGACCTCCTCTTATCAATGAGACGGGGATAGGACCAGAGAGCCGGTTGCTGGAGAAATTAATCGAGGTTGGGAGCAACTCGGAGAGGTTTTCAGGTATTCTTCCAGTGAGGAGATTACTGGACAGATCAAGAACGTTGAGAGATTTGAGATTAGAAAGTGAATCAGGTATAGAAGAATCGAGGTGGTTGCCTTGCAGTACAAGTAAGTTCAGTTTCCTAAGTCTTCCGACTTCTGAAGGTATTGGACCAGACAGTTGATTGTTGCTGAGGTCAAGCTTCACAAGATTGGTGGAGTGAGAGAGCTCATGAGGTATAACACCGGAGATTCTGTTACTCTGCATAAACAGCTCTGACAAATTCCAAGCGTTTCCGATCGCATTAGGTATTGGACCAGACAAGGAGTTGTAAGCCAAGTCGATGATGGAGACATGAGGCAGAGACATAACTCCTTGAGGTATGGTTCCAACAAGGCGGTTGCTCGCAACACGGAACCGTATGAGGGTCTTGCAGCTCCCATAAGTCTCAGGGATCGAACCAGTGAACCGGTTTTGTAGTACAAGAAAGTACAAAAGCTTACCGGATTTGCAAACGTGAGCCGGAAGAGGACCAGAAAGGCGGTTTTCGGAGACATCAAGAGCGATCATAGGCGAGGAAGAACCGAGATTTGGCGGGAGTTCACCGGTTAAGTAGTTGTCGTAGAGAGACAAGATCTTCAAGGTTTTTGAATTGCCAAGTGACTTAGGAATCTCACCTGTTAAGCTGTTGTTGTAGAGCTGAAGCACTCGGAGGTTTGGTAGACTGCAGATTGAATCCGGTATGCTTCCGGTTAACCTACTTACCGAGATATCGATATCCGTAAGATTCTTGAGATTACCGATTTCCTCCGGTATACTCCCGGTTAAGTGATAGTTATAGTAAAGCTCAAGCTGCCTTAGGTTGGAAAGGTTCCCTATTTCTTTTGGAATCTCACCGGAGAGGAAGTTTCCGCTAAGTTCAAGATCAACAAGAGAAGTCAAGTTCCCAATGGATCTTGGGATATTACCATGGAGCATACACGTCATCAAGAGCATGTGTGTGAGCTTTGTCAGCTTAGAGACAGAATCCGGTAGAGTCCATAGATCAAGCTCTGGATTCTCATTGAAATTGAGATACTCTAAGTCAGTGAGATTGAAGATAGAGAGAGGGAAGCTACCGGTGAAGTGGTTCCAAGACATGTCGATGACTCTTAAAGATTTCATCTGTGAGAAATCAGGGAGAGTTCCTTTGAGATATACAGAGCTCATGTTTAGGTCTCGAAGCAGAGAACAATTAGGGATGGTGTTGAGGAAGCTGCTACTTTTGTTGAGATGGTTGTGAGAGAGACGAAGTACACGGAGGTTTGGGAAGTAAGAGCAAACCCCATCAGGGAAAATCCCGGAGAGTGACAAACCGGAAAGATCAAGATCGGTGACTAGCCCTTGACCGTCACATCTTACGCCGGTGAAGTTACAGTAGTTGGTACCAACGTCATAGACATTCCAAGTGGACAAAGCGTCGCCGAAGAGAGAGTTCTTCATAAGTTTGAAGAATTGAGGTTGTTGGTTCGAACTCATCAAGCCCCATGATTGATTGCTGTTGAAGCAAAAGAAGAAGAAGAGAACAAAAAAGGGGAAATTTTTGAGACGCATTTCAGAGAAAGATCAAAAGTAACCTAGAGGAGCTAACTTAGGTTGCAAGAAAAGAGAGAGAAATTTTGTGTTTGGGAGAAAAAGAGAGGAAGAAGAAGCTAAAGTTTACAAGTTGAAAGACTGCAAATTGTTGATAGGCTTATAAAAACAAAAGAAGGGTTCATGTTTTTTGTACACGATCAGAATCAGATAGATGCAATTTACGAAAAAAGATAGTTTTAAATAATAATATCATTGGAGAAAAGGAACATACATATCTTTCTTTTTGCATAAAGAAGCTTTATGTTTATACCCACTAAGTTATTATAGAGAATAACTTAAGAGGTGTATGTATGTAGCCAACTTTATACCCTAGAAAGCTTTACTTTTGTTTTCTAATTTTTATCAGAAAAGAAGAGTTGAAATATCACTGAATCTGATACTAAAGAGTGCATGATCATCTGTCCAAGAACCTCGCTCTTGTCTCGACATGTTTTTTGCTTGTGCTTTTTTGGATGGACATTGGACACAACCATGCATGAGAGATTGCTATATTATATAAAACATTTTCTCGCCCTAATTATATTATATTTATTCCTCTCAAATAGATTTTGAGCTTTCTTCAAACATACGTATGTCCCATGGAATCGGAAATACGTACATTACATAAGTGAAGCGTTTGAAAATATTCAAATAATTCTCTGAAATTATATTAAATACAATTCGATCGTAGCAAACGCATTGTATTTATCAATTAAACAAATACAATATATTTATTTTCAAACAAGTAGAGAATATAAGTGGAAGAAAAAAAGTGTGGATCTGTCATGAAGAGCGAGTATAAACGTTTCTTCATTTCAAACTAGGAGGAGGAGAGTCGTCGGTATCTTTAAGCTCCATGAGGTCTGTCGACCCATGATGAAGATTGGACTTAATTTGGGCTTGGACCGTCACATATTTTACGTAAAATCCTTGTGTATATTGGGAGATATGCAAGTAGTGTACAGGTACTCCAAAGAATATCCGTCTTCGATTAGCATTTACCATGTACTCATAACACAATGAATGTATCAATGAGAGGAAGTAGGATTAGTTTTGCTCATTACAATCCCACTTCAATGGTACACAAGTACCTGCTCATTTACTCGACTCCGATTCATCATCCGACGTGAACTACACAATTTTTTATCGACCATTTTATTATTTATAAATAGCAAACTAATAAAATAATTATTTACTTTGATAATTATATTTTCCATGTATTAAATTAACTAAAACGAAAGGTATGTACGTCAAAAACAGTGAGAAAAAATCATATTGGCATAGGCATAGTATTTGAACTTTAAGAACCAAACAGAACCCGATACGAATTTGAATTCGATGTTTTAAAATATGTGAACGGATCCTAAACTTTACTATAAAAAAACTCGAACCAAACTTGAATAAATATACGAATATAGCGGAAATATAAGTATATAGTTAAATATATTAAGAATATTTATATTTTTACTTGTAATAACCTAAATGCCTCAAATATTTGGATGTTAAGATATTTTCAGATACTTTAACTACTTTTGGCTATATTCTAGTAAAAACTACTCGGGTTTGGTAGATTTTTCGGGTATTTTTCAATTGTATATTTACATATAATTAAATACAAAAAAATTGATATTTGGATATTTTGGGTACATCCAAATCTGAATCCAAAAAAACTGACATGAATCCGACACAAACCGGAAGTTTTAAAATATCCAAATAGATCCAAAATTTCTAAATCTCAAAAACCCGAATTCAACAAATATGAACCGAATATCCGAACTACCAGGCCTAATATTCATATGTCAAAAGCAATTAAAAACCAACATTCCAGTATCTGTATATCTAAAAACCAATGATTTATCTATCATGACAATGATGATGATCGATGTTATGATTAACAGTTTAACAACCAACAACTGCAATAAAAGATAGGAATCATTTGTTCATGATTATTTCAAAGGCATCATTCATCCACCAGCTTCAATTATTCTACACCCTAACTTCAACTCTCAATCCTAATTCACTTTTCATTATTATCTTATCATTTCTGTGTTCAAAACGTCACTTCGAGTTGGAATGTATTTTTTGGTAGCACTGTTGAATTAAAGTTACAGAATAATAATAAATAGGAATAATATCCACAAACTACATAAATTTGTAAACAAAGAGTTATTTACGTATAATGAAAAATACTAATTATGTTTCATGTTTAAATTTTCATATCGACTTCAAAATATTTTAATTAATACATTTATAAGTTCCTTTTTGTATTTCATACAATGAAATAAAAAGAGACAAAAGTAAAATTTAGTGAAAAATAAATAAAACACATTGTGAAATAGAGTTTACTATAAAGGATAGATTGTTATAGAATCGCACAACTCAAAATGTCAAAGAAGACATTAAATTCCACGGACTCAATTCGGTTAAATTATCATTTGCAATAATAAATTAAAAGTAATTTGCCGCCTGCTATTATGACACTCTCTGACGACTACACATTTTCCTTTGTATTGTCAGAATTAAAAATTATTCATATTTCTGGACGAAACAAAAAAAATAACATTTAAAATCTAGCGTTTTCGAAGCCGTGCAAGTCGCTCTTCTTCATCATAGCTAACTTAGCCAGTTTCTCAGCCGCTCTCCACGCTGATGCTGGAGTCAACGGCTCACCGTTTTCATCCATCAACGTCATCGTCGTCGTGGTCTCTCTCTCGCTTCCTCTCCGCCGTTGATTATGTTGCTGCTGGTGCTGACTTTGATACTCCATTAGTTGTTGTCCTCTCCATTGAACTTCCACCAGCTCTGCCTCCACGACCTTTATGTACTCAGCCGCTTCCACCGTTCCCGACTGGCCAAGCAACGCACGCGCTGATGTTAGCAAGTGGTATGCGCTTGTGCATTCTCCGTATTCCACTAGCCTCCGCGACTCGGCAACAGCCCGAGTCGCTATAAAGAGGCTTCTAAGCCGTTCGATTCTAGGAGAAGAAGATGATCGAACGGCTTGAGGAACGCGGAGAGATTGGTCTCGTCCATATACAACTTCTTGTGTCGATGGGTCCTTAAAGAGACCTCTAACTGACAAAATCTGGTAGGCCCTAGTGGCGGTTGACGGGACCCTAAGCTCAACTAGAAGCTCTCTTTCCTCTCCTGCGTAGAGGTCCCCAAGCCGGACTGACCCGGAACCGGAACTAACCAAAGTAGGCCGTCCATTACATAGATAAATGGCTGAGATTTCACATGGTCCAGATCCTGATCCAACCCGGATTTGGATCCTGAGATCTTGAACCACTACGCTAAGCAATCCTCCTATGCATTTTGCAAAAGCTTCCTCTGCAGGGGCGTTACTACATCCACCGCTTTCTCCGAAGCCATGCTCAGTAACAGGGATCTCAATGTGAGCAAAACGTGTTGATCCCACGTTAGTTATTGTTGACCGTTGATTTGTGTGGACTTTACTCAACTGGCCCTGACCGTCCGTTAGGAGTACGATGCTAGCCACCGGGTTTCTCTCCCTACGATCTTCAAGCACTCTTGATGCTTTTTTTAATGCCTCACTTGTGTTAGAACCTTGACCACAAAGCAACCCATCTACCACGGCTCCAGCAGAGCGTTTGCCGTGTTCGGTCATTCTCTTCAGCGGAAGGAGTCTCTTGGGAACCGTCATGACGACGGCAACGATAGATAGCCGATCAGCTGAGCCAAGCGAGGAGATCACAAGCCTCATGGCTCGTTTGACCATTTGTAGTTTCGCACCGTTCATTGTTCCACCTACGTCAACTACAACCACCAAGTCCACCGGTGCACGCTGCGACGGATCTAAAAGCCTACGCCCTACACCGCCTCTTGCTGTTAGAGGTGGTGGCGCCTTCACCCGCAAAGCCACTGCACGAGTCTCGTAACCACACCCAACAGAGACAACCGCCGCTTCAGGCAACAAACTCACCTGAACGTTTCCAAAATCTCGACCATTGACCGGAATCTCATTAGTTTTGACAGCAAAAGAAGGGTTCGGATCCACCACAAATCCCTTGAACTGAGGCACGTCATCCTCCTCTTCCCCTCCACAATTCTCATCAGCTTCAGGTATAGTGACAAACCTCGGCGAAAGCAAAGGCTCATCATCGTCGTAAAATCTCGAATAATCACTCTGCTTTGGCCTTGGTTTTGCTCTGGGAGAAGACGTGACAACAACGCGCTTCTCCTGGATTACGGAAACAGAGTCGTCCAGGGGAGATTCAGTTGCATTCTTATGAGGAACAAGGAGAGAAGCGTCTTTCCAGATGGAATTACAAACAGGACAAACAAGCTTGCCCTGTTTACGAACATAGTCGGCAATACAAGGGAAATGAAATGCGTGTGAACACTCGGCCGTATACTTCGCCGTTCCTTGCCCTGTTTTCACACTGTTCAAACATATTCCACAAGTACTCTGCAAAAAGTTAACCAACCATCAAAAACATGCCTTTATAAGTTATTTTTATCTCTTTGTTGCTTAATATGTTTCTTACTCTGAATTTGAAGCTGTTGCGAAACAGAGAGAGTTTTAACGGTGACCGAGGCGAAGAAGGGTTAGAGATAGCGGCCAAAGACAGTCTTGGACTCTTAGTCGCCGATCTTGGCGTCGAAGTTTGTTCCGCCGTGGGAGTTTGAGCATCTGCAGTCCGACAACGTAGGCTAGGACTAGAAGTTGATCGGGGAGTTGAAGGATTACTTCCTCCGGATAGAAAAGCTAGCTTAACGCAGCTTCTTGGGCTAGGACTTGGGGTAAGATTATAGCCGGTGCGTTGCTTGTCGAGATCCGGCGCCGCGGCATCGCTGTTTCTAGGGGCGGTGGTGCAAAAGGCTCGTCGCCAACCAGTACCCATTGGTGTATATTATTAATCTTGGGTTGTTTTGGTTTTCAAGATGGAGAAAGTTTTAGAAAAACAAGAAAAAGGAAGAAGATAAAGATTGAAAGATTTTGGCAGAGAAGAAGACAAAGGAAAACGGTGACAGTTTCGGATTTTGCTTTGGTCTCAATTGTTGTTATTATCACTCTGCATCTCAGAATGGGAGATCTGTGGAGTTTTAGTATAAAAAGATTTTTAAAATGGTTTTTCTTTCTTTATTGTCCAGATTCCAAGTTTGGACTCTCTCTCTCTGCTTCTTCTCCTATGATTCCTCTCAAGGGTCCGATATATAAGCCTAAAATATTTATACTGTAGCTGGATTTTGCATTTAATTCTTGGGATTTCTTTTTGATGACGCGAATGTCGAAAACAAAAAGTATTTTTTTTTAATTGAAGAAGTCTATTATGTGGACGATTTTCTTTTTTGGACGATTTTCATTTTATATTTGAAAAAGTACAATTAAATGAATGACAAGAGGATATTTTGATCTATGTGATATATCATGTTTTTGAAGACGATTTTCTTCTTTTATTTAGCTTTTACAAACAAATAATTATTTTATCCGTTACATGTTTTTCATACATAAATTTAAACGTCCAATGTAAAAAATAAAAATGAAATAAATTATGTATGTATGTTTGCTTATGTGATTTCAGTTTTACATAGAGCTTTATCTTTTTCTATATCATGTTTCTTTTCATATATCTAATTCATCAAATAGATATATGTAATATGTTTCGCTATATAAACATGTTATTTATTAGATTATATACATATATATATATATATATATATCTTGAAAGTTTTGTATAATTATTTATTGTATTAATTTTTTTGGTTTTAAAACTAACATAATTAGTTAGTTACATTTTCACCAATTTTTTGCTAGTATTCTTTTGCTATTTTTCAATTTATAAATTTTAGCAACTGTTACTAACCTAAATACTTCTTCGAATCTTGTTGTTAACCTACTTGACTTTTGACCGTCTCTTTTACAACTTGTTTATACTTTGTCTTCGGACCTCAAATCTCATATGGTTGTGTCATTTTTTTGTTTTGAAAAATTTATGTCGTCATAGGTATCGTGACCACACTATGTAATGTCAAAAAGACCCAAATTAAAGACGTTACTGTATCTTGTCTATCGAAGTGATCCGTCCAAACAGCTATATCGTGCAAGCCTACATCCAAAAAATTTCATTCACATATCACATATGCTACATTTAAACCATTCAAAAAGAGTAAAAAAAAAAAAAACCATTCAAACAAAGGTCGAATAACAAA
>Ga0041059_1002327_pt1 | contig 14337 bp, 9 predicted proteins | sample AraColnosormetaG_FD_56232 | JGI IMG/M metagenome (GOLD analysis project Ga0041059, IMG submission 56232) | Arabidopsis roots microbial communities from North Carolina, USA - Col MF nosort | ecosystem: Host-associated > Plants > Roots > Unclassified | place: USA: North Carolina | collected 2013-09-02
AACCAAACTATATATTTCTCAAAATTATACACACACAAANAAAAAAAAAAAACTATGTAACTTCAAAGCGTTGACAAAAAAAAACCTTCAAGCTTCACAAATTAATAAACAGATTTTTTTTCTACTGTTAACTTTTTTTTCTTTTAAGTTAAATCCACTCTGACTAATCTTCTTTTTCTATTTTTTTCTGTGTATAAAAAAGCCAATGAAAAAATTTTAACCAGAAAATAAAAACAGTAAACTAAACCCCACGGCTAGTTATCTCTTTGTACTGTCTGAGAGACTCCATTCTCTGCAACTTCATCTCCTCATTAAACTTCTTTATAAACGCCTCAACTCGCCGATTCAACTCTTCCTGACTCAGCGACGGCTCTTTCCTCACCTTCGCCGTCTCCGCCAACTGATAATAATTAGTCCTGTCCCTAAACGTATCCGACTTCTTATAAACCGGTTTCACCTCACCGTCAACTCCCCCGGAATCTCCACGTCCAAACGTGTCAGATCTCCGGTATAACTGTCTAGTCAACGGCGTTGATTTCCCTTCCGTTATCATCTTCCACGTATTCTCCAACGTCTCGTTCTTCTTCGGCTTCGTCACTCTCAAAGCTCTTCCACCTGAAGAAAAGTATAATGTTAGATTACATATTTACCCTTTGGTCCACCGACGCGTGTTTTCGACGCCACGCCATATTTGAATTTTCAAAAATAAAAAAATCTACCTAACCGTTTTTTTAACATGACGTCATCATCTTTTTGCTCTGTTTTTCTAATATCCAATTTTTTTTTAAAAAGTGAAGAATCAAATCAGTACCTTCTTGACTTGCTTTCATCAATTTCCGGTGACCGAACCTTGAAGTAACGAGAGGCTTCTCAATCGGAGGAAGATTCTCCGATTCGATCATCATCGGCGGCGGTATGACATCGGATTCAACCAGATCTGAATTCTCAACCATAATCACACTCTTAAGCTCCTCTTCAATTTCATCCTCCGCCGTCGCCGCGCTATCTATAATCTTCTTCTCCTCCTCCTCATCGTCAAACACAACCGCCGTAACCGCCTCTGATTCCAGTTCCTCAGCCTCCAGATTCGCCACAACGAAACCAAAATGCGCACCAGTATCCAAATCCTTAACCTCCAGAATCCTCGGAGAAGCTTGATGTTGATTCACAATCGGCTCCTCCGTCTGGATCTTATAACCTCCACCACCGTACACGACGATCTCATCTTCTTCATCACGGTCATGGTGACTTCGGTAATACTTAGAAGAAGCAACGATAGTGATGATAATTCCGTTGGTAACAACGTAAAGATACGGTGGTTTCAGCCATGACAACAAGGAGCTCCACAAGATCGGAGCTCGTGACACGGAGAAATCAACAGCTACCGGAACAGAGAGTTTCAGTAACAGAGCCACGGTGGCGACGCCGCTTGAGATTAGCACCGCCTTGGTTGTCATCATCCACGAAACCATTTTTTCCGATTTAAGCTTTCTCTCTCTTCTCTTCTTTCTTTTTAACGATTGTGAGTGTTCGTATGGGGATGTGTGTACGGTACACGCTTCAGGATCAATTTTCTAATATATATAGGGAGGGAATTAACCTTTGATTTGATATCCACCGTTAGATCTACGCTTGATTAGATGGACGGTTAGGATTTATGGAGAGTGATGGCAAATGGGTCCGGTTAAATCCACCCGGTTTTAGTTTACATTATCGTCAGAGTAATTAACGATGACCATGAAACTAATTATGTGTTACGTGTAAATATGTGTGTAATAAACACTGATGTAATCATGATTCATATTTGATAACTCTCTATTGAAAGTTACTGGTAGAATTTTTAAGGATATTCTAATTCTTATGTATAGATTTTTAGATAGATGATAACCACTTTGATATAAATATCAACGAGAAAAGAATTATTGTTTATACAAGAACTAGCTATCAAAGTCAATTAAGAATTCTAGCTAGATTACCTTTTGTTAATGGAAATATATAATTTAGATTACTTTCCGCGAACGTGTAAGTCTTGCTAATCTTACACATCATTAACATTACATAGTGTAAAATATTTTGACTACTTGATGTTAATTATTTTCGCTTACAATACATGTAATCCTGTTTTACACTGAAGTCTGAAACTCGTGTTTTCTTGTACTGTATGTGACATGCATTACTTCAACAAAGGCATAATGTCAAAAAAAGAAAATTATTTATTTGGAACAAGGAAAATGAACGTAAACAAATTTAAGTTTTGGATAAAAATTGTTCTAGAAAGGCTGTAGATACGAAATCAAGTTTCTCCAGTACTAGGATGATGTTAGCGGAAATTAATATAGATTTACACCAAATTGATTGAATAATATTAAATAAATCAATAAAAGTATCAATTAGTAATAATAGGTGATTTTGTGCCCATAAAAAAAAAGTAATAATAGGTGATTTAAATTAGTAGTATCACTTATTTTTTATACAAGTTAAAATAAGTGGCTGCAACCTAATTATTTTGTATGGCTAATCAGTCATACCAACTAAAAATTTAATAAAAGAAATTCCAACATTCATTTCAATATCTTCACCATCATAGAACGTAGATTCTGAAATCAAGTAGCGGCCACTTGACCATCATAGGAAACAACATTGAAAACGTAGATTCTGAATTCAAGTTACAAGCCGCTTGATATATCAAGATACCAAACCGAGGGCATAAAAAGAATATGTAGTAAATCAATGTGTTTTTGATTAATTATTAACTATTAAGCAACGGATTTTTCAAATTAACTAAGTAATAGTTATATAAAATTTATAACGATGTTTGTCAAATTTTAATTAAATGTTGATTCAAGTTTTTTTTTTTAAGTTGTTTTGTAAGGGTGGTATTCTTACGTAAGTTAATGAATTTGAATTAATGATGGGCACATATAACCAGATTAGTCTGGAGACCAATAAAGTGGTATGTATCAATGCATGAGTGTGGGCCGTGGGGAAAAGCATATATACTTACTAAATACAGTATAAAACTAAACCAACGCATTTTTTATTGAAGAGACAAGAGTCTTGTCGAGGAAAAAGTGCAACTATAGCTTCTGCATTAAGTATCTATATAAAATATTCATATTTTGACCATAATTTTTTTTAAGTCTTTTAAATGGAGTCGTCGGACTATGATTTTCTTATTTTGAGAGTAAAAAAATAAAAATAAAAAGGAAAAACCCCGGGAGTTCTATCATGAATTTTGAAGGTTCAAACAATCGATATTGTGCAAAAAAAACAAAAAACAAAAAACAAAAGGACTTGTTGTAAATCAAATCGATAGTGTGCAAAAAATAATATAAATTACTATATAAAAAATATATATATATATATAAATTACTATATTGTATGTAACATAACGGTAATATATATTGGACCGTTATAAGAGGAAAGGTTGTGACCCCAATTTGGGTCAGCACTTAGCAGCTGCAGCCCCACTGCTCGTGTCCAGCTGTGCTCCAGCTCCAAAGTTCACTTCGCAAGTGGCGCCACAAAACTTTTCCACTTTTGTTTCTGCTATTTATTTACCAATATACGCCAGTTTTCTATAAATTTTAGTACAAGTTGATGCATGAAAATTTTGTTATGTGTGCTTTTTAGTCAGTTATTTGATAAACGTGGAAAATTCTGATTTACGGTATTCTTTTGAGTGAATTATTTTCACTCAGCATGGACTAGTCCAATGGTCCTAAACGGCATCATGATCTGGTAAATTGAAGAAAATAAATTAAACCAAGTTGCTTTGGTCTACTGGTAAAGAGTGTTAATTCCACTATTTGGGTTTAAGTAACATTAGTCACCAAAATTCGAGTAATTTATCGGATCTTACAATTAGTCTTTGGGCTTTGAAAACTTTTAGGATCACCTGCGTTTTATTATATAAAAAAAACTAATGATTTAATCACAACTTTATTATAGATTTTTTTTCTGATTCCTTATTTTTAATGTTTTGGAGTTCTTCTATTCTTATAAAGTGAAATGAAAATTGGAAAGTGAAACGCGTGAAAAGCCGACCATAAAACGCTCTCTTAACATTTATTTTTAATTTTTTTTGTTGCTTTTACTATATACTAGAGGAGATATATAAAGTTTTTTCTTTAGTATCATAAATATATTAATTTTTGGTATGATAAAGTATATTACTTGTTTGGCTTAAAAGATAAAATTGTTGGTCGGTCTACTAAATCAGCTTGAGATAATCAGATAGTGCTTTTGTTAATTTGATAAAAAGTCAAAACATAGATTTAAAAAAAAAAAAATATTTCGTGAAATTATGTTTTTCAAAATCTTATACATTTTGATAGTTTCAGTTTGATGATTTATTCGCAAATATATTTTCATGGTTCAATAGTTTATACATTACTTTCAATAATTTCTCTAATCCAAATATCCAATTATTATTATTATTATTATTATTATTATTATTATTATTTCATCTAATCCAATTATTAGTCAATGAATACATGTTTCTTTAACATGCAAGTGTATTTAGGATTTAAATAAAATCGATTGCGATAGCTATTTAAGATATAGAGACAGGTTGTGGCGCACAACAACAATAAAAACGAAACGATATATGTCTGCGCACTCATCTATTAAACTAAAATCTGTTTACGTTATACATATGTGTGTGCATGCTCCATGCATAAGTAACGCGTAACCTCATAAGTCGTAATTTATTAGAGATATTATAGACACAAGTTGATGATAAACCACCAGCATAAACTTGGCTTTTGTGTGAAAATTAAAGTTGCAAATGGTTGTACCATAAAGCTCAGACATCACGGAATCAGGAGTCTTTCGATAGAAATTTCGTAGAAATTGTGAAAGAACAAAACGACAACGTTTTCTTAACTGTCAAGTTTGACAACTGTTTTCTAGCTAGTGATGGGTAACCGTCATTTTCGTCCAACGGAAATAGACTGTTGTGAGTTTCTTCTGAAGCTCCACGAATTTACGAACAGAACTCCACGTGTCGTTCAACGACGCAATGTCTAGACGTCACGCGCTTGGTATTGCGAGTGTGAATGATGCCATCTTGTTCCGGTAATTACTCGAGTATCATCACAACGGTTTTAGGAGAATTTATATGAAGATCCGTTACTTAGTGCACCGGCCAGAGCTAATAAGATACGATACGTGTCATTTTAGAAGACGTTGAAAATTTGGTCGACTTAGATCTTCTCGGTTGTTCGACAGAGATAATGTGAATAAATTACGGGAATGGATAAATCAGTATGTAAGGAGACAAATGTAATAAATGGTGATACATACTAATATTTGAGTCTTTGACTGTTTCTATTAAAAACAAAGAAAGGAAATGATAACGTTATTATTAAAGTAATTAACTTGAACATACGACAATTATTCAGTAGATAGAATAACTTAACAACTAAATATCCTTAACGTGTGTTTCGTAAGTCAAATACGCGTACGAGGTAGTTAATCAGTTCTTTAATTACTACTTTGCCCAAAAGTAACCCTTTTTATTGTAATTTGGTCGGTTTCAATTTCAATATGTAAAGAACGATCATAGTTTAGATGAATAGGGTTTGTGTGTTGTGACAATGTTTACTAACTAATGCATGCCCTACAAACAGCGGCAGTTAAACATGGTTTAACTAGTGAAATTTGGTGATACTTATATATCGGGCATAATTCTTAGCCAATAGAACAAACTGCTTAACTAAAGGTATTCACTCTTCTTAAAAAGAACTATAAAACCAACGCTCAATAACATATAATACTTTTTTCTTAAACAAAAAAATAATAATACCTATAATACTCTGAACCCTTGGCAATGTTACGAGAAGCAAAAATTACAATCAAATAGTTTTTTGTTTTGTTTGATATAATATGGTACAAATCAAATAGTTAGAATAAAGATTAGTCATCATGGTCCAACGATACATTTCTTCTGTTTAACCAAAGGCAAAACCGGACTGATTAACCAAACCGAGAGAAATCAGAATTATTTCTTCTGTTTCTTTCCTCCACATACATTTGTTTCAATACAGATTCACACTCAGAGTTTGTTATAGTGAAGCCATGATTAAACAATATATCAAACTACTAGAGAAAAACTTGTGTTACCTACAAGAAAATTCAGTACAATATTTAGGTGCTTTTGCAACTGGAGTCGGGTTGCTTTAAAGCATTCATTAATTTGGCGAGTCCCCCAATAGGTGCTATAATCATCACTAGAACCCCAAGAATGATGCAAATCTGACCCCAAAAAAAAACATGTATTATTAGCTATAACAAGATTATCATCAATTGACAAAAAGACCAAAGGGAGGAGTTCCACTTGCCCAATTGATACACCATGATAGACTAAATCTCTTTGGTTTCTTCAGGATCAGCCATATGATGCAAGGGATCTGAAAGAGAACTTCATTAATTTATATATATTTTGTTGAAGATATCAAGATCTGTTGATTGAGATAGACGATATGAAGATTGTAGGGGAATGTGGTTTGCTTCAAGATAGTCACCAAGAAGACTAGCTTTGCCTAGAAAATTTGGTTAAAATCTTTTAAGTGAACGATGCACTTGTTTTAACAAAAAAAAAAATTTGAAAAAAATTTTACATTTTATTCAAAAAAAGAAAGAAAGATATGTTGATAGAGTTTAAGAGCTTACAAAGTATGTGGTCGGGGCAAATATGAATCCTCCAAAAAATGACAGCAAAGCACTGAAATGCGGTAGAGCGACTGCTATCCCCATCGTGGCGGCTGTGACATATATACAAGTTAGATCGTGTTTCTTTACAAAATATGTAATCTTGGTATGAAAATCACAGAGACATACCCACAAAAGTCCAACGGATGGTAAACCGTAGAACTCTTGTTGGACTGAAGTGCCATTTCTTTATCATTACAGATTCGATCATGTCAAACACGGGCATTGCGTACACCTAGGAAAAGAAATATGAAGGCGGGTTTTTAGTAGTTAGAAGTTTTCTAATAGATAAGGTGTTTCTTGGTATATATACCTGGTAGCTTCCCATGAGATGTATAATCACAAAAATGTTGGCCACAATTATAAGTCCCTTCGGGCCCCGGAGTGTTTTGAGAATGTTTTCTTCAACGTTGTTTCCGAATGTCCAAAACCCTACAAGGGCCACAGGGAAGTAACAGAAAGCTACAATAATATAGGCTACAATGGCTCCCTTCCACATGGGTCGTTTTGATGGATTTTCTGGTGTTGATGGAATCGTTGCTTGAATTTCTAAAACAACATTGTGACCTGCATACGCAAAAGCCATCTCCCCCAATGCGCCTAAGAAGGCTAATGGCACTGAGGTGTTGTTTCTTCTTTTATATCCATATTCAACATTGTTCGCGACACCCTTTGTCAGTGAAGCTACCCAAGCAATTGTGGAATAGCTATGGGAAAGTAATAAAACATAGGTCAGAGACCTCAATGTTATGTTTGCACAAGATATATGATATACGATTTTGTATAATCGCGAGAAGTGGTGTTCTATTAGCGGTGTTTTGGTCTTTTCCTTTTAATATTGGTTTTGAGAGTATTCTTTTTTCACGTTAGGTTTTAAGATTTCTTTAAATGCAATGTATCGTGGCCTATATAAGGTATCTTCCTCTTAATGAAAGAAATAACTTCCAACAACTAACCTAATTCTATAAGAGAGACTTGGCTTAAGAGGAAGCTTAAACTAATATATTCTCTAGTTCTAAGGCTGGATTACTGACCACATGTTTATCGAGGTTAATCTAAAGCACAAGCTCATGATACATAGAAACAAAGAGGATGAGATTCACTTACCTCATAGACATGACGGCAGCTACCAAAGAGACACCGGAAATGGAGTTGAAATTTTTAAGAAGGGAAAGCACAAACTGTGAAGAGGCAAAGATCAAAATGAAGTGTCGAACTTTCAACTTTCTACACTCGTAGTCTCCCACAGAAAGTTGATGAATCTTTTTCAGTGATTCACCTCCTGTCACCATATACACTATGCAAGCACTTGTCTCAACAAGAAGTTGAAGCGGCACGACGATGTACAAACCAAGCTTTTTGCCAAAGGCTGCTTGTCCTAGCTCGTGGTACCTATCAAACCGTTTCCCTTCAAACATTTCGTGCATCTCAATCATTTGCCAGAACGTGTATAACGTTATGACCCATGACAGGATCAACACCACAACTCCAGGTCCCCTGAAAACAAAATAATTTTTATATCTCTAGACTGACTCTTAAAATATAATTCTCAGGAAAAAGATATATACCATCCAAGTTCTGACATGGCGTAAGGGAGACCAAGAACTCCAGCACCAACTATGGCAGTGACGTTGTGGAAAGCTGAATAGTACCAATTAGCATTTCGTGATGCTGTAATTGGAAGCCAATCTTCCAGCTCAAATGATTGATCCTGTAAGTCTCTTAGAGTTTTCATTCCTCAAATTTATATACGCAAAATTATCATCTTACGGCACATCAAGCTTCAAAAGCGGAACAAACTCTCTCAAGACCAAAGTTTCCAAATTCATTATAAACATGATCATCACAAATAGCATACCTCAACAAGATCTTGGTTTAGGATCTGGTTTGACGAACTTGGGATTCCTTTCATTGTCAACTTAGGAATATTGTGACTTGCGAGACAATCTTTCTAAAAGTTGTGTGCACGAGAGATAGAGAGACAGATAGAGAGGGAATAAAAGTTGACTTTTACCTCATTGAAGGGAGATTATATTTTCTGAAGTTTATTAGCTGGTTCTAATGCCTAATTCTATGACCTGTTCCTGATTTTGTATTCTTGAAATGGCCTAAAATTTTGTGTGTTGTCATTTTTTTTTCTCGCACTGAAATGTTCGTTGATTGGATACAATGTTCATAATGACTCCACCAGTTACACACTAACCCTATTTGTATATGATTCTATGTCACTATTGGAAAATTTCCATAATTGTTATTATTGTTTAATCAGAATTTTATAAGCTGGGATCTTTAGAGCCCATTTTTTTTTTGTGTCCATCTCATCTACATCTCATTGGGGTCCATCATCACTGAGATGTAGGAATTCTACGAATGCAATTAGGTGAATCACTTATCAGTAACCTTGAAAATGTATTATTACATTATAGATAATGTTAAGAAAGTTAAATTAATTGGTCAATTTACTAGAATTTAACCCACATTAGTTTACCTTTTCCTAAAATAAAATAAAATTTCATAAGAGATACACAACTTTACATAGATCTCAAATATATTGTTATTATACTCGTTGTTAGGGATATAAAATAAAATAAAAATAAAAAATGGTAAATAAAATAAATGAAGTTCATCGTGTGTTATCCCATGTCGAAATTAGCATATTAGTACCACGACAATTGCAAAATCTTTGGGCATTATGTTAAATAGACTCATGTTTGCAAGAAAATTGAAAATGGGCCTTGAATTGATTATTGGGCTTTCATTTGTTATTAGAGTAGCTTTCATTCAACGAGTATCGTGATTGTAAGTATTATTTTTGTCCCACATCGGAACTATAACTCGTTGGAGACCTATCGAGACTACTATAAGAAAGTGATAGACAGCATCTGGAATACTTGCCTTAAACTAATGAGTAAGGAAAACAAAGCGTCCGGTGAGAACCGGTCGCGGCGCTAATCGTAAAACACAAAATTGGCGCAATAATTTATGGAGGGGTTATAGGCTGGCCGATGTGTTGACGCTGCTTACTTTTGCAGAACTCACCTCGTGCGGGCCTCCCTACACCCATCCCCCAATCATCCCTAGTTCCCAAAACTTTCTGATTATTGCAAAAAAGTAAATGAATTTTCGAAGATTTTGAGGCCATTAGTGGGATTTAGGGTTTCATAATCGCATTTTGGGATTAAGCAATCTGTGATTTGAGATTTCGATTGCATCTTTCCTGATTTATTGAAAGATTCGCTTATTGTGAGGTTTCGAGTGTTAGCAAGTCTCGTCCTTCAAATTGGTCTTTTCTTAAGAAAAAACACATCGCTTATCTTCGTCAATTTCTCAACGATTTTGCAATATAGTCCGAGAAGAATGTTAAGCTTGAATCAAGAAGTACACGGACCAAAAACTTCCGAGGTTTATGGTTTTGTAGGATCTATTTCGATTGTTGTTGCCACTGTGATCTTCTTAATTTGGGGATATGTACCAGATAAGTTCTTAGAGTCCATAGGCATTTATTACTACCCGAGCAAGTACTGGGCCATGGCGATGCCGATGTATTCGATGGTGACTCTGTTAGTAGCTTTGGTGTTTTACATTGGTCTCAACTTCATGTCTACTTCAAAACCAACCTCTCTCAATACTTTGTTTGGTGAGTTACTGATTCTCATTTCAGTTTTGTTAGACTTTCGGAGTTTGATTGAGTTGTTTGGTTATGTTGCTTGTTGTGACAGATGACTACAGTAGAGAAGATGTGAATTTTCTTCCTTTGATGAAGAATGGGGAAGACAGGCCAATAGATCCAATCTCTGACATTGATATTACAAGAATCAACGATCTTATGTTCGATTCACATCTTGCCAAGTGATGGCCTTTGTTCGAATTTCGCTTAGGTAAGTAACAGGAACAAATGAATGTTCTTCAAATTCAAAGGAAAAACTGGATCATTTGGTGTTACAAAGTTGAAGATATGATGGTTGTTTCTGTGTGTATATGTCTCTATTTTTACATCTAGAGTGTTGTTGTGAAGCGTAGATAGATATGTGTGTGAGTGATACAGGCTTTAGAATCTTGTGGAGAGATATTGGTTTTGGTGTTTACATGAAAAAACATTTTTGCTGCTTTTGAGTAGTAAACCAGGCTTTGGTTCAGACCTTCTGAGAGAGAATGTGATTTTGAGTATTATTTAGAATATGTTACTTGAGCTAAAGCACAAGAAGAGAGCTATTGGAGTTTTTGTAAGCGATCTAGTAATTCCATTTTTCTATTTCCTTCTTAGAGTGCTTTGCTTATATAAATAGGGATGAGAACTAGTTTCTGAGACTTGTTTAATAGAAGAGAGCTTTTGGAGGTCTTCATCGGGTTAGGCCGAAAGGAGATAACTTAGTTCTTCTGGTTCAGTTTTAACAAAGAGAGGTTTTAGCTTTTAAGAATGACTTAAACTTTGCATCATATATGAACTTTGGGAACTTGTGTTGGATTGAGCTGAGTATTTCGCGTAATATTTCTACACTGACTTGTCTCTGTTGGTTTCAGTTCACAGGGCATCATACCAACAACCTCGATAAAGCGAAGCGATTCAGGTTAATGTTTCTACTATATAGGGTTTTGGGTTGTAATCATAGTCCAAGTAAAATTGTCTTGTTTTGTTTATTTCACAAACTATTCTTAGCACATTTGCTAATTTGGTTAACAAAAGATTTGTCATCGGCTAATTTGGGGTGATTCCCAAAACTGGTAGTCTCTCTTCTCCAAACAAAAACAAAACAAACTTTTCTAACAAAACTAGTTGCGAACCTCTTCCAAAAAAGACAAAAAAATTCTTCCCATCTTCTTCCTCCTAACAGGCAGAGGATGATGATGATGATCTTCATCAAGATTCTCTTGAACCCAAAATAATCTTCGGAAAGAACTTGTTTCTGTATATAATTGCATACACTTGGTGAATCTTTTTAAAAGCAAAAAGGAAAAAAAATGAATGATTTATTCTCTAGTTCGTTCAAGAAGTACACGGACCTGAAGCAACAGGCCCAAATGGATGATATTGAGTCAGGTAAAGAGACGATGAACCTCGATAAGTTCTTTGAGGATGTCGAAAATGTCAAAGATAACATGAAAGGCGTAGAGACTCTTTACAAGAGTCTTCAGGATTCTAACGAAGAGTGCAAAACTGTACACAATGCCAAGAAGGTGAAGGAACTCCGAGCAAAGATGGATGGAGATGTCGCTCAGGTCCTCAAGAGAGTCAAGATGATCAAACAAAAGCTTGAGGCGCTTGAAAAAGCAAATGCTAATAGCCGTAATGTCTCTGGTTGTGGCCCTGGCTCTTCCACCGATAGGACCAGGACGTCTGTTGTTAGTGGACTCGGGAAAAAGCTTAAGGACTTGATGGATAGTTTTCAAGGTCTGCGTGCGCGGATGAACGCTGAGTATAAAGAAACCGTAGAGCGCAGGTGAATACAAACTTTCTCCATTTTCCTTTCTTCTTGAAGGATACATTAGTGCTCTGTTTTTTTCTCCTTACTAAAGAAGTTTGATTTGTTGACGTAACAAAATTGGAATTGTTGCAGATATTTCACGATAACCGGAGAACAGGCAGACGAACAGACGATTGAGAACTTGATTTCGAGTGGTGAAAGCGAGAATTTTCTTCAGAAAGCAATACAAGAACAAGGGAGAGGCCAAATATTAGACACTATATCAGAGATTCAAGAGAGACACGACGCGGTCAAAGAGATAGAGAAGAATCTTATAGAGCTTCACCAAGTGTTCTTAGACATGGCGGCTCTGGTGGAATCACAAGGTCAGCAACTAAATGACATAGAAAGCCACGTCTCGAAGGCGAGCTCGTTCGTGAGAAGAGGGACAGACCAGCTTCAAGATGCAAGAGAATACCAAAAGAGCTCGAGGAAATGGACTTGTTATGCCATTCTTCTCTTCATAGTCGTTTTCGCTTTGCTTCTCATACCAGCCTTACCTCATATCATGCTCATGTTGAAGTGATTTTTTTGGGTAGAATCTTGTCTATAATTTATTTGTTCTCATCTTAATTCTCAATGGTAAGTGTAGATTTTATTTTACTTTTTAACAGCGGTTTATTCTAAACATTTTTTATAAGTTTGAACAATAAGAAAAATAAAATCTTAATAAGAATCTTATTTGAAAATAAGCAATTTTTGTAGTAGTGATATCTGAAGCTATTAGGAAACCTTTTTAGATAGGGTAATAAAAGTTAAAAAAAAATAAACAATAAAAAATGGTAATTTTTAAAAATAGTCAAATAAAACACAAAAATTAAGGAAAATAGCAGAGAATTTTTTTTTTTTTTGTTGCGAAATAGTAATGGACACACTTTGTAAAAAAGGTGAAATAACAAAACCATACTTTGTGTGTTGCAAGATCAACAATAAGCACAGTTTCGTGAGATTTTGTAAAATATCGTGTAACATTTAAATTTTATATGTTATATTTAATTAAAAGACATGATGTTTTAAAAAAATGTAGTGATTTTTTTAAAGAAAAACATTGCACATAGTGGTGTGTTTGTAAGAAAAAACATTGTTATGGAAAAATTTAACCTGAACATAATATTTTTTTAAAGAAATCATATGTGATTTTGATAAAAAAAAAACGTGTAATACGAAAAATAACATGTGATATTAAACTAAATAGAATGTTATTTTTTCCCAAGAATGCTCTTTATAAATTACGTGCAATATGAGAAAATAACATGATAAAAAAAATATTATGTTATCACATGTAATCGGAGAAAAACATGTTAAAAAGGACGTTCACGTTATTACACGTGCTCTGTTATATGTTACCGACAAGTTACTGTAGCATATGACTATTTTGTTAATTATCCTCAAAAATTTGGTTATTTTATGCATATTTTCTAATTAAAAAGAAATAGAAAGGGTGATATATTAGTTCAAATTATTATCTATCAAAATCTTAATTTATCTTCTAACACCTATTGAAATCAAGTTAGTAATCAAAACTACATGTGTGGCTCTTACATACTTTCAACTCTATATGATAGAATATATGGAAAAATGTTTATATAGCAATACATTTCTAAATAAAATATTAATTGGTAAAAAAATAGCACAACATTTGATAGATAGGTAAATGTTTTGAGCAAAAAATAATTTCCGTATATATTAATTAATTTACAGAAGTAAACGTGTTTTTTTTTCCTTCTAAAGGTAAACCAGCCTTTGATGAAAAAAAAAAGCTAAACCAGCCTTTTTCTAAAAATTAACTTCATATAAAAAAGCATCAGACTCCAAATCAGTTTTGTAACATAATCCAAGTGAACAGCACAACACACTTCAAAGATATCAGAATGCAAATCAGTTTTATACAATCCAAATGAACAACACACCATAACTACAAGAAGATAGATAAAGCAATAGAAGAAGAAGAAGCGTGGATTCTGATTTTGGACAGCGAGGAATCCCATTCCTGAGTAATGGATCTTTAGACGACGTACTAGTACTACTAAAGAAGAAGAAAATGAAACAATGTTAGTAAAAATGCATTGAAATTGAGAGGCACAGTATATTCTATTGTGTGATCCATTTTGCAGAAGGACAATATCTCATGCTAACCTTGAAAGAAACATTAGCAAGAAAT
>Ga0041059_1002328_pt1 | contig 14329 bp, 8 predicted proteins | sample AraColnosormetaG_FD_56232 | JGI IMG/M metagenome (GOLD analysis project Ga0041059, IMG submission 56232) | Arabidopsis roots microbial communities from North Carolina, USA - Col MF nosort | ecosystem: Host-associated > Plants > Roots > Unclassified | place: USA: North Carolina | collected 2013-09-02
TGAACCTTCAATCTCTTTTATTGCTTTCTTGTCTTGTCTTTTATTTTATAATCTATTTGTTTAGCTTAATTCGAAACCTTAGTCTATTGTGTGATCTGAGAGCTTTGTGAAATTCGACCCTAAAGTACTACAATCGATCTCTTATTTGAGAGAGTGGTCTTAGGATTAATTTGACCCATATCATAAAGCAAGTTGGATTTATAAGTTTAGAGCCAAATAACTTACCAGGTATAGCCAATTCATGACCGGTCTCACAATATAATAGCAATCAAGCAACGAAAACTATGTAACTAATTGTTATCATGATATGTAATAAGTAATAACCAATCAACCAAAGTAACTTTAGTAACAAGTTAAACAACAAAAAAGAAACACAACTTTTGGAAGACCGATATAATATTGGGCCTTCTCCTCAAGTTAGTCTCCACAGTTTGATATTGGAAGACTTTAGCTAATCAGCTCTAACGTATCTTCGAACTTTTCTCATTAAGAGTGATTATTCCCCTGATTGTTGTACCTTAGTACATAGAGTTCTAATTTCCCATTTCTAAAACCATAATTTTTTCTTTTCCGTCTAAACACTTATTGTATTAATTTGAAGAATCGATATACAGAAGTTCTTTGAGCCAAAGAGGCGGAGAAACAGAATCAGCTAAGAACAATGGTTGATTATAGGTTAATCTAGCTAAGTGATGGGTTACCTTATTACATTCCCTTTTAACAAAATTGAAAGTATTTATGCAATTGTGTAGATAACTTCAATGTAACAATGCCACCATGTAAATAACGCTTGGAGACCAAAAAACCTATATATCCGTTCACCTTGACCGTTTATTAATTCCTCGAGACCCTATTGCTGATTCACTGGCACCTACACTAGTCCTCTAACAAGGCCTAAGTTTGACAAAAAAAAAAAAGCTATAGTATTACTTAATAGTATTTTGATAAATTAAGACAAATGTCCTGAGGGGGAAAAAAAGGGAAACAATTGTAACTAGAAATATAGAAAAATATATATAAATAGTTAGGGTTTCTTGAGGACTTTGCCGGCGATAAGAGCAGCTTCCATGACAATGGAGATGACATCAATCACTTCATCAGCGTCGCATTTGTTACCTTTGAACGTCGGTTGCTTCTTCTGGCTGAAATTGTTCATGCAGTTAATGAACTTCTGACTACACTCTTGGCTTAGATAATCATCTACGCATAAAAACAAAAATTAATCAAAATTGTAACACTTTTATATGAAATATAAGGTAAAAGTGGGACTAGATATAGAGTGTATGTGAATAATTACTATTCTTGGATTGGACACAAGCATCATGTTTCATGCAACAAGAATCAAGACCATCACAAGGTCTCTCACCAGGACATCCACTGTAAAGTAGTCCACAGTACTTCCCATACCTCAGAAATGGAGGCACTGTCCAATTTTACACGTTCTTTTGGTCATGTTTATACAAAAATTTTCAGACATATGTGAATTTATTACCAAGCTTAGAGTTAGAGATTGTTCACCTGAACAAAACTCTGATTCACATTTCCGGCTACATTCTTTAGTCTACCAAGACAATTCAAAACCAAGTGACCTATCAGTATAAACCGGATCTAAACCAAAAAAGATATATCAATGATCATGACCGGTTAAGAGTTGACTAACCAAGGAAATGGAGGGATGTATGAGCTGAACACCGACGTTAAGTGCCGAGACAGAGACAGAGAAGAATAAAAGGAAAGAGAAAAGTATGATCGGAGCCGCCATAGTTGAACTGGAAAGCTCGGAAAGTGAGAAGAATATATTTGTTGGTTTTGGTGAAAATGAAGTGAGTTAGAAGAAGGTAGAAGACGAATAGTCTGTGACTCTGTCTCTTTGTCTTCTTATGTCTCGTGACTCATTTGTTTCGTATGGCTAATAATGTGATTTTCCATATTTCCCACATACATAAATATCTTGAAGACTTGAACTATCAAACAATATATAACATTTTTTTTTTCTTCACATAATTAAACTAATTATATCTTGAACTACAATGCAATACAGCTCATGATCAATTATTTTCTTTATTTTTTCAACAATCAACATTACTATAATAGTCTTTTTTGATAATAACACAATAAAGTTTTATCAGACAAAATTGCTTAACCGGGTTAATTGGTAGGTAAAGGGCAATCATGAAGTGGACAGTAGTATCTAATTAGGAAACCTCGTTTGATTAAATCAGATCACGGTGTATATTTCTTTTTGATTTTTCGTTAATGAATTCTTACTTTAGGAAGAAATTTCTCTATACTTCATTCTATTTATTTATTTGGAATATTTAGAGTTTTTTAATATATCTCCTTGAGTGTTTTGTTTACCTAAAACTATTGTATAACATCTTATATAGTCATATAAATGAAAGTTGGCCGACTCTCTACATATGAATAAAACATCATGACACTAGTGAGTGCTACAATGTCATTCTCAATTAATATCAATTTTTTTTGAACAACTTATTAATATCATTAAAAAACAACAGAACTTAGTGTTCAAAAATTAAAATTTTCACATTGCATTGAATCATCCATTTATTCCACTCTTAACTAAATATCTTCATTTAAAAGAAAAAAAATATAAAAACTTATGTTTATGTATCAAACACTATTTTCATTTTACTTTTCTTATTTTGCTATTTTTTTAGTAGTCATTATTTGATAACAACTAGAAATTTTTGTGTATTGCAACTTAGTTGTTTGCTACTTCATCTTTCTTAGTTTAGTAATTGTAACTTAGTCTTTTCTTATTATTACATTTTTTTGTCTACACGATATGGTCTTTTTGTGCTTTATGATAAAGTGATAACATTAATAATGACATGCATATTTTTGTAAGTAATGGTCTTTTGAGACGTTAGATATACCAAAAAATTCAATATACGACATTCTCTCCAATATGGCTATATACAAATGCAAAGAGAGAAACCTAAAAGTGTTGACCTAAAAGACTGTTTAATTTTTGCATCGATTTTTCTCTTTCATCTGAAAACTTTTAAAGCAAATGAGTAGTTAGTTATACATTTGTTATTTAAATTATGTCAATCCAATTCTTAGCCATGAGCTTATCATGATTTGATTGGAATACTAGATTAGGAGAAAATACATGGAACAATAAATTGTTTGCTTAAAATCAAGTTAGGCAACTTTCAAATCAAATCTATATATACATTTTTGCAACACTTTTATGAAATAAATCTTCAAGTTGGAACTTATTTACAAAGAATATCATTGGTATTAATTATTAGTAATTAATTAATAATTCTAATTACTAGCATTTCTGTACAAATCGGACTTGATTCGCAACTCACTATAGCTCCCCGATCACTCTCGTCACTCGTTTGATTACAAGAAAGAAATAAGACAGACGATTTTATGAGTTCAGACTCCAAATCGGAACCTTACGTCTCGCCGGAGGCTTTCTCCGGAATCCACTAAGCCACAAAGATTGTTACTCGGTTACAAGAATCTATCTCTTCTCTCTCTCTCTACTTTCTGTTACAAAACGAATCAATCACAGAAGAAAACAGAGCTCGGGTTATAAAGCTGATTCTCAACTTTATTCGTACTCACGTGTGGGTCCCATGTGCTAAATTTGACTAACCCAAAACCGAATACCCTCTTTCTTGTTTCGAGTCTTTCCTATACTTAGGATATTAATAGCATTGGGGTCACTTATTCACAATTCTCCACCTTGACCCTAATGACGTGACTTAGTTCTTGACTCCACCTCCGAACCTGATTCAACTTAACCAACTTTTAAACTTTGAGTACACTCACTCAACTACTTATCTCCTGAGTAAACCCACTCAGCTTCATGTCTTGGGACTTAACCCCTCTTCTTAGTTCTCAGTAACTCTGAGCAACTCTAGAGCTTCCTGAAGCTTGCCCACCGGTACGACCTTCGTGAAGATATCAGCAGGATTGGTTTCTATAGCAATCTTCTTCATTCTTACTAAGCCATTGTAGATCAGCTCTCTAATGAAGTGATACTTGATCTCTATATGCTTCGTCCATTCATGATGGACTATATTTTTAGCTAATGCAATGGCACTCTGCGAGTCACTGTAAATATCCACTGCTTCTTGCTCAAAACCAAGCTCATTCATGAGCCCTAACAACCAAACTGCTTCCTTAGACGCATCTGTTAATGCCATACACTCAGCTTCTGTTGATGACAATGCTACCACTTTCTATAGACTAGACCTCCAACTAACAACATTACCCACCTACAGTGAATACCACTCCTGAAGTTGACCTCCTCCCATCTTGATCTGCACCATGATCTAAAACACAGTAACCTTAAAATTATGAAATCCCCTTTGTTACTGTATCATAACTTTCGCTTGAGTGAACCCTGAATATATCTGAGAACCCACTTGACTCCCTGCCAATGCTCTTTAAGTGGTTTACTCATAAACCTGCAAACTAGACCAATAGAGTGTGCTAAGTCTGGTCTTGTACCTATCATGGCATACATGAGACTTCCCACTACGCTTTGATATGGAACAGCTCTCATTGATTCATACTGACTCTTAGCTTCCTCATCTGTAGCAGACCTCAACTTGAAATGTATTCCCACTGGCATTAAAACAAGCTTAGACTGATCCATGTTAAACGTTCCCAATAGTTTTGAAAGATAACCCTCCCGAGAGATAGAAAGGGTACATTTAAGTCTGTTTCTGTCTATTTCCATACCCAAGATCTTCTTTGCTTCACCTAAGTCCTTCATTTCAAACTCAGATCCCAACAGTGCTTTGAGTTCACTTACATGCTTCATATTCTTGGAGGCAATAAGAATGTCATCTACGTATAGCAACATGAACACATAATCACCGTCTGCATATTTCTTAAAGTACACACAACTGTCGTATGAGCTCCTCTCATAGTTATGAGCCTCCATGAAATCATTGAACCTGGTGTTCCATTGTCTGGGTGATTATTTCAAGCTATACAGAGATCTTTGTAACAGACACACTTTATCTAGATTCTTCTCATCAATGAGCCTTCTAGCTGCTCCATGAATATTGTTTCATCCAAAAATCCATGGAGAAACGCCGTTTTGACATCCATTTGCTAAAGCTCCATGTCAAAATGAGTTACCATACTCAGTAAAAATCTGATGGAGACATGTTTCACTATAGAGGAAAAGATCTCTTGATAGTCTATTCCCTTTCTGTGAATACCCTTTAGCTACAAGTCTGGCCTTGAACCTGGGACCCTCAACTCCTGCTATTCCAGCCTTCCTCTTGAACACCCACTTACAACCAATAGGTTTCTGTTGTTTGTTCCTTTCCACCAATATCCAGGTTTTATTCTTCATGAGAGATTCCATCTCCTCATCTGACGCTTTGATCCATTTATCTTGATCAGCATCTTCTAAAGCTTCCTGAAAACTTCCTTGTTCTGACTTTCCTCCATCTTCAATGACTAAATAAGCATACCCAGCAACTTCTTCTAGCTCAATCTCATCTGTTGTTGTCTCGTTAGTATTCTGTTCAGGTGTGGTTTCTCCACCTTGAACAATAGCTCCACTCTACAATGAGTCCTTCTTCGCTCTATCTGTTCCTGCATTTTAACAAGCACACTCATCAGTAGATAAATCAAACGGGTTAGAGGACATACCTGATTTCTCTTGAGCTATAACATCTTTGTACATCACTTTCTCCTTGAAGACCACATTTCTGCTAATCATGCATCTCTGATCTTCTAGTAACCATACTCTAAAACCTTTCACGCCTTCGGGATAACCAGTGAAGATGCCTCTTTTTTCCCTAGGATTCAGTTTCCCTTCATCTGAGTGAATAAACACTAGACATCCAAATCTTCTGAGTCCTAACATGTCTGGAATAGCTGAAGTCCATCTCTCTTTTGGGATCTGGAAATCAATCGTTGATGATGTTGTTCTATTAATTAGGTACAAAGACGTTGAAGCTGCTTCAGCCCAGAACTTCTAACCAAGACCACTCTCACTCAGCATGCTTCTCACATTCTTCATTATAGTCCTCTTAAGTCTTTCAGCAACTCCGTTTTGTTGCAATGTATAGGTGCATGTCCTGTGTCTCACCATTCCTTCTTGTTTGCAGAAGTCATTGAACTTGTGATTGCAGAATTCTAGACCATTATCAGTACGCAACCTTTTCACCTTTCTCTCACTCTGAACCTCAACCATCTTCTTTCACAGTACAAACGCATCAAACGCTTCATCTTTGGTTCTGAGGAAATATATACAAACCTTCCTAGACCAGTCATCAGTCAACGTGAGAAAATACTGACATTTTATCGAGGCTAAAAGGCACATTGGGTGATCCCCACAAATCTGAGTGCACAGAATCTAGCTTCTCCTTAGTAATATGTTGAACTTGCCCAAAGCTCACTTTATGTGTTATACAAAAACACAATCTTCACATAACTTAAGACTTGAGACCTTATCCTTGCCAAAACATCCTTTCTTGGCCAGCTCATCTATTCCTTTCTATCCTACATGACCGAGCCTGCTATGTCATACCTGCATTAGATCCATATCCGAATCTCCTGACTCAGCCACCATAGCTTCCGACTTCTTAGCTTCTCCTTGCAGGATGTATAAAGAAGCTCTTTGTGACCCTTTCATGAACACTGTATTTCCCTGCATTACCTCCAATACACCATCATTTCCCTCAAACACACATCCTTTTGCTTCTAGAGTACCCATCAGAATAAGATGCCGAGACATTCCAGGCATGTATCTTACATCATGTAACACAAATGTAGTCCCATCTATGTTGGCAAATCTCACTTTACTGATACCTTTTACCTCTGAAAATGAGTTATTTGCCATTCTAACTTTCCCGGAAGTCAACTCCTCAATCTCAATGAATATATCTCTTCTTGGTGTCATATGAAATGAACAACCAGTATCCATAATCCATTCATTCTGGTCAAGTCGATCCTCACTCAGATTTACCTCAGAAGCTACTAAACCAACCTAGTCTTGAGCATCATCCTTTGCCAGCCTAGACGCACCTGCTTCTTGTGTGTTCCCACTTGACTTGTTCTTCTCTAGCCACTTATAGCATTGCCTTTTGAAATGATCCTCTTTGCCATATATCCAACATATCTTCTTGCCGTCTTGAGATCTTGATCTTGAATTGTTATTCTGATTTCCTTTAACATGAAGACCTTGTGTTGCAGACCTTGAGCTTGAGTCTGCCTGGAACTCTAATTTTTTTTACTTAGATGCGCTTATCACCTCTTCAAGTTTTAAGCCTTCTCTTCCATATTTCAAGGTCTCCTTTAACATTTCATACTTGACTGGGAGAGAACTCAGAATCAAGATCGCTTGTACTTCATCAGGAACTTGGATTTGCAAGTTACTTAGATCTGAGATCATCTTTAAGAACTCATCAATGTTCTCATCAAGTGACTTCGATTCTTGCATCCTATAGTTGTATACCTTGAGTTGCAAATACACATGATTTGGTAAAGTCTTTACCAGATATAATCTTTCCAGCAACATCCACGCTTTGGCTGCAGTCTTGCACTGATCGATCTTCCTCAATACCTTATCACCGACATTAAGAAAGATAATGTTCATAGCTTTCTCACATCGTTCAATCTTCTCAGTTTCTTCTTCGATCCGCTTCTTCTTCTTCGTCGGATCTGCTTCATCTTCTTCTGACAGTGGTGGGAACGAAGCTTGTTCCACCAGAGTATCCTTCAAGCCTAGGATTCGAAGATTAGAGAACATGCGTGTCTTCCAGAGAGAGAAGTCACCAGTTCCATCGAACACCGATATCTTGATCTTCGAGTTCGTCATCCTTGTAACAACGTTCAGTCAACACGAGAACCTGGAGCTCTTATACCAATTTGTACGAATCGGATTTGATTCGCAACTCACTTTAGCTCACCGATCACTCTCGTCATTCGTTTGATTACAAGAAAGAAAAGAAGACAGACAATTTTACGAGTTCAGGCTCCAAATCGTAACGCTACGTCTCGCCGGAGGCATTCTCCGGAATCCACTAAGCCACAAAGATTGTTACTCGGTTACAATAATCTCTCTCTTCTCTCTCTCTCTCTCTACTTTCTATCACAATAGAATCAATCCCAGAAGAAAACAGAGCTCGGGTTATAAAGCTGAGAATCAGTTTTATTCGTACTCACGTGTGGGTCTCACGTGCTAAGCTTTGACTAACCCAAAACCGAAGACCCTCTTTCTTCTTTATAGACTTTCCTATACTTAGGATATTAATAGCATAGGGGTCACTTACTCACAATTTGCTTATCTAATATATCTCTATCAATTCTAATTACTTACACACACAAAAAAAATCAATTCTAATTACTTAAAAAAGAAGAAATTTTAGGACATTATTAATATTACACTTTATTAAAAGATAAATATTGTAATTACTTAAAGTTTATTAAACGTTTAAAATATTTAACATAAAAACGTTTAGAATATTTATAATATATGAAATCTGTAAAAATGAAATAACCATTTGAAATAAAACTTTAAAATTGGTTTGAATTATATAAGATAAAAGTATTATTAGAACAAAAATAATATTTAATTTTACTGAACGAACTTAGATGGTAGGACGGGTTTAGAATATTATAATATATGAACTCTATAACAATTCAATAACCATTTGAAAGAAAGCTTTTAAATTGAATTGAATTATATATCTTTTAAATTAAAATATTATTAAAATAAAAATAACAAAATAATGTTAATTTCATTCATCGGGGTTAGATGGTAGGACGATTTTTGGTCAATAGTAATACGAGATGGTATACCATGAATGAAATCAATTAGATATATTTAATTTTATTGAACGGGATTCAATAGTAGGACGGATTTGGGTCGATAGTAATACGAGACAGTATTCGATGGGTGAAATCCTAGATATAATAATCAAAATACAATTATATTATCTTAAACACTAAACAAAACAAACAATATTATCAAAACAAATAAAATATAAATTTAATTATTCAGTTATAATCTAGATTTTAACTTAATGAACAATATGCTAATTGTTTTTAAATTTTTAAACAATAAAAATCAAACATAGTAATTGTACACTAAATAATATATAGATATAAGGGTTATATATTTAGAAAATACAAAACATTAAATCATATATATTTGTAATCTACTAAACAAATTAAATTTTTAATGTTTTGAAAAAATAGCCTGGCGGTGTACCGCGAGTTAAAATCTAGTTGTAATAAAATTACATACCATTGTATCATATATTGTTGATGTAAGTAATCCATGATAGTTAAAAAAGATTAGAATTTTGGGTATATAGATAAGAAAATTTATACATGAAAAAATATAATTGATATTTGAATCAAAAGTGAATCTAACTATACAAAAATAATTACATAAAATAAATATAACTTTATTAACTACATAATAATATACACAAAAATAACATAAATTAGCAATAAAAATAGTTAAACATAATTAGTTTTAAAAAATTATCAAAACATCATCACTTTACCATTTGTCATGTGTCTATTAAATAATTGTGTGATTTTGAAAATTGCCCTATTTTTGAGTTTTTGTTTGAAAACTACACTCTACCCTATTTTTAATTAAAAATATAATTTTAAATTAAAAATATAATTTTAAATATATTAAATGACAATTCTGTCCAGATTGTTTTTAAACAAATATTTTTAAAACAATTAAATTAAATACGAATTTTTGAAAAAAATATAAAAACTTAAATTAAAATCTTAATTATTATTTTAACTATTTTAAGATGAAGACAGTTTATATATTTTAAATATTAAAATCTAACAAGATATTATCAAAAAAATATTTGAAAGTTTATCGCTTCATATTTCTCACATCATATAAAGAAATCAATCCAACTCCAAACAAATAATTCTTTAACGCTACATTTTTTTTAATCTAAAATTCTTTTACTCTACATTATTACTCAAGTTTTGAACTAATTTAGCTTTGTTTGTAAATATTTGTGATTTCAATTATAAGAAGATGATAATGAAATTCTGCATGGTGTAATTTATACATATATATACACTAACTTTTCTCTTTTAAAGAATATTCTTTTTTTTTCTTTGTCTTGTAACAATATTTTTCTTACAAAATATATATATTCAAGATAAAATTATATGTAAAATTGTTAGTTAGTTACATCAAATATTTTTAAATTAAATTATATTTTTTTGGTGTCGAGAAAAGATAAAATAACAATCTGATTTTTGTTTTTAATATAAATGTTTTAAAATTATTAGTAAATTTAAGTAAGGATATATTTATAATTCTCTATTTCTTTTATATTTTTAAAAATATATTTTAAAAGAAAAAAAATGGGTAGCTTATTTTTCAAACAAAAACTTCGAAAAGAGACATTTTTCCAAATTTTCTCTAAATAATTAATGTAAGCTCCTCAACTTCTAACTTATAGGTTAATGATACATTTAATATTTAATTTTACATATTTAATTGTACTATTATTAAATTTATTTTAGTATTACATGATTTTTCAATAAAACCAAACTCAAAGTATTAGTCTATAATAGTCGTGGATTTATAAATTATTTGAGTAGGTTATTCTCATAAATTGATATTTATATAATCAATCATCGAGGGTGAAGAATACGTAAGGAGATCCATCATCATATTCTTAGGTTTCTAGAATCCAACACTTCCCTCTCTTAAATTGGTTTAAGACGAACGTTGTTTATGAATTATTTGTATGATGCACTTTTGAGAATGTTATTAGAAAAAATATTTAAATACTAAAAGTAATTGCTTATTACATGAGTAAATGATTAGATAAATAAAATTATATTTAAATTAAACAATACAAAAAATCCGAAAAAACTGCGGCGTGACGCGGGTGATCACCTAATATTCATAATTTTCGTCTGATATTTGTAAAAATACTTGATCATCTTATTCCATTATTGAGTCTCTAATGTAAATGATTGAAGATGCCTATGAGAAAACTTATTCCACATTTTTCTAAGTTTCTAAAGCAACATATATACTATTTTTTGTTTAATTATCATGAAATACTTCAGAAATGTCTTTAGATCAAACTGATTTACAAAGAAAATGGGACCACACTGTCTTCGAAGCCCATATCCTTCACTTTACTCTCACGCCACTCTTCCTCGCACATGTATAAATACCAAACTGAAAATTACCCATATTGACTCAAAACTAGGCAATAATAACTAAAATGACTCTCATTAGTGATGGATAACTAGACTAACACAAATTTTATGAAAAAAGACCAATTGACCTTAATCAACATTTCTATTCACACAAAAAAAATATTTCATTTCCGAAAATTAAAAAAAGAAACAAAACAATTAAGAAACAAAACAATTAAAAGCAAACATAAACTCGATTTAGGTCATCTTATTTTCTCCAAATCAGACTTTCCTCTCATGAGGCCACTTTTTTTTCACAAAAACTAAGGAGACCACGTTTTTTTTTATAAAAACCCTAGATGTTAACATTTAATGTTTTAGTGGTAAATATGGTAACTGCTCTAATAAGTCTGTTATTGCAAAGAAAAAAAACTGTCACCACAGTAAATATTATTATAGCAAACAATTATGCAAAGAAAACCATAATTGATTTTTGAAATTATAGAATTTTTTATAAATTTGGGTTGACTATGTTTATTTATGGTATATCTTTTTTTTTTGTCAACCACACATTAATTAAAAAATAATAACTCCATGATTGGTTGCCCAATTAGGAGGAATAGTGTCTACAAAAGTAATTTTAGAAAATAAAAATTCTAGAAGAGAGGGCTAAGTAATCCCCTCTTACATGTAAGATAAGGGAAAGCGAGAAAAAGGGGAAAGAGACGCGTAGCACTCCAAGATCGTCTAGAATATTGGAAAAAGCGGGTCATTCTTTCGGTGACTGTACTATGTATATTTATGGTATAGTTTTTCGGTGTAGAGTTTAGTGTTTAGGATTTAGAAATTAGTTTTTAATATTAAAATTTAGTTATAGATTTGTGGTATTTTTGAAAAATAAAATTAATTATAGTATTTCCTTGGAAAAAATTTCATTTTAGTGGTATATAAAAGAATTTCTAAAAGCAGTTGACAAAAAAAAATCAAATCTGTCATAATATGAGTTTCCAAATAAAAAAAACTGTTACAATAGTTAGTATTATTCTATTAAAAAAATCATGAAAAAAGAAAACTAAAAATCGGTCGGATTTCAAATTACAAATCTTTCGTAACATAAAATATCTTTAAGGTCATTCCAGCAATTTATTTTCTTATTTATTAAACCTGCCATCAAACGACAAATTTATGGTAATATAAATTTATCTGTCACAACATAAAACAACTCTGTCATAACATAAAAATATTATATTTTAGAAAACAAATCTGCCATCAAACGACAGATATTGTGTAAAATTACAAAAATATGTTATAACATAAAACAAGTGTGTCATAACATTAAAAAAAACGGTTATCGTTAGAAGTCTTTCTAGTAATTAGTTATTTGACAACAAATCTGTTACAATGTGACTGATTTTTTTAACAAAATTATAAATCTGCCATCATTTACCGTAAAAAAATGTCTACACAAAAATAAGTCTGTCAAAATATATGAAAGTCTGTAGTTGAATAAACTAAAAATCTGTCAATCAAATTAAATATGCTATAATTTATAAATCTGTTATCGCTATTTTCTAAGAAATTTGTCAACCATAAAAGTCTGGCACAAAAAATATGTTGTAGTTAAAAAAGTCTGCGGAATAAGAATAAATCTTCCATAACTAAACGATAGACTTTTGTAAAATTGCTGGCATTTTTTTTAAAGGGTAATTTTGTATTTATTTTATTTTTAACACATGAAAAAAAGTATTTTAGACAAGAAAATAACCAATTTAACCCCAATATTTTATAAGACATTGTAGTAATTAATCTCGTTATTTTGGGTTAATTTAGTTTTTTTCCCAATACCAAACAACATTTGCCTCTTTTTTACTTTTAACTAGTTGAGACACACTAAACCCATCTCCTATTATCTTAAACATGCCCATCAAACCGGTTTTAACCACCCTAATAGCTCTTTTATCCATCATTCTTGCTCTCTACACGATCCAATTGCCATCCTTTAGATCTCTCTCTTCTATAGCTACAACTATCATAAACAATTCCCAACTCGGAGCATTAGGAAAATATTTAACATTCTTTGGACACAAACACCATCACCATGAACCAATAAAATCTTGTGAGAAATGGACGTCAAGGCTTACACACCAATACAAGACTTCTCTTGTGTTGACCGTGATTTGCATGGTTGTGGTAACTTCAGCAATGTTCAAAGCGCCATTGATGCTGTCCTTGATCAAAGCTCTTCCAAGACTATCTTTAACTCCAAGCTCTTGTTCTTTTCCCCTATCTCCAGTGCTCAATGATATTCTTTTATAGTGTAATATGATATATATATTTACTAAGATTTGAGTTCAATGTAAGCAAGCAGGGAAAATGTTACGGTTAATGAAAACAAGACAAACCTTATTATTCAAGGAAGAGGATATCAAAATACATCCATCGAATGGAACGACACAGCGAAATCCACCGGAAACACTGCTGAAGATAGCTTCTCCTTCGTAGTGTTTGCAGCTAACTTCACAGCTTACAACATCAGTTTCAAGGTAAGGATATCGATGTCACAACAATTAAACCTAATTTAGCTAACGCATATAATGATATCAGTTCTCATGTGTGTATATGTTTTGAATGGAGGAAGAATAATGGACCAAACCAGATCCTGGTGAAGCTGATGCACAAGCAGTAGCTCTAAGGATTGAAGGAGACCAAGCTGCCTTTTACGGTTGTTGATTCTACGGGGCTAATGACACGCTACTAGATGATAAAGGAAGACATTTCTTCAAAGATTGATTCATTCAAGGGTCCATAGATTTTATATTTGGCAATGGAAGATCACACTACCAAGTTAAAAATAAAACACATGCATGACCTTTTCAAAATATGAGCTTAATACTCTAAAATCGCAAACAGGATTGTACTATTAATTCAATAGCAAAGGGGAATACATCTAGAGTTACTGGATCTATCACAGCTCAAGGAAGACAATCAGAAGATGAACAATCATTATTCTCTTTTGTGAATTGTAAGATCGATGGAAGTGGGGAAATATTGCTTGGAAGAGCTTGGGGAGCTGATAGTAGGATTTTACTCAATTAATCCCTAAAACACTATCTTGTCGTTGTAGTATTTTAGGATGTCAATCCAATTCGGTGTGATGCAAACAGATGAGATA
>Ga0041059_1002329_pt1 | contig 14327 bp, 12 predicted proteins | sample AraColnosormetaG_FD_56232 | JGI IMG/M metagenome (GOLD analysis project Ga0041059, IMG submission 56232) | Arabidopsis roots microbial communities from North Carolina, USA - Col MF nosort | ecosystem: Host-associated > Plants > Roots > Unclassified | place: USA: North Carolina | collected...
TCGCAAAGCAAGCTGTTTTAATTTCTGCCGATGAAGGGGGGGGGGGGCAATGAGTGATTCATTGAGTTCATGGGAAATACAAGGTTGCAACGCTTCCAGGACTATGTCCCTACAAACTGAAGCCTCTGAGGTAAAAATCTTTTTAAAGTAGTCAGCAATGGTTACATCTATTTAATCTTCTTCATAAACAATTAGACCTTCATCATTTTCCATCACTGAACAACTGTTTATTGCTTTCCTTCCTCTAGTAGCAGCATGAAAGTAGCCAGAGTTTCTTTCACCAAGCGCTAACCAGAGCTGGCGACTTCTCTGTTTCCAGAACTCTTCCTCTGCTTGGTAAGCTAAGCTTAATTCTTTACTAATCAGCTCCACACACTCTGCTGCTAAGTCTTGTGAAGACAAAGCTTCTTCAAGTTTCATCTGCAGCTCTTCAATATTTTTTCTTACTGTTATTGTGCTGCTCTTTATTCCATTCAATGATTGCAGATCGACATCTACTTAATCTCTTCTCAACTGAGTCTAGCTGATTTAGATTCCAGGCAGACAACACTAGTCTTTTAACGTCCTCATTATCTCTTAAGCGACGATCATATCTAAACAATCCTTTTTGTTTCGTCTTACAGGATCAAAGGAGGTGACAATAGGACGATGATCCGAGCCTTCAAATCTCAAATATTCAGATCTCCCTGATGGGTAAGCTTCCACCCAAGAGCTATTTGACATAGCTCTATCCAGGCGACATCTCACTAAGTGGCTATGCCTTCTTCCCCGCCAAGACATGAAGTTGCCTGAGTATTTAAGGTCATACAAATCACATTCCGACATCAAACTTCTAAGATTTGTGAATGACCCTTCTGGTCTGGCTGGACCCCCTATCTTTTCAGAATTGTTGATGATGTCATTGAAATCTCCAGTTAGAAACCATGGTTTATCAATATCTAGTCTGAGGTTCCTGATCTGGTTCCAGACTGCTGCTCTCTTCTCTCTATCAGGTTCGTCATAGAGAAAAGTAGCTTAAAAAGCTTTCCCTTTTGCCTTGATTTGCGTATCTATGAAGTGCTGACAAGAGGATAAAATTTAAACTTCAATTTCTTGTTTCCAGAATAAAAGAAGTCCCCCAGCTTCTGGGGCATGAGGAGACACTAGGAAATGTGAAGAATAACCCATCCAAGCAAAGGTATTGATCACAAACTCATCATTGTTTTTGGTCTCCATGAGGAAGAAAATGTTAGGGAAAATACCAAGTCTGATTTCCCTGAGTCTATGAACTGTCATGGGGTTCCTCAGCCCACAACAGTTCCAGCTAATAACCCTTAAGGAAGGGGTTTTGGTGGATTCTGAAAATCCACCCCTCCCTTTTTGATTGCAGGAATGATCTTAGTTTTTGGTTTTTGCTGTTTTGACCTTCCAGGGTTATCTCCCGCTTGGGTGGCAGGATCTCTTGAGCCACCAGATCTAACTGGTGTCGAAGCAACATTCTCCTCACTAGGAGGGAGGGAACTAGCCAGTCCTGGTTTTCTTTTAGGGGACCCTTGAGCCAAGACCAAATTACGTTTCTGAGATTTTGCACCTGTCAGGTTAATAGAACTTTTAGTAGCTTGCTTGTTCAGAGGAGGCCGACCCCTTTTCTTTTGAATAATTGGAGCCTGGAAAGTTGCCTCTTCTTCTTGATACTCAAGAGGTTCCAGACTAGCTAAAGTTCTTTGAACAGAGGTTGAGACCTGCAGACCTGCGTTGCCATAAGACTCAGCAGCAGAAGCAATAATCAAAGCAGCAGTTTCCGCCATCATATCTCTAGATTCACTCTGCATCACTCGTGCTCTACGCGCTGCACTCTCATTTGGGTCAGCACACGCCATATATTGGACAGTAACTTCCCTAAGCTCACCCATCACTTCTTCAGTGGTAGGAATCGGGAGTGGAATATGGCTCTCTAATGCTCTGTGTACTACAATCTCTCCCGAAGGACGTAGAGGCGATTCCAATCTTGGAGAAAAACCATTAGTATCAAGATTCCGTTCTAGAGGTGGTCTTCTAGTCCTGGAGGTATCAGAGACTTCTTGCCTCTGTAAAGATACTGATTTTGACTTCTCACGCCATTGCCAAGAATGATCTTCACGTCCTCTAACATGCTTATCTTTTCCTGGGATAAACTCTCTAGTCTCCCTTGACTGAAACTTGGGCACCTGGCTCCTGGCTTTGCTTTGGGAGACTTCATATCTTGGTCTACTATGGGAGTGAAAGCCAGAGTTAGATGGAGAGTTCTCCCGCTGAGTCCGCTCTGCATACCTTCTAGTGGATAGAGGGCGATTGGAGTGATAGCTGGCAGAACTCATTTGGCGTGGATAAAGTTCTCTTTGACCACTACGATGATCTTTTTGGGGAGAGGTAGCCGTGAAGCTAGAGCCAGGAGGATCTTTACGGGTTGAAGCTGCTGGAATCTGTTTATCATTTGAAGCGTAGAGCCCTGGGCAATCTTTCTTTTCATGAGAGAGTCGGTGGCAATGAAGACAATGGTTCTTCAAATTCTTATAATCTAGGTACACCATAACCTCACTTCCATCCGCAAATTCCACTATGGTATCTTTAACTAAAGGCTGGAGACCATCAATAATAACTCTTATCTTTGCTCAAGAGGGAGTAAGTTCATGTCCCTGAAAGATCCCTACTTCTTCTCCAATGTAATGACCATTTCAGGTTTCCAGTAATGTAGAGGAAGCCCTTGAAGTTCAATCCAGAAGGGGATTTGAGACGGGAAGGATGCATCTATGACTGGTTCCCATCTCTGAAGGATAACCATCCATTGATCAATATGGTAAGGTCTATTAGCTAAAACTTTTTGCAAATCCTCTTCAAAATCAAACCGAAATTGGAAGCAGCCATTGCCTAGGTCTGAACCAATAGCTTTTCCCTTAAGGTTCCATCTGTTTGATAGGAACGGGATGAGTGACCAGAGGCGTTGAACTTTTGGGTTGGTAAGTCTCCCCATGACAGTGAGAGCATTGTAACGGATAAGATCTGAAGTATCTATTTCGGGGGCTCTTATTCTCTTCTGAGGAGGTGGAGAGAAGTCGGATGAAGGACCTTTTCCCTTAAGATGATATGGTATGCGTCTATCCATAGTCAAACCAGAAGAGGGAATCAGTCTTCACAAGCTTGTGGTCTTTAAGTCTTCCAAAAGGTTCTTTACCAAAAGGTGAGATAGTTTGCAACAAAGTTCAAAGAGAGATTTAGTCAAAGTAACGGTAATTTTCAGATCTGAAATCGTTACACTTTCCAACCACCACAGTTCATCATTACAATATGAGAAGGTTCAAGACAGTTCAAGACATGGCAAAAACAAAAGAGGAAACTTCTCAAAAAGGTTCAGACAAGAAGGTACCCGACTCTTGAAGTAAATGTTGAGGTAAGTAAAATACTACTTCTTAAATGGACCTTTGACGAGAGAAAGCCCTTGTCTTCTTGTAATAACTACTCAATAGTTTACCAGATCTGGTGGAAGAGCATTCAAAGCAGGAGGAAAACAATACAGAAACCATAACACAAGCACAGCCCACCAAACTTCAAGAAAGGAGCACTAGGCCTTTTTCACGTACGGAGGGGCGTCTCCCACGCCGGACTCCTTTGTGAAAGCTCGCCGGAAAAGTCTTCAAGACTGAGTTTTCCTTAGAAAGTCTATTTTGGGTAAAGAAAGGTGGGTGGGAATTGCTGTTTTTAGAAACAAAGAGTGGTTGAGATCTTGTTTTTCAAAAACCAATATCCCAAAGAGGAACCTCGATAAATGTGCCTGAGAGAAAATTTTTTAAGTTTTTCCTTTTATATTTTAATGCTATAAGAATCTTTATACATAATAAACACAATAAACTCTTTTTATTATATAAAGGATTAGATGTATGCAGAATTGAACAATATGCTACCAATCTAATAATACAAAATTAGCTTCTACAAATATATTTTATAAATTATCCACCCATTGAGTTTAAAACGTTTTCTATACGTAATCCCAACCAATGATCCAAACTCAACAAAAAAAATCCAATAATTATTCAAAACAAAACTTCAAAGAAAATGAATAAATAAAAAAGTTTTAGTGAAAACAAACCCAAAGTTTATTTTGGGTTAAGAAAAACTATTTATATTACATAATCTTTAGTAAGATAGAAATCAAATAAAAAGTAATTCAGTTTCATTTTAAATATCACAAAGAGATAGTATATAAAAATATATAATTCAAACTAATTTTTTATTTATATATAGCAATTTTAAAAATATGAACTAAAAACAATACAAAAACATAAATAAAAATTTTAAAATAAATCGTGCGTAGCCGGGTATTTATTTTAGTTATTTTGACAGTTGTATTTATTTACCTTTGATCCATAGTTTGCCATGTTTTTGTAATTTATGTTTGACATGTTGAAAGTGTGATTCTTGGGGGTATAATTGAGAAGATACTCTTATTTGAAAAATAAAATGCGTGACTGTTATATTCATTACTCTTCAAATTTTCTTTTTTGGTGTTATTGTTATTAAATATTAGAAAAAATCATTTCCAACTTTAAAGTAATATTTTCTTGGTCAATATTTCGTGTTGTACTAGGCTGGTGTCAACAAGCTCGCAGACTTGGGCCCAAAGGGCAAACCGTTGTTCTTAACACTGAGAGCAAAGAAATCCATATTGAAATGCAAAGACATCATCTAGATGTATTAGCCATATGATTTGCCAAACTCATACTCATCTAAAATAAAATGCAGATGATTTTTTCAAAAATTGTAAATGTCTAAAATACACCCATTTATCCTCATGATTTAGTAAATTTGTAGTGATATTAATTTTTTATAAATGTCTAAACAAATTAATTTTTAGATGCTATAAAATTTTGTAGTTTTGGACTTGAAAATTTATTTTTTCGAAAAGAAAACTAATTTTTTAGATGTTATAAAATTTTGTAGTTTTGGACTTGAAAATTTATTATTTCAAAAGGAATTTTGTTGACAATAAAGAACAAAAACTATAGATAAATGCCTCTTATACAAAAATATACAGAAATTCAAGTTTATGATTAATGATTTTAGTTGTTTATTTTAAGTTTTATAAGTTTGTTATAACACTATAGAAATAATAATAGTGCATATATTTAGAAGTTGAAAACTTTCTAAGCATTTCAACTATTTTTAACAAAAGTGTAGACAGCACTATAATAGTTTAAAAATACAAATAACAATTGTTTGGTATAAAACAAACAATTGATGAGTTATATAAATGATTATCTTCAATATTATATAGCTTAAGTAGTTAAGTTAATATATATAATTTAAGATGGATTAAAAAAACAATTTTGTCAAATTTCTAAATTATATTAATATAGTACAAACATAACCTTAGCAAATGTGAATGGTAGAGCATTTCTGAAGGCATCTCCATCGGTGGTATCTCTCATTGTTTCTCATAATTAAAATAATAAAAAAATAGAAAAGAAAGGAGAAAGAGAGAGAAACGTTTCTCTGCCCAGAAACCTTGAGGTACTCTGACACACTTATTTTGCCACATGTATTAATTGTATTGGTGTAATCTAATTAATTAATTTAAATTTATTTGAATAATAAAATAATAATAAAAATAATATAGTTTATTCATCATATATCCTTTTTCAGATACTTACCAATGAGAATGGTCTGAGTATCCAACAGCAATACCTTCAATTTCTCAAATGATACAAAATGAAACACTCTTGTAGATATTGATACATTCGTAAATCTGATGTTTTTAATAAATAATATTTCCTTAATAACCTTACCAAATGTAAATGAATGAGTATGCATTTGTATGAATACATGTTTAATCTAAAGCCTTTATATATTAGACTACGTAAGGTTTCTTTTAGACTTGATTATATATAGTTTTGGTATATTTGATTATGATATTTAGTTATATGCTAATAGTTTTAAACTTGTACTATTTCACATTGACCAAAATTAATGGGTGAGTGCATAAAATGTTCAACTTGTTAGGTGTGGTGAGTTATAATTTCAACATTTCCATGACACACAAGTATGACGCCTTGAGAAACACGAATGAAATACCAGATAGTTTTACTAGAATCGTAGTATCACGCAATGCATTTTTGAATGGTGGTGTAATTCTACCAACAATGGCATCAATTCGATGGAGATTCCTGTTATTAAAAGAAACGTTGTTGCAAAACTTGAACCAATTCCTGAATTGATGGTTACAAAAAGGCAGGGACTTACATGAATGATTGATACATGCTCAAAAGAAGTCTTCGGCCTGAGCTCAGCGTAAGAGATAAAGCATGTCGCAGCCAGCAGAGTAATGGTCATACCAGTATAGTAACCAAGACGCAGGAGGTGAGCAATGATATCCGTATTTCTTAGAAATTATTGTTTTGGTGTCAGCGGGCTCTCTCCTTAGGATAAAAGGCGACAGATGGTAATAAAGAAGGCTTATGAACTGGTATACTTCTCTGATTAGTTTTATATTGGTTTTAGCATGAGAGTTTGTTAGAGTATATTGGGTAAGCATGAATGTATAGCAGTAACTGAACTTAAAAGCAATTGAAACAACTAGTCATATTTCACTTGTCTTGGGATAACATTCAAGATGAAGTAAATCGAGTTTTTTTTTTGTTTAGATGATAGCTTTTACATTCAAAATGTGTTAACACTCCATGAATAATACCAAGTCTAATTTGTTGGAGCTTAGGTTTTATCCAAGGAGAATGATGCGCATGACATTCACCTAAAAAACTTTCCCCAATCTCTCTGTGGTTATTAGTTCCCCACATCTATGGCACAGTCATTCTTAGAATGGAGAATTTCGAAATCTCAGAATTGTCTTATCTTCAACAATAGAATATCCCTGATCTCATTAACAAAAGGCTATCGTGGACCTCAATGTTTGGAATGAAGTGGTATCTTTACAAAATAACCAAGATATCCAAATTAAAACAGAATGTGGGCAAAAACAAGGAGAAATCTCTACATAGATTGCACGCGTTAAAGAGATGCTTCATGGAGTTCACCTTTCCAGCAAGCGGACTTGGTTGGATAATGTATAACAAAAAAACTCGTGAGATTGTCAGAGGAAGATCTACTGCGAGCGCCATGAAGACGTCTGCTGAAGCTGAAGCAGAGGCACTTAGGATGGCCTTAACACAAAATCACAAGACTTGGATATCAAGGAGTTAGTGATATTGTTGTGATATATATTCACAGTATGCCACTTATATGAGGGACATCAAAAACATGGTTGAGGGAGATCATACCTACACGGCTACACCTTTGTGCACATCCCAAGAAAAGCTCATGTACTAGCTAAATCTGCTAGACTAATATAACTCAGTACGTAGCACTGCATTTAACATTACAACTCTTTCTCTGATGTAAACTTAGAATGCATGGTACATGTCACTTCTTCCCGTCATACATTTTGGTATTATTTATCGCACCAATTCAAAGATCATGCTCTAAAACTTTTTCTGGTTCCTCTCCTCGAAATTCTCTTAGAGGATCATTGCAAGGAGTATAAAACTGAGCCATGCAGATTCTGAGTCTCATGATGTCTGCGTTGTATCTGGTGATAAGACGCAATCATCAGAAGCATTCAAATAAGTTGAAAGTAGATACTTAATTATTAGCGTAATGTGAATGAGAGCCAAAACTGGTACCTTAACCCATTGCTTTACTATCGGTGTAGGGTCTGGCAACTTTTTGATGAGGTCTTCAGCTTCAGGCCAATTTTCTAGAATAAACACATGCAACTTCTCGGTTTCTCGTGCACCATGTTGATGGAGATTATCTAGATAAAATGCAGATTTGCTACATGCTTCACTCACAAAATCAATAATTGCTTCTTTGGGAAGACAATCCTCAGATAGGTCAGACTTATTTACATATATCTGACAGAGGAGTCTAACACAAGTCCACACTGTTCTAATACATAGCTTGAACACCATGGAAGCCTGCAATGCAAAGTACACACCATCATCAATGTGGCGGCAAAATCTTCTAAAGATAATATGCAGGGAAGGATTATGCAAGGCAAACAGAATTATAGGTCACTAAGATATGCAACCTTTTCTAGGTGCTTATTATTGTAGAAAGCTACACTGATATCGTGAAATGAAGCAAATAAAAATTTGAGCTCTGGAGGTGAAATCCACGGACTAGCAATTACATCCTCAACTAGACGGTTAGTGATCTGAAAAAAAGGAAACCTTGAGGCAATTGGTTTGCAAAAACAAGAGTCTGAACAAACCTTCCACTGATTTGTGACAATTGCAAGTAAGCGTTTGACATCTACATTACGTAGGGTTCTCATGGAAAAAATAAAAGCAGCCATAACCACGTTTAGCAGAGTCTTGTCAAAGTCAGTTCCAAGGCATTCCTTGTCAGGGGTCCATCTCGCAAAAGGGAAATGAAAGGTAAGCAAAACATTTAACCCAGAATACATCTGAACCGTTACGCAAAGTATTTGAGGACAGAATTCATTCGATATTTCTTAGACCTATAGTAGAGAAAAACATATGTACCTTTTAAGGAAGCGTAAACCATAGGAAAATTGGAGAAACATATCCTGCAATACACATAGCTGACTAGTATAACATGCAAATTCTCTTTCCTACATCAACTTTTTCTTCTCAAAATTTATCAAGCTGGCAAGCGGTTGGCACAAAAATCTCAGACCATCAAGGCTAGGTAGAGTGTATTCAATCGCGGCTTTGGGTTTAGTTTGGACTTTAGTATTCTTCTTTCTTTTAGTGGTCTTCTCACCACCGTATGTGTTAATCATACCAAATAAAGAAACTAAGCTTTTCCATATATCAGCGTCACCAAGTTAAGCTCGAAGTCCTAAACTTTCCATGGTTTCTTTACCATTTTCTCTCTACTTAAGATCAAATACACAGACGGACCGTCCAGCTGAATAAAGTCTTAGAATCACATCAGCTTGTGGTATACCCTGCCAAGAAGTCGAGCTATCAGTATATCCTATCCTATAACCAGTATGAGACACAAGTACATGTTAAGGAGGCAAAAAGATACCTCAGAGAAAACAACTGCTATCTCACCCAATGGTTTCGAAACTCCTGCACACCATACTACGTCTCAAATATAATTTAAATATATTTATATAAGTAGTATTTATGATAATTTAAACATTTGCTCTACAATGAGTGTAGTTGCTGGTTTGTTAGTAAGATTCCTCATTTCCTTGTCGGAAATCACAAATGTTGCACCATATTCTCCATCATGAATAGCAAGCTCCATTAGGTACCTTTTTGGAGTTTGTATCAAATAGTTAGATTTTTTTCTATTTCTTATAAATGTTTTGTGTTTCAAATTGCTTAAATAATAACATCACAACTTTGTTAATACCTCAGAATTCTCTCCTCATTTGAGAAAACACATTTGTTGCATCGTAGAAGTGTTGTTCTTTTCTCTAAATTCCGCTCACAACCTTTGCAAGATCTGTATGTCCATCCATTTGTTTTAAAAACGCTGACAACATATGCATTGTAGAGAAATTCAGCATCCGAAGACTTTTTAAAGTGTAGTAAATATATCATGTTTAGTAAGTATTGTTTTTTTCTTTTTATGTGCAGATTAGTTTTTTTTTTGTGCAGATTAATTTAGTGACTGTATTGTTTTAATACATGTTCGTTAGCTTTACAAATCTTCAGCGATCAAAACTAATTCTTTGTTCCTCACTCCCTCCATGGTGTCGGCATGTCCATATGTTTCTCATTCTTCTATTCTCATTTATATGGATCATAAAACAATTGGTTAAAATTAGTCAATGGAATCGTATGTGCTTGTTTTTGAGAATATTTTGTAAATCTTACTCTTTTGTAAATTTTTGGATTGCATCAAGAGTTGAATCAAAATATATCCTTGTGGCTGTTGTTGAGTTCAAGTATAGGTTACCTATGAAAATAAATCAGAAATTTTATTAATCTATATGTGAGTATGATGTGTATTTTTTTTTTAATGATGAATATGTTACCTCCAAAGAGTTTTGTATTAATAGTTCTTACCACCATGACATTTTCTTTGCCCCGTTTTGTGATTAGTTGTGAGCGAAAGTTGATGCTGCCTTGTCCCAAAGTTGTAAGTAGATAATAACATCCGTAATTATAAAGATATAGTTCGATGATGTGTAAGATTTTTTCTAAATAATATTTGTTATATATTTTTAAAATTTTACAACTAAATAATATTTGTTATATATTTTTAAAATTTTACAACACTTATCTATCCACCTTAAATCGTACGACCAAACAAGCTTTTGAAGTCTCATCAGCAAGGTTTGGTCATTGGACAAACATTATTTGTCCAACAACATCTCCAAAATTAATATTATTGTTGTTTTATTAAGTTTCTTTATATTTTTAATTGGATACATAAAATTTGAGTGTTTACCTGGTAATGCAAGGTTTTTGTTTGCTAGAGCTTGTAGGTGGTCGATGTTACGTATCTTCAATTTTTTTTGTTTTATAGTTAACAAAAATAGCAAAAGCGGTGATCGGAGAAATAATGAGAGGAAATGACTTCTAGATGCATTGAGTGACGAGAAAAAAGAGAGATACGAAAGTTACCAAAATGTCTTGGCCAACCCAAAATACGATGTGTGTCATTTGATAAACCAGAAAACAGCAAACGCCAAACAAAAAATATTCACTAAAAGCGAAAACACTGACATTGTTCCAAGCAAAGCGAGCTTCACAAATTTCTGGCCAAGATGTCTGCATTTTCTGCAGGCGGATCAAACATATATCTATTAAGAGATGTTGCAAGAAACAGAGAGAAGTGAACCCTTATTTCTAAAAAGTAAAATCACATCAATTCATACCAACAGAGAGACATTCTTGCCTTCAAAAACCCATTGCTAAAGAATTAAATCCTATTTCCAATACGAAGTTTGAAAATTTGGTGAAAATAGTTGACAATTTCTCCAGCCCACAACGCCGATTTGGTGAACCGCCGACACCATGGACAACCAGAGTTGGTGGAGATGATGCGCTAACAGTGTGACGACAACCTGATCTTAGAAACATTGACGGATTACAAATCGTTCTGATTTTGCTTTTTCTCGGCGTTGTCGCCGAAGTGAGAGAGAGAGGAGGAAGAAAAATCATGGGATTAATTTTTTTTACCTTTAATATTTACCAATACAACCAATAAAATGTTGTCACGTCGCTCCCGCACTAAACCTAAGAGCGCCTCTAAGCTAAGAACTGCTCTAAGGTTTATTGATCATTTAACATTAAATTTCAATCTTTAATTAACCTAAGAAACCTCTAAAATTCCCCATGTAATGATGCTCTTACAACTGTGAAAAGAAAGACTAAGAATCACTTTTGAGTTTTGAAATATATATGTATTTATTATATTGGTCGTCTAATGTGGTGTTTAGGTCAACTTAAATGGCTTAAATATTAGGAGTATTTGCAAACCTACCATTTTTATACTATTCTTTTGTAACAATATCCTTATCGTTTGGGATTATTATGTTTAGCGGAAAAGAGGAACATTTATGGCAGGAAGCACAAGTTGAGCTTCATGTTGAAAGCCATGATCATTTGAATTTAGGAGCTCGATCTCGGGTGAGGGATATCTCACAGCATACTAACTATTCAGGTTTTCTTTGTTTTGTTGACGGATCATGGAAAGAAAGTGATCAATTTTCCGGATTAGGATGGTGTTGTACATCATCATCAGGAGAGTCACCTACCATGTGCGCCGTTAATCTTCGTAGAGGTCGATCTCCTCTATATACAGAAGTGGAAGCTCTTCTTTGGGCGATGAAGTATATGATTGGAGAAGACAACCAATACGTAGCTTTCTTTACAGACTGTTCAGATTTGGTGAAGATGGTGTGTTCCCTAAACGAATGGCCTACATTCACTTTGTATTTGGAGGAATTGCAAAACGACAATGAAGAATTCACAAAGTTCTCTTTATCTTTAACTAGATAAGGCCCGCCTATATAAGCGGGTCTAAGATATAAATTTTATTGTTATTATTGAATTTCGAATAGTAAAATAGTAATCTTCACAAAAATTTTGATATTTAACTTAATAATATTACATATTCTATTTTATAATAATTTTTATTATACATTTTATTCCTACTCACTCAATATTATTGATGATATTTCAATTCTAAATAGTAACAAATACTTTTTATATGTTTAACTTAGTAATTAAAATAAATTTTCATCTAGCACATTCAATTTTGCTATACAGTTTAACTATCTATTTCATCATAATAAATTCAATATTAACTCTACACACTTTATCTTAAGTGATAACAATTTTATATTAAAATAACATTTATATCAGATCAAATCTATATCTTAGTAAATATTAAAAATAATTAACAACTAAGAAAACATAATTAACAACTAAGAAAAAATAATTAATAACTAAGAAAATATTAACAAAACAAATATAAAAATTTAAATCCCAACAAAAAATGTTATAAAAATCGTCCCGTGGTGTATCATATTATCATACATAGAAAAACAAAATAGCATGTATCTATAGATGAATTTTTGTTTTTAATAAAAATATAGGCATATGATGTACCTTTTGACTATGTTTTATATATAAATAATATTAATAAAATAAAAATCTTTAACTTTCTAACAAAAATATCAACCTGCGGTGTACCGCGGGTCAATCTCTAAATAATACAAGTTTAAATCTTTATTAACTCTAAAAAATCCTTACCACAAAAAAAATACTGAATTATAATATTAAACTAATATACACTAATATCAGAAAATAAAACATGAATTACCCAAGCTTTACATAGATAAAAATTATGTATCAAGAATATATTATTCTTACAAAAATATATATAACTTTTTCAATGAACATATTTACCCGCGGTATACCACGGATCAATATCTAGTGGTAATGTAAAGCGGATAACTTGGTGCAGAAAATTCACACCAAACCGTATTATATCACATATATAAATAATATTTCTTGGAATTGTCTCGTTTGAGCTATAATTAATTTCGGATGATGATAAAAAAAACAAAATCCTATGATGGTTATTTTGTTATCATGGTGTTTATTCCTTAAAGCTATTTATGTGGCAATATAATAACTGAAATTATCATGTCAATTAATGGGCGTTAAGTATTAAATTGGGTGTTCATAACTAAGCTCCCACGTGCATATATGGATACCTATTCATAACTATATCTTTTCAAATATTATTTAATGGAACAGAATTAAAATTTCGTAAGGTTTTGTTTTATCTTTAGATAGTAAATTAATATTCCTTAGTACGTAATACAAACAACTGAACTTTTTTTTTTCTTTTTTCACTAACTAATTTACATATCTATATATATTGAATTTTGTTTTATGTATAATTCTATACTATTTTTTGGTCGTAATCTCGTTTTCACATTTTTTATTGTTAATTCTCCCATAATTATATGAAATAATATTTTTCTAAGTCTACGTTATTTATTTAAAAATAAACCATAGTTATTTAGGTCAAATTGCCTTAAGACCACTCTCTCAAATAAGAGATCGTCGATAGTACTTAAGGTCGAATACAACAAAGTCCCCTGATCACACAATAGACTACTGATGTTTGATATTAAGCAAAAAGAAATATAAGTAAAGTAAAAGACAATAAAGCAGTAAATTGAGTTGTAGATTCAGGAGATTAAAGCGGCATGTATAGGGATGGTCTAAGGAAATAGATAAATTGTAGATTTAGCTAAGATTAGGATTGTTATTGAACCTATTTAGGCGGGCTTAACCTAGTATAATATGAAAAAAGTAAAAAGGAGTTCGGAATCCTCTATGCAGGGATTGAATTCTTCTCTCCAAAAATATATCTCTTAATAAAAACAAGCTTAGGTCTAAACAATGACCTTTTAAACTATATATATAAAAAAGTCTTTAATCTCTAAAACCATGAATTCAATATATATGAGCTTCATTTTCCCTAAATTTTACAACTACATCCTCTCATTACTATAAGACATATAAGCATTATCCATATATTTCAGGTCTTTTCTCATTCTTCCCAATCGACCAAAATCATAGTTTCATTTCATCTACCCTTCCTATCCATACACTTTCTTTTTAATAAATCGTTTTTTCACAATCTTCTCAATATGTATATGAATTTTTGGTCTTCACAATTCGTTCTCGATAGATCAATCGTTTTTTTTGTCTTTTTGCAACCTTTCATTGTGTTTGTCTTCATTCCCAAATCTACTCTTCATGATTCTCAATTGTGTGATCCTTATGCGGAAGTATAAACTCTATTTTGAC
>Ga0041059_1002330_pt1 | contig 14322 bp, 8 predicted proteins | sample AraColnosormetaG_FD_56232 | JGI IMG/M metagenome (GOLD analysis project Ga0041059, IMG submission 56232) | Arabidopsis roots microbial communities from North Carolina, USA - Col MF nosort | ecosystem: Host-associated > Plants > Roots > Unclassified | place: USA: North Carolina | collected 2013-09-02
CCTTGATTTTTTTTTTTTTTGGTTGCCGATAAATACAAATAGATAACACTAAACAAAATAAAGTACAAAAGGAAAAAAACGACAACTTCGTACCAAACCAAAACAGTGTCGTATTAATTGATTGGTGTGGCGAAACAAATCCGTCGTTTTGCTCCGTTGATCGGCAGGTGATCACCAGAAGCCTCGTCACCGTCTCTTTCTCTCCCCCCTTTTTCATGACGCCGCCGAGACCACCGTCTGGGCGAGTAAGGTCGCTGCGTGATTATTCTTCGGAATCAGAAAAGATGGATGGTACCGGTAGTTGGGACACGCTTGAATGGACCAAACTCGATGTAATTTGCTCTCAATTCTCTCCTGATTCACGCTTTTTCCCCTTTTAACCCACAATTACACAGACATCACGTGAATGTCGTTTCTTTTTTCGTATCCAAAAAGCTCATAATTTGGTTATTGTATTGAAATTGATTGCTCAAACAATTTCTGCTTTGGTTCTCTTTTGATTGGTCGCAGTCAACTTCAGGGTCAGGTTCTTTCTCGAATTTGAGTTGCTTGCTGGAATCGGAGAGGGTCATCGTCGAGGTAGAGTTGGTCAAAGTGTCTCTTTTATTTGAATTTTTGTTACCATATCCGGCTATTGAATTTGAGACTTGGTATGCAATTTGCATTTGTCCATGATACTAGTGTGAAGAATATGTTGTTGAAGTAATATGATTTTGGACTTTATTTGCAGGGTTATGGAGTTGTGCTTATTAACACCGATGAGGCAGGAACCCTTTTGGTGACTAATTTCCGTATTCTTTTTTTGGTATGATATTATCTTTCCTCTGTTTCTTATATGCATTTGATCTATTTTTTCTGGCCAATGTAATTATACAGATCTTGAACTTACTTATATTTCACTATTTCAGGATTAGGCCTTTAGTTTTTAAGTACTGTTGATCAATATATTCTTTGTTTCTCTTTTGTGAAGAGTGAAGGAACCAGAAAAGTCATTCCACTTGGTACAATTCCATTGGCAACTATTGAGAAGTTTAACAAAATGGTCAGTTGCTATACACCCCTGGGGACAGAGCTATTTGATTAATACTATTTAAGTTAGGCTCTAGGGTTTTATATTGTTAAGTCTGTGCATTTTCTGATTGATGGGTGATGTGTTCATAGGTTCTGAAAGTTCAATCAAGTCCCCGTCAGTCTGACAAGATTCCACCAAGACGTCTTTTACAGGTCACTGGTATGTGACCGGATTTTATTGTTTGCTAGATTTGATTTCCCCTAAGTTTTGTTTCACCTGGTTTTCACGTCATAGCTTAATATTCGCTATGACGTTGAATTGTGTTTCATGTTTTTTTTCCTTGATTCTTGACGTCCCAATATTATCTTGGACAATGGACATCTTCCCACAGTGATGTTGGTTGAAGTGTTTTCTACTTCTCTTACATCTTTATTTGATGCGTCTTGTATCTTTACTTGACATTATATGTTATGATCACTTTCATCTTGCAGGCAAAGACATGAGGATAATTGTTTATGGCTTTCGTCCTCGCACCAAGCAGGTGAAACTCTCACTTCCTCTTATGCTGCCTTAGTCATTTCTCCGTAAATTCTGTCTAACCTTCAAAACTTACATTTGCAGAGACGTAATGTGTTTGATGCATTACTGAAGTGTACCAAGCCAGAGAGAGTTTGGGATCTATATACTTTTGCATGCGGGCCTTCCAAATTTGGTAACGCAAACCCAAAGGAAAGATTGCTTAATGAATATTTCCGTCTTCTCGGAAAAAGTTCAATACGAGCATCAATGGATATGATTGAAGATGGTGCGTTCACATTGTCCAATGAGCTGTGGCGAATAAGCGACTTGAACTCCAATTACAACTTGTGTCAGACTTATCCATTTGCTTTTATGATTCCAAAATCCATAAGGTAGGACACCAATATCTTGTCAGGGATTTAAAGAAGTCTCTATCAATACCTCCTAGACTTTTGAGTGGTTCTATGTTCATATTTTACGAGCTTTCCAGAATAATCCTCTTCACTGGTTTGCCATATCTCGTTTTGCGTGTAAAGACCATGTTCCTATTTGAGTATTGATAAATAATAAAAAAATAACAAGTCACTGTTGCTGATAGTGATGCAGAGCTGCTCCAGGCGTGTTCTTTCCGGGCAAGATGTCGCTTACCTGTGATCACATGGTGTCAGCCAGGTAGGAAGGCAGATATTTTGGACTTTTGGTTGCTTCCATTTTAATTGTGGTTGTATTGCTTCCAAAATGATATACTGATTTTGATCTTAACCTCAATTGCAGGAAGTGGAGCTGTGATTGCACGCTCATCACAACCTTTAGTGGGTCTTATGATGAATATGAGGAGGTATATAAAACTTTCAATTTCACGAGGAGACATTTTTGATAACATTTTGTTTTAGTTTTGGATTTCAAATTTTCTAGACGCACTAGATTCTGACTATTGATTTGTTTTATTTTATCCAACAGTAATCTTGATGAAAAACTAGTTGCTGCATTCTGCTCTCAGTTACCTGGTGCTAAGGGAGAACGAAGGTGAGCTTAATATGGTTAACTCTTACATGTCTTGTATTTTATGTTTCGTTATAAAGATTTAAAATTTATGAATCACGAATGCATCTCACAAAGGGAAATTAGCACTTTTGTGGGGCTTGCTGGACGCGAGATCATCTTCTAAATGCATCAAAATGTCTGTTTGGTTACTATTAAAATACCTGCTGTTAGATAACCAATATGGTTGACAGTTTTTTTTCCTTTTCATTTACAAGTATGTGTTGAACTCAACTCATGTGGTTTATAGTTACAAAGATGCACTTATCTCATCTTGTTTTTGTTTTTACTTTGTAGGAAGCTTTATATTGCTGATGCAAGACCTAGGAAAAATGCATTAGCCAATGGAGCAATGGGAGGTGGCTCAGAATCATCTTCCAATTATTTTCAATCTGAAGTTAGTGAATGGTCTTGGTGGTTTGATTATTAAAGTCTTGATCTTCTGGAATTCCATGATTTTAGTGACTATGTTTCTTTCTTCAGATTGTTTTCTTTGGCATAGACAACATACATGCAATGAGGGAGAGCTTTTCCCGCGTTAGAGATTATTTAGATATGCACGGTACAACATCATCCGATGGGAGATCATCGTTCTTGGTAAGTACTGAATATCAAGTAACTTTTTTGACGGATTTCTTTGAGGGGATACAATATGATATATAATATTTTTATGTTGCGTATCATTAAGATATATGTATGTGTGAATTCTGCAGAGACACGGTGGTTGGACCTGGGGAGGAGGTAATCTTAGTAGTATGTCTGCTTCAGTATCTTTACTTGGAGATAGTGGCTGGTTGATACACATCCAGAGCGTCTTAGCTGGTGCAGCATGGATTGCTGCACGTGTTGCTATGGAGTCGGCATCAGTTCTTGTGCACTGCAGGTTAGCTACCTTGACTCACATCACCGGCCAACTGCTTAACCAATTTCTGTCCTCGTGATAAGATGAATATACGTCTGTTTGTAGAAAACCTTCTATTATCATCAGGGTGAAAAAGATTATTTGTTATATCATGACTCTTCGTATGTCATTGCGCAGTGATGGATGGGACAGAACAACTCAGCTTGTTTCTCTTGCGTGCTTATTGCTTGATCCATACTACAGAACTTTTGCTGGGTTTCAGGTATTCCCTGTGCTATTTGGTGTTTCTGGGTTCTTACTTTTGAAGTATCATAGCATAATTTAATGGTTTACAATTGTAAAACTTTTCTTGGAGTACCATATCAAATTCTATTCTTAGTATCCATTCATGTTTGCTATGCACCCTATGAAGATGTTACTGTATCATTCATATGTTCTTTCCAACTAATTGTGCATCAACATTCTATATGAGATTCTTGTTCCCTACCCTGTTGTCTTATTTAATCTTTTCTATTAACCTCACATCAGGCTCTTGTCGAAAAGGATTGGCTTGCTTTTGGTCACCCATTTTCGGATCGTGTAGGAATGCCTAACATATCAGGATCTGGTAATTTTGACTTTCCTAGGCAGTCTTCGTCTGCTGGAAGTTTCCCTTCATCTCCTGTGCGTCAGTCTTCAGGATCAGCAGCCTCACAATCTTCAAGCTCTTCCCATGGGCATAACAATTATTCACCTATATTTATGCAGGTGACCGAGCAATTATTCCTCTTGCAATTATAGTAATACTTTTGGTTTGTTTAGATCTATTTCAATGGGTTGGCAGACCAACAGCTTATAGTATGTTTACATCTATGTGTTTCCAGTGGATTGATAGCGTTTCACAGCTAATGCGGATGTATCCTTGTGCTTTTGAGTTTTCTCCGGTATGTATGAAGTCAAACATATTTCTGAAGATTTCATGTTCAACTTCTTCCAGTAATAATAGTGTAGTCATTTGCCTTCATATTTGGTGTTGCAGACTTTCCTGGTAGATTTTATGGATTGCTTGCTTTCATGTCGTTTTGGGAACTTCTTATGCAACAGGTAAAACTTTCTTTTGAAGCTCCAAACTGAAGTGATTCTGAAAATAATTGGTATTATGATTTATCAATATCTGAGCTGGTGTAAATTTCAGTGAAAAAGAGAGGGAACAATGTGGGATTGCTGATGCCTGTGGATGCCTATGGGCGTACTTGACTGATCTGCGTTCATTTAGTGCAACTTCTCATGTCCATTGTAACCCATTCTATGATCCTTTGAAGTATGACGGCCCATTACTACCTCCTGCAGCATCTCTAGCTCCTACCCTTTGGCCCCAGTTCCATCTCCGGTGGGCTTGTCCTGAGGAAGCTAAAGCTGCAGATATTGGAGTCCAATGTAGAGCCATGACAGTGAAATATTCCGAAATGCAAAAGGTAACTTAATTAACTAATCTCCCTTACCTGCTCTCTATGGCTCTATAATGTATCAAAGTTTTTAACATTCTAATTGATTTGAAACAGGAGAAAGAAGCAGCAGAAAGAAGAGTGGACGAGATATCTTTCGCAATGGAGTCATTAAGTGCAGAGTTGCTAAGAGAAAGGCATTTGAGTTGGGTAGCTAGAGAATCAGCAAATCGAGCTACCAAGGAATATGCAGCTTTAACCCGAGCAGTACAATCACTCGGGTGCAAGATTAACTTCACCACATCTGATGTCGAAGATGACCCAAGGAGCTCTCTGGAGAATAACCCTAGGAGACGAAACAGACACGGGAACAACTCAGATGTTTCTGTATCAATCTCACTAATGCCTGAAGAAAATACATCTGGAAACCCGAAAGGGCGAGTTTGTGAAGCGTTGTGTCCATTGCGTACAAGAGAAGGAGTATGTCGATGGCCTGAAGTAGGATGTGCTCATGTCGGAAGTCAGTTTGTCGGGTTAAAAGCAAATTTTGATGCGTTTGATCGGCTTGCCATCTACGATAGCTATTTCCAACCTAAATGAGTGAATCAGAATCCGAAGGAAGATGTAATTTTTAAACAGAATAAAGCCAGTGGAGGATCAGAATCATCAATAAAAAACCGTCGGAAGAAATGGCGGGAGCATAACCATATAAACTGACACCCTTAGTTTTTGGAACAAGGGAGTCACATCTTCTTTTTTTTTTACTCTTGTGTATAGCTAAAACTAAAAGCATCAGTTTTTCTTAACCTCAAAATATTTGATTTAGATTTATGATTCTTTTTGGTTAAAAACAAAAATTGAAAGTGATGTACAGTTTCATATAAATCTACTATTAGCCTTTTAAGTTTCTTATAATAACCCTAGTTGATTATTCATCTAAGAGAATCGAAACAGACAAACTTTGGTACAATTTGTGTTGTGTTTGCGCAAGTTGATGAGTCGTACAATAACTCTTTTAACTCTCTCCATCTCTCTTCATCTTGGACAGAAAACCGAATGAAAGAACTTAAACCAAATATAATTGAGTAACACGGAACCAAACCGAAATTGAAACAGCAAACCGATCCATATTAGCTTAGGTTTTACACTTTTACTTTGGTTACTGTCATTCATAAATCTGACACTGGACCCAAAACAGAGTAATGCAACTCTTAGTTATCATCTTCTGGGATCGGAGAAGAAACCTACGGCCCGAGGCATGTCTTGAATGCAGAGAAGACTCTTCTTCTCTTTGCATATGAGATGTAATCAATTGAATTAAAGAAAAGGGAGGAAAAATAAAATAGGAACTTAATGAATTGACACCATCAGCTACGAGTCTCAACGGTTTTGAAGAGTTTCGATTGCCTTTTTCCACTGCAAAGCTCTTTGCTTCGCATCTTCAAACGATAAAACTTTCTTCGGCTGCCAAAACAAAAACAAGAATCAACAATCACATTTCAATTGCAGAGGAAAAAACCTGAACAAGGGAGCCATTGGATTGGGTATTACTGTGCAAATCTTGAAATGGGAAGGACTTGAGACTTGAACGTTGAGGTCGTTGGAGTTATCAGACCAGATAATATTCCCTTTTACTACAAGCTTTGATGGGTCAACGTATATCAGTCTTGGTTTGTTGGTGAGTATTAGCTGCACCTTCTTACTTGTGATTTTCTGTAGCTTCTTCACTGCTGATATCATTAGAACCGATTCTCCCGGTTCTAGAAACTGTTGCCTGTTACATTACGATTCAAACATTAGAAAACCAAGTTAGATTTTAAAACTGAGAGTTTTCGTGAAAAAGAAGTAAAAGCCTAGGAGAGTCTCACCATCTTGAATCGAAAGAGTCTATGGAGGCAAGCCGAGTTATGGAACCTGAGGATTCAGAGAGTCCATTGTGTCCATCGTTCTGCAAGACTGAGGTATCTCCAACATGTGTTGGATTCCATGGAGAACCGTCCCTCTCAGGAGATGCTGATTGAGACTGAAAAAGATAAAACTGACTCAAGAGAAGGACAAGACGGGAATTTTTTTGGTGCGGCAATTAGAAGTAACTAAAGAAGGTAAATACCGCAGGATCTGGAGCTAGTTTTGGAGGAGTTTGTGACCTTAGGTTCTTCCAGTCAACTCCCTTGAAGAAAGGATGTCTCTTGAGAGAATCATAACCTTCTGATCCAGCTCCTGGTCTTCTACTAGGATCTGTATCCTGAAATGAACCATAACCACAACAAAACAATTATAACGATGACTTTTGATCTAGAAAAGACTGGCTAAAAGTGAAGCCTATCTTACTAGCAATCGGTCGATGAGGTCTCTTGCTGCTTCTGAGAAATGATTTGGAAACTTTATATCTCTAGCTATAATTCTTTGGAAAATCAGCCATTCACTTGCATCCTTGAATGGGGAAGTTCCTGAAAGCATTTGGTACAGAGTGCAGCCGAGTGCCCAGAGATCATTTCTGTTTGAATAAGTTCCAGAAATACCAAAGAAAAATTGTTCTAAGTAAGAGGATATGTAGTAATCCACATAACTAAAAGACTACTTCAAAAAAAAAAAACTCCATATATTCATCACATAGTGGTCAAAGTTTGTTCTAACACAAAACTCTTACCCGAACGTTGCTGGAGAGGAGTTTAGAACTTCAGGAGGAACATATGCAGCCGTCCCGACAAAAGTGCACGCCTTATCATCTGCATAATTCACAAGTTTACACAACTATCGAAAAGACCTTAAGCTCAAGAATATAGAAAAAGGATCATGAACTTCATATTACCAGAAGCCGCATTAGGAAGCACTGTGATTTGGCTGTCTTGCATTGGCTTTACGCTACCAAAATCAGCAATCTTTATGTGCCCATCTAAAGTTAACAACAGATTCTCCGGCTACACAATCAAAATTAAGGGATAATTGTTAGCAAAATGATGCCCTTGTTGGATCTTATAAGAGATGATATGTGAAAGAGAAGCTACCTTAATATCTCGATGTATCAGTCCCATATTATGTATATACTCAAGAGCATCAACAACTTCTGCACTGTAGAACCGAGCTTCATCCTCAGATAGACGACCTTTCTGCCAAACACAAAACAAAACCATAACGCAACTACATTTTGAGAATATGAATCAATCTCCTAGATTCTCAAATAATATCTTACTCTGGTGATTTGGTCGAAAAGTTCCCCACCTTCACAAGACTCAAGCGCCATGTCTACAAAAATGAGAATGACCCAGTATCACTCATAATTACAGCCTTTCAAACACACACACTAGTGAAAACAATTAATGGTCTACTGAAACAAAGCCACTTGAATAGAAACTACCTACATAGTGATTGTGTATCCTGAAACGTAAAGAAGAGTTTCACAATCCCGGGATGTTCGAGTTGATCAAGAACAATCCTCTCCAATTTGACATAAGCTGTTTTATTCTCCTTGGTGATAAACTTTTTGTCCATGATCTTCAAGGCATACACAGTTCCATTATCCTTCTTCTTCGCCCTAACAACCTGATTCAATTACACATAAGCAGAATCCAGCTAAAGTTAACTTAGAGCAATGAAAAAGTTTTCCATTTCCCATAAAAAATCTCCAAGATATGAATTGATTCATGATTCAAACCAAATTGCAGAAAAGATGAGATTTTTACAGGAAAAAAAATGTGAAAAGAATAGAAAAAATGAAACCTTAGAATAAGAGCCAACGCCATAGATCTTGCCGAGCTCGAAATCATGGTAAGTGAAATTCTCCTGAGGAGCCTTAAAGGCGAAGCTTTTGCTTCTGGAAATAGTTTCACCATTTGAAGATGAATTCCCTTGAAGAGTAAGCTTTGAATCAAATTCCTTGTCCATTGTCAACATCTCCAAACTTGTTCTACATTTCGACGAGACCCATCAGAAGAAAACACAGAACGACCCAAATTGGATCTTGAAGCTTATGATGTTATTTTTCAGGTGCTGCTGTGAGTTTCCAATTTCGAAGAAGAAAGACGAGAAATTTCAAAAGGATGAAAAGGGAAGGAGAGAAATTCGAAGAAGGGGAGGTGAAGAAGAAGAATCGGAGGAATGAATGTGACACTTTCTTCATCATTTCTTCTTCTTCGTTAATTAAAAATAAAATTAGCTGTAAGAAAATAATAATAATAATAATAATGGAGATTTTGAGTAGGCCTTGGAAACACTCTCTATTGGGCCATAAAATTAGATAAAATGTTTTCGATTCGAACCCAAGCCTATCGACAAAAATCTATAGCTCGAACCTTGAACTTGATCCGTTGTTCGCCAGCCAGCCTATATTTATTTGTCCTAATTTTTATTTGCACCTCCGGTCCAATGGGGAAGTGGTCCGACGCATGGAAGCCTTGGTTAACTAAGAGGGCTTTGATTATCTCACTTGTACATGAACCTGTTGAAGAATGAATGTTTCTCAGCTTTTTATTTTACGATGCTTCTGTATTATCCGGTTCCCGTCGAACTTGCTGTTCCTTGTGTTATAAACTTCTTTTTCTTGGTTTAGTTTATAATCATGGATATATCATTTAAATTGTATATACAGAGGAAACAAGTATACAATTACACAGGAGAACAAAAAAAAGTTTAACCTAATTACACAGAAGATGAGGGCCATCAAATGTAGTATCATAACTTTTTTCTTACAAAAAATCTGCTATGCTCAATTTATTATTGTCAATGGAGCAACTAACTAGTGAACAAAAAATGCAGTTTAGTTTTAAAGTTATGGAGTCATATAGTTGTTATTTAAGTTGGGTTCTTTTTGAAATACATATGTGGAATGTTCTGAAAAGAAATTAAATCTACATCTACGGTGAGAATTATTTAAGTAGATATTTCAAGTAAAAGAATTTGTTGTCTTCAATTGAAGTACTGCAACTTTTTGCTTAATTGTTTATTTTGCTGATTTGCTATTTCATATTGAATAGAATTAGAAAATATAACATAGCCTCATTACATAGTTCGATGTTCTGTCTTCCTGTCTAAAAACAAAACTTCAATATCGTAAGTTCGTAACAATTCCCATACTACAAAATTGCCAAAAGTGAGGAGAAAGATAATCAAAACGCTCAAGCCTCAAGGTGGAAAACCCATTCAGTTTTTCCTGGCAAACCTTTTTAAACTCGTTGGTAGCTCAGCAGCAGCATCTTCTACGATTCTTCTCTTCTTAATCGCGGTATTGTGCTCTTGCTCCGGGAATGTTCGCTTTGCATTCTCCACCATCTCTTTCTTCTTCTTAGTCCGCTTGCTCGGCTTATTCCTTCCTTTCGTCTTGTTCTTCAGCTCAGTGCTCTTTGCTGCTTCTATGGCCACCTCCTTCTCAGCTTCTATCTCTCCTCTTGATGGCTTCTCTTTCCTCCTAGAGGGTCTCATCGCACCAATCTTTGAAGGGTCCAGCATGATTGTCTCAGGTGGAAGTTTATCAAGAAGCGAATGGACTTCCTTCTCCCGTCTCTGTTTCGATGTTTCAAATGGATTAGCCACCCAAGAATCGAAATTGGGTTCTCCAGACCCTGGAATTAGAATGCTAGACCAACCCATCGAGTGACCAATTCCAATAACATCCTCATATGGTCTGAACATAACCTTCTCGATTTGATAACCTTTCACCATCGAGTGGTTCATGTATCTAGTGTAGTTATGTGAAGAACCACCACTCGAATCTCCTAAAATCTGAACAAACGATCCAGTTCCAGCTGCTAGCAAACCTTTCTGACTGAAACTCAGCGTTTTTGCATGAAAACTGTGAATAGTCTGAACTTCCTCGAATTTACGTAAATCCCAGATCTTGATTTTACGCTCTTTACCGGATGTAGCCATGAGATGACCATTTGGATGAAATGCGACAGATGACACTGGCCCAGGGTGACACTGCATCTGGACAAGAGGTGCTTGGCTAGTGGGTTTCCACATTGTGACAGTTCCACCGGAATGTCCCAAGCCAACAACACTATTGTAAGGATTCACTTCCATTACATCTGTTCGGCCTTTACCTGTTCGGATACTAGCGACCATGCCTCCATGGGTTACATCTTGATAATGTAGCTGCCCAGACATGTTTACTGATGCAAGCAGGAAATGGTTCTTTAGGAACCGAAGTCTGGCCACTGGACCACGTTCCTGGGATAGACAAAGTTTAGAGTCAATAACCAAGAACACTAGGCATATGTTTCTTTTGTTCAACCGAAATGTATAATCTCACCTTCAAACAATGCAGCTCAGTTCCATCTCTCCCATAAATATAAGCATACCTGCCAAAATTCGACAAGATAAGATATTAGACCATGCACCTCCAAATCACAAGGCCCAAAAATGTTTATTGTATTAGCATTGAAATACATACTTTTTCTGTGCAGCTGCAAAGAATTGATCATTGTGCAGGAATGCAACATCGCGTACTGTTTCTCTTACCTGCAGATATCATCAATTTCTGTTGAGAACCAAATAAAATTTTACAAATAACAAGCACTGATAAAAATTATGATAAAATAGAAAAGCAGACCTGAATCTCTTTAATTAAGCTCATATTCATCATGTCTAAAAGAGCAAGGTGACCTTTGCGACCACCAGCTAACATATGCCGACCACTTGCAGTAAAATCAAGTTTGTACGGGCCAAAATCTACATATGTTCACCGGTGTCAGTAAAATGAATTAGAAGCACAAACTGCAATGAGGATATTTCTCCCACAGACTAACCAAACTTAAAATTTTACATAGATAAGATATGATTGTCTTTCAGAAAAAGCTATTGAGCATATATACCTGGGAGCACTATGTCATATTGGTTTCTTGAACTTAATATATCTACTTCGTTGGCAATATCTGTCTGCTTTACTCGCCATGTCTTCTCTAGACCTTCAGTCTCCAAGTAACCTGCCTCAGCAGGCAAGAGCCACTACACACACAAAAAAACACAACCACGTCAAAAGACAATAATTAAGAACTCAAAACAAGCTGAACCATCAAGACCAGAAGAATTAAAAACAGTTGCTCGATGTGAAAACAGAGATACACAACAGATTATCTCATCTTCACGAAGCACCGGAAAAAGGGTCAAACAAGATCCACACAGAGCTAAATGAAGGAGTAAACTTACCTTCTCGATTTTAGCAGCAGCTTTGGCAGACTTCCCATACAACTTTTCTCGTGAAGCAAGTTGAGTCTTTAGTTTCTTATCTTTCAATGTCTGTGGAACACAAAGAAAACACTCAACCACTGCATTTCACAACCAAAAGACACAATCATCAAAAGCTATATAAACATATATATACCTCAAGATTAGCACCTTCTCCTCTAAGATATTTCTTAACTTTAGTCTCCAGCTCAACATCACTCTCCTGCATACAAATTTGAATCAAAGTCCTCAACTTTGCCAAAACCCACAAATAATAAACTGTTAAGAATTCAAAACCAACCAAGTTAGTACCTGCTCAACAGGAGGCAAAACCTTCTCCATAAGATTGTTATCCTCTGAACTAATCTCCATCTTGATCCTTATCACCTAAACGAACCAAACAACTCAATTACAATTAAACACTGATACCAAACCAGACAGATAATTCAGAAACCCATTAGATACCGACTAATTCTGATTAGCACCGGAGATAAATCTTAGAAAAGACATGATTTTTCGAAACGAAACCAAAGGCAAATTGAAGAAAGAAGCTTCACCTGAGATTAGAGAACACGACTCGGAGAAAGAACAACACACGGCGGCGGTGAAGCTTTGATTGAGAATTAGAAAAACGGCGTGAAGCTATTTAGGGTTTAGCAGATAAATTGAGTTAATGCGTGAAAGGAGATACTGTGAGCTCCGACATCGATCCTCGCTGGTAGACTGAATTTGAGGGTTTTGTATATTTTAGGGTTTTACGAGAAGAAAAAACAAAATATTACAAAAATAAATAAATGATCTGTCCGAAAATAAAAATATTGGAGATATTATTGAGTAGGCCTTAGAATACTTTATATTGGGCCTGATACCCACGAACAAGTTATCTCAATTAGGCCTGAGTTGATTAAAAAAAAATAAAAATCACTAATTAATTAGTTTACTAGTTAGTGAAAACTCTTCTACTGTACAGTGAAACAAAACAAGTGATCCTGTTTTTCAGAATGTTGGAGAAATGTTGTTTTGTTAAATAGCAACAAAAAAAATCTAGGTCCCACTCCCATATATAAAGGATTATTCATGTTTTGTTTACATTTTCATATGAGTACATTTAAAAAATCAAATGTACTTTCCTGATTTTCCTCCAGATCCAACATAACCAGACTGCTTTAAAAGTTCTCTATAATATAAATAAAATGAAAAAGATTCTTGTTATGGGAAATAAAAGAACCAGATCTTGGTCCCGGCGTGGCCGCATGAACCTGCTAGTTTGATGGGACTCTTGGCGGTCTAATAATGAGTTATCAAATGTAACAATTAACTATCATTCACTAATCTAAGCTATTGCGATATTTGTTTTTGGTTAGCTCTAATATATATGTCAAATTAATATATATATATATATATTGTATGATTGATACAGTATTACTCGTTCATCTCTCAAAGCTATAATAGGGACTAGGGAGACAATTGGTTACGAAGATTCTAAACCATCCAAGGGAGAGCCCATTATGACCCTTATCTTTACTTTTTGGTGTCGATTGGTAATATATTCTTTGGAATTTTATGGTTTTTCTATTTATTATTGCGATATATAGCTAAACTATATTATTATAGAAATGATATTTTACGAATAAGTTCATGATTTGGAGGCCATGCACGTTACGTTTCACTTGCTTTCTTTGTCGACATTGTACATTACAACGAATAAAATGTTAAAACGGCAGTGGATGCTAAACAAATTCATTTTTAAAATTCACGTCAATACAAAAACTGTAATTAATATACCATAACTCAGATTTGCATGTCGCTTTACGTAATTACGTTTCACATGCGATCATTACAATATATCCGCTTTACAAGAAAAAGAAATGTCTGTAAATGAGCTCTTTACATCACCAAACACAGATACACATGGAACAAGAGAGTTAATCTATATTTAGAATACGTATTTTATTGATCTTGTTTAAAAAATATTTCCTTGAAAAGAAGAAATACTTTCTTTTAAAAATGTAACAACGAAATTTGATTTGCGACTTATTACGAATTTGAAAGCATTTTTTAATTAGTAAAATTACATATTAAATTCCGGTCTAATATATATACTCAAACAGTTTAATTTCATGTGATAGACACATGATTATTTGTCTTCTTCTATATGGGTGTGTACTAATTTTATGCATCTAACTTATATAATTTAAAGTTAACAAAAAAACACGGTCGAAACAAAAGAACAAACAGAAATGATTTGGAATCCTATGCATATGCAACAAAATTTGGATTGCCAAAAAAAAAAAAAAAAAAAA
>Ga0041059_1002331_pt1 | contig 14318 bp, 12 predicted proteins | sample AraColnosormetaG_FD_56232 | JGI IMG/M metagenome (GOLD analysis project Ga0041059, IMG submission 56232) | Arabidopsis roots microbial communities from North Carolina, USA - Col MF nosort | ecosystem: Host-associated > Plants > Roots > Unclassified | place: USA: North Carolina | collected...
ATATATATATATATATATATATAACATGCTGATTAAGTATATATGTACATTTCCTTGCCTAATTCCAAGTATGGTTAAAGATCCACTAATTTCATTTCTTTACCAAAAGCACGTGATTCCTGATTTTTACTATCGGATACATGCCAGAGAATTGTTGGAAACAACCATTAAACAACCATGAACCGGTGTGACTTCCAAATTGAATTTGTTTTATGATTTGTTTCCTTAGTGAGTTTTAGGATCAAAAACAATTCTTAGACTCTTCTCAAGCTCTAGAACATGTTAATGAAAGATCTAACATGATCTAAAAGGGTTTTCTAGGCGAAATGAGTTTGAGAAAAAAAAAAAGGCTAAATAAGTTTAAGAAGATCTAAGACTCTTTTTTCTAATTTTTCACTGGTCAGCGGTGGTTAATGTCGTTGACCAACTTTACGTTATAACTTTAGTTTGGTTGTATTAATCTAGAAAGTATAGAAGAAACCGAAGGGGTCAAACCTTGTTAAGCAAACAGGAAAAGTCAGATAGTTGACTTTGAACCTACTTTGATTAAAGTGTTAATTTGGGTAAAGAGAGTGTTATTGCACCTAATTTCTGGTTTTTTAATTAGGTTCATTGTTATAATGATTTCTCAATTATTGAGTTGATTTTAGGAGATGGTAAGCAAGTTGGGCAAATAAAGGTTTTAGTTAGACATGCTTGGGTCTAAATCTAGTTGTGGAAAATTTTTACTAAAATGATGAGTTTTTTTTTTTTTTAATTATTGAATTTCTCCTTTTTGTTTTGTTTGTTTTGTTTTGTTTGGGCTCAAATTTGTTCTAACTTTCTAAGTTTGGATTTAAAATGAATCAAATCTATTAACATAATTTTGTTTTAAAAAGTATGACCAAACATTTGCTCTAAATTTGTGTGACCGAATTTGCTTTCATGTTGATGAATTTCTAGAACTCAGAAGAAATATTGTTTCAATTAAATATATACATAAAAGAATTTACAATATATCCTATATAACATAAATAATTACTTTTGTCCAAACAAAACTAAATCATACATAAGTTCGAACCAAAATAAATATAATCTTAATAGACTTTGGATATGTAATTTCAATATGAAACCAATTCTCTGAGCTAATGAATTTAATTTGTTTTCACAGAAAGAATTAATGGTAACAAAACCGTTTTACCATATCTCAACTTTGAAATTACGGTTTTATATAATTCTTTTACATCAAGACTATGAAATGTTCAATTTGGAAATTAACAAAATGTAATACAGTATTTAAGAAAACAAATCTTAAACCAAATTACTTTTCTTTGTTTATATTTTAGTATAACATTTTTGTCTTATTTTAAATTGATTTTAATAATATTATGTGTTATTTTACAATTTTTAAGGGTTTTAAAACCCCAAAAATATATATTGTGAATGCCTTGAGAAGCTCCTCTTTTTATCAACTGTTATGAGTTTTTTACATGTTTTAAAAAAATTGAGAGTTTTTTTACTCATTTTTCTCAAAATACACTTATACTATAGAATATGTATATTCCACACTTTTACGGAGAAAAAATGATTGGTTCTTACCAATTTCTTTTTTGAAAAATACACATGAACATATCACCAATATATATACAACAAAATATAATTTACATAGATATTTTTTGCCAAAAGTGAAACTATATTTCAAAAACAATTGTCGAAAATGCTCGTGGAAATTAAATCTCATTTTACCAATATAGCAAAAACATACATATAATATAATTGGTACGACGCACTAGGACACCCATAGTTATTTAACATAATAAAGAGATACAAACTATGAATCACTTATAAGATGGCAAATATAAAGAGACGAGAGAAGAAGGAAGAGTACCCATCCAACCATCTCCATTAAGGAAAGTTTTGGGTTCAGTCAGAGATTTAACATCTTCAGCACTAAGATTCTTCTCCCATCGAACTCTTCCTCTCTTATTCGCTCCTTCCCCTTTGCAGTTTATCTCCGCAAATGTAAAATGATCCCTGATTTTTTTTTCATGTAATATAATACTATCGTTAATTTATATCTACCAAATATGTAACAAATGCATACATTAGAAGTAAACGAGAAGGAGCATCACATACTCTTGGCCTTGACGATGCCAAGCATCCCATCCTCGACGTTCAATAATATTGGACATGCTGGTTTTATAGAAGACAACTCTAGAGTAGCCTCGGTAAGCTCTTCCCAATAATGCCCTACCACTTCCTTCTATCACGCAATTATTGAACACAAATCCACTTGGGTCTTCCTTGCTTTCTCTCCCTTGTGCGGTTATGTATCCTGTTAACATTTGTTCTCTCTTCACCTTTCCCTTTGTTGCCACTCTTTTAACGTGTATAATGCAGTTCTGCATACACATACAAACATATCTTACTCCCATTAATTGAAAAAATACAAATTTAAATCTAACCTTAAATTCTTAAGAACGAGTTTTGTTTGGCCCGTTCGACCATGATCGATTTAGGCTTGAAACATGCACGATCAGGATACGTATATATCATTATATCTCTATATTTAGCATGTATATGAGAGAAATATGAGATTACTTGGTATATAGATTGCCCTCTTCCCCAAATGAAATCGATGGATCCTTCGATGTAACAGTTTTGGAAGTAGTGTCGGCCGAGTAAATCAGCAACTGTGTCTTGGACACTGATAAACCTACAGCTATATAACCACGCCTTGTCCGCGGTTAGTATAATTGATGGAGCTACCTTTATCTCTTCATATAGTATTATTGGTTTCCTCTTGTTATAAGTATTCTGCACTAACAAGACCGATTAGACCGAATAATCTATCATCATAGAAACTATGCTTAATGTATAACAAAACAAATTTGCCTTTTCACTGCTTTAGAATTTCCATAGACTTTAGACATTCTAAGAAGTTCAACTTTTAATTATGTCACATATAGTTATAACTAATACTTAGAAAACATTGTTCTATTTGGAAATGTTGATTGTATAGGTTTGGTTTGAGAAGTTAACATTAAGAACAATGATTAATAGAAGTACACATATGATATCAATAGTAACTATACATATATAAACTATAACCATGAAATGTAATATTGATAGCTACGACGTACTCGGCGTTTAGAATATACTACACGTTACTTTCATCATCTAGAGATGAATATTGTTTTATGTATAAAAGTTGATCATATGAGAATGATTGATAGAACTAGCCATATTAATAGTCAACTACATACATTTTTTTGGTTTAAGTAACCTACTTATATAAACTCTAACCTTGAAAGTAATGTTGATAGCGACAAAGTATTCGGCGTCTACTCTTAAAGGACCACTCGAAGCAGATAGTCCTGCATCATTGTATTGAATTATCACTTTTGATGCGTCGCTTCCTTGCATTATTATCTTTTGCTTCTCCCTCGGAATCACTATCTTTTCGCTGCATTAATATACACACACAAACGTAATTTAGGTAAAACCCCAACAAAATAAATTATAAGAAGTCAATTGATTGATTCGTTTTTGAGTTGTAACTCCTATAAGAAAGTCCTAATGCATCTCATAACGTACATGATTTGGTTTGATTTGATTTTTGGACCACCGAACCGAACCAAATAACACCGAATGGTGATCAACCGAATTTTAGGCGTGTGCATATAAGTTTCATTTGAGAGTGGTAAGTAAATCGAAAACTAAACCTAATCCGAACCGAACAATAACGCAAACTAAACCAACCCGAAATAAAATTTGGTCATTTGAGGCTTATTTTCCAAAACCCCAAAAATACAAAACCGTAACAGAAAAAAAAAATGAATGTGCAGACTTAATTAGAGGGAGATGAGAGAGCTTACTGGTAGATTCCAGGACTAATAATTATTTTAATCCAATGGTTGTTACCAGAGGGAATGGAGTCGATGGCTTTTTGGATGGTTTTGAAATCAGTTGCACCATCATGACCAACCACCAGTGTTTTTACTACATCTTCAACGAAATCATGTGGTTCTAAACCATAAGAAGAGCCAAATGATGACGAAGCCGTTAAGAACAAAAATGAGAGAGCCAATATACTTTTAAGAGATTTCATTGGTTAGAAATGTTTTTAACCCTTTGAATCATATAAACTTGAGCAAAAGTTTCAAGAATGATGCTTTTGAACGTTTTGTTTTTTTGAAGATTGTCTTCCCTCATTGTAATTACAATGGAATTTTAACTACTTAAGGAAATACGTCTACTTTAAATGAATGTACATTTATTTACCTAATTGATTCCAAGTATGGTTAAAGATCCATTTATTTGATTTCTTAACCAAAAGCATAAATACTCAGTATATATTATTGAGTGTAACTTTTTTTAAAAGAGAAACTTATTCAATACGCAGTAATAAATTGAAATGATTTGTCCATTTAAATAGATTCGTTGACCAAAAACTACAAGTTATTAGTTATACCAAAATGTTATGTAAAATATTAAAGAGAATTGATTGTATACTGATTTTCAAATATATTTGTCAAATCCACCGTACTATTAATAAGTTTTTTAACTAATAAAATCCTGACTCAAATGTGTCCCGTAAGATGAAATGTATCTTGTAAGATCAGGATTACCCAATTTCTCCCAAAGAATTATGGAGATGAAATAACAAATATATTCCAAAATATCAGCTTAATTTTCTAAACATACTTACATGCAAGTTCCAATATGGGTGGTTGTAACACTTTTCGAAATCTATAAAATGAGAGCTTATATAAAATGATTTGGCTATATCAAAATTCCAAAGTTAAAGCGTGTAAGCATGAGCGATTAAAATATTGGTGACTTACGTAAAATAAATTTCTAATACTATGTGAATGAGGGCAAAACACATGAAAAGATTTTTTGATGATTTGTATGATCAGTACACAAGTATTTCGAGTGTCCAAAGTAATGTGCCAAAGGTCGGACAAATTTGAGCCCATAACGGTGATGGTCGAGGCGTTATAAGTTACAATAAATGAAATAATCTCTTTTGCGTATCTCTCGAATTTAAACTTCACTCACTTTACTCAAAATAATATCTACATGTCAACACTTTTTTTTACGGGAAATTTATATTTGGCCACTATTTTGACACTCGTATTTCATGGCTATCTATTATAGTCACATAATAGACATGAACAAAGGCTAATTAGCCACTTACAAGTTCGTGGATATTTGGCAAAAATTAGCCACTATGCACGAGTGTCAAAATGTGGCTATACTGACACGAAAAAACCACCGAAAAATTTGGGACATTTATATAAAATGATATTTTCCTGTGTGTTTACCGTAGCTTTTTCATCCTATAGCCACAAAATTTTCCATGATTATATTTGCCATGCTCATGCAAACCATAATTTATATCGTTTATATAGGACACCTCTTCTGGAGAGGTTAGATGTCAAACATAATTGTGATCACTAACAGTTGATCACAAACGCACATCACATTTATGTTAACGTTTTTCTTTTCCTTCAAATTGATTTCCTCTTTTATGTATTATGTTTTAGAGCATGTACATAGCTAAACTTTTTAGAGTATCAGTTGCCCATTTAATATTCTTAATTGGACCAAACACATAAAATTGGGATGAGCCGTATCAGTCTATGAGACTTCTGATATCCAGTATCCACTTACGTGGCATGCCGTGATTTAGTATTGGACATGTATCCCAAGCAGATCCGGCTCTGTGCATGTGCTGAGAGTGCCCAAGCACAAGGACAATCAAATTTTTTGGATTTTTTCCTTGGTAAAAAAGGCTCAATTTTAATTTTTTTTTATAAAATATATAGTAATATTAGGCCCAATTTATTTCTAGCTCTAGGTCTTCTAAAATTTTGAGCCGGGCCTGAATTCCCAAGTATGTCTCATCCTCAAAGAGATCACGATGCCAACCATGTAAAAATATGCCTAATGTGTCGCATGCAAACTTAACTTTCAGAATCCCCTAAGATAAAAAAATATTTCTAAGTTCGTGTGTCGTTGTTGTACGGAAAAACAAGTCTAACCTAAACGCATTGAGGATCGTGGCTAATCAATCAATCTAAGACAGTAATTAACGAGTCTTGACCAAATTTTGTCAAAGCTTTCATGTGACCATGTCTTTTGGTAGACCATCATCCTACACTAACAAACATACCGAAAATGCCCATGCACTGATAAAAAAACATGAGGGTAGTTTCGACCTTATGGATAATTAACACCCGCCACTAAAACTCACAAACAAATCAGTTCAAAACGATTCCTCGAGGAAAAAAAAAAAACCAAAGCAAAAAAATGGCTTTGAAACTCACTTCTCCGCCTTCAGTTTTCTCACAATCAAGGAGATTATCTTCTTCTTCGTTAATTCCGATAAGGTCAAAATCCACATTCACCGGATTTCGATCGAGAACCGGTGTTTATTTAAGCAAAACGACGGCGCTTCAGTCGTCTACAAAACTGAGTGTGGCGGCGGAGAGTCCTGCGGCGACAATTGCGACGGATGATTGGGGGAAAGTATCGGCGGTTCTGTTTGATATGGACGGTGTGCTTTGTAACAGTGAAGATCTTTCTAGACGCGCCGCCGTGGATGTTTTTACGGAGATGGGAGTTGAAGTCACTGTGGACGATTTCGTTCCTTTTATGGGAACAGGTAAATGCTTTGAAAATTTGGAAAATCAACTTGTTTATTGGTTGATTTCGTTAATTTCATTGGTTTGGCAATTAACAGGTGAAGCCAAGTTTTTAGGAGGTGTTGCTTCAGTCAAAGAAGTTAAAGGATTTGATCCAGATGCAGCTAAAGAGAGATTCTTTGAAATATATCTCGATAAGGTGATTCTTGATTAGAAAAACACTGTAGGAGGGAACTTGTTGATGTTATTGATAGAGAATGTGATTGATACTCGTGCTTTGTTGTGTTTTGATTTCGCGTATTTTCTTGTGCTTTACTTATTATATAGTATGCGAAGCCAGAATCTGGGATTGGATTTCCAGGAGCATTGGAGCTTGTTACTGAGGTGAGGAAAAATGAGGTTGTTGAACAATGATGGTTTTGAGGTTAGAGATTATGATTTGCTCTGGAACTTTTGAAACAGTGTAAGAACAAAGGCCTTAAAGTCGCTGTTGCATCTAGTGCTGACCGTATCAAAGTTGATGCGAATCTGAAAGCTGCTGGTTTGTCTTTGACCATGTAAGACTAAAACAATCTTTTATCTTTTGACTACTTCATTTCCTATTACACAAGTTTGAATTCTTTCATTGGTGTTATTGTATACCCCTTTCTGTGACATTATTCTGCTGTGTAATCTCTTTTAATATGTCATCGAGATTTTTATGCGCGTCCAGGTTCCATTTCTAAATACATGTTAGCGATGTTAACTTTCAGGTTTGATGCCATTGTTTCAGCAGATGCCTTTGAGAATTTGAAACCAGCTCCAGATATTTTCCTGGCTGCTGCAAAGATCTTAGGTGTGCCTACCAGCGAGGTAATAGTCAAAACTTCATGTAATATCGTATCGAGATGAGGCTTTATTGAAAGATTTTCACAAACCCACACCTTTTATGAAATCATACATGAAATAGAAAAATATCGATGGCTATCCATTTGTAGTCACTAGGAAGTCTCATGAATAGAGAACAAAGCATGCCTTAGAGAACTCTATATTTGAATATACTTGTTATTGTGCCAACAATATAATTAGCGGTATATATGCGCATTCTTGAAGCTGAAAATCAAGTAAAGTATACGTTTACTTCATCTGCTAGACTTACAGATCTTATTTACTTGTTTTTCAGTAAAGCTACTTCAGAAGTGGTTTCTTTTGTACAATTTTGTAGTGTGTTGTTATTGAAGATGCGCTTGCTGGAGTCCAAGCCGCACAAGCTGCGAACATGAGGTACATTACTTGTGTGACAGAATGTGCATGTTAATTTTTTTTATTTCGAATACAGACAATTTGATTTGATACAAAGAACTTCAAGATGTCACTGCAAAGTCTGTAGAATTTTAAGATTAGTGTTTTATGTCAAATTTATCCGTGTGCGCTATTCGTATTGCTTAGAATAAGCCTAGCTTGACTAATGTAGAACTAAGAAGTTCTAGCTTTATTAGCTCTGGAGTTAGATAACTTTATTCATTCTAAATATGCAGATGTATAGCCGTAAAAACTACTTTATCTGAAGCAATTCTTAAGGATGCTGGTCCTTCTATGATACGAGACGATATTGGAAACATCTCAATCAATGACATTCTCACTGGTGGCTCAGATTCTACCAGTATGTAGTCTCAAAGAAATTCGATGGAAAATATCGTTCTTTTCATGTGTATTTTATTTCTTGTTTACTCCTTTTGAAAACTTTTGAATAAAGGGGCTTTCTTTGTAACGAGATTACACATTTAAAACAATCTTTTCTGTAAATCCATGACCTTTTCTTCACCTACTTTATAGTGGCTTATACAGTTTCAACCTTTTCTCTTTACATGCTTGAGTACTTACGCAGGAAATTCCACAGCAATGCTTGAAGAGAACACGGTCAGCGACAAAACCAGCGCTAACGGGTAAGAAAGGTTCCTTTATCTAAACATTAATACCAAGTGAAAGTCATCTGGTTATCAAATCACAGTCATCATGCAAGTAGTTTGATGTTGAGAACCATAATAAGTTTAGGGCTTATGTTTATAATATGCAAACAGTTTATTCGAGCCACCTATGGAGAGAATCATTTATGATTACAATGTTACTGTTGAGGAATTCAAGAAAATGTTGGGACTATAGAATTTGAAGAAACCAGAAATATTTACTCATTAACTGGTTTAATCATTGGAGAATGAAACAAATGATATGGCATGTGAAAATTTTCATATACTTGAGATTGCAGATGCAATTTTCCAACAGGTTTCAGGGCTCTCGACGAGATATACTGAGGTATGGGAGTCTTGGCATTGCTCTTTCTTGTGTCTACTTCGCCGCCACCAACTGGAAGGTAAACCAGAAAACATACATTCAAGAATAATTTTAGCTATCAAAGCTTTTGTTTGATTTGCTGTTTTATGTATAGGCAATGCAATATGCTTCTCCGAAAGCTTTGTGGAATGCATTGGTTGGAGCAAAAAGCCCTTCTTTTACACAGAACCAAGGTTTGGCCAATTGTCAAAATTTGCACGACATTTTTTAAATATATGTTTGGATACAAAATAACTTTCTGGATTGGTTAATTATCAACATAAATGGCTATAAACAAACAAATCTTGGAGCAGAAAGTTTTTTACTAGAGAAGATATTTCTCAAGAACAATTCTGTATAGTTTTATTGTTACGGAATTTAGAAATAAAGGAAGCTACATGTTATTTTGTCTTACCTTTTGTAGGTGAAGGGAGAGTGCAACAGTTCGTCGATTACATTGCTGATCTAGAGAGCAAGTAAGTAGAACTATTTGATAATTATTCAATTTCAAACAATGCAAGGCAATAGTTTGATTATTCGGTAATTCCCTCGTTAAAAAGAGATTATCATATACAATAGATTACAGAAATATGGAATATCACTAGCGGGAAAAAGAAATGTGGATGATCTTCTGTTTTGATGTGGATGTTACTCTGTTTCTATTGTTTTATTTGTAGGCAAACAGCTACAACTGTGCCAGAATTCCCATCTAAACTCGACTGGCTAAACACTGCCCCTCTCCAGTTTCGCCGGGTAAATTCTCGTTTAAAGTTATGTGAAGAGTTGATAACATAGATTTTTGCTTATTTACTGAACACCTGTTGAGGATTAGTTTTTCGAAGTAATTAAGAGGCTGTTGGTTTCAGCTCTAGGAACCGGAAGACATTAGATAAATTGCTTTGCATCAGCAAATACCAAATCTATATTTTGCATGTGAACTCTTGAGGAACAAACGGAGTCATATGCTTCTTAGTAACTCTTATAATTTTTTGTGCAGGATTTAAAAGGGAAAGTGGTTATACTTGATTTTTGGACCTATTGCTGCATAAACTGTATGCATGTATTACCGGATCTAGAGTTTCTTGAGAAGAAGTACAAGGATATGCCAGTGAGTCTTTACTATTGCTCCTCTCTTATATTTTATTTTGGATTTTCAAGCAATTTAAATTTCACCTAGGATTGCCATCTGTGTGCAGTTCACCGTTGTGGGTGTACACTCGGCTAAGTTCGACAATGAGAAAGATTTAGATGCCATACGAAATGCAGTTCTTCGCTATGATATTAGCCACCCGGTAATTTCCATGTTCCAAATTTCGAAATTTCTTATAAATGTTTTTTGTGAAACTGATTACTTATGCCAATTCCTGGAGGTTTTTGTTCGTCTTGTTTTTGAACTAACTGTTCCGATGGAATGTAGTGATGGAATCACATTTCCTTATTGGAAAGACTTTAGCCGGTCAGAATTTCACATCATTTTCGCATTTTGTATACCACCAGTGTTTGTCATTAGCATTCTCCTTCAATGTTAAATGTTTGGATACTTTTTCAGTGCTATGTTATAACTATTATTGATAAATTATTTGCATTTTCGCTTAATTAGTTATTTCTCTTACTTTAAAGGTTGTGAATGATGGAGACATGTACATGTGGAGAGAGCTTGGCATCAACTCGTGGCCTACATTTGCTGTTGTTTCTCCTAATGGCAAAGTCATTGCACAAATTGCCGGAGAAGGTCACCGCAAAGTAACAATTTGAACTCCTTGCTATGCCTTTTCTTTAGCAAGTCAAGACTCTCACGTTATTGCTAGATTTCATTTTGGAAAACACCAATGCTCTGTTTCTCGAAAACGTCCTTTATGTGAAAATAAATAGTTAGTCAAATCACTTAACTGTTCTTCGGTGTTTTCCTTTGAAGGATCTTGATGACGTGGTGGCGGCAGCTCTGACATATTATGGTGGAAAGAATGTATTAGACAGTACTCCGCTTCCAACACGTTTGGAGAAAGACAACGATCCACGTTTGGCCACGTCTCCGTTGAAATTTCCGGGAAAGTTGGCTATTGATACTCTTAATAACAGGCTATTCATCTCAGACAGTAACCATAACCGTATTGTATGTCCTAGCCTCTTTCTGTAACCCTTGCTATCTCTTCTTGTTATCTAATATCAATATTCTGTGTGATTTTCAGATTGTAACTGATCTCGAAGGAAATTTCATAGTCCAAATTGGCAGCAGTGGAGAAGAAGGTTTCCAAGATGGTTCCTTCGAAGATGCTGCATTTAATCGTCCTCAGGTACATATGATATAGTCTCACTTTGTATTAGTTGTTCATCGATAGATTCGTTGTTGCATACATGATTGTATTTTTTCAGGGACTAGCTTATAATGCTAAGAAGAATCTTCTTTATGTTGCTGACACCGAGAATCATGCTTTGAGGTATGTAACTATGTCTTCTAATGCAAGTAGGAATCTTAAACTTTTGGTTCGGCATCTTATTTTGGAGTTTCATTAATTGTTGTTGGTAGAGAGATTGATTTTGTCAACGAGAGAGTACAGACTCTGGCTGGTAATGGAACTAAAGGCTCAGACTACCAAGGTGGAAGAAAAGGAACCAAACAGGCAAGTGACTTGATTCAAAACATAGGTTTCTTTTCACATAACTCAAGCCGTTTCTTTTCAGATATATGTAGAATTATTAATTTATTGAATCTGCAATATTCTCGAGAATAAGAACATTGTTGGACTATGAAATTTTCAGCTTTTGAATTCTCCTTGGGACGTATGCTTTGAGCCGGTGAATGAGAAGGTATACATTGCAATGGCAGGTCAGCACCAGATTTGGGAATACAGTGTGCTTGATGGTATTACTCGAGTTTTCAGTGGAAATGGTTATGAAAGAAACCTCAACGGTTCCACGTATGTATACACTAGATTTTGAAATTACTTATTACTTGACGTGTGTCCTTTACTTATGCTATATTTTATGTGTTGATGCAGCCCTCAGACTACATCATTTGCTCAGCCATCAGGAATCTCATTAGGCCCTGGTAATTACTACAAACTTCAAACTTGTCACTTCTATCACCAATTTTATTGAGTTCTATGTGTAATGTGAATGTAGATTTGAAAGAAGCATATATTGCTGATAGCGAGAGCAGTTCTATTCGTGCCCTTGATCTTCAAACTGGAGGATCAAGATTACTTGCGGGTGGTGATCCGTATTTCTCTGAGAATCTTTTCAAGGTAATGAGTTGATTCGTCTTATCCATCTCGACACATTAGTCTCTAACATGTGGAAATTCTTGAACAGTTTGGAGACAATGATGGCGTGGGAGCAGAAGTTCTCCTACAACACCCGCTAGGTGTATTATGCGCAAATGATGGTCAAATATATCTAACTGATAGCTATAACCACAAGGTAACTTCATTTGGGAAATCCAAGAAAACATCTGTCGATATGAATATGAACCAAAGAGAGTGCGGGACTTATATGATTAATGTGATAGAGAATTCCTCTATTGGATGGATCTCGCGGATTACCATGAACTTAGTTTTGAACAACTCTGTTATAAATATAATAATAGAAACATTCCTGACTGTTACAGGATCTTTATCTCTTTAACTTTCATGTGTAGATTAAGAAGTTGGACCCTGTAACCAAACGTGTTGTTACTCTCGCTGGAACGGGAAAAGCCGGTTTTAAGGATGGGAAGGTCAAGGGTGCTCAGGTCTGATCTAGGCTAGCTACTACAATCTTATACATTGATCAAACAGACAATGTGATTTGTTAGTTTGACACATTACTTTTCCTTTTTCTTTGGTAGCTTTCAGAGCCTGCAGGACTTGCTATAACTGAAAACGGTAACTTTCTTGTCCTTTTTAACAGTTATTAATAAGGGATCGATCGTGTGAAATTTTCGTTGCCTCTACTGTTTTCAGGGAGGCTGTTTGTGGCGGATACAAATAATAGCCTTATCCGATACATAGATTTGAACAAAGGAGAAGACTCAGAGATTCTTACATTGGAGTTAAAAGGTGTTCAACCACCAACGCCAAAGGCAAAATCCCTGAAACGTTTGAGAAAACGTGCCTCGGCTGATACAAAGATTGTCAAAGTGGATTCTGTAACGTCCCGTGAAGGAGATTTGAATCTCAAAATCTCATTACCAGATGGCTACCATTTCTCCAAGGTCGAGATCTCTTCCCACTTTCTCTCTTTTTCCACTTCTTATTTTGTCTCTCTCGATCTTTAACAAGTATACATATTGCTCGTTTTGTGCAGGAAGCGCGGAGTAAGTTTGTGGTTGATGTGGAGCCTGAAAACGCAGTAGCAATCGATCCAACGGAAGGAACTCTGAGTCCCGAAGGTTCAACAATGCTTCATTTTATACAATCTTCAACTTCGGCTTCTGTTGGGAAAATCAGTTGCAAGGTTTATTTAAGGCTTCAATTGTTGCATGCTTTTGCTTTTACGTCTTGCACAAGTGTTTTATGAAAATTGTAATTGCAGGTGTACTATTGCAAAGAAGACGAGGTTTGCTTGTATCAGTCTGTACAGTTTGAGGTCCCTTTCAAGGTGGAATCAGAATTATCTGCTTCTCCGACAATCACATTCACGGTTACACCGAGAGCACCCGATGCTGGTGGGTTACAGCTTCAAGGTACTCGCTGAACCACATGACCGTGGTATGATTAAAAACCACAGGTATATATGAATATGATCGATCAACATATATTTGTGTTATGTGGAGGATTTGATCAAACAAACTCAGAAAGCTAAAAATCTTTATCCAACATATTTAAATTCTGTATGATCTATTCATCGTGTGCTTGAAAAACTTCACCGAGATAGCTTCCACACCTGTATTAATATTTCTAACATACTTTAAAAAAACTTTGGGAAGAAAACAAAAACATTTTCAACCCATTCAAGATGTTAACAACAATAGGCGTGTTTCTATTGGAACCCACTTGTTTTCCAAAAGCACATTTAACTCTTTTTGAAATTTCGTTTACTTAGCAAAGAAACTTCCCATGCATATCTCTCCCACCAATAAGTGAACAACAGCTTTGCTATTTTCTCCTCCATAAAAGACTTATCCTAAACACCTCTGGCCAAGAATGGACAGTATACAACTTGTTATGTACGCTTCATTACGCGTTTTTGCATCCAAAAATCACATTTTGACTTTTCTTCTCTACATTTAACTGTTTTGAAATTTATAAGTGAACACTATTTTCCCATTTCGTATCCTAACTCAAAGTCTTTGTGAATCATCTCTCATGGCTTCTTCTTCTTCCTCACCTCGCAACTGGAGATACAATGTCTTCACGAGCTTCCATGGACCAGACGTCCGTATTAAATTTCTCAGTC
>Ga0041059_1002332_pt1 | contig 14315 bp, 16 predicted proteins | sample AraColnosormetaG_FD_56232 | JGI IMG/M metagenome (GOLD analysis project Ga0041059, IMG submission 56232) | Arabidopsis roots microbial communities from North Carolina, USA - Col MF nosort | ecosystem: Host-associated > Plants > Roots > Unclassified | place: USA: North Carolina | collected...
TTTTTTTTTTTTTTTTTTTTTTTTCCTTTTTAAATTTCATTTCATCTTCTTCACCTTTCTACAATTGATCCCACCACTACTTTTTCCTCCTCAATTCCTTCACTCCCCCAACGATCTCCACCATTAAACCAAAATCCCTAACTCTCTGTTTATCCTACCTCCCATCAATCACATATCTCTCCATCACCACCAATAACATAAATGATGAGAATTGAATTGAAAAAAATAAAATCAATTACAGTAAAAGAGGTGAAAACCCGAACAAGATTGGGATTGTATTCAGGTTGAAGATGAGGAGAGGCTTATAGAGATTATCAAGCAAGCGTCAAAGGTATGGTTTTAGGACCAATCATCGAAGGGATTGCGTCTCAAAGATCTATGAGCAAAACCCCAGATGAAATTGGACCAAGTTAAAAAAATAAAAAATAAGTAGCAGGTGGACTCGAACCCAGAAATCAAGAATAAATTGATTTGGGTGTTACCACCAGACCAAAGCAATATCAGCAAAATACTTCGTAAACATATTGTATATATATATATGTAAACATGTAGGGTCAATATTTAACGCCGTTAACGACTTCCGTAACGCCTAATAACAGATGTTCGAAATTACCAAAATTTAAAAGATCATGAATTTAAAAGGCAACCAAAAAAAAATATAAGTATTTTAATTCCAATTTTAAAACTACAGGTATTAAACGGCCAAATAAGAAGTAAACCGCGATTTTTTAGGCTTTTTTCCCTTTTAATAAGGGGAGAGTAATACTTTTCTTTTTCACATTGGTCTCAATAGCAAGTATGAACAAGGAGTCAAGTTCTATGAACACTAACCGTTTTGATGAGGTAAAAGGAAGAGCAGTGAGATTAGCTCCAGCCTTAATGGATTGTGTTGGGAACCAGGATATCCTCAAGTCTGTTGGTTTGCAATCTGGATTTTCCAATAATCGGATTGAGTCGAACCTGCAGCATTAATCAACCAGCAATAAACTAAAGAATAGAAATCATAATTCCAAACAAAATTTTGACTCAATAAAACGACTCAAAAAAAAATAAGAATAAGAATAAGACACGTAAAGAAAAATGTAGTTAGTAAGCGACTCCCCCAAACTTAAACGTCACTGTCCCTAGTAACATTCAAATCCGGAGTAAGCGAAATAAACAAAAGAAAAACAAAAAATAAAAGAAAAATAAAAATAAAAATCATACCAGTGGGTTGCCTCCCACTAAACGCTTAGTTTCAGTCATTAGCATGATTTTGCAGGATTTCTATAATCATGTGGTTCAGAAGGTGGTATTAAATACCGTGGAGAAAAACCTCTCATCATCCATGCTGGTGTATAAGCTGTTAGCGCATGAGGTCTATCTAGGAAGAGAGGAGCATCAGCAGGGTGGGACTCAGGTATGGGAGGAACACTCCTTTTTCCTGCACAATCATCAAAAGAACGAAAAAGCGCTCGACGAGAAACTCGTAGCTTGCATAACCATAAAACAGTTTTTATAAATTTTAAACTCTTATTGATGACATATGGAGGTTTAAGAGGAGGAGATTGGTTCCTTGGCCGTTTAGGAGGTGGATGAAGGAGTAGAGGTATAGTGGGTGACATGACAGTAGTTCCTAGACTTTTAGCAGTGATTCGAGCTTGAAAAGTACCTATATTAAATGATTTTGTCTCAACCAGTGATGGGTGTCGTGATGGGTGTCGATCGACACTCGTGGTGGTGTTGGTCGACACTCGTGCTACAACTCGTCTTCCCTTAGCATGTCGATAATTTAGCTCTGAAATATGTTCTGAGACGACAATTGTCTTCCTTATGTCTCCTTGATTCTGTGGAGCCTTGCAGCGCTCCTCCTGAATCTCTTGTGTATACTGTTGAGGCATAAGACAAGGAATTTCAGGTGTGTAGACTAGTTCAGCAACAGGTGGAAAGTCAAGGCTGATTGGTGCAATCAGCGTCCATGTCAAGCGGCATTAGGTGAGTGTCGGTCGACACTACTATCTGGTATTGATCCTGCTCTGTCAATCTCATTTGATTATTTTCTGTCGAAAGTCGACATTGGCACTGTTTGGTATTGGTGTCAATCGACACCCAAGTGGTGTCGGTCGACGCTATAAATGTGTGTCGAGCGATTCGAGAGATCAATGTCGAGCCTGGTCGATTTTGCTTCGTCACAACTTGATGTCTCGTATATATGTGATGGTGTCAATCGACACCATGGGTTAGTGTGGGTCAACACTGCCTCTACAACGTCAAATTCGTCACTCTCCTCAACATTCAGGAACTCATCTTCACTTTCCATCAAAGCAACATGCCAATAAGGCGTGAGTCTGTATTCAGTCCATCTAGGGATAGGTCTCTCTAAGATCTTCTTCTGACCTTCCAGAATCTGTTCGGGCATTGATTCTATCTTGCTTCTTGGTTCGGGTGGAGGGGGGGCTTGGTAAGAAGCAAGATCGTAGTTTCTTGTGAAGCTGAAACTACTGCTTTTCTGGAAAGGTTGCTGGAACTGAGACTTCTGAGTGTAGTTAGGTTGAACATTCCCATAGACACCTTTATAGCCTCGTTGGTGTTTAAATCTCTGATTCTGATAACCTCTTCCACCAAAATAATTGACATCTTCCACAAATAGAATCCAGCAATCTTACTCTCGTTCATGTTCTTTGGTTGTTTCCTCTGCTGCGATTAGACAAACACATGAAACACACAAGAAAAAGAAATGAGAAAGACTAAGTAAATAAAAAGAATAACAAAAACAAAAGCTACGACAAATTTCTAATCCTAATCTAATGGTGAATCGTAGAGAACTTCGGCAACGGCGCCAAATTAGATGTAGGTCAAATTGCCTTAAGACCACTCTCTCAAATAAGAAATCGATTGTAGTACTTAAGGGTCAAATTCCACAAACCTCTTGGATCACACAATAGACTATGGTTTTAGTCTTCAAATTTCCTTTTGCAACATAAGTTCTCTGTTTTCCTCCGGAATGCTCCATTATCTCCAAATGCATTCCAAACATGTAAAGACCTGAAAAAGACTAGATAGACTCTAGAAATAACAAATAGACTCTAAAACCTATACCTGAATCATAGCTAAAACCGGTAAAAATAGGGATATATCAATTAACCTTAAAGAATTCATTTAAGCTCTGACGGTGATCTAATACAATAATGTAATAATTCTAAAAGTGGTGATGTAATCATTGAAAAAAAAGAATTTATAAGTCTGGTGTTGTTGAGGTATGTCTATCTGGTGCGTATGAGAAGCATGATCCATTTGACTAGAACTTGATGATAAATAATAGGTGTGCCCAAAAAGGATCCATTACCTTTGTTCTTTCATAATCATGTTCGAGTAGTTTTCTTGTTAGAGTTAGGGTTTCTCATTAGGGTTATAGATGATTTAGTAGATGCCCACTTTTTTGGTTATTTGTAGGATTCGTCATCTTTGGTTATTCTTAATGCTAGTTTTAGATTGGCCACCTAGAACTTGATCTTAAATTATATATATGCCCAAAAAGGTATCTATTATCAGAACTACTATTTGATGAGCCGAGTTTATAGGTGTGTAAACCCGATTAGCATGCATGTTTAGGATTAGGGATTTGCCAAGCTAACGCTGAGAATCTTTAGATTTATTCATAGGGAGTAGTGCCAAGTTAATGCTGGGATATTCTATAATAGTGGTTTGAGATTAAGAACGGTTCGATAACATCCTAGCAACTATTAGATCTACTAATCATCTATTTTCTGATAATACCCTAAGCCTACCATTTTTATTATCTTATTTTAGAACCCCATAATTTGCTATTGCTTGTTGCTTTCTTTAATTATCTTACCTTTGTTAAGCTTGATCTCGATACTTATGCCTATTGTGTGAACAAAAGAGCTTTGTGTAATTCGATCCTTAACAACTAACGACGATCTCTTTATTTGAGGGAGTAAGCTTAAGGTCAATTTGATCCATATCATCTTCGTATAAAATGACGTACTAAATAATGGTTGGTAGTAGTGAAAGTCTATCCAAGAAGAATACTTGAAGAAATCATCACACAACAAGCAGCAATACAGGAAGATAACAACGATCTTCAAAATTCCGCGATAGTCATTGCATTGAATGTAAGTTCACTAATTTTACCTGGAGGAAATCTTGAAGACATTCAAAATTGTTATCTAATGAAAGCTAGGTTGTTATCTAATGAAAGCTAGGTTGTTATCGAACCATTCTTAAACTCAAACTCTAATTATAGAATAACCGGTGGTGTTCCGCGAAACTCCATATATCTATAGCCAAGATCAACCGGAGAAGCCGAGAAATTATCAACCTAAATATGCATTCTTAACGAGTTCGATTGTTCACTTTAGTAGATAGGCCGATTCTTATTACACATCTATAAACCTGGCTCATCAAATAATAGATCCAACTACAGATACCTATGGCGGGCATATCTATTGTCTGGATTCAAGATGTAGTTAATTACTCTAGATCTAGCATCAAGCATAATTAAAGATGAAGAATTCTATAGATAACCTAGCAAAGGGGGCAATCTACTAAACCATATGAATCCCTAATGAGAAACCCTATTCCTAACAAGCAGATTACTCAGACATATTGATTGAAGCAAACAACATAATTGAGTATGAAAACATAAACACAACAAATAGATTAAGGGAAAGAAGGGATCTCTTCACTGTATTAAGATCTGAATCAATCTCTGAAAACACTCGATGAATAGCTTATGTCTCTCAGTAATAGGGTTTGCAAAAAGCTTGATAAGAACTTGATAGAAACTTGATAGAAACTCGATAATCAAAACTTACGTCTAAACAATGTATATAAACACTATAAAACGTCTACGGACTAATAATGTAAATAGGGAAGTCTTCTGGGGCAAATTTCCTCTTATGTAAACTTGAAAGCGTCTAAGACTTTGCTTGACCAAAACTAGTGTCGATCGACACCAGAAGTGTGTCGATCGACACTCCTCTTAATCTGGAACTGAAAATCCTCCTTATCTTCCTTTTCCTTAGCTTTTGCTCCAAAAATGTCTCCTTATCTCCATTGTTGTCCCAATACATAGAATACTTGAAAAGACACTAAAAAGATTCAAGAAATAACATAAAAACTCAAAATCATATACCTAAAACATAGATAAAATCAGTGAAAATAGGGATATATCATTGGCCAACACATTTGTGGTCTAAAAGAAGAACGGGAAAGATAGGGTGTGCATTGACTTCACAGATCTCAATAAAGCATGCCCAAAGGACAGCTTCCCACTTTCGCATGTAGATCAGCTCGTAGAGTCCAACGCTGGGAACGAGTTTTTGACATTCATGGATGCCTTCTCGGGTTATAATAAAATTATGATGAGCCCCGAGGACCAGGAATAAACCTCATTCATCTTAAATAGAGGTATTTATTGTTACAAAGTGATGCCTTTTGGTCTCAAAATGTAGGACCAACGTATTAACGATTGGTGAACAAGATATTCCACAAGCATCTCGGGAAAACGATGGAAGTATACATAAACGATATGTTGGTCAAATCATTGAAGAAGGAAGACCACATTCAGCATTTAGAAGAATGTTTTGAAATTCTCAATCAATACCAGGTGAAGCTGAATCCGGCAAAGTGTACTTTCGGAGTTCCTTCTGGGAATTCCTTGGTTACATCGTGACTAAGAGGGGAATTGAAGCCAATCCAAACCAAATCAATGCTTATATATCCCTATTTTTACAGGTTTTAACTATGTTTTAGGTATAGGTTTTAGAGTCTATTTGTTATTTCTAGAGTCTTTTCTAGTTCTTTTTCAGGTCTTTACATGTTTTGGATTCATTTGGAGATAATGGAGAATTCTAATGGAAAACAGAGAATTAATGCTGCAGAAGAAATCTGAAGACTAAAAAATCATGTAGGTGTCGAACGACACCACCCCTGGTGTCGAGCGACACCAATACCCGACGGCAGTTTGAAGAAATAACTTATTGAAGTTTTGAAGATTTGCAAATTCAGCCCTGAACTTTCCCTTATTTCTAAAGAAGGCCCATCACGTTTTAGGTCACATATATATAGATTTTAAGGTCATTGTTTAGACCTAAGTTTTGTTTTGATTGAGAGAGACTGTTTTTGAGAGAAGAATCCAACCCCTGTAGAGAGGATTCTAGACTCCTTTTACTGTTCTTCTTATTATTCAATGCAATCTATTCAGACTTTGATTTGTGTTTCTTTAATCATGTTTGAGTAATCACCTTGTTGGGTTTAGGGATTCTTAATAGGGATTTAGATGGATTGGTAGATCGAAAACCCCTTAGGATTATTCTTAGAGTTCTTCATCTTGATTGTTCTTAGTGCTAATTTTAAATTGATCACCTAGAACTTGATATTAGACAATAGGTATACCCGCCATAGGTACTTGTTATCAGAACTATCATAGATGAGGCTAGGTATTTAAGAAAGAACAGGTAGGCTCATAGAAGGGCTGTGGTTAGATACAAGGTGAACTAATCAAACTTGATAATAATGCATGCTTTAGTATAAGATTTCCTGGCTTCTCTAGTTATCTTAGCTCTAGGCATAGAGAGTTTTGCGGAATGCCACTAGTTATTCTAAAATCATAGTTTGAGTTCGGGAACGGTGCGATAACAATCCTAATATTAGCTAGATCTACAATTTAACTATTTTCCCAGACAATTCCTTAGACCCCACGCTTTAATCTCCTACATCTACAACTCATTTTATTTGCTTTATTGTCTTTTACTTTATTCTATTTGTCTAGCTTAATTTAAATCATCATAAGTCTATTGTGTAAACATCGAGAGCTCAGTGAAATCCGATCCTTAAGTGCTAACGAGGATCTCTTATTTGAGGGAGCAAGCTGAAGGCAATTTGAGCTATATCAATTTGGCGCCGTTGCCAAAGTTCTCTTTGCTTCACCATTAGACTATGTGTTGATTTAAGTCTAGACTTTTCTTTTCTTTCATTACTAATTCAATTTTTCTTTTCTTTCTTTTGTTTCTTGTGTTTCAGGGGCTTTAGGAACTGATTCACGACAATGGTAGAACTTGACAGTAGTGTCGATCGACATCACCTGGGTGTCGATCGACACCATCCGCATACTGAACTAGACACGATAGGAGATTTCAACAGGGCTGACTTATTCTACTCCATTCGTTCAGCAATTCAATCCCCCCCTCCCCCCGCCTTTGAAAGGACCAATTTTGAGCTGCAACCTTGTTACTTCGATCTTGTTTCTCGAGAAAAATTCAGAGGTACTGATAACACGGCTTTTAAGCCCGTTTTAGCTATTTTTTTTTTATGTTTCAGAGAGCATTTGGTGCCATTCTAGAGCCAATAAGAGGAGAAACATGTATTCTAGGTGCCAAGAAGGTTTTAAGAGTTTTGAAGCTAAAAGTATCAAAAGACGATCATTCCAGTGCTTTGGAAGTTTAGCATCTGGCCAAGGTCTTCCCGGACTCGGCATGAAGATATTTGGGTAGAAGAGTCAAGATTCACGTCGAAGTCGAATCGAGGCAATCCATGAAGCCGTTTGGAAGATATGATCCAAAGAGTTAAGACATGTCAAGAACCGGCCGTTTAGAAATAATAAGTCCAAAACACATCCGACGATGAGACTTGAACCCAGGCAGCTCCGAGTAGCTCACCACCGACCATTAGGTCACGCGCAAGTCTTTCCCTTTTTGCGCCTCCGCCTTTAGGCTGTTGCCCTAAAGCCCACTTCTCGACGTTCTTACCTCTAAACCTAATTCTTGGGCCTCAAGTATAAATACTTGATCTAAGACCTAACCCTAGGGTGTGCCTTCATCACCAGCGAACCCTAGCCGTCGCCAAGAGCTGCCTCCTTTCCGCCGCACCTCTTGAAGCTTGAAAAACACCATCTCTCTCTCTCTCTTTCTCGTTTTTGTGTAAGACTCTTTAAGGTGGAGCTTTGCCTCTTGTATTCTACATTCAAAGAAGTAATCTCTAAAACCTTTTTAAGTTTTATTCATCTTTTATTTATGGTTTACTCAACCCAACTTTGGATTAGCTCCTTTGCCATGAGCGAGTAGATCTCTAGTTGGGTTTGAGGGGGTTTTCAAAGGGGAATTCATGGGGACTAATAGATCAAAGATCTAGGTTGGCGGTTTCTATGGCTTTGTTTGATCGTTTACGTTATTCCTTCTAGTTGAGTTTATTCTTAATGCTTGTATGTCCGGAACGCCACCTAGTACTCGCCTTTAGGTATTTCATTCTTTGGCAAAATCTCGTTTGAATGCTTGACCTAACTCAACTGAATAAAAAACTATAACCGTTGCATGCCCGTCGAGTGAAAGGGACTTATGAACTAGAACCGAATCTGAACCTAATGCTTTGATATTGTATTTTGAAACCATGTTAGCACCTACTAGCCGATAGGGCAACTGAGTACGCAATATACTAGTGATAAAAGCCGGTTTTCATTTAGTAGCCGTTAGGATTAGCTGGTCTTGATAGAGTTTCGTATGTTCGGGAATGTGGAAGTAAACAAACCTTGCCATGTTATCACCTAGTTTGAGATCTATGCCTTATTATTGAACCATGAACATCCGGAGAAACCCCCGATGACCTAACGCTTTTCTCTTATAGTTTATCGTTTAGTTTAGTTAGTAGTCTCTTAGTTTAGTTAGTCATAGCATACAAAAACCCCCTCTCTTTATTTTGGTCCTAGCTTCCCTCTCTTCTTAAGGATTTCTCTTAACTACTTCTCTCCTTGTGGATTCGATCCTAAAATACTACTCCGATATACTGTGCACTTGCAGTAGTCGTGTGGTCTTTCAGGTAAAAGTCTGAAGCTAAATAAAACACGCATCAGGTACTCGAGATGAATCACCTTTAGATCACTTAGAAGTATTCAAAGATATTGTTTCAAGCATCAAGGCAAAGGGTGTTCCAGCTGATTCTCTACTCTGCAAACTCTTTCTTTACTCTCTTGATGGAGACGCATCTATATGGCTAAAGCTGTTGAGGCCGAGATCTCTAACCACTTGGAAGGATACAAAGACCACTTTCATCAACTACTTTTATGATGACTCGATGTCTCAAGCGCTGCGAATCAAGATTTCTACATTTTCTCAAGAACCAACATAAGCTTTCCAAGGTGCTTGGTTTCGATTGAGGACCTACTAGAGAGATTGTCCGCATCATGGGTTCGCTGAAGGACAACTTCTAGGTATCTTCTTCCGAGGAATTGATTTTCATTACCAGAAAGTTTTGGATGCAGCGAGTAATGGGAATTTCTTGACTAAGAATCCAAATGAAGCAACATTGCTAAAAGAGAACATGGCCTACAGTGTTAGCATAAAGAGCAGAGATACTTAACGCAAAATGCTAGCTGAAACAATTAAAACCAAGAGAGTTGAACAAGAAGAGATCTGTTTTGCTAGCACATCGGGCTATGTAGAAACGAGTGACATCCATCATAGCCAAGCCCACCCACCACCCCCTTCACTGAGCAGATGGAAGTAATACTAGAATAGATCCTTACTCTTTACTCTGCAATGGATATACGCTTCAGTGCGATAGAGAGAAGAATTGATGCAGTAAGTGAATCAGTCACTGCAATTGAGGTAAAGTTTGCAAATCAGCAGCAACTCTTAGATAGTACACTTGCTAGAAGGAGAGAAGGTGTAACGACTGTGAACCGGAAAATCGGTTAGGATTTGTATTTAAATCGCCCGGTTCAATCGGTTGGGTTAATGAAAATCCTAGAGTGTGCTTATAAAAGAAGGAAACTCGAAATTAGGGTTTTAGTTAGCCACTTTTCGTTTTATAAAGGAGAAAAAAGAGAGAGAAGGAGAAGGACCAAAAACGTTAGGGTTTGAGAGAAAACAGTTTCGGCATATCAAATCGTTCTCAAAGGGAACAAAATTTGGTAGAGTTATTTCCAAGTCTTTTATCGTCATTCACCATTTTACAGAAGTGGATTTGGATTTAAATTCGTTGAGTTATTCTCAGTTACGTGAGACACGTTTGCTCAGACGCGAATTAGGACAAGCGGGGATTGTAACTGAGATCGTGGTCTCATCTGATTTCCGATCGACAGGAGATTTTGTGGGAAGATTTGTGACGTCTAAGGCGAGCGGTTCACCGGAGGGATTTGATAGTTAACGGTTAGTCTTTATTTTAAGGTTTCGTCTTTGAGACTATTTGTTTCGGTTTTTCATGTCCAGTTTGTTTTAAGGTTACTTTTGGTTGTACGATTTGTTGTAGGACGTTTCTGGACTGTTTCAGCCGTAAGGAGAGTCTTTTCTGGTTCTAATTGTTGTTAGAATCAGTTTGTTAAGGTGAGTGTGTGACCATGAGCTTATCTGAGCGATTGGGTTGTATGATTTGTTTTGTGTGATGATATGTAGGTGTGGTGAATGTGTTTTGGGTGAATTGTTCAATGACTGGTTTGTTTGTGTTGTATTTGTGATTATACCCTTTTATTTGCTTGTGTGTATAGTTCGTAGATGAGAGGATCGCCTCACTAAGTATTTATGATAATACTTACGCATCTCATTGTATTGTTGATGCATGTAAAGATAAAGTGTGATCATGGAATCATGGCAAGGAAGAGATGATGATCTAGGAACTCGTTTGATTTATTTTTGTGTTTTGGTTATTGGAACCGGTTAGGGTTGTGTTAGGATTGTTAGTCATTCTTGGTTTTGTTTGTTGAATTATTTATTTATTCATAAAATAATATTTTTGACTTGCAGTTTAAATGTTGCTTTATTGGTTGGTTTAATTAAGTATTTATAAGAATATTTAATTATGTTTTCTTAAAAAAGGGTCGGGTTGTTTCAATTTGGTATCAGAGCAATCACGGTTCTAGGATGTGTAGAAAAATTAATTGATGAATTATTTTCCTGATGATTGATGTGGGATGAGCAAGGGTGTTAGCATACTGAGGATTGATTATGGAGTGTTTAGTCAATTGTGTGTTGTTAGGGTCCTAGCATCATCTTCTCCAAGCCTTAAATAAGATTCCACTGTAAGTTAATTGTGATATATATGTTTGTTCTAGTTTCTTAGCTTAGCCTTTTGTTCTTGAGTAGCCCAGATGGTTAGAGGAGCTGGAGTTTGTGGTCGTGGTCGTGGTCGCAGTAGAGGACGAGTACTCGAGGGTACCAGCGAGAGTGATGGCCACAGTGCCACAGTTGAGCAGAGTGTGGGTTTGCAGCCTGAGTTTGTGGCGCCTAGTCCCGAGGACTGTCTAGGTGCCAATATAGCTTGTACAGCCGGAGTGGGGGCTGGTGGTGCCGGTGTGCATGCCGTTGGTGCTGAGGGCCCACGAGTGATGGGTGTCGTAGCCGGAGGAGCCCAGGTTCTAGAGGTTGGTTTGGCGGGCCTGCCGAGGCAGTTGTTGGAGCGGTTACCAGGTGTGGTACCAGTGCAGACTCCAGTTGCGCCACGAGTGGCGGAGGTGCAGCAGGGGGCTGCGGTTGCTGAGGAGGTTCCATCTTATTTGAGGATGATGGAGCAGTTGCAGAGGATTGGCACCGGGTATTTTTCTGGTGGTACTAGTTCTGAGGAGGCCGATAGTTGGCGGTCGCGGGTTGAGCGGAACTTCGGTTTGAGCTGATGCCCGGTGAAGTATCGGGTGGATTTAGCAGTGCATTTTCCAATCGGGGATGCACATTTATGGTGGCGGAGTGTGACTGCCAGGAGGAGGCAAGCCGATATGTCTTGGGCAAATTTCGTGGCTAAGTTTAATGCCAAGTACTTTCCGGAGGAGGCGCTCGACCGTATGGAGGTGCGTTTTCTTGAGATGACACAGGGTGAGCGGTCGTCTCGGGAGTATGACCGGGAGTTTCCATGACTATTGGTGTATGCGGGTCGGGGCATGGAGGATGACCATGCCCAGTTGAGGAGGTTCTTGAGGGGACTTCGGCCGGATTTGAGAGTGCGGTGTAGAGTGTCGTAGTTCGCCACGAAAGCGGCACTGGTGGAGACGGCTACTAAGGTAGAGGAGGACCTTCAGAGGCAGGTGGTGGTAGTGAGTCCAGCGGTACAGCCGAAGAAGACTCAACAGCAGGTGGCACCTAGCAAGCCTGCGCAGGGGCAGAAGAGGAGGTGGGATCATCCTTTCAGAGCTGGACAGGGTGGTCGTGTAAGATGTTTTTCTTGTGGGAGTCTTGACCACAAGGTAGCGGATTGCACGCAGCGAGCTGAGACGAGAGAGTGCTACCACTATAGGGAGAGAGGATATCTAAGGCCGAATTGTCCTAAGCTGCAGTGGATGGCAATGGCAATTGTACAGCCGGCGGTGCAGCAGGAAGCGCAGGTGCAGCAGGGAGTGCAGCAGAATGTGCAGCAGTGCACATATTGCAGCAGCACCACAGGGTTACACTACGCGTGAACTAGGCGGTACCAACAACAGGGCGATCACTGGTATGATTTCTTAGACTCAGACTTTGTGAATTATTTCTGTTGTTTTGGATATCATTGTTTTGTGATGAATGTTATGGTTCTTAGCACATGAGATTTGTGTAGGGACCTTATTAGTGGGCGGTGTGGAGGCCGATATGTTGTTTGACTCTGGAGCATCACATTGTTTCATTACCCCCGAAAAGTGCCTCGCGCGGGAACATCCGTGGGGATCCTGGTGAGCAGTTTGCAGCCGTTAAGGTTGCTGGAGGGCAATTTCTAGCGGTTATGGGGAGAGCTAAGGGTGTGGATATTCAGATTGCAAGGGGAGTCGATGGCAGCAGATCTGATTATCAGCCCTTAAGAGTTGTATGATGTTATTCTGGGAATAGATTGGGTGGATCATTAAAGAGTACATCTTGACTGCCACCGTGGGAGAGTTTCTTTTGAGCGGACAGAGGGGAGGTTGGTTTATCAGGGACTGAGACCTACTTCAGGGAGTCTCATCATCTCAGCAGTGCAGGCAGAGAAAATGATCGAGAAGGGCTGCGAGGTTTACCTGGTGACAATATATATGCCGGAGTCTGTGAGGCAGGTAGCAGTGAGCGACATTCAGGTTGTTCAGGAGTTCGAGGATGTGTTTCAATCGTTGCAGGGATTACCACCATAGCGGAGGTAGATGTTTGCAAGACTGCTTTCAGGACGAGATATGGACATTTTGAGTTTGTGGTGATGCCTTTCGGTTTGATTAACGCACTTGCAGCGTTCATGAGGTTGATGAATAGCGTGTTCCAGGAGTTTCTGGATGAGTTTGTGATCATCTTTATTGATGACATCCTAGTGTATTCTAAGAGTCCTGAGGAGCATGAAGTACATCTGAGGAGAGTGATGGAGAAGCTGCGGGAGTAGAAGCTGTTCGATAAGTTGAGCAAGTGAAGTTTTTGGCAGAGAGAGATGAGTTTTCTGGGTCATATTGTTTCTACAGAGGGAGTTTCAGTGGATCCGGAGAAGATTGAGGCTATCAGAGACTGGCCTAGACCGACGAATGCCACTTAGATCAGGAGTTTTCTTGGGTTGGCAGGGTATTACAAGAGGTTTTTCAAGGGGTTTACGAGTATGGTACAGCCGATGACTAAGCTGACAAAGAAGGATGTTATTTTTGTGTGGTCACCGGAGTGCGAGGAGGGTTTCGTTAGCCTGAAGGAGATGTTGATGAGTAAACTAGTGTTAGCATTGCCAGAGCATGGGAAGCCTTACATGGTGTATACCGATGCCTCGAGAGTAGGTTTGGGTTGGGTTCCGATGCAGCGTGGAAAGGTTATTGCCTATGCATCGCGACAGTTGAAGAAGCATGATTTGGACATGGTTGCGGTGATCTTTGCCTTGAAGATTTGAAGGTCTTATCTTTATGGCGGAAAAGTGCAGGTGTTCACGGATCATAAGAGTTTGAAATATATCTTCACTCAACCAGAGCTGAACCTGAGGCAAAGGCGATGGATGGAGCTGGTGGCTGATTATGATCTGGAGATAGTCACATTTCCACCAACATACTCGATCACTAGTAGCAGAGAGGGAAGCAGTCAGCTCAGCAGTCCACCTAGACACTTATACTCGATCGCAGAGGAGAGGAGGCAGTCCCAAATGCAGTTCTACTCGATCACAGAGCTAGAGGAGTCCATCCTGACTATTCTACTCGATCGCAGAGGCGACCAGGCAGTCCACTTTGCCTGTCCACCAGTTCTACTCGATCGCGGAGGAGAAGAACCAGTCCATCTTGACAGCTGACACACATACTCGATCACAGAGGCCAAGAAGCAGCCTAGACCATTCTATGTTATTGTCTTTAAGCATGTTGTCTGAGTAGTGATTAGGATTTCTGAGGATGGGATAGAGTAGTTGTGGAACCCCTGGTCGAATATGTTGGTTAA
>Ga0041059_1002333_pt1 | contig 14312 bp, 11 predicted proteins | sample AraColnosormetaG_FD_56232 | JGI IMG/M metagenome (GOLD analysis project Ga0041059, IMG submission 56232) | Arabidopsis roots microbial communities from North Carolina, USA - Col MF nosort | ecosystem: Host-associated > Plants > Roots > Unclassified | place: USA: North Carolina | collected...
TTTTTTTTTTTTTTTTTTCTAAAACATGTTAAGCCAATTATGCGTCCCAACGATCTTGTTTCGTTTTAAATGGACAATTATAGGCAAGAGACAAATCATTGGTTGAAGTATGGAGGAGTTTGCTAATCAGAGTTTCATTTCTTTTCTTTTTTTGTCGTCAATCAGAGTTTCATCTCTTATTATTAAAAAAAGGCTCCAAACTAAAAAACTCATAAAAAGAGAGCCGTAGACGAAAATCTCAAGCTGATAAATAATGGCTTGCTCGTCTGGTCACAAGATAACCAGACGACTTGTTATACATATAACAACACAAAATAGCGATGAAATCCAACGTGAGGATTTTCAAGCTTCGTCGAGAGCGAGGACTCCTGGAAGTGGCTTACCCTCAAGAAGCTCCAAACTAGCACCGCCTCCGGTAGAGATGTGGCTCATCTTGTCTGCCAAACCAACCTTCTCGACGGCAGCAACAGAGTCACCTCCTCCAATGATTGTGGTTACTCCCTTTCCGCTTAGTTCTGCAAGCTGCTTTGCTACGGCCTGATGGTGAAACAAGACAAGAGATTGGGTTAGTTAAGTTGGGTTTCTCCGATTAACAAACATGTTGAAGACAGATGATTAACAAACATGTTGAAGACAAATGGATTTAGACAAAAGTGAGACTAAAACTTGTGTTTATATGTGTTTAGTTGCTCATACCTCAGTTCCAGCAGCAAACTTATCGAATTCAAACACACCCATGGGACCATTCCAGATGATGGTTTTGGTTGTGTCCAGAGCTTCGCTGAATGTCTTGATGGAGTCTGGACCAATATCTAGACCCATCCAGCCATCAGGGATGGCAGTGGCTGGCACTATCTGCAAGAGTCATATGTGTCAGCTTTAAAGAGACCAGACCAGACGCTTAAATGTTTTACTTTCATACATGGCCCATTGAGAGTCAACCACAATGACTGTGATAGTTACCTTGCTGTTAGCATCGGGAGCAAACTTGTCAGCAATAACCACATCGGTTGGGAGCAAGAGAGAGACACCTTTGGCCTTTGCTTTCTCCATGAGTGACTTTGCCAAGTCAAGCTTGTCCTCCTCCACAAGGGAAGATCCGACTGAGAGTCCTTGTGCCTTGTAGAAAGTAAAAATCATACCTCCACCGAGCAGGAGGATGTCAACTGTGTTCAAGAGAGACTCAATGACACCAATCTTTGTTGAAACCTTTGAGCCTCCAACAATGGCAGCAAAAGGCTTCTTGGGGTTTGCCACAGCTCCGACAAGGTAATCAAGTTCCTGACACAATAAAACAAGTAATAGTCTGATCAGTAAAATAAAGAGACTCATCTAAGAAGATACTCTTTATGCTGCAAATTTTAAATACCTTCTGCATGAGGAAACCAGCAACTGAAGGCTTCAAGAATTTGGCAACTCCCTCAGTGGAAGCATGAGCTCTGTGAGCAGTTCCGAAGGCATCATTAACGTAAACATCGGCAAGAGCAGCAAGCTTCTTTGCAAATTCAGGATCATTCTTCTCTTCCTCGGCGTAGAACCTCACATTCTCCAAGAGCAAAACACCACCTTCAGGTAGTCCTGCAACCAACTTCTGGACTTCCTCACCAATAGAGTCATTTGCCATTACAACCTATTAACACAAACAGAGTGAGAACAGTGTTCTTTTAAAAGCTAATGTTCAGAAACCTTGCAAGTCTAGAAGAGGAAGAGGAACAAACCTCAACACCAAGAAGTTCAGACAATCTGGGCACAAGAGGCTTTAAGCTGTACTTAGGAGTAACACCTTTTGGGCGGCCCTGAAACATAAATTGAGATCAGATACATCCATTAATTCAACAGCATCATCCAATTGAACTTGAGTATAAACATATCCAAGTAAACTTACTAAAACAATTACCCAAACAACACCAGAAAATCAACCGATAGAGTCAATGAACATATTGAAAAACAAGAATACTATATCTACATCCTAACATGCAAAGAGACTCTTCTTATACGCATGGCTCTCCGGATAAACAGATCAGATCAAAATTCCCACACCAAAATTACAACAGATAAGCAAGTAGTGAAGTGAGAACTGAGATAAGATATCATACCAAGTGACTGCAGAGAACAACCCTAGATCCATTACCCATCAAGTACTTGATGGTGGGAACAGCGGCACGAATCCTGGTGTCATCGGTGATGTTAGAGTTATCATCCAAAGGAACGTTGAGATCAACCCTCACGAACACACTCTTTCCCTTCAGATCCGCTTCCTTCAAAGTTCCAACGCTTCTCTTCGTCGCCATAGTTGATTCTTCGTAAAACAAACTAAAAACACTGCAAACAACAAGATGCACACCGCGAGTTCAGATTGACGGAGAAATCAACCAAATCGGTGAAACAGATCTAGAGAATCTAGCTCAAAACTTAATCGAAGAAAACAATCGGAATCTGAAGAAAGAATATACTTACATGAGTGGTTGAAATGAAATACAAGATGATCGAACGTTACAGAGGCTGGTATAAAGAGTTGGTGAATGGATCTTTCGAGAAGCGAGAGAACAATATCCCTTCCTTATATAAAAGCAGCTTGGACAACACCCCAAGAAATGTCCCTATAATTACCCTTTTTGCCACTGTGTCTCTCCTTGGATTCCACGGTTTAAATATATTATTTTTCGGATAGTGGGCTGATGGACCTTAATGGGCTAGCCCAATTATATAACTAATAGGCTTCGAGCCTCTTTGAGTTTAAGCGTCATCTTTCTCCTTCGAAGTATTAGGACACTCTCAACGACGGATCAGTGTAGATAAACCTCCTTACCGGAGAGAAGCGTAAGTCTTGCCGGAGAGTCGAGTGAGCTGAATGGTTGGTACTCACCATTTTCCTTCAGTAATTTTCTCAGAGAGAGCTCTTTAATCGGGAAAAATCTTCAAATGCGTCTGGTTTTGTTCTCTTTTTAATTTTTTTCTTGTGATTTCATTCATGGAGATTGCAATTTCGTATAAACCGAATCCGCTTATCTCTTCATCGACTCAGTTGTTGAAAAGATCAAAAAGTTTTGGTCTTGTTCGGTTTCCCGCCAAGTATGGACTGGGAGCTACCCGGAAAAAACAGCTCTTTCGAGTCTATGCGTCTGAAAGTAGTAGTGGGTCTTCATCTAATAGCGATGGAGGCTTTTCGTGGGTGAGATTGGCTCAGTCTATTCGCCTTGGTGCCGAGCGGATTGGGGAGAAGATTGGAGAATCTGTGAAGACAGAAATTGGGTTTGACTCGGAAGAAGCAAGTGGGAGAGTGAATGAGTATGTGGCTCGAGTTAAGGATAGTGTGCACAAGGGCCATCACGAGCTGACTCGCTTTAAGAATGAGACAGTGCCTTCGTTTATTGATTGGAACAAGTGGGAGCATTGGAAGGTAAGCTGGTTCAGCTTTTTAACGTAATTATCAAATTTCTGATTCTCAAGTATTGTTAGACTTCTGCTTGTGTTCTAAAACATTGAGGGACAAACGTATGGTATTTATTTATTTTGTTGTTGATTTAACGGAAGCATAAATTTTGGAGGAGACTACAACTACGCTTATTCTAGCGACATATACTAGTGTATTAGGTTGTTTCTTAATGAGGGAAGATGTATTGTATCAGGACATCAGGAATTGGGACGGTAAACGAGTTGCTGCCTTGTTCATATATGCTTTTGCGCTGTTACTTTCTTGTCAAAGAGTTTATGTTGCCATCCAAGCTCCTCGGGTAGAACGAGAGAGAAGAGAGTTAACAGAGTCTTTTATGGAGGCTTTGATCCCCGAGCCATCTCCTGGAAATATAGAAAAGTAGGTGCTTCCTAATCCTCAGTTTCCGATTGTAATTTTCTCTACTGGGACATGGTAAAATATGGTTCATATTCAAACTATGGTATCATCCTTTAACAAGTAAATACTCAGCTAATGAGGCATCTAAAGCGTCAAGAGTGGGAAGACTAAAAGAACTTCTGTTTATTTGATTTTGTAGAATGTCCTGACTTATTCTAGTGTTTCAGGTTCAAGAGAAATATGTGGAGGAAAGCAACACCTAAAGGCTTGAAATTAAAAAGGTTCATTGAAGCGCCTGATGGAACACTTGTCCACGATAGTTCTTATGTTGGAGAAAATGCGTGGGATGACGATCTAGAGACCACAGAGGGATCTCTCAAGAAAATAATTGGTAGAAATGCTAGGATTCAGACAGAGGCAAAGAAGAAACTAAGCCAAGATCTGGGTGTCTCTGGTCAGTATACATTCGTTAGGTGATACTTGTTTAGTAGTGGCATGCTGAAGATATAACAAGAAGTGATTTATTGTGCGAAACCTTTGTTTTTGACGACCTAATCTTATCTCACTAATCAAGTTTCTTTCAGAGCAGCACTTCTAGATCCCTCATCTACTATCATTGGTAACCTGTGCTTTTGACCATCTAATCCTCTATTGCATTCTTCTATGATAGGTGAAATTGGAGACAGTGTAGGTAATTGGCGGGAAAGGCTTGCAACCTGGAAGGAAATGTTAGAACGAGAAAAATTATCAGAACAGTTAAACTCCTCAGCGGCGAAGTATGTGGTTGAATTTGATATGAAAGAGGTAGAGAAAAGTCTTCGCGAAGATGTTATTGGAAGGACATCTGAAACTGAGGGAACTAGAGCTCTCTGGATATCAAAGAGATGGTGGCGATATCGCCCTAAGCTTCCCTATACCTACTTCCTTCAGAAGCTTGATTCTTCTGAGGTACAGCTCTAACCTATACTCTTGTCCGGCTTTGGGATTGTGAGTGGCAAGTGTCATTATATCCAGTTGAATTTTTTAAATGATAACAAGTGATGGTATATTCATTATGAGTTAAAATATGATGAATATATTCCTTTTCCAAAGCAATTAATTTGAAGCTGGACGTGATAGGATGATAGATCTTTTTTTTAGCTTATGTTGGCACGATAATCTGTGTATGTGTTCATAACAGGTTGCAGCTGTTGTTTTCACGGAAGACCTAAAGAGATTGTATGTGACCATGAAAGAAGGTTTCCCTCTAGAATATATTGTAAGTAAAAAAATTATAGTTGCAAGTATTTGGAAATGAATGATGTACATTCACCATGTCATATCCTTTTTATTTCTAGGTTGACATTCCCTTAGATCCTTACTTGTTTGAGACTATTTGCAACGCCGGAGTTGAGGTGGATCTTCTTCAGAAGAGGCAGATCCACTACTTCATGAAAGTTTTCATTGCACTTCTGCCGGGGATACTAATTTTATGGTTTATAAGAGAATCTGCCATGCTTCTCCTTATCACATCCAAGCGCTTTCTCTACAAGAAGTATAATCAGCTGTTTGATATGGCTTATGCAGAAAATTTTATATTGGTAATCATCGTTACTGTATACCATTAACCTCGTTACTTCTTTGTTTAGTTGCCTTCTTCCCACATATTCACACTTCTATTGATGAGTTTTAATTATCATACAGCCGGTTGGAGATGTCAGTGAGACAAAATCAATGTATAAGGAAGTGGTACTAGGCGGTGATGTCTGGGATCTTCTTGATGAGCTAATGATCTACATGGGGAACCCAATGCAATACTATGAAAAAGATGTGGCTTTTGTCAGGGTAAATTACATCTTGACCCAAAAACTAACATGTGGATATTGGTTTATTCCATTTAACTGTCTAAGCTAAGCTCAAACTCTCCTCTGTTTTCATTTTTGAGTCAGGGTGTGCTTCTTTCTGGACCTCCTGGAACTGGAAAAACACTTTTTGCGCGAACACTTGCAAAGGAAAGTGGGCTACCATTTGTGTTTGCATCTGGTGCGGAGTTCACAGACAGTGAAAAAAGTGGTGCTGCAAAGATCAATGAGATGTTTTCAATCGCGAGACGAAATGTAAGGTTCTTAGTTATGTGTTTTAAAGCTCATACGGTATAGTTGTCTTCTACTCACACTATTATTGTGGATCTAATTTTATATACTATCTCCAGGCCCCTGCTTTTGTGTTTGTGGATGAAATAGATGCTATTGCTGGTAGACATGCTAGAAAAGATCCACGGAGAAGAGCAACTTTTGAAGCTTTAATTGCGCAACTCGATGGGGAGTAAGAGAATCTGCACTTGTTTATAAATCTTAGTGATATGTACATGTTTTCATCGGGTTTGTATCAAGGCTTTCATACTTAATATTGTACCACCTGCAGGAAAGAGAAGACAGGTATCGATAGGTTTTCTTTGAGACAAGCTGTGATATTTATCTGTGCTACCAATAGACCTGATGAACTCGACCTTGAGTTTGTCCGTTCTGGCCGTATTGACCGTCGGCTGTATATTGGGTTGCCTGATGCAAAGCAAAGGGTGCAAATATTTGGAGTTCACAGTGCTGGGAAGAACCTTGCAGAAGATATAGACTTTGGGAAGGCAAGTTGTTTTCCTGCTATTTTTCAATCCCAATAACATGTTTGATATAGGTGTTTGCTCATTCATAACAACTATATCCTTTTTCACATCCAGCTTGTTTTTCGAACGGTTGGCTTTTCCGGGGCAGATATCCGGAATCTTGTTAACGAAGCGGCTATAATGTCGGTATGTCATATTCTTATGTGGATCTCAATTTCCCAATTTAGTTATACCATTTCTAGAGGAGCGTTGTTGATCGTAATCCAATTTTACAGGTAAGGAAGGGACGTTCTTACATATATCAACAAGACATTGTTGATGTGTTAGATAAACAATTGCTCGAGGGTATGGGTGTACTTCTTACAGAGGAAGAGCAACAGAAATGTGAACAAAGTGTTCGTACTGACATCCTTTGTACTATTTATCTCAAAACATACTATGCTCCACAGCTAAAAAAGCCCTAACCGTTAAAGCTTATGTAATATTAGGTATCTTACGAAAAGAAGAGACTTCTGGCTGTTCATGAGGCTGGTCATATAGTGTTGGCTCATTTGTTTCCTCGATTTGACTGGCATGCATTTTCGCAGCTCCTTCCTGGTGGCAAGGTCTGTTTCAAATATATATTTTTCAGTTGTAATGATAGTGGTGTTTGAACACTCAACAGTCAACACAGTGTAAGAATGGATTAAATAAACTTTTCTCTTGAATCTTACAGGAAACTGCTGTATCGGTTTTCTATCCACGTGAAGACATGGTAGACCAAGGGTATACCACGTTTGGTTATATGAAAATGCAAATGGTGGTAGCTCATGGTGGACGCTGTGCTGAACGTGTGGTTTTTGGCGATAATGTCACTGATGGAGGAAAAGATGACCTGGAGAAGATAACAAAAGTAAGTACTCTCCCTTTCTCGTTTAACTAATTACTGTGCCTTGCTTTTCAGCTTCTGATTAAACCTTCAACTCGGTAGCTAAAATAACATCTATGTAACTGCATATCTGCAAAGTGCTTGTGTTTTGAGTAATATTAATGTTTAGTCTTCCATTCTAAATTTGACCTGACATTACATTTTCAGATTGCCAGGGAGATGGTGATTAGCCCTCAAAGTGCGAGATTAGGTCTCACTCAACTTGTAAAAAAGATTGGAATGGTGGATTTACCAGATAACCCAGACGGCGAGCTGATAAAATACCGGGTATATCCATTAATCAGAGACTGATACTATCCCATTTTTGCTGATCTTACATATTCTCAGTAGTTCCTCACGTTCTTTTCAACTTGGTGATGTTATATCAGTGGGACCATCCTCATGTAATGCCAGCAGAGATGTCGGTAGAAGTATCCGAGCTATTCACCCGTGAGTTGACAAGGGTAATTTATCTTCGACTCAGCACACCTAATCTGATTTAAACTCTCCCATGTGGAGCTTGAACATATAGATGGTATTTGAATGTTGGTGACAGTATATCGAGGAGACTGAAGAACTTGCGATGAATGCTCTGAGAGCAAACAGGCACATTCTGGACTTAATCACCAGAGAGTTATTAGAAAAATCAAGGATTACTGGATTGGTACACTTTCTGAAACTTCAATGACAATTCATTATGACCTTTTATGTGCTTAGATACTCTCAGTCTGAAGAAATATTGCTTTCATTTTGTAGGAAGTGGAAGAGAAAATGAAGGATCTTTCTCCGTTAATGTTTGAGGATTTTGTGAAGCCATTCCAGATAAACCCTGATGATGTAGTCTATATATTATCTTCTTGTTGATCCTCAATCCTCAGCTCTAGTTCCCATTTTAAGTGTGTGACACTAGTTGTTCTTTCTTTTCAGGAGGAGCTTTTACCTCACAAGGATCGAGTGAGCTATCAGCCAGTTGATTTACGTGCTGCGCCACTCCACAGAAGCTAGAAGCTTTACTCTTATCCTGTCACACCACAGGATTGTTCCCAACTTCTTCAATAGTGAAAACCAAAAAGGTTTGATCAATCTAAAAAAATCATCTTAAAAGAGCTTTTGCCCCCCATCATTGGTTTAGGTATAGAATATCCGCAGTTATGTTCCTGGCCCAGCCGGATTTTGTACTGTGTCTGTCTGTATTTGATGATATATATCTGCAGTTGAACATTTTCAGAGAAACCATATGATATGCTCACATAAGAAAACCTTTCCTGTTATTTGCCTGGTCAAGAATTCTTCATCTTTGCAAACACAGTGCATAGCTATAAAAGGGATGCATGTGTATTCAACAGATACATGTGACAAAACAATTTCAACCAACTGGAATAAACTTTTCAACTTTTTTTTGTTTGTTTTTGTTAAAGAACAAAAAAAGGAAAGGAGAAGGATCAAGAAATATCTCTCTCCAAACCCCAAATCGAAAAAGTATAAAAGAATTGGACTCTTTGTAATCGACTTATGTTCTCTTTTCACTGCACATAAGAAAAAGAAAGGTTTTTCATTTGGAAGCCCTGTGAGCTGATGGCTTGGATTGAGTTGAAGTTGCTGCTGATGACATTACTCGTAAGCGACCAGCTATCTCTGTGAAAGATGGTCTTGCCATTGGGTTTGGTGCCCAACATTCCTCCATTAGTGTTCTCCATTCATCGTCACAGAAGCCTGGTATGGTTGGTCTCAGTGTGTTGTTCACTATCCCACCTGCACTTTCACAATGAAGTCATCATCATCTTAAATTTCATACCCACGGCATTCAGAACAAGAATGAACAGGCAGAAACTCGATAGACCATGAGTTACTTGCACGCACCTATTATTGCCCCATAGTGCATATTGGCATATGGTTCCTCTCCGGTTAGAATCTCCCACAGAACGATACCGAAAGAGAAAACATCAACCTGCAGGCAAAAAAACAAGAATATAACAGATCTTCTAGTTTAGTTGCATTCTCAGTCAGTTTGTGATAACATAAGATTCTCATCTCAAGAAACTAAACACTATTCATCTCAGCTTTTCATAAACGGGAAGATAGGTGACTGTTGCAGAGGATTCATCATTCTAGCAGTTAAAGTGGTAATTGATATTTACTGTGCATCTTATCATATTAATGTTTACCTTTTCAGAAACTTTGCTACTGCTCCCGTTTAGAAGCTCTGGTGCCATCCACGGTAAGGTTCCACGTACACCACCAGATACCAACGTATTTCTCTTGATTTTTGACAAACCAAAGTCACCAACCTGAGGTAGAAGAGCATGCGGATATTAATGCGATTTATTCAAAAATCATATTAAACTAAATTCATCGACGGGAAGGTCTAGCAATCGTGTTACCTTGCAGATTGGGCGAGAAGGATCTTTCAAGTTCACAAGTAAATTGTCACATTTCAAATCAAAGTGAACAGTGTTTTTGGAGTGTAAATATTCCATTCCAAATGCAGCATCCATGGCAATGATTAGTCTCTTACGACGATCAAGATGCCTGATAATACAAAGAAGGAAAATAGATAAAACTTTATAAGATAAACGAACTGGAACCAATTAAAGTGATATCAGAGAACCTAACAAGCCGAACTTTACCTGTCCTTCCGGACCAGAACATGCCTCAGAGAACCATCAACCATGTACTCTGTCACAGTCGCCAAGGTCCCTCCAGGCCCGTCTTTTACAACACCATAAAATGCTACCACGTTCGGATGATGAAGCTTTGAAAGAATTTCAGCTTCCCCCCAAAATTCACCAGTCTAGATAGTGTGACAAATTAACACAGGTGCATGAATTTTAGGCATGGCAAAAAGGGAGATGCATTAGACATGATCTGCAAACAACTCACCAATCTCTCTTGCTCTGATGACCGCCCAGCAAAGCAACTCTTCTTTATCCTCTTGATAGCGACATCTGATCCTCTCCACTTCCCATGATACACCGTTCCAAAAGTACCAGAACCAAGCTCCCTCAACTCCTCAAGATCTTCATTCTTAATGATCTAGTAATATTTAAGAGTATACTATTTTACATCTATGTAAACCAAACACAGAAAAGGAGCTCAGCAGAAACACTAAGAAAATAGAAGCAGAGAATTGTTTTGACAGAACTAGCGCAATGAAAATGAAACAAGACGCACAGACAAAAACTAGTCGGGGTTAAACATAATGCTGATTCCACCAACATGGACCCCAACAAAGAATTTCCCATGCATAGATAGTACGAGTTTTGTCAGACGTATATTTTCAAAGTTTTTCATACCTGCAAGCCACTGTAGTCAAACTCTGAGCCAAGTGGAGGAAGCGCAGCATGCCTTGTTTCTGTCTTTTCATCCTAGATGTTCCATTCTCTTCAGAAACACAGTGGTTTTGGAAATCATAAAATAAAAACTGCCACTAACTCATACCTTTGGTTCAGAATCCGGCGTCCTAAGATTCTCCACCATGGCACCAAATTCCTCACTCTCAGTGACCTTCATCTGTTCATTCTCTAGAGCAGGGGGAATGCTGCCAGTGCCACCCCCATCCTTTTCAGAAAAATTACCCCCATAATCTTGACCTAAAGTCAACTGAGGATTAGCAAGGTTTGTTGAAATACCATCTCTACTCAATGGCGAGACATAAGGCAATCTGGAGCTCTCTCCACCATCTTTACGGTCAGATGGAATGCGAGAATCAGCTTGGTCAAGTACAACATCTCTTTGGATAAACTGATCTTCAGCCAGCTGCTGAAAATATGACCAGTTTTTACGATCGTGATTTTGCACATTCATGCTAACAGCAGCTCCATCGTGAGGATATGGACGGACAGTGGATGTATCCTCTGAGATTGCCTGTGAGAATATTTCAGAGAGGAAGTCACGAGGAAACCGGTCATTGATATCAATAAGAATATCTCCCTGCAGCGAAGCTTGCTCTTCAGGAATAACATGACTCATGGCTGCGTTTACATGGCTCAAGTTGGAAACACCAATTTCAGTATCTGCCCCATTGACTACTCTGTTCTTGTTTGCATCGTCAGGATTTACAATCTTGTGCAGGGGCTCGGATTCCAAAGTTTCATCTGATACTCCTACTTTTTCAAAGATTGTTTCCACATCTTTGTGCGTATGGTGATTGGCATCATCATTAACAGTCTTGAATTCGTCATGTGACTTTCCAACCGCTTCTTTTCCTGAATCTTGCTGTGCAGTGTTTGCTGGTGACTCAGACGTTACGAACTGAGAGCTTAATGAGTTATCGGACTTCGACAAACGATTTAGCAATTCTAGCTGTTCACGAGGTATTCTCTCTGAGCAATATACCCTTTGGGAAGACTGCTCAGGCTCCGGGTAGTTAAGATCAATTAAATTTGACTCAGAGTCGCTATGAACAGGGGCATAGGTACTGCTTGAAGTTGAAAGCTGATCTTCAATACCAGATAGAGGAACCTGCCCAGTAATAACAGCATCACGGTAGGTAGCAGGTTTTGCAGTAGTGTTCTGCCGTGGATCTCTACTAGGGGGTAGTAAATGTGCATCCTGGCTAGGTGGAGTTGTTGCAACTGCCATCTCCCGGACCTGATTGTGATTCCTCACCTCAACATCATCTATTTGGGGAGGATTCTGGTGATCATTCCCCGGAGTTTTACGGTTTTCAGGCTCAACTTCCTCACGAATTTTCATATCAGATGATACTTTTTGCTCCTCTGCTAGCGCTTGTGTGCTTTTGGGTGTGCTGCCAGGGTACGGATACCCTTCAGCCCAGCCACCTTGCTGACTGACATGCCCTTGGATCGGTATGGAACTGGTAGTTTCCCCGATAGCGGAGTAGTTAGAACTGTGATCAGGATAGAGAGGAAACCGTTCTCTTTCTCCATGTTGAACCACATGCCCATAATATTGTGGGTATATTCCATAGGAGCTGGCAGAACCAGGTATGATGGATTGTGGATACTGATAAGAGGAGCCTGGCGTAATAGATTGGGGATACTGAAGAGAGGAACCTGGGGTAATGGACTGGGGATAATGAAGAGCAGAGCTTGGCGGAACAGATTGCTGCAACTGATATGCAGCATTCAGTGGAATAGATTGAGAATAATGAAGCGATGAGCTTGGTGGAATAGACTCAGACTGTTGAGCAGACGTTTGTTGGAAACCATTCACCATTAACTGTGATGCGCCGACTCCAACAACATCTCCAGCAATGGTATTGATCCCCTCAGTGTTCCGCACATCAAGCTCAGCTAAGTTGTTTGCTGAAGAGCTGTCAAGCCCAAGAAGGGTCGAGTTCTTTCCTGATCCAATGTCCATGCCATTTACAGCTACAACATATTGAAACTCAGAGTCGCCGTCATTTTTGTTAACCCCCAGAAGAGCATCATCCATATCACTGATGGAGAAAAGAAACATCCTAAGCTTCTGAGATCCCCCACGGTTTTCCATCTCATTATATTCTTCCAGCATATTCTGGAGATCTTCTTCAGATGATACAGACACCAACGCGTCAAGATCTTCACCAGGAAGCTGATACTTTACAACACGTGTTTGGTAATAGATTTCAAGGATTTTTTGCCTAAGCTCCTGCCAAGATATATCCTTTCTTATGGATATAATGTGTGTTTCACCTCCAACGTATCGAAGCTTTGAATCACCTGGACGTGGAAGTATTTTCCCACCGAAACTGCAAAGGATCTTCACCTTTGCTGTTACACTACCTGAGGCTGAAGAAGACGTGTTCTTGTATCCATGTAAATTTCCTACACTGCTATCTTTACTTAGTAAAGCTTGTGGTGCTGACTGGACATGATTTAGTTTATTTCCAAACTCGTGAAGCGAAGAGTTAGTCCTCTCAATATCACTGGTGCCATTTTCCACAGTGCTGAACCTTGAGACATCTGAAGCACACTCAGATCCTGTGTGACTTATCCCTATCAAGCCTCGAAGCTCCATATAACCAGTGTTATAGTTCATGTCGCCAGCTCCATTGGGATTGGAAGACCTCTGAGGAATCACCCGATCACGCATAAACTCAAGAGAGAATTCCTCACCTGTTTGTATGGAGAAGTTATGCACCGCCTTAACATCTGAACCATTAGAATTGGGAGGTCGCATATTAGCACTCGCGCTCCCTGTTTGATCAGGCATAAATGGTTGAGGAACAGTCTCGTTTCTATAACCAGGTTCCATGGAATGCTGAAAAAGCTGTTGATGTCTAGCTTTATCCATCACAAAACAAAACAGCCCTTCAAATTACTCTAATTCAAACACATGTATGACGAATCTAACCAAAACTAGTACTCCTTCAAGATGCTGGTGATGCCGTTAAACATTAAGCTGCAATGAAAAGTATAAGGATATTAGTTTTAAGTCCCATGGCAAGAACAAAAGATGACAACGCAGCGAAACGCAGACATCGAAAGGAAAAGGGAAAATTTCACATGCTTCGATTTCTTCAGATAGCGGAATCTCTTATGTGAATGATCGTGAGCATAAAATTCTCAGCGAGAATTGGATTCAAACTAACCCAACCATTTTTCAACTAATCCAAAAATACCAAATACACTCAATTAAAAGCTACCAACAGCACAAAAAACCCAAAACCCTAAATAAGCAGCCGATACAACGATTCCGTCATTTTAGAATGTAAAATCAAAATCAATGATCTTAAAGCTTCAGGAAATTCTAACGACTCAAAATAAGATACAACAGTGAAACATTCTTCCCAAACCTTTAGCGAGTAAGCTTACGAAGAATTGATCGAACCACTGGAAGATATCGTCTCTTAGCTGATGGTTGATCAGTACACAGCCAAGGAAGAACAGATTACCAAAAAATAAAACCCTAAATCTTTTTTTTTGCCCTCAATTTTCTCTCGTTTTCCAGGCCTGCCTTTCTGAGAGCTTACTAAAATTTTGGAAAATCTTTCAATCACAATTAAATAATAATAATAAAATGCAATTTTGTCGGCTAGCTAAAGAACAAAAAAAAAAAAAACTCAAAAA
>Ga0041059_1002334_pt1 | contig 14302 bp, 19 predicted proteins | sample AraColnosormetaG_FD_56232 | JGI IMG/M metagenome (GOLD analysis project Ga0041059, IMG submission 56232) | Arabidopsis roots microbial communities from North Carolina, USA - Col MF nosort | ecosystem: Host-associated > Plants > Roots > Unclassified | place: USA: North Carolina | collected...
TTTTTTTTTTTTTTTTTTTTTTTTTTTTTTTTGCTTAATTAATCGGTAAGTTAAGGTCTATCGGTACTATTTGTTTATGTGTTGTATTTCGTGTGCCAAAACATTTTTGAACCTTCCATTATAAGCTTTGTAACACAAATATTGGCATCCATGGAATAACAAAGAATATGGTATTACATTGAGATATATATTGACAAGTTCATTCGATCAACCAAATCGTTTCTTCTACTTGTGAAAGTAGATTTAACTCTTTGAAATTCTTTCTTCAAGAATTTCGTATCTGTCAATTTGTTTGTTCTTGTACACAAGCTTTTAGTTAATGTTTTACATTTTAAATAAACTCCATGGAATAATATATCCTGAAGTCCTAGTTGATAGCATAGCCTAAACAAGCCTTTCCACTTCTAGTGTCGATCCTGCGATAGTTTTTGTACGAGAGCCTAAAGATAGTCAAAAGATATACATTTCACATAACTATTAAACCAATTATCTTAATTATATGCTTTATCAGCTTCAAAACCAACTACTACAATATATAAGGAAAAATACCCCTCCCCTTGAAATTTTTGGATGGCATAAACACCACTAAAAAAGGTAATGCCATCAATTAGTGTCACCAGTCTTTTAGGAATATGATTGGTAGCTTTTGAAGCGAGACATTTTATGGCTAACATTTGGAATGACTAATGTCTTTGAGATTATTATATGTATATAATTTTACTGATAACATAATTATATGGAATCCAAAATTCACATTAACTAATCCATATTATGGTGAGACAATTTGGAACGAAAAGTTCGTACCGAACCGTTTTATATAATTTATGTAAACAATATTCTTCAAAATTAGCTATTTTGAGTTTAAGATTTAAAAGAAAATCTTATGAAAAAAACATATCTTAATTCAGTAAGTAGAATGATCCGAAATAAATACTTTGCACAATTTCATAGTTCTTAAAATAAATAATAGTCAAAGGAGTTAAACCATGTTTTATTATTAAGGCGTCAATCCTACATTTTTTGTTGTTCATGATTTTGCATTTCTGCGATATTATCAAATCGAACTAACATATCACCTGCAAGAAAGATTTGATTATAAAAAGTAATAGAAAAAAACATCCAAATTTGCATGCGCTTAACCACCCATGAAACTCCTTCTCATTACAGAACAACACAAGAATACAGAACAGAATCAGACGCACACTAACTAGATCTCTCACATACACAGATACATACACGCATACATACAAAACAAAACACAAACTCTCATCATCTTTCTCGTTCATTATGCCTACAATCATGATTCTTGGTCTCTTAACCCGCATGCTCCTTCTTCTCTATCCTCCAAACCCTCTCCTATAAATACCACTTCTCTCCCACTAATCACCACTACCTCTCTCTTCTCTCTCTACTCACACACAAACACATTTCCTTTGCCGTGTTCTTCTTGCAACTTCCTCTGTTCTGTTTCATAACATCTTCTTCTGATCTTTGCAATGGCAGTGTCTGGGTTCGAGGGTTTCGAGAAAAGACTCGAACTTCGGTTCTTCGACGATGACAAACCAATCACCAAAAACCCTATGGGACTCCGTCTAATAGACTTCGAATCTTTAGACCAAGTCTTAAACGAAGTGCAGTGCACAGTGGTCTCCGCCGTAGCGAATCGTAGCTTCGACGCTTACGTTCTCTCAGAGTCAAGCCTCTTTGTATACCCAACCAAAATCATCATCAAAACATGTGGAACCACGCAACTCCTCAAATCAATCCGACCGTTGATCCATCTCGCACGTAACCTCGGCCTCACGTTACGCGCGTGTCGCTACTCGCGTGGCAGCTTCATCTTCCCTAAAGCTCAGCCTTTCCCTTACACAAGCTTCAAAGACGAAGTCATCGTCGTCGAAGAAAGCCTCCCAAAATCTCTCTGTTACCGCAAAGCCTCTGTTATGACGCCTTCTAATAACCCATCACGTGCTTGGCACGTGTTCACCGCAAGCGCTGACGTGGAATCCGACGAACATGTCGTCGTAGTCGAAGTATGTATGACGGAGCTGGACCGAGTCAACGCTCGAAGCTTCTTTAAACGGAAAGGTGACGAGAAAAACAACAGCGATTCCGCCGGGAAAGAGATGACGCGGCTCAGTGGTATCGATAACATAAACGCAAACGCTTATATATGCGATTTCGCGTTTGATCCTTGCGGTTACTCGATGAACGGCGTCGACGGTGACCGTTACTCAACTATCCACGTAACGCCTGAAGACGGTTTTAGCTACGCGAGCTTCGAGTGTGGTTTGTCTCTCTACGACAACGGTCACGAAGATATCTCTGAGGTGTTAAGCCGGGCCATTGATGTTTTCCGTCCAAGTGACGTCTCGATCGCCACCACTTACGGCGGCGAAGATTACAACCACGAGGTGACTAAGCGCGTGGAGCGTGTGTTAGCTAAGAAGCTTGATCTTAAGTGTCGGAGCCGTCTTATGGATGAGTTTCCAGGCTCCGGAACCGTCGTTTATCAGTCCTTCACGCCTCGTCGGAAATAGGCTTCGCCGGAGGAGTAAAAAAGGAGAAAATGTTTTAATTAGGTTTCAATTAGCTTAAAGGAGAAAAAAGAAACAGGTAATGACGTGGAGGGAAATGATTGGTTGACTTGGGTTTAAGGAGGATATTAAGTGGGAACATATGATCATGCACCCCACTTTGCACTTGTGGCAATGTCACGCCTAAGCATTTTTGAGGTTCAGTGTTGTAGAATTTTAGTGGGGGATGGTAAAAATGGTTTGGTCTGTTTTTTTTTTGTCTTTCTTTTATTTCTTCTTATGTTTGTTTTTTATATTTTCGATTTAAATTATCTTAAATCTATATATCAGACTGTTGATATACGGTTTTAATCGTTCTTACTTTATATGGTTACAAATTCATTCACCTTAAAAGTAAACTAATTATGATGTGAAAAATATTGTAAAACAATTTCAAAAGATCCTTAGCTACTGTTCGATATGTTTTGTCGTTACCAAACATATCTCAAGTCAGAATTAGCACCACAATAATATTGCCGGTCGACGACACTTGTATTTCAAGTTTAAAATCCGTTAAAATTATAGTTAGCAAACCTTCCATCATCTTTTACCTTTACACATTTGTAGTATTTAGTGTCGTATCATTTTGTTGCTAGTCTCCATCACATCTACTACTACTACTACTACACTGAACAAGATCAAGCATAGAACAATCAAGAATGAAATAAAATTTTAAAATTATGCATAACTTGAAACTGTGACCCTAAAAACTTGGATAATATTAAGGACTTGGCGGCTCATGCTCTTTTTTTAGGCAAATGCTTTTTTTTCTCCATGTGTGTGTTTGACATTTAACCATAAGAAGTCAAAGAATGAATAAATTTTAAAATCTATTACTACATACTAAAAAAATTAAAATCCAATGAATCTAAAACTCATAAGGCAAAAAAAGTAAGGTTACACTTTTTGTGGCTGACCAATTAAAAGTATTAATATGTGATTTACTTTTAATAATCGCGCATGTAAGTTTTCCCACCGCAACATATCAAAATCCAGTTTGCACGTGAGAATAATTGGCTAAAAAGTAAACCTTAGCCAAAAACATGACTTATCTCAGTTCATCCCAAGTAAATAAATCAAAAATCAAATCTTTTAACGAGCTTGTTTTGCTCTTCTTATATAGTTTCTGGAAGAGTGATGTACAAAGGTTCTTCGCAAAGGAGTCAAACGTTCAAGATCTCATTATAAAGCAGAGCCAAATTCTACCACGAAGAAAACAAATCAAACTGTCTCAAAACACCATCACTATTGTCTTATCCGAAATAAGTGTCAGAAAGAGAAGTCTTAAGAGTAAAGAGAAAGATTCTATGCAATGAACCAAAATCAAATAGCAACAAAATAAAACCAAGATTACATTGAATGAAAGCTTGTAAATTTTGCAATCCCCCCAACAAGAACACAATCACAAGACACCGTTTTATTAATCAATTTTGCAAGACGACAAAAATGTCATACTTATATGGTTCCTCTATAAGCAGTAACTAATCAAGTATTGGCTTTTCTTAATCTCTATCATTTCTTCATTCTCCTTTCATGACATTCCTTCAAAGCTTGAACATCTTTGTAACACATAACAAACAACAAACTCTTATCAACATTTTGTCCGAATCCATCAGTTCTTTTATCAATCAGCCAACAATTCCTCACACATATTAACAATAATCCCAGTTTCGTTCGATTAGGTACAAACCCTAAACCCCTGAGCTCTAAACTAAAACCCTCAGATTTCAGAATTTACAAATTGAGATAGAGATAGAGAGAGTGACGTACGTTTTTGGCAAGATTTCCAGTCCCTATTACTATCAACAAGACAATCCTACAAAATCGGAGACAAACAAAATCGAAATCAATGATTTAAGGAATTTGATTTGGGGAAATCAAAGAGATGAGAAACACAAACCTGTAAAGATAAATAGAGAGAAGAACACTCCTTGAGCTGTTTCACATTCTCGTCATCGTCGTCTGCATCCATTTGATGATTCGGCGGAGGAGGAGGAGAAGGTTGCGTCTCGGAATTGGGATTCTCCGTCACTTTCTCCATTTCACTGCGAAATTTAGTTTCTTCAGCAGAGAAGAAGAAGATTCAGAAATCGGAAAGTTATTTTATTCTTTTGGGCTTTTAAAGTTTTTTAACCTAAAGCCCAGGCCCGTTTAGTTGGTATAAGAAGAAGCTTTCAGTCTCATGCATAAGTGGTCAACATGTAGATAAGTCCAAGAGTAGAAGTTGAACAAAAGACAAAGATTGTTGTCTCAAATGACTTCAGCTCCACTAACCTTTGTCGGGTCACTGTGACACGTGGCGTTACCCACCAACGTGGGAGCTATCACAATCAATAGAGAATAAACTACCAAACAAACAATTTTTGTTTTCTTGAATATCAAAGAAAATGTCATTGTTTTTGTTGCAAAATGGTGATTTAAATTTTTGTTCCAATTTGACAACTAAAAAGACATTAGTCTGTTAGTATTCTAAATTTAGGATTTTAAAACATTTGATCAAATTATGGAGAATATTCTCTGGCGATTTTCTGTCTGAAATGCAAAAATGGATATTTCTTTCGTCTAAGATTAAGAAAGAGAGAAGAGGCGGATTTTCAGTTAATAACAAGAAGAGAAGATGAGGTGGTGTAAGAGAAAACCAATGATCATGGTTACTTTCTCTCTCTCTTTCCTTAGTCTTTGATCTCTTCTCTCTTTCTCTCTCTTTCCCTTTTTTGTCTCATTTCTTGTCTCCAATCCATGGAAGGCCTTCGAGACTCATCGTCACAAACTATCTCTTCCACGACGTCGTCTTCTTCGTCTCCGTCCTGGTAAATTTTCTTTCATCTTTTCTACAAGATATACTGTTTGTTTCAGAAACATCTACAAGATTTGTATATGATTATGTACCGTGTCTCACAAGTCATCTCATATGGAAATATACAAACTCAGCGATGTAGACGTTGACAATCGTGGAAAACAATTAACTCCTTCTACAAGACGATCTCGAGCCGGCTTCTCTGATTCTTTCTCTTCTCATGGTAATTTATTAAAAACTGCATCATCATTAATTAGGTTTTATAAAGATCTCATTGACTTGAGATTGTCCTTGTCCTTGTCCTTGGCATGAATTTCGTTTTCTGTGCAACAGATTTATCATCATTCTGTCGAGATGAAGAAGTAAAAACATTCTGCCCCATCAAATCGGAATCAGACGATGAATTATTAAGGAGCATAGAAGCCGAAACTTCATCTTCCGTGGTGAGCACGTCAGACTCATCAGAAACTCATCACCATCACCATCATCATCATTCGTCTGGAGGTCCCAACAACGGTCACTGGAGAAGAGGTTTCTTCCGTTTGCTTAAGAAAGGATCATCCGCAATGCCATTCAACACGTTCACACCTCTCAAAGGAGTTCCGAAACTGACCAGACGGAAGAGCAAACGCATAAGGGACAACATGGTTCCCGTTATACCTGCTCTTGACACTGATCACTTGTTCTATTTCAAACCCTCCTGGAGGAACTTCTCTCTCCGAGATATTCAGACCGCGACAAATGACTACAGCCGTGGTCCGGAAACCTCTAAAGAACCCTTGTTATACATTTTCAATAGATAAATACTATTTTATGCAGTGATGTAACATGAAAACATGTGGATATTATGGCAGAAAATCTGATCGGAGAAGGAGGATATGCGGAGGTGTATAAGGGACAAATGGCAGATGGGCAGATAGTAGCGATAAAGAAGTTGACTAGAGGTTCTGCAGAAGAGATGACGATGGATTATCTGTCCGAACTAGGGATCATTGTTCATGTAGATCATCCAAACATTGCTAAGCTTATTGGTTATTGTGTTGAAGGAGGAATGCATCTTGTTCTTGAGCTATCTCCTAATGGAAGCCTTGCTTCTTTGCTCTACGGTGATATATAATTCTCTTTTGTTTGATGTTTTCAATGTCATCTCAAACTATGATTTGGATCAAAAACCAAACAAATATCCTTGTACCATTTTGTAGAGGCGAAGGAGAAACTGAATTGGAGCATGAGATACAAAGTGGCGATGGGAACAGCAGAGGGACTCTACTATCTCCATGAAGGTTGTCAGAGAAGAATCATTCATAAAGACATTAAAGCTTCTAACATTCTTCTCACTCAGAACTTTGAGGCTCAGGTAATTATTACTAAGAAAAACCTAAGATCTTCATACCCTAGTTTATTGTCTTTTGAAGTTATTATTATGAAAAAAGATTTATTTTGAAGTAATTTATTGATTTTTTTCGAACAAATGTTGACTATAGATATCGGATTTCGGGCTAGCGAAATGGCTACCAGACCAATGGACTCACCATACTGTATCAAAAGTTGAAGGAACATTCGGGTTTGGAATCTCTCTCTTTGTTAAAGATCATACACACTGATTCACAAATATCATGTGTTTTATATATATCTATCTTACATAATCTCTTATGTGTTCATCGATCAGTTACCTTCCGCCAGAGTTTTTCATGCATGGGATAGTAGACGAGAAAACAGACGTATATGCTTATGGTGTCCTGCTTCTCGAGCTCATTACCGGTAGACAAGCCCTCGACAGCTCACAACATAGCATTGTCATGTGGGTATGTGATGTGGCTACCTCTTCAACCATAGCTAGATAGAATCCTTATCTCGTACTTTCTTCAAAATCCTAGAAGGTTTAAAACTAATTGATCTGTTTTTTTCATTGTGAAATCCCTAACATATCTATGTCTTTGTAGGCTAAGCCATTGATCAAAGAGAACAAGATCAAACAACTTGTTGATCCGATTCTGGAAGATGACTACGACGTAGAAGAGTTGGACCGTCTTGTCTTCATAGCTTCCTTGTGTATACATCAAACCTCCATGAACCGGCCTCAGATGAGCCAGGCAAGCATATCAAAATATTCAATTCCATCATCAAGTTACATATACAGGTGATTAATTTGGTCACATATACAGGTTGTGGAGATTCTGAGGGGAGACAAGTGCAGCTTAGATAAGCTAAGAGAGCGAGAAAACTCCAAACTCCAGAGGACTTACTCTGAAGAACTATTGGATAACGAAGAATACAACTCGACAAGATATTTAAACGATATTAATCGACACATGGAGACCGTTCTCGGAACATCTAAGGATTAATTCTGAAATGTCCTACTTGCTAAATGCAAGACAAACATTTCATTGAGTCCATATATTTGTTCACTATAGAGTTTGTATGACTGCTGAGGATTGGAGATGAATCCGATCAGGATTGGATATTAAGTTAGTAGAGAAAAGGACTGAAAAAGTTCAATATTGCCTTAACATATATTGTACCATGGTGTATGTATTTGATCATGATCATGACGTTGTGTTCTTTCCTTTTTCCCCATATTTGACTTAAAACTATCGTTTTGTTATTTTCACAGTATGAATTTTGTTATTCGTTTCGTATTCACCTACTATTTAGGGATAGACGCGGATCAGATATCCTGAATTTTTATGGTATTCGTAGACCGTTTTACTATATTTGTATCAACAATTATTCGATCCACTCTACTCCAAATAACAAAAAGTATATAAAAAAATCAAAATTCAACTCCAAAAATTACAATGTTTCATAAAACCTAAAAGAAAAAAAAATACAAACATATAATAAATTCTGCCATTTCAAAATTTCTCAGATAATCCTTTTTCAAATGTTTCCACTTTAAACAATTTCTGTAAAATTTTCTTAAAAGAGCTGCTAATTAAGAAGGAGCCGGTTCGGTTCGATTCGGTTCGGAGCCAAAGTTCTGAAAGAACCGAAACGCAAGCGACGTATGCGTTTTGTCGTTATATCGTTAGGTAGAGCTTAAAGTTGTCATCACCGTTGAACACTTTCCCGAGAAAAGCTCTCTCATCTTTTATTTTCCCGGAAAAAAATAATTAAACTTTTACTCTCTTCCGATCTCCTTTCCTTGTACATCTAGATCCAAGCGGTATCGATGGCTCGACGTGGATTATTGATTTCGTTCTTCGCTATCTTCTCCGTCCTGCTTCAATCTTCCACTTCTCTGATCAGTTCTTCTAGCGTCTTCGTCAATCCTTCCAAAGTCAAGCAGGTTTCATCGAAACCCAGGTTTCCTCAAAACCCCTAAAGTGATTTTGGGAAATTTCAAAACTTTGAATGTTAACAATTTTGAAAAATTCGTTTTTTTTTTTTACTTGTGTTCAGGGCGTTTGTGTATGAAGGGTTTCTCACGGAATTGGAATGTGATCATATGGTCTCCCTTGTGAGTTTTCAATTCATCTTCGGTTTTGAGCTTAAATTTGGAAACTTTATTTTGTTTTCTCTGCTAAAGACTCTAAATTTCGATGTATTGACTATTGAAAAGGCAAAAGCGAGCCTGAAGAGATCTGCTGTTGCTGATAATGATAGTGGAGAGAGCAAATTCAGCGAGGTTCGAACCAGCTCTGGCACCTTTATCTCCAAAGGAAAGGTTCGATTTTTCCTTTGTTTGCTTCCCTAATTCCTTATTTCGCTGGTAGAGTTAGATCCCTAATTCGAAGTAGGAACTGGATCGTGTTTCTTAGCTCTGCAAATGACAGATTTTGATGTGTGGTGGATTACAGCTCTAAACCAGCTTATGCCCCTTAAGCAATATGTGACATTTATCCTTTGAATAATGGATCTGATGATTATGTTAGATTGTTACTTAGCTAACAAATTAAGTTTTTGTGTGTGAATGGGAATCAAATTATGAAGTTTTCTGGACTCAGATCTGTTAATGTTGTGTCATTTTTGTGATTACCATGATCTGTTGTTACTCTATCACCTGAAGTTTTCTTTGGTGAATTACAGGATCCCATTGTTTCTGGTATAGAAGATAAGATCTCCACTTGGACATTTCTTCCAAAAGGTACTATACACTCTGAATTTCTTACAAGGTCACAACTAAGATTATTGAAAAATAATACAAGCTCAATATGTTGGATTCTTGAAAGATTTCAGAAGATAGTCTTCATTAAGTCCTTTACTTTTCGTGGTGACAGAAAACGGGGAAGACATTCAGGTATTGAGATACGAGCACGGCCAAAAATACGATGCTCACTTTGATTACTTTCATGACAAAGTCAACATTGTCCGTGGTGGACATCGCATGGCAACAATTCTTATGTATCTATCCAATGTGACGAAAGGTGGAGAAACTGTATTCCCTGATGCAGAGGTTAGTGCTATCAATGAGTTTTTGCTTAGCATTTCCCCACAAGATCACTCTTGGGTCATTTTCTCTTATAAAGATCTGATTTTACAGATACCTTCTCGCCGAGTACTATCTGAAAATAAAGAAGACCTTTCTGATTGTGCCAAGAGAGGAATTGCTGGTGAGAAACAAAACCGATAACAATAATGTATGGATTATTATTATTGAAACTCAATATCTTCTGTGGCTGTATGGGTATCAGTGAAACCAAGGAAAGGGGATGCTTTGTTGTTCTTCAACCTCCACCCAGACGCAATCCCGGACCCATTGAGCCTTCACGGTGGATGTCCTGTGATAGAAGGAGAGAAATGGTCGGCAACCAAGTGGATCCACGTAGACTCATTTGATAGGATCGTGACACCAAGCGGAAACTGCACGGATATGAACGAGAGCTGTGAGAGATGGGCAGTTCTTGGGGAATGCACAAAGAATCCAGAGTACATGGTTGGAACTACAGAGCTTCCTGGCTATTGCAGGCGAAGCTGTAAGGCTTGCTAGACTTTATTTTACCTCTTCTTTGTCTTATTATGTGCCTTTACTCTCAAAGTTTTCTGTTTTTTTCCGAGTTTCTCTTAGAGTTGTTGTCGTTGATGAAATTTGTTCTAAGGGGAGTTCTGTAAAACTATACTGTTCCTGAAAAGAATATAATGTAAACACATAGATTCAGTCAAATACTTAATAGGTTATATAATATGTGTGTTTCTTGGTATTGTCAATCCAGTAGCATGTCTTGCCATTTAACATATCACTCTTTTTCTTCTGGTGGAGTATTATTGTCGTTGATAAACGTCTCTGGAAAAGAGCTTTGTACCATAAGTTCAGTGAAATATTCGAGCGGTTATAGGTTTGTAACTTGGTGGTGTGTTCCATTTCATCCTTTGTTCTTCAAAGCTTCCTATGACTGCAGATTGTTTCTTATCATCGAGTCTAGAAGCAAAACTCTCATAGCAGCCTCTCAAATCCACTCTTTCGAGTATCTTTATTTGTTTTCCGCGCAGTTTGTCAATCAATATGTGGCCATCTTTCGATTCATCTCCTTCAGCGATCACTTTTATGTACTCAGTTCGCATTTTCGGCTTCAATAAAGCGTGATCTCCTCCCAAGAAAATTGCTCCAAGAATTTCCCCTAAGAACATGTCCTGTAACAACAATGTAGGGTTAGTTTGAAAACTAGCCGAGGGTCTTGAATGTTTTTCTGTCTTCGCGTGTTTGAAAACAATCAAGGCCAAAATCATATTAGTCTTACGATGAAACAGAATGACAAGAGTAGGCTTTACCATGTGCATGTATCTCCTCTGTTTCTGATGAAGAGCTTGCAATCTTGTAAGCAGCCGTTTCACAAACCGAGCTTCGGGTGTTTTCGTCGAGGAATAGAGTCTATTAAGCATTGCTTGGAAAGAAAACTCGCGTTGGGTTGCTAGAGGGATGAGTGTGATGTTTAGACCGGATTCAAGAACAGTCTTAGCTGCTAAAGGATCAAGAAACATATTGAATTCAGCGTAGGAATTCGAAGGAACTGTGAATATGTTCCCTTTGTCTGATTTTCCACGGCTTATATGTCCACCCACGATGTAAACTTCCTGCAATTTACGTCAGAAGCCATCTTAATTAATATCGGATCTTGATGAAATTTATTAGAAAAAATAACAGAAAGCTCTTATACCTTGATTATTGAGGATGAGTTTTTATCTGATGAGATGATTTTGGCTAAGCTAGTTAATGGTCCATTGGTTAGTACGGTGATCTTAGACACTTCATCAACAGATTTGGTCAGATTTTGCCAAACTTCAAGGGCCAGAGGTTGTCGGAGTTCAGGCCGATCAGTGTCGCTCGGAGCTCCATGTGCCACTGAGTTCTCATACCTGCGAGGGCTTCTTGGGAGGTCACGAGCAAGGCCATAGAGAGTGTCGGAATCAAGAAAACCGCCACAACCTTGTGGAACCGCTTTGGCGTACTTGCAGTCACCAGCAGATGGAAAAACCGGTTCAGATTGGTTAATGGCGAACATATCTCCTAAACCGACCGGAATGTCATCGCGTCCCATCATATGCAGCAGATCGTAGACCACATCAATTGTCGCTGTATTAGCCCAACCGGTTGGGCTCACGATAACCGCCTGGAGAATTCAGAATGATGAGAGAGCTGAAGTGTTACTTGTGTAAAAAGCAATAATTATGTCCATTTTTATTAGGGTTACTTTTTCACCTAGTAACTTATGGAGCAAGAAATGGTTTGAACCCCTTCAAAACAATACCTTCAAATCTATGATTTCCACTGGAACTTTAAGGAGATAAAAGAGAGAGAGGAAATCTCCGGCGCTCATGTCCATATCGAAAACAACAGGCTTTCCTCCCAGCCGTGAGTTATTAAGTTCTGCTATGAACAATTCTTCTCTGTAATACAGAAACTGAGTTGAAAAGTGAAACCTCCCCGTTTCTTCAGGCCTATTCAAAACCTGTTCATTATATAAGATCATCTTCGTCAATGATTTTTTATTGAGAAACTATCTAATATAAAAATGAAATATAATCAAAAAGTAAAAAAGAGAGCGAAGAGAGTTTTTCAATGAAAAACTCCAAAAAAACTCGTAAAGACACTTGTTTATTTGATCAAAATATTTTTTTTTAATTAAAATTTAATTATATAACTAATATTTATTAAAATACTAAAAAAAATTTTTTTGAGAAACCAAGAAGAAATCTCACTGATGGAGATGCTATTAACATAAAAGAAACATTTGATCTGTCATATTTTTCTAGGGCAGACATATTGTCCTCATGAGAACATTAAAACTTACTTCCAAAAAATGATCATAAAATTCTCTATCCAGTTCACTATTCAAGTTCTTGCTCGGTTTAGCTCGTGTTGCGACAAGTACACGAACTGAATCAGGTCCGGAGGTCTCTTTTGTGTAACCATCCTAATATGAGAATAAATAAAAGAGAATGTAATTGCATTGTGTACTCTAAAACTGAAACAAGATTAGGGAAAAACATGTGTTACCCTGCAGTTTCCTTTTCCGCTAGTCGATATGCAGATTGGGTCGCGCAAACCCCTCTGAACATGGCCACTGTGAACTCCTCCAAGGGTTAGGTTAAACTTTGGAGTTCTTCTTTTATAAAAGAATGGATTTGAACTGTCGAATAATCCATAAGGTTCGTTTGAAGTAACAACGGTTATGTTCATATACTCCATCTCCGCGAAATCATTCTGACCTTTATTGTTGTTCTTATTACTACTAGCAGAGTTTCTCATGATCGAAACTGCAACACCAGCTGTGAAAGAATCCCACATAAAGAAGTGCTGGAAACAATTCAAATCAACTTGATAACTTTTAGACAACGTTTTTCAAACATCTTGATGGATTCTAAAGAAAACAAAAATGAGTAACAAAAGTGTTACGTACCGTATAGAAATTTCCGGGTAACGAAAGAGCTATTGGATGCTGGAGGTTTCAAATAGGCTCTCTAAGACTATCAAGAGTATGATTCAGCTGAAACCTTCCATTGTGGAGTTCATGAGGTGTGATATGGGTAATGGTGAATCCGCCTCTTTCTGGTATGATGCCTGGACGGATTTTGGACAGCTTTTAACTTTTCTTGGAGCGGCTGGTCCTCGACAACTTCGTATAAGGCAAGATGCTCGCGTAGTTGAAGCTTCAAGAAATGGGGATTGGTTCTTGCCAGCTGCAAGATCTGATAATTCGCAGCTTTTCTTGGCTGCTCTTACGATGGCCCCTGTGCCTCATGAAAGTAGGGGACAAGACTCTTTCCTATGGCGTAACGCTGCAGGTTCGTATCTACCTTCTTTCTCTTCTCGTGACACTTGGGAACAGATTCGGGTTCACTCACCCACTGTTCCATGGGCAAAAGTTGTTTGGTTTAAAGAGTACATCCCTCGGTTCTCTCTTATCACTTGGATGAGTTTTCTTGAAAGGCTGCCCACGAGAGATCGACTGAGAGGTTGGGGCATGAATATTCCCTCCTCTTGGGTTCTTTGCTCAAATGGGGATGAAACTCATGCACATCTCTTCTTTGAGTGCTCCTTCTCTTTGGCAATTTGGGAGTTCTTTGCTTCGAAGTTTCGGCCATCTCCTCCTTTTGGGCTGCCTGCTGCTTCGTCCTGGATTCTACAATTGCCTCTCCGATCTCATTCCACCACCATCCTCAAGCTTCTCCTCCAATCGGCAGTCTACCATGTTTGGAAAGAACGCAACGCTCGGATCTTCACCTCCATCTCATCCTCGGCCTCCTCTCTCCGTTTGGCAATTGATCGGACTATGCGGAATCGTCTTTTGTCTTTTCCCTCGGCTGACTTGCGCTCCCCTTCTCTTCTTCAGTTTTACTTCTCTAGATTTTCTTATCCAGTGTAATCTATTCTTGTCTGTCTGTTCCTGTGTTATTGGGTTTTATTTTGTGTAGTTCGGTTGTAAGTTTGGAACTCTTCTTTGGTATAAATCTTAACATTAAAACCAAAAAAAAAAAAAAAAATTTCCGG
>Ga0041059_1002335_pt1 | contig 14300 bp, 9 predicted proteins | sample AraColnosormetaG_FD_56232 | JGI IMG/M metagenome (GOLD analysis project Ga0041059, IMG submission 56232) | Arabidopsis roots microbial communities from North Carolina, USA - Col MF nosort | ecosystem: Host-associated > Plants > Roots > Unclassified | place: USA: North Carolina | collected 2013-09-02
TTTTTTTTTTTTTTTTTTTTTGAAGACGGATTTNGTTGGTGGTTTTTAGGGCTGTTTTGGGTTCGAGACGACGTAAGAAGATGGCGAGTACTAGTAGTGGTGGTGGTGGTGGTGGTGATAAGAAGAAGAAGAAAGGTTTCTCTGTAAACCCTAAAGATTATAAACTTATGGAAGAAGTTGGATATGGTGCTAGTGCTGTTGTTCATCGTGCTATTTATCTTCCTACTAATGAAGTTGTTGCTATCAAGTCTTTGGATCTCGATCGCTGCAATAGTAATCTGGTTTGTTCTAAATTTGATCTCTTTTAGCTTCAGCATCGAATTTGAGTATGTGTATTTTGAGTTGGGGATTTTTGATTTTGGGATACAAAATTGAGATCATGTGTAGCTTCACTAAAAATCGAAACTTTGCTTCGTTGTTGCAATAAAGCTATCATCTTTTTTGATGGGCGATGACCAAATTGTGTTATCATCTTCTCATTTTGCGTTTGCGTTTCTGTTAGCTTCACTAAAAATCGAAACTTTGCTTCGTTGTAGCATTAAAGCTATCATCTTTTTTGATGGGCTTATGACCAAAATTGTGTTATTATCTTCCCATTTGCGTTTGCGTTTGTGTTAGCTTCACTAAAAATCGAAACTTTGCTTCGTTGTAGCAATAAAGCTGTTATCTTTTTTGATGGGTTATGACCAAATTGTGTTATCATCTTCCCATTTTGCGTTAGTGTTTGTGTTAACTTCACTAAAGAATCGAAAGTTTGCTTCGTTGTAGCAATAAAGCTATTATCTTTTTTGATGGGTTGTGACCAAATTGTGTTATCATCTTCCCATTTTGCGTTTGCGGTTGTGTTTGTGTTAGCTTCACTAAAGATCGAAACTTTGCTTCGTTGTAGCAAAAAAGCTGTTATCTTTTTTGATGGGTTGTGACCAAATTGTTACCACCTTCACATTTTGTGTTTAGGTTTGGTTGGTTTAATCATTTAAGATCAAATGGGATTATGGGAGAGTTATTAGATCTCTCTCTTCTTTCCCTTTTTGTATTTGTTTCTTGTTCTTGTGTTTTCGTTTCTGCGAATTTAATGCATTGTTTTGGTTATTTTAGGATGATATAAGGAGGGAGGCTCAGACTATGACTTTGATAGACCATCCGAATGTTATAAAGTCGTTTTGTTCGTTTGCTGTTGATCATCATCTATGGGTCGTTATGCCATTTATGGCTCAGGGTTCGTGTTTGCATCTAATGAAAGCAGCGTATCCAGATGGATTTGAAGAGGCGGCTATATGTTCTATGCTGAAAGAAACACTTAAAGCTCTTGATTATCTTCATAGACAAGGGCATATCCATCGAGATGTTAAGGTCAGCTTCACACTGTACTTTGATAGATCATCCATGATCCATGACTATATTCAAAACTTTTTTGTGTGTCTTATATATTAGGCTGGAAACATACTTCTTGATGACACTGGCGAGATTAAGTTAGGTGATTTTGGTGTCTCTGCATGTTTGTTTGACAATGGCGATAGGCAACGTGCAAGAAATACATTTGTTGGTACTCCATGCTGGTTGGTTACTGTAGTTTTCTCGTTTCGGTCTTCTTAAGCTTCACAGTTTCTCTCTACTCGATGGTTGACATGTCATATCTTGTTTCTTTTTGTAGGATGGCACCGGAAGTCTTGCAGCCAGGGAGTGGATACAATTCAAAGTGAGTTTATGCTTTAATATCAAGTGCCAACTAATATACTCAACTTCTCTGCATGGTCCTTGTTAAATATAGCGGTTTGTTCAATTTGGTATATGTCATCCAACTTCTCAAAATCGAAAGCCGTTGATTTTAGTTGATCTAGATAGTGTGTGATTGTTTCAGCCCCGCAGCTGTTTAAAAGTTACTATCATTTGAGTATTTTTATGTCAAATGAAATGAAAAATCTTTAGAAACTGTTTGCATCAAAGAAATGCAATAACAGTTATTGGTTGGTTTGTTCTTCTGTACCTTCCTTACAGGGCTGATATATGGTCTTTTGGAATAACGGCGCTGGAGTTGGCTCACGGTCATGCACCTTTCTCAAAATATCCCCCTATGAAGGTATTCATTATTTTCCTTATATGTATTAAGAACAGATCTTATTCCTTTTTTCCTGGTAACAGGTACTCTTAATGACTATCCAAAATGCACCACCTGGCCTTGATTATGACCGTGATAAGAAGTTTTCAAAGGTACGCGTGTTCTTCCTAGGTATATTCTTATTTTATTTGAATACTTTCCATTTCGAGGATTGTTCTAACTAGAAGATGTCCAGCTGCGCTCAGTCCTTTAAAGAATTGGTAGCATTGTGTCTGGTGAAAGATCAAACAAAAAGGCCAACTGCTGAAAAATTGTTGAAACACTCATTTTTCAAGAATGTGAAGCCTCCAGAGATCTGTGTAAAAAAATTATTTGTCGATTTACCACCTCTTTGGACTCGCGTAAAAGCTCTTCAGGTTTGCCATGCTTATATCTTCGTCGAGCTTGCAGTACTTGTCCTGTTCTACTCTAATTGATAGAGTCGTTGTATAACAGGCCAAGGATGCTGCACAGCTTGCTTTGAAAGGAATGGCCTCTGCTGACCAGGATGCTATATCACAGGTGACGAACGCACAAGTTTGAGTATATTACTTAAGACTCAAATTGCAGAATGCTTATATAAAAAGTTGTTTTTCATGTCAGAGTGAATACCAAAGAGGAGTAAGTGCTTGGAACTTCAATATCGAAGATTTGAAAGAACAAGCATCTTTGGTAAGCTATGCTTTGATAGTATCTCTTAAATGATGCCATTTAAGAAACCATTGGTTTTCGTCAAATATTCTTATAGTTTCTTTTTTTGTGTGCAATAGCTAGATGATGATGACATTCTAACAGAGAGTAGGGAAGAAGAAGAATCTTTTGGCGAACAGTTGCATAATAAGGCTAGTAATTCGCAAAGAAATATTCAGCGAAATCATCTTATATCTCTTCACTCTCTTGGTATCTGGTTGTTTGAACTTATTGGGAAACACATTGCAGGTGAATGACAGAGGGCAAGTATCTGGTAGTCAATTGCTATCTGAAAACATGAATGGAAAGGAAAAAGCTTCAGATACTGAGGTGGTAGAACCTATCTGTGAAGAGAAATCCACTCTCAATTCAACCACTTCTTCTGTGGAACAACCGGCATCAAGTTCAGAACAAGACGTTCCACAGGCCAAGGGTAAGCCAGTGAGACTCCAGACTCATAGTGGACCACTTTCATCCGGTGTCGTGTTAATCAATTCAGACTCAGAGAAGGTTCATGGTTATGAAAGGTTAGGTCCTGGCTATTATTAGTTAATTGTTGTTTGAGAGATCATTTGATTACAGTATTCTGCTTCTCCTTTCTTTCGCAACTTTCAAATGCTCCAACATGAAATTTGATATCTGCTAGGTCTGAGAGTGAACGGCAACTGAAATCATCAGTCCGGAGGGCACCCAGCTTTAGTGGTCCTTTGAATCTTCCAAATCGTGCTTCAGCAAACAGTCTTTCAGCTCCTATCAAATCTTCTGGAGGTGAGGAAATACATTATCGATCTTCATGCAGCTTAGTAATTTCAGTTGCTTCTAGTGCGGTTGACTTAGCGTGGTTGTCTATCTTGTACAGGATTTCGTGATTCTATAGATGACAAGTCGAAGGCTAATGTGGTTCAAATCAAAGGAAGATTTTCAGTAACATCAGAAAACTTGGATCTTGCAAGGGTATGTATATCTTTTTCTGCTATTCACATTCGTCTTTATATGGAAGTTAATAACTAGACCAACCTAACCTAGGATATTCTACTTAGTCCTTTGTCGATCTTCGCGAGTTTGTTTTAGTCTTTCTGTTCTAGTGTAGTGATGATTTTTGTCTCCTGGGTTTTACCTGATTAATTCATACTCTTTAAACTACAGGCATCCCCTTTGAGAAAATCTGCCAGTGTTGGGAATTGGATACTTGATTCTAAAATGGTAAGTTTGCTACTACAAAGACTTCCAGGAATTTATGTTTTCTTACCATAACAATCTTATTTTCCCGCAACAGCCAACGGGCCAGGCCATCAAGGAGTCAAGTAGTCATCTCTCATTCATTATACCTCAGCTTCAAAATCTGTTCCAGCAAAATTCAATGCAGCAGGTGAGAAAAGAAGTATAAGAACATTATCACACTGAGACTTGAGTTTAACTCGATTGTATTCATTCCTCAAGTTTTGTATTGTCTTAACGGAACTCTCCAACTTCAGGATCTTATTATGAATCTAGTGAATACCTTACAACAAGCTGCTGAAACAACAGATGGTAAGATAGACACTTCTATCCACTTTGTCTGTTATAGCGATAAAATATTGGCGACAGTTGATCAATTTTCTGATCCTTGTTATAGGTTCTCAAAATGGAAAGTTGCCGCCTTTGCCTCGAGGATCTGACAGCAATGGAACCGTAAGTAGATTTATTTAACCTACTATTCATTCTCAAAATAATGTCACTCACATTTTTGGTCTTTGTCTTGGGATTACAGGTTGTAGAACTTACAGCAGCTGAGCGAGAGAGGTTACTACTTACCAAGATAACCGAGCTTCGAGCTAGGTTGTTCCTCTTCTTCAATCAATCACACCTTTCTTATAGGAGATCAATGTGGTATAGTCTATCTAATTGCTTCTGAAATTCAATTTCTTTAGGATGAAAGAGTTGACGGAAGAACTTGAAGTAGAAAAATCAAAACAGACCCAAGTAAGTGAATTCACTTGATCTCATGAACAACTCATGAAACAAATTTGCTAGTTGTTGAAACTGAACTCACATTGAGTAAAATCTGATTTCTGAACCATAATCATCCATCTCTTGTGTTTATCTACAGCTGCAGCAGAAATTGAAATCAGTCACCGGTCGCGAGCAATTGTAATCAGAGACCGGGAACACTGACCTTACTACAGAGAAGCTTTTTAGGAGGAGAGAAAAGTATGTTTTGTACACTAAGAAAACCAGAGAGCTCTCTGATCATGAAAGCAAAAAGGACAGGTTTGGTTCTGTTCTGTATAAGTGCAGAAGCAGAGTCACCATCGGCCATTTGTTTCTGACAGAAGAAGCCGGAAACAAAAACAGATAGAGAGAGATAAATAGAGAAGAAAGCTCTTTGGCCATGGAAAATTGTATTTGTTTATTTAATCTAAACACTACAAAACTTTACATTTTTTATTATTGTTAGCAACAAATATAGACTCTTCCTTTTTTGTGTGGATTGTAAATGAAACATTATTTGATGTATTTGTTTGCCTCTTTGTTATAAAGGTTAGATTTCTTCAGAAACTTATTACATGGAAACAATCTTATTTTCACTTATGATCCTTTAGCTAAATCCAGAGTTGTCAAGCCTTCAAGAATCAACTCACTACTAGTTCCAGGTACCTTCTTCTTAGACCGCTTCCACCGCAAGAAAAACACAACCATGTAAGCGAAAACAACGATTATAACCGAGCCTGCATTAGTAGAGACGTACCACACTGTATCTGGAGATATAACCGACATCGAAACCAAGTAAGAAACATACAATGGCACTGCTATCCAAAGAAACCACCATACATAGCCTTCACCAGCTGGTAACAAACAAAACGCCATGAAAATCGCTCCAACGAAAGCCATAGTATTCACACCTCGAAGAACAAAGAAATATTTATGACTCATCACAACAGTACCAACACTCTTTTTACTTTCTTCTGCTGCATTTTCTTGATATACACCTCCTGGTGGCTGCAAAGCTGTTTGATAAGTAGCTGTGATTATCAGCGCGGCTATCACTAGAAGCGCGCTGCGTGTTCCTTCAGAAGTCTGGTTCCTATACCGGGCTGTTTGCGTGAACAAATGCTCGGTGAAACTAATCGGAGATCTCAAGATTTCCGACACTTTCTTGGATTTTGGTAGAGAGTTTCCACTCTTACCTCCCCATTTTCGGATTATGTTTTCGATATTACTGTTTGCGTGATGATCTCTCTGGTTATGTAAGATATCTAGGGCGGTTAAACCTGTCCGGTTATGAATGTTCCGGTTTACTGCAGAACATTTTACCAATATCTTTACTGCTTTGAATCTGTTCTGATATGCTGCTATGTGTAAGGCTGTGTTACCGTCTTGATCACGTTTGTTCAAAAACTGCATCTCTAACGATTCAGCGTCTGTTTGACGAAGTCTTTGTACCCATCCCAAGAGTACTTCAAGCTCTTCGTATCTATCGTTTGAAACCGCGATGTGTAGAGCGGTTTCACCGTTCACGTTTGCATCTTTAATGCAACCAGGACAAGCTAAGAGGAACTCTGTCATAAGATCAGTTTCTCCTCTTCTTACTACTTGATGAAACGGCGTCATACCTTGTATTCGAAATCAAACTATTTCAACCATTTATAGTAATAACAAAAGATCAAACAATTTCAAGAAAACAATACACAACTTGGTTGGTCTAATAAACTAGCTATATGATGTCATAGTAGTAGAAAATGAAAAATATATTACCTTCTCTTCCTCGAAGGCGAACAAGGTCAGAATCAACCTTGAGTAAACTTAGAACCAACCGTGTTTGACCTTCCTCTATAGCAAGATGCAATGGACTTAACCCGTATGTGTTAAGTTTTCTCGCGAAAGACGGCTTAAGATTCATCAGCTCCATGGCAAAAGAAAGGTTACCAGAAGCAGAAGCTATATGGAGAGGAGTGTTGATGAAAGGTATTGCATCAATGATTTCAAGAATGTATGGATTCTCATGGATATGAGCATACAATTCATCGATGCTTCCGATTTGAGTAGCTACGATCAATCTTGGATCCATTATATCAAGAACAAGAAGAAACAAGTCTTTGTTTTTCTTCAAGAAATAAAAACTTTACATTTACTTATAGAATATAATGTCATCGTTTGAACAAGTATTTGATGTTGACTTGACCAATCATTTGTTTAAGCCAATAGAAGACAAACACTAGATGAACTCAGAGAAAGAGACTACAAAAAAAAAGTCTTCTCTAGGGATACTACAAATTTAAGTAGAACTTGATACATTAATTTAAGAGAATATAAATCCTACCAACCCAACACATTGTGAAAATCAGAATTCACAACATGAGAGTAATCATATCACTAAAACGTCGTCGTTTGATCATATCAAAATAATCAGCAAAGATATAAATGATAAGAAAGTCGAGAATTCGACATGTTCCAATACGACACAAGCAAAGTCATTGGCATGCTGGAGCCATTGGAGTAGTCGCCGGTATAATGACAACAAGAGAAAATGATGAAAGCTCCCATAATTTCTGATGCTTTGCCAAAGAGAACAAGGTAAATAAAGATTCCAAAAACCATGTACGTAGCTAGCTTTGAGAGCTTATTGTTTCTCTACTAACGTGTAACATTCTTTGAACATTGTAGAGCATTGGAGATCTAAGTTTGAGCAAGATATTGGCTGGAAAGACAAGGAAATTAGCTGCTCGAATGTTTTCGACATTGGTAATTGTTCCTCAATAGGGATTGTTCCTTTATTTTTCTATCTCTGCATTGCCTCTTAGCTGAAATGTGTTGTTTTTTGAATTACAGGTATTGAAACAGGATCAACCATATGGCGATATCGCTCTGAAACAGTGTTAGGCATTAAGCGTACATTGATCTAGCTTCAAACAATTCTAAACCGCATATAAGATAAATCATTATATACTAATTTTTTTTTTGGTAAGAGTATATACTTAGATATATAGTATAAAACAAACATAAAATGTAATGATTCATCATTTATTTAATAACATAGCATTTTTTCTTTTTTTGAGAAATCACTTCCCAATTAAGTGATTTTGCAAATAAAAAAAGTGATAATCATTTACTTCATTAACTTTATAATATGGTTATGTACCTCATCATTATATACTGTAAACTACATTTACAAAGATAATTTTGTAGTTATAGCCAAAGGTCAAAAGTTGAAAACTCTCTCTCTCAAATCTTAAAACTAAAGCACAAATTTGAGATCACATATCCATGCATGTATAATGTATTGTCACACTAAAAATCGGTTTAATTTCTCTTGAGTTTTAAACCAATCGAGTTGTAAACAAGTTTCGGTCTAATTTCGAGATAAACTTGGTTTGGTCTTCTGGTTCAATTAGCTCGGTTGCTGTTTATTTTTTATCATTCATATATAACAAAATCGACAACGATATAGTAAATGGGCCACCGGCAAAACAAAAATATAGTACATGGGCCTTTATTAGTCACTATGTTAAGCCCAATACAAATCGGTGTTTAACAGTAAGCGAAGCCCACCATCATCAGAATAAAAGTATGTTCCACTCTCAGGAAATGCCTTGGTAGAAAAACCATTCTTTGGTAACTTTCGCTTACTCTCTCCCCATTCTCTCTCGAAGAGAGCCTCGCCGGAGTTTGTTTTTCTTCTTGTTTCGCGGCCAAAACCGCCTTTGTGTAAAGCTACCTTGTTATTTTCCTCCGTTAACCATCTGGGTAAACTCTTCGCTTGATTTTTCTGTTCTTCCCCCTTTTTCGATTTCTCACTGTTTTTAATCTACGATTCAACTTGTTTAAATCTCGTTTTCGTGTTCTTCGATTTGATTCTTCGTTTAAAATCATGTTCTTAACTCGATCCATTTTGATTTCGCTGCGTTAGACAAGTAATTGATTTTTGTTTTTTCTTGTTCTTCCATTTCTAGGGTTTCGCCGTGCGAAGCTTCCGTTCGCGTCTTTGCTTTAATTTTGAGATTTTATTGATTCTATTTCGAAGTGGTTTTTTTTTTCCTTACCCTAATTTTTCTTTCTGGGTCTGAAATTTGGTGTAATTTACTGCAAATTTTGACCTATTTTGAAGGCTATGAAACCCTAGATTTCAATTTGGATTCGTTAAGTTTATATCTCTCGACATTGTTTCACGTTTTTGATATATATAGAGTCTAATGTTTTGCGATATTAGTTCTCATTTTCACGTTTTTGTTGCCAATACCTATATGTATATGATTATGTCCTGCGCATTTGGAGATTGACGTTGTTTAAAAACTGTTGAACTTTATTTGGCATTCACGAGATAAGGTTTTGTTGGTCTTTTCAATTTTTGATAAAAAGATTAGTCTTTTGTTTTTTTCCTGATTAGTGAAAGCTTTAGGCTTGTGAATCTCTCTCTGTCTCGTTTATGTAAAACTTTCTTGTTTCTGAGTATTATTTTACTTTTTCTTCGCAGTATAGGTTGCTGCTGGACTCTTTAGATGGCAGACTCTCGGAATGGTAATGCCCGAGCCCCTCCTAGTGGAGTGCCTCCAAAAGCTGGGAATACTTATTCCATAGATGTTAAAAACTTTATCTCACGTGCAAGAGCATTGTATGAACACTGGAAGAAGCACAGTGCAGACTTATGGGGATCTGCCGACGCTCTTGCCATTGCTACCCCTCCTGCTTCTGATGATCTGCGTTACCTGAAATCTTCAGCGTTGAATATTTGGCTTCTTGGGTATGAGTTTCCAGATACAATTATGGTTTTTACCAAGAAGCAGATCCATTTCCTGTGTAGTAGGAACAAGGCTTCTCTACTTGAAGTTGTGAAAAAACCTGCACATGATGAGTTGAAGCTTGATGTTATCATGCATGTTAAGCCTAAGGGTGATGATGGAACAGGGCTGATGGATGCCATATTTCGTGCCATCCGTGATCTATCCCGGGGTGATGGAAATGATTCACAAGTTGTTGGACACATTGCTCGTGAAGCCCCTGAAGGTAAGCTTCTGGAGACATGGACTGAGAGGCTAAAGAATGCAAACTTCCAGTTCGTAGATATAACTGGGGGGCTGTCTGATCTATTTGCTGTTAAAGACGATACTGAGGTCATGAGTGTGAAGAAAGCTGCGTATCTAGCCTACAGTGTGATGAAAAATGTTGTTGTTCCAAATCTTGAGAGTGCCATTGATGAGGAGAAAGACGTCACCCACTCTGCCCTGATGGATCTCACTGAGAAAGCGATACTTGAGCCAACTAAGGCCAGTGTGAAACTGAAGCCAGAGAATGTTGACATATGCTACCCTCCGATATTTCAAAGCGGAGGCAAGTTTGATCTCAAACCAAGTGCTGCAAGCAATGATGAACTGCTCACTTATGATCCAGCGAGTATCATAATATGTGCTGTTGGTGCTAGGTATAATAGTTATTGCTCAAATGTTGCCAGGACCTACCTAATAGATGCAACTTCTCTCCAGAGCAAGGCATATGAGGTTCTTCTCAAGGCACATGAGGCTGCTATTGATGCTTTGAGGTCAGGAAGAAAGATAAACACTGTCTATCAAGCTGCCCTTTCTGTTGTTGAAAAGAATGCCCCTGAGTTCGTTGACAAGCTAACTAAATCTGCTGGGACTGGTATCGGTCTGGAATTCCGAGAGTCAGGATTAAATATAAATGCAAAGAATGATAAAGTATTGAGACCGAAGATGGCATTTAATGTGTCTCTTGGTTTCCAGAACTTGGAATGTGAGTCAGAAAGCCGCAGCAAGAACAAGAAATTCTCACTTTTGCTAGCTGACACAGTTCTCGTCACAGATCAGAAACCGGAGCTTTTAACCAAGTGCTCTAAATCTGTTAAGGATGTGGCTTACTCCTTTAAAGAGGATGAAGAAGAAGAGAAACCGCGCAAGAAAGCTAGGACCAGTGGTTCTGAGAACTACATTACCAAGACAGCTCTTAGATCAGATGATCATGTGGTGTCTAAAGAAGAGCTACGGAAGCAGCACCAGGCAGAGCTGGCACGCCAGAAAAATGAAGAAACTGCCAGAAGGCTTGCTGGTGACAGTTCTGGGGCGGGAGACAGCCGGTCTACTGCAAAGACTTCAGCTGATGTGGTTGCCTACAAGAATGTTAACGACATGCCCCATAAGGAATTGATGATCCAGGTTGATACGAGAAACGAGGCTGTATTGTTACCCATCTATGGGAGCTTGGTTCCATTCCATGTGGCTACAATAAGAACAGTGTCAGGCAATCAAGATACCAACCGAAACTGCTACATCCGTATCATTTTCAATGTCCCGGGTACACCCTTCAACCCTCATGACTCAAACTCTTTGAAAAACCAGGGTGCTATCTACCTCAAGGAGGTTTCATTCCGGACCAAGGATTCAAGGCATAGCAGCGAAGTAACTCAACAGATTAAGACCCTTAGACGGCAAGTCATGGCCAGGGAGTCAGAGAGAGCTGAAAGGGCGACATTGGTGACCCAAGAGAAACTTCAGCTTGCAGGGAACAAGTTCAAACCCCTCAGGTTGTCCGAGCTGTGGATCCGTCCGCCTTTTAGTGGGCGCAAGAAGATTCCTGGGACACTCGAAGCTCATGCAAATGGTTTCAGGTATTCAACTACCAGGCCTGACGAGCGCGTGGATGTCCTGTTTGCAAACATAAAGCATGCGTTTTTCCAGCCTGCTGAGAAGGAGATGATCACCCTCCTTCATTTTCATTTGCACAACCACATCATGGTAGGAACTAAGAAGACAAAGGACGTTCAATTCTATGTGGAGGTAATGGATGTTGTGCAGTCTTTAGGTGGTGGGAGGAGATCAGCCTATGATCCAGATGAGATTGACGAAGAACAGAGGGAGCGCGATAGGAAGAACAAGATCAACATGGATTTCAATCATTTTGCAAACCGGGTGAATGATATGTGGCAACTACCACAGTTTGCAAGTCTGGACCTTGAGTTTGATCAACCTCTGAGAGAGCTTGGTTTCCATGGTGTTCCGCACAAGACATCTGCATTCATAATACCGACCTCCAGCTGCTTAGTTGAGCTGATAGAATACCCGTTCCTCGTGGTGAGTCTGAGTGAGATTGAGATTGTGAATCTTGAGAGAGTTGGGTTTGGGCAGAAGAACTTTGACATGGCCATCATCTTCAAGGACTTCAAAAAAGATGTTCTCAGGGTTGACTCAGTTCCCACAAGCTCCCTAGAGGGGATAAAGGAGTGGCTAGACACCACAGATATAAAGTACTACGAGAGCAAACTGAATCTGAACTGGAGACAGATCCTAAAGACGATCACAGATGATCCGCAGAGCTTTATAGATGATGGAGGATGGGAGTTTCTGAACCTGGACGGAAGCGATTCAGAATCTGGCGGGTCTGAGGAGTCAGACAAAGGATATGAACCATCAGATGTAGAGGTTGAGTCTGAGTCAGAGGACGAGGCTTCAGAGAGTGAGTCACTGGTGGAGTCAGACGATGATGAAGAAGAGGACTCAGAGCAAGAGTCAGAGGAAGAGAAAGGTAAGACTTGGGATGAACTGGAGAGAGAAGCTACTAATGCAGACAGAGAGCATGGAGTTGAGTCTGATAGCGAGGAAGAGAGGAAGAGAAGAAAGATGAAAGCGTTTGGGAAATCGCGACCTGGAACTAGCGGTGGAGGTGGTAGTAGCAGCATGAAGAACATGCCACCATCTAAACGCAAGCACAGGTGAAGAAACTCAAAAAGTTCGAATTCTGCTTATCATTGTTCTCATTAGAGATGAAACGAAAGTCAGACATTTACTTTCGCAGGTTTAAAATTAGTTTTTTTCCCTTGGTTTGTTGGCAAACAAAAACTAGCGTTTTGTTATCGGTTTTTTTATCAGTCCTTTGTATCATATGAAAACTACTTAAGATAATTTTATCAATTATATGCCCTAGGAAAATAATGTCCCATTGTGGTGTTAGGTTGGTTCTCATTAGTCTTAAAGAAAAATCACACAACTTGTCGTTTTGACTTGGATAAAAAAAAAATTGGCAGAAAATACCATATTAATCTTAAAATCTTTCAAATTTTTGTAATTATAACAATCACTCTTTTTACATCAACTGGTAGTAATTTAGCTACATACTTGATTTAGCAAGAAGAACTCTTCCAGAGCTCTTGTAGCTCTCTAGCAAACTCCTCTGATCTTCGGACCACTAAAGTAAATTAAGTAATGTGATCTTTGTTCTGAACAACCTTAACTCGGTCGTGCCCCAGGAATCCGACGTTGAACGTGGTAGCTGCACTAAACAGGAACGACCTCATCGTCATCTTTTCTCTCATGGAAGATGACCACAATAGTTACACTTGAGTTTATATCTTGTATATGTCCATATATGAGATACCCAATACATTGCTCCCTTGGCTTAGCCGTCCATGCACACTGTCAAAATTTAGCAAATCTTAGATAGAAATGTCACTAAAAGTGTACAATTCAATTGTTTATTAATCGGTCATGCTCATGTCTCATGCAACACGTCTTCTTTCTTTGGTCTCTTACTAATCAAACTTATTTAATTGAATAGAATGTGATGAAATATTGCCAATACCACATCATGGTGTGTATCATGGTTATGATCGGGCTGGACAGGATTTCGAACTTTGGTCCCTAAATGACGTCTTTAACAGTTTTATCAACAAAAAAATTAGGTCATGATTTTTGCTTCTATTAGAATATTATTTCAAAAAATATAACTCTTTTACAGTCTTTCTTTTGTTTTCCGTATAAAGCGAAATGAATGATCGGATAACAAAACTTATCTTGAGAGTTAATTATCTTTTCTTTCTCTCTAGCTCTCAATAGTCAATACCCTCATACTAACTAGTAATAACGATATATAAAATCGAGAAATTATATTTTAGATATTCATCTCAATTTTTTGAACCACCTCAACGTTAACCAATTCATTTCAAGTTTGTTCCGGCATACCACTCATTGTTTAACTTGTTCCAATTCGTTGAACTATTATGTTCAGCTTAACACGTTAATATCAAATAATTAACAGTTTATGTAGTTGTAAATGTAAATTAAGATTTTATACATTTTATATATCTGACATTGTTTAAGCAAACATTTTTACCAAAAGTGTATAGCATATATTGGATGTTGTCAAGTTTTTTTAGCCTAGTTCGAACCATCTAATTTTTACCATCGAATTTATATATCTAAAGCCGAATCCAGTGTTTCTCATGGTCGGGTAGAACTGAAATTTCGACTTTAACTGACATCTCTAATGTCGGCCTTATCTACAAAAAAAAAAGTATTGATGTTTGGTTCTACTATATATATAAGTATCAATTGTGGCATAACATTTTTACTATTATCTTTTTATTTTTTTTAAATCATAATAACGGATCAGAGAGGAAATCTTCTTGTGGGTTGTCCTTTTTCTCTCTCTCAATAGTGTCATAGTTGGGCTAATTGACATTTCTTACATTGGCTTTATCTACAACGAATTAAGTAGTGATATGTTTGATTCCACGGGTGGAAAAAAAAAA
>Ga0041059_1002336_pt1 | contig 14286 bp, 12 predicted proteins | sample AraColnosormetaG_FD_56232 | JGI IMG/M metagenome (GOLD analysis project Ga0041059, IMG submission 56232) | Arabidopsis roots microbial communities from North Carolina, USA - Col MF nosort | ecosystem: Host-associated > Plants > Roots > Unclassified | place: USA: North Carolina | collected...
TGTTATTGTCGTAANATAGTCGTCGATCAACGACTAATTCACGACTATCTCATTCAGCGACTATGTAATAATGACTAACGTCGTTAGTCGCTGATTAGTCGGATTATCATTTTTTACGACTACTATGCGACTGATGTGTAAGTCGTTTATCACCTGTTTTCTTGTAGTGTACTACGACTAAGAAAAATACTGGAAAAACCTCGTGCTACTATGACTAAGAGAAATACTGGAAATGCCTCGTGCTAGTACGAGAAAGAAAAGTATTACAATAATAGGGAAAGCCATACAAAGAATAGGGCAAGTCTTACAAGGAAATTAACATTAATATTAAGGAACAATAGGATAACACATTACTTCCTTGGAACAATAGGAGAACGGAATACCACTTTACTCACGTTTAGAATTTCATCACGGTGGGCTTTCAATTCTTTTTGCATTTCTTCTGTGAGATACTCACAACGTTGTACTTTCATCCGATTGTAATCAACACCCTCACTTAAGCTAGTCACCTCTTCTTCCATAGCTTTATCCCACAGTTTAAGGATGTGCATCAAATCATTTCTATCGTCCTACAAAATACCAAATATTTATCAAAAAAAGATCTAGATCTACAAAACCTAGAAAAACTAATGCTCTACATCAACATACCTTAAAATTCTCGCAATTGATAGTATCTCTTTCCATCATAACGATTGTCGACGATGCTATCACCACAAGGACATATCTTAGGAATCCCTTGCATCATCCCGACCATTTCCATTTGCTCTATCATCCTCTTCGCCTCTTTCAAATGATTGTAGATCGGGTGTCTCTCACACTCTCTATCCATTATCAAAGAAAGATGAAAGAAATATGAGAGATTAGAGATGAGAGATGAGAGATGAGAGATGAGAGATGAGAGATGAGAGATGAGAGATGGGAGATGGGAGAAGAGAGATAATAATGAAAAGGGGAAAGATGAAAGATGAAATAAGAAGATGAGAGATGAGAGAGAGATCGAAAATGTTTAGGGGGAAGAAAGTGCTCTAAAAATTGGAATATTTGGTTTTGGGGGAAAACTCAAATTTTGTCGGGCGCCAATACATTTGGGGGGAAACCAAATATTTTATTCACCACGTGTGCGCCGTTTATTTTTTACATGGGCGCAGGTTTTTACAACATAGTATTTCACAATGTTTTGGTAGTACCAATCTATCAAATAGTATTACTTTTTGTGAAAAAAATAGTATTACTTTCCGTGTATTTCATGTTTAGTAGTATTTTCTATATTTACAAATTGTTTATTTGGTAGTACACTGAACTGAACTTTATATTTACAGACCTTCAAATGTTTTGTCCATTCAAAAATTAAAAATATATAAAATTAGGAGATTTTCATTCTAAGTTGGTGATTATATTGAAAGTGGGCTTAAAATCATAAGGGATATGTGGTACTGAGTCTACTAAAAACAAGTGAAATCGATTTAATTTTAAAATTTCTAACTTAATTAATTTTATATGATTACTAGTACTTCTTCAATGTCTTTAATTTTCATTGAGTTTTGAGAAAAAACAAATTCGAACTCCATAATACCAACTTAGTATTTCCAGTTGTACTAACATTACAAAAAATGGTTGAAACAAACATAGTTTTACTTTGCAATGGTATTTGGAACTAACCTACGTTGAATCTATTTTGTAATTAATCAAATATAATTTTTTATTTGAAACATTGAATTGCACAAACTGTAATTATCTTTTAATTTATGAAAGACAATGAATCATAAATTATAATATTCCATAACAATTCAAAGAAAGAAATATAATTCGACAATTAAATAACAACATAAGCAAGAGTTTAGGGTTTGGTCATGCCGAATACATAAGGAAACAAAACCGAATACATAAGCTATAGTTTTAAAATATACGGAAGACCGAGTAGCAACAACAATACCAACAAAAGCATTAATAATATCCAATATAAACCATAGCATATGAATGAAGGGTGCATCCTTTAGACATCCAACTTTCTCTTTAGTTCTCAATTTCCACTTCCATCTTTCGGTTTGACATAGATTCCAACCGCTATTTCAAAACATAGAAATCAATATTAAAGTAATATGGGAGGTCTGTGCAAAAAAATAAACCTAAATTTGCAAACGAAGTACGTACAGGAAATTGTGACTATTATAGTCTGGGAATGTGGGGTCGAAGTAAATCTTTGAAGGCCCATCCTCAGTGAATAAGGCATTCCTCCCTAAATAGATATATGAAATTTAGGGTTTAGGGTTAGATAAAGAAAATTTCAATTAGTGTTAAAATTATATACGTAAAGTAGAAGAGTTTGACACACCTTCAAATTCCACAATCCTCCATAACCGGTTGATAACCACAAGTGGCTCGTAGTTGTAAGTTGGAGCACTAATAAGGCGATAAAACTTAGAAGTTAATACCTCACACATCCTCTCCACAGCAACACAGGTTATGATCATATCGCTAAAGCAAACAAGATTCCAAACCAACACATATTAAACTCCAAAAAATTAAATCTAGAATTTTATATTCAATATATTTGAAATATGACATGTCTACACTTACAGATTATCTTTGATGTTGAAAGTGACATATCTGACGTGATAGTCAGACTCTCCTTGACGAAAGACATATGGAAACCGCTTGAATTTTGAGACACTTGATATGACTCACATTGCATCTTCCAAGAAGGTAGGGAAGAATATTAAAGAATGATAAATATAGAAACAAATTGATAATATTTAATAGTTCATCAACTTACCTGTAGCAAACTGTTTGTCATGTTCACCGGCATCTTGTAACTCATTTGGGTACATGCAGTCAATGAAGGAGCGAGTAGATCTAGGACTTATAGGCCACATTTTTGTTGGCCAAGTACACTCGATCAGAAAGAGACAGTACGCGTACTTGATAGGGCCAGTGGATCTCTTCACGTGGAAGTCAGCCATGTAGTACCAATCCCCTTCTACGAGACTACCTTAAACTTATACATGTAGTTCCCAACTGGAAGGATTGCATCGATTTTCGAACCCTAATCCAAATTAAAGACCAAATCTTCTACTATTTCTAATCTTGTTCAACAAAAAACGGATCCTAAAGACATGCAAAGAAGAAGAATAGGTTGAAACGACTTACCTTTTCGTCATAGAGAATCATCTTCATCGGTTCACGAGCGATGTCTCCCCTCTTATTCCAGATGCTCAATAACTTGACATACACGATCCAGTTGGTCCTCTCAAGATTGAAATTGCCCAAAAAATCGACTCTTGCCATCAGAAGTTGAAAAGTTGCAGATAAAATGCTAGGGTTAAACAGAAGAGTTGAGAGACTCACCGATTTTAGGGTTAACCTAGACTCTAATATATATATAATTGAATAAAGACGCAACCCTTCACTTTCCCTCCTCGGGGGTTACGTTATAATAGAATAACTGTCTTTTATTTTGCAAATGGGCCTATTTCATTAAGTGGGCTTTTATATGAGGTTAGTTTGATATTTGGTCAATAATTTGTGGCCCACTAGTTTTGTATGATTGCATATTGTTATGCGTCACCGATGTGTACAATTCTGTCGATTAGGTCAACCAAATATTTCAAATTAGTATAAATATACGTAGCGACGGACATAATTTAGTAAACAAAATATGAACTTCATTCTAGATGCACTAGTAACTGGCATAATCCGTCGCGTCGGCTGACAGGGCTTTCGGTACCTTGGCCCATTCATTGTAGATTGCCCTTGGCTTCAAATTCAAGTCTACACATTTGAAGTTTTAGCCGATGTTGATCTAGACGAATTCATTTTCAACTCTCGGCTTGGAAGAGAGACATCCATCTACCGTCATTTCCTGTTATAATGCGCGACTGAAGGACACCTGACAGCATGGTACCTCGAAGCTCTCTGCCAATTGACTCAATTAGGTCCAACGCAAGCACGGCTTGACATGCTTGTAGAGGTGTGTACATCTTCCATTTATGCGACGTTTGCTTTAGCTATGATGCTGATATGATGTGGTGCTTATGACCAAGGTGTTTACGTCACCAAAGCTTTCTTTAGAAGAGTTGAAACTCTTCAAGAAAGAGTAGATATTGCCAATGTGGTTGAAAGGCAGATCAAAGATATCGGTGTAGGTGGTCGGAAAGTATTCAAAGGGTTTTGGCATTTCTTTGATATACCAGATTGCCATTTTAACTACTTCTTAATGTAGACATATGTGAGGATTGCTTTGCATTTACTTATTCATGTCGTTTCAAGGAGTTGTGTTAGGGGAGCATTTTAAAAACCTGATGCATCGATGTTTAATTATGAGTCACAAGCTGTAATATTTAACTCTATTACCGACTATTAATTCATCTTTAGCCTTTACTTCATTAATAAACCTCAATAAACAAGGATACATCAATATTTTGTTTTTACCAAACCGAATAACTATCGAATATTAAGTTTTACAAAAATTAGATGGCAAAAAACTTCAACAAAAAGGAATGACACACCACTATTTTTCAGACAGCTTTTTTAGTCTCAGATAGGAACTCAACTCCCCATCTTTCTTCACCTCAGGGATTTGGATCAGACATTTGTATCCAATAATCTGATTCTGGAACCTCGTCAAATAACTCTGCTGCCAGTTTTAGCCTCTGATCACGCATTGCACGGTCACCTAGACCAACGAAATTAATTCCTATGGCTAAATACTCAATGTATTTCATAGCATACACACCACAATCACCTTCTTGAATGTTTTGCGGTGCAGTTTTAACCCTATAGAAACTGAATGCAACAACACTGATTTCTTTTTTCTTCTCTGGTGACGCTACCGCTTGTAGTAAGGCAGAAAACATTCTTATGAAAGGCTTGCATGCTTTACTTACCTCCTTATCCTTGTTGCAACTTAAAATGCTGTCGAAAACATTGATCCTCCGCTTTAACAAGTCTACCTCCCAAGTCAATGATTGTTGTTGATGTTGTGAACCAAGTAGACTATGTCAACATCTTTAACCCATGTTTTTCATGTCTTCCCAGTTATTGGATACTCGCCATTTACCCCCTTGATATAGGTTTCAGAGAAAAACCAATTCATAATTGAATCAAATTTCTTGTCTTCATCACACAACTGTTTGACAAACCACAGATCGAGAAAGGCAATCCTATCACTCAAATAGGGACATGGGGTCTGCAACGACCTTCGCCTTAGCAAATGCATGATTGGGCACATATGCTGAAATGAACCAAAACTTAATAACTTAGATTTTAGCATAACCATGCATATATGTGTCTAACAATGGGAAGTTATTTACCATGTCCATTAGCTAGCCGTATTTTGAATTACTTTTTGGCCACATCTCCTTTGGAGTCATAATACAAAAGTAGAAATCTCCTTCTGAGTTTGTGCTTTCAAGTGGATTTTCCGTGCGCAAACACACGACACCAGAACTTTGTAAAACCAAATGTTTTTAAAAGATGACAATTAGTGAAAAGGAGAATTAAACAAATGGTCACTAACTTACAAGTCATGGTTAATGAAATCCATCACTTCGCCAAACCAAACGATGGAGAAGTGTTAATTGGTATTCCAGAAGAGTTTTTAATTACAGAGGGAGAAGATCCTATTAAAGCTATAAGTTTAGAGATTTGTGGAGATCCAACTCTTTTACTCGAAAATAAAGATCTCAAATTCATCCAAGAGAGAGCTATATTGTCTCCTACCAATGAGGATGTTAATACTATTAATCAGCGTCTGTTAGAGAAGCTACCAGGTATGTATTAGAATACTATATTATCTGTATTATTAGTTGCATGTTAAATTTAATGTTTAATTTTAACTTTTTCATATCAGGTGAAGAAATTCAGTACCTAAGTATTGATTCAATAGATCTTTCCGACACTACTTCAGAGTACAATCCAGTGTTCACTCCAGATTTCTTAAACTCTATCAAGATATCAGGTCTACCAAATCATTGTTTACGTTTGAATATTGGTGCCCCAATTATGTTGTTAAGGAATTTAGACCCAAAAGGTGGATTATGCAATGGCACAAGGCTTCAGATGATACAGATGACTCCGCCTATTTTACAGGCTGTTATTATTACAGGAGGTAGGATTGGTGATAAAGTGTTGATTTCAAAGATTCTCATTACCCCATCTGATACTAAACTACCATTCAACATGCGTAGAAAACAATTTCCTATAGTTGTTGCTTTCGCAATGACTATTAATAAGAGTCAAGGACAATCTTTGAAAGAAATCGGTCTTTATTTACCAAGACCAGTATTCTCACACGACCAGCTTTATGTAGCGCTATCTAGAGTTACATCGAAGAAGGGATTAAAAGTGCTTATTGTTGACTAAGATACGAAGTTTCAGAGAAAAAAATGAATGTAGTCTTCAAAGAGATTTTCCAAAACTTATAGATTTATGAATAATTTGTTTACATGAAGTTTGTTATTTTCATTTTTGCTACTCTAACATTAGTTTACCATAACAAATTTCTAATTTTCTTTGTTACAGTTTCGACAATTACTAATGTTAAGTTTTTATTTTTATAATTCCGCAAAAAAAAATATTTATATTAAAACATTTTTATATAACAATATTTTTTATGTTAGATATTAATTGTAATCATACACTAATATAATAACTTCTGAAACCTATAGATTTTGTATCTTCTTATTTATGCTATGAGAATATTTTATAGATTTTGCATAAATATTTATTGGTGTAACTGAATATATTACTGACAATAACCAATTATTATAATATCATCAAAATATATTGTTTCCATAATGTTCGTCAATATTATTTATAAAATCTTGTGTTATACTTGGAGATAACTCCAAATCTCATGAAAACTTAGCACTAAGCTAAAGACTACTTTATATATTTATATACTTTCCATGTAACTGTAGAATCTATCACCATACATTTTCTTCTTACATCAGTAAATTAAATTTATTAAAGGTAGCCACCAAAAGCAAACCATGCCAAGAGACATAGCTTCAAAAGAAGTCGATGATCCTTTGGTGTTGGCATGGTTTGAGCTGAATACTTATAATTTAGAGGCTAGGAACCTTACATTGTTTGACGTAGCTGATCTTTTTACTTGGAACAGAAAAGAAAAAAAGTTTCAACTAAGGAAAAGATGTACAAAAATTGTCCGTGCTAGCTATAGTTCACGGAAAATCGAAAGAAATGTTGCATTGAAAATGCTTATGCGTTTTATCACAAGTCCAAAAAATAACAAAGAGCTGAGGACGTGGGATGGTGTCGTGTATGAGACATACACTAAAGTGTGTGTTGCGCGCGAATTTATGTAATAAGAGGGATGAATACCATTTCATTCAACTTTTTTGATTCAATTTCCTTTATGTACTATCTTTTTATTTTCAATTTTTACATTTTTATTCATATTATTTCAATAAAAGAATAATTCATGTTTTACTTATGCTCTAAATACCTTTGATTCCAGAAGACTTCTCGCCATCGTTCTCTCTTTCTTTTACCTACATATATAGAATAAACTTTAATATATAAAATAAATAAGTCAAATTTGTGTTAATAAATGAAACATGCTTTAATAATATAATTTAATGCTTAACATACAATCTATGACAAATAAGAATCAAAAATATTAACTAATTATCCAAGATATTTCATAACCAATTTACTTGTAGCATCTATATTTATAAATATCAATTTTCATACTTAATTTTCTATTCCTCACAGCATAGTTTCTTATTGAAGATTTATAGTTGATATTTAGTTATTAATTATGAAACTCAGTATCTTATCTAGCTTTGGTAAATTCATAGTACAAATATTTACTTAACATATTCATATAACTTCCTCGTTTCTAATTATGTTTATCAAATTCAAACTACGTTATTATTCCATGTTATATAGCGTAGTGTTCATACAGAAAATAGCACATCAATCTATGATTCATATAGGATACATGTTATACTCAAAACTATCTTCAAAACCCAATACTAAAACATGCAATTTAAAAAAGTCTGAATAAATTTGATAAACAGATGACACTTATATAATTTACTTCAAAACTCAAATTCAAACATGAAAATTAAACGCAAAGAAGTTTGAATATATTTGGAAGCTTACTTTTGTCTTTACGACAAATTGATTACAGAGGTCACTAAATATGATTTTCGGGTCTCCATTGCACAACTTGAAATTCGATTCACCTCTTAATTGAAATCCCGATTGACTTATCTAAATGATCGATAGTTGGGCATATTGAGTAGCCGATTGAGATTGTGAATCATAAATCCAGCTGTATGAATAAAACCAATTAGCTGTTCCATGTGTGTACTACATATCTCCATAAAACGATTGAAAACGAAATTGATCGAATCAAATTATAAAAAATCAGATCGGAGGAAAATAAACTCTTACCTAATACTTGAATCAAATTGTGTAGCACAAAGTATTGAATTGTAACATGAGCTACATGGTTGTTAACGGATGTTGAAGAATTGCTCTCTGAAATTGATTAATCGATGTCGGGAAGCCTAGAAGTGAAGACAATTGGTTTTGAAAAAAAATTGTTGACTTCCCGAATGAAAATGACAGATTCAAAAATGGGCATAAATATGGGCTTTTCCAAAACTCGGTATTATACTGGACCTTTTTTTTTGTTTGTTGGGTGTACATGATATCTTATTATATAAAGTACGGTTTTGAAAGTTACTAACTCAGGAGATCATGACATTTATATAAAAAGTACGGTAATATCATGCCTTATTGCTTACCTTTTTTAGATGATAAGCATAATTTTTAGATACATAATTAAATGTAAACAACAACGAAGAATATATATCTTTTGGGTTTATATAAGGTTGACCGTTGACTTCTCTCCCAAAAAGGTGAAAAGTGGTTTCTTTCACGGACAATCTCCAGCGTCTCCAACGGCGCCGGGCCCTCTCTTCGTCCCTCTCTTCAGGCCCTCCCTTCCTCATGGGGAAGCAAAAGCGCCGCAAAGGCTCCCTAGCCCCGGACCCGTCCCCCCCTCGTAGTGTTGGTTCCTCTTCGCTCGCTTCTGTCTCTTCAGTTGCTTTGCCGATCTCTCAGATCCAGCCGTCTGCAACTCTCCCAGATGCCCAAGCTGCCGTCCCTCAGACAGCCTTGGCCATTCCTTCTCCTCCTGTTCCTAGATCTGGCTCAGATCTGGAAACTTTGCCTATAATCGATGTGACCTCAGCGGTTACCCCTGTACCGGCTGGAGCTCCTTCTGCGGCTACCTCTGTTCCAGCGGTAGCTCCATCAGTACCTTGTGAAGTGACTCCCTCTCGGGGTCCGAGTCCTTCTCCTGCTACTGCGCCAGCTACACCCGTCAAGGTTGTTGTGGCAGACCCAGTAAACAAGCCTGAATCTAACACAGCTGAGGTTGACAGCTGGTGTGATATCTTCAAAGGAACTTCTAAACGGCTTCAAAAGCAAGGCACGGCTTTTCACACTTCCTTCTGGAGAGGCCTGTGTCAAGATTCCTGATTCGATTATCGAAAAGCATAAGAAATCTTGGGAGTCTTTTATCCTGGGTCAATTCTATTCGGATCCCCCTGCTCAAGGCACCATCCACACAATTGTTAATGGAATTTGGAGCAAGCAATTCCGGGTATCACTGTCTCAAGAATGGAGGGTAATGCCTTCCTTTTTTGCATCCCCAACGTCCAAACCAGAACTCGTGTCCTCAGCCAGCGTCTTTGGCAGATCGACGGACAGACTATGTTTGTTGCAAAGTGGGAGCCCGGTCTTACTCCTGTGAAGCCGGAGTTGACTACTGCCCCGATTTGGCTTGAACTGAGGCACGTTCCTTTTCAATTCTTTAATGACAATGGCCTTGAGCACATTGCTAGTTTGGTTGGCGAGCCCAAATTCCTCCATCCTAGTACTGCCAACAAGACTAACCTTGAAGTGGCAAGGGTCTTCACTATAATTGATCCGAGGAAACCTCTTCCGGAAGCAGTCAATGTTCACTTTGCTTCAGGAGATATTAGGCGGATCGAGGTCTCGAGCCCTTGGATGCCGCCAGTCTGTGCTCACTGTAAGGAGGTTGGCCACAGCTTGAGGAAATGTAAGGTGGCTCCTATCACCTGCAAGGCTTGCAACTCCACTTTGCACCTAGCTGATGCTTGTCCCCGTGACCAGCCCCAAGGGGTCAAAAAGAGGCATAGGCGCAGGCGCTCCAAAACCCCTAAGCCAGTTGTCGAGGAAGGCGATTGGAATACTGTTGCCCCCCGTAACAGGCGCTCAACTAGGAGTAGCGTTGTCCTGACCATTGGCCCGCCTCTTTCGGTCCCAGACGCCAATGCCGCTGCTATGGCTGGCTCTAGTAAGGAAGCCCAGAGGCCCAATCCTATCACGGGTAAAGCTGCTTCCTTTAAAGGCAAAGGGAAAAGTATTGTCGTGGCTAAGAGTACCACAGTCTCAGAGGCGGACTATGATTCTTCTGATGTACCTTCTGACGATGTGGATAGTGATCTGGAAAATGAGGAGCAATTCACAGAGGTGTTGTCTAAGCGACAGCAGCGAAGTGCGAGGGGCAAAGGCCCCAAATCACACTGATTTTTATGTCGATAGACATCTTTTGTTGGAACGTCCGCGGTTTTAATTCTTCCTCTCACCGCAGCGGTTTTAAGAAGTGGTATAGAAGTAGAAAACCTCTTCTCGGGAGCCTCTTGGAGACTCATGTTCGGCTTCCAAAGCAGCAGAAGTTTTTGAATGCTTTGATGCATGGGTGGCTTTTTGATAATAACTATGACTTCTCGGTTTTGGGTAAGATTTGGCTTCTTTGGCATCCAAGTGTTAAAGTTAGTATTCTCTTTAAATCGCTGCAGATGATCTGTTGCGAGGTTCAGATGCCTAACTGTTCTGACACTATGGTGCTCTCTTTTGTTTATGCTTCGACGGATGAAGTGACTAGACAGATTCTTTGGAACGAAATTGTGGACTTCTCTAATGATCCCTGTGTCATTGATAAGCCTTGGACAGTCTTGGGTGATTTTAACCAGATTCTTCATCCAAGTGAGCACTCTACTTCTGATGGGTTCAATGTGGATAGGCCTACCAGGATCTTCAGGGAAACAATTCTCCTTGCCTCTCTGACCGATCTAAGCTTCAGAGGTAACACATTCACTTGGTGGAACAAAAGAAGTAGGGCTCCTGTTGCCAAGAAGCTGGATCGCATTTTGGTCAATGATAAGTGGACAACCACCTTCCCCTCTTCTCTTGGATTATTTGGTGAGCCAGACTTTTCTGATCACTCCTCTTGTGAGTTAAGCCTGATGTCTGCCTCTCCTAGGTCAAAGAAGCCTTTCAGGTTCAACAACTTTCTTCTGAAGGATGAGAACTTCCTTTCCCTTATTTGTCTCAAGTGGTTTTCCACTAGCGTCACGGGTTCTGCCATGTATCGTGTCTCTGTTAAGTTGAAGGCTTTAAAGAAAGTTATCAGAGATTTCAGCAGAGATAATTATTCTGATATAGAGAAAAGAACTAAGGAGGCCCATGACGCCTTGTTGCTTGCTCAGAGTGTTCTTTTAGCTTCCCCATGCCCCTCTAATGCTGCGATTGAAGCAGAGACTCAGAGAAAGTGGCGTATCCTGGCTGAAGCTGAAGCTAGTTTCTTCTACCAAAGGTCAAGAGTGAACTGGTTGCGTGAGGGTGACATGAACTCTTCATATTTTCACAAGATGGCCTCTGCTAGGCAGTCCCTAAACCACATTCATTTTCTCTCTGACCCCGTTGGTGATCGCATTGAGGGCCAGCAGAATCTGGAGAATCATTGTGTTGAGTATTTTCAGAGCAATTTGGGAAGTGAACAGGGCCTACCTCTCTTTGAGCAAGCTGACATCAGCAATCTTCTGAGCTATCGCTGCTCTCCTGCGCAGCAAGTCTCGCTAGATACTCCCTTTTCCTCTGAGCAGATTAAGAATGCTTTCTTTTCCTTGCCTAGGAACAAAGCCAGCGGTCCTGATGGCTTCTCCCCTGAGTTCTTTTGTGCTTGCTGGCCTATCATTGGTGGTGAGGTCACCGAAGCTATCCATGAATTCTTTACCTCGGGGAAGCTTCTGAAGCAATGGAATGCCACTAATCTGGTCCTCATCCCCAAGATTACAAATGCTTCCTCCATGTCGGATTTCAGACCCATCTCCTGCCTCAATACTGTCTACAAAGTCATATCCAAGCTCTTGACAGATAGGCTGAAGGATTTCTTACCTGCTGCAATCAGCCACTCTCAATCTGCTTTTATGCCAGGTCGCTTGTTCTTGGAAAATGTGCTGCTTGCGACTGAGTTGGTTCATGGTTACAATAAAAAGAACATTGCGCCGAGTTCTATGCTTAAGGTTGATCTCAGGAAAGCCTTTGACTCCGTGCGCTGGGACTTCATTGTTTCAGCTCTTCGTGCTTTGAATGTTCCAGAAAAGTTCACATGTTGGATTTTGGAATGCTTATCCACTGCTAGCTTCTCTGTGATTCTTAATGGCCACTCAGCGGGTCATTTCTGGAGTTCAAAGGGACTTAGACAAGGTGACCCCATGTCTCCTTACTTGTTCGTTTTGGCAATGGAAGTTTTCTCTGGGCTGCTCCAATCTCGCTACACTTCAGGTTACATCGCTTATCACCCTAAAACCTCCCAGTTGGAAATCTCTCACCTAATGTTTGCAGATGATGTGATGATTTTCTTTGATGGAAAGAGTTCGTCTCTTCATGGCATTGTTGAATCCCTAGAAGACTTTGCGGGTTGGTCTGGTCTTCTCATGAACACAAACAAGACGCAGCTTTATCACGCAGGTTTGAGCCAATCTGAATCCGATTCCATGGCTAGTTATGGATTCAAGCTTGGGTCTCTTCCTGTTAGATACCTGGGATTGCCTTTAATGAGCCGGAAGTTGACTATTGCTGAGTATGCTCCTCTCATTGAAAAGATTACTGCCAGATTTAACTCTTGGGTTGTGCGTCTCTTGTCGTTTGCGGGCCGGGTCCAGCTTTTAGCTTCTGTGATCTCTGGAATTGTCAACTTCTGGATCTCTTCCTTCATTCTTCCTCTGGGGTGTATCAAAAAAATTGAGTCCCTTTGCTCTCGCTTCTTATGGTCTAGCAGGATTGATAAGAAAGGTATCGCCAAAGTTGCTTGGTCTCAGGTCTGCTTACCCAAAGCTGAAGGGGGGATTGGTTTAAGAAGGTTTGCTGTCTCAAACAGAACCTTGTACTTGAGAATGATTTGGCTGCTGTTCTCGAATAGCGGCTCTCTGTGGGTTGCCTGGCACAAGCAGCATAGCCTCGGCAAATCAACGAGCTTTTGGAACCAGCCCGAGAAGCCACATGACTCCTGGAATTGGAAGTGCCTCCTTCGCCTTAGAGTGGTGGCTGAGCGGTTTATTAGGTGCAATGTTGGAAACGGGAGAGATGCTAGCTTCTGGTTTGATAACTGGACGCCTTTTGGCCCACTAATCAAGTTTCTGGGCAATGAGGGTCCTAGAGACTTAAGAGTGCACTTAAATGCAAAAATCAGTGATGTGTGCACCTCCGAGGGCTGGAGCATTGCTGACCCGCGCTCTGATCAAGCTCTCAGCCTTCATACGCATCTCACTAACATCTCTATGCCTAGTGATGCGCAGGACTTGGATTCTTATGATTGGGTGGTGGACAACAAGGTCTGTCAAGGCTTCTCTGCTGCTGCTACTTGGTCTGCTCTCAGGCCTAGTTCAGCTCCGGTGCCTTGGGCGAGAGCTGTGTGGTTTAAAGGAGCCACTCCGAAGCATGCTTTCCATCTGTGGACGGCTCACCTCGACCGCCTGCCCACTAAAGTAAGGCTTGCGAGTTGGGGTATGCAGATTGACACAACATGTGGCCTCTGCTCCTTGCATCCGGAGACCCGAGACCACTTGTTCCTTTCTTGCGATTTTGCAAACTTCCTATGGTTTACTGTGAGCTCGAGACTGGGTGTGCCTCCCATCAACCTTGCTTCGTGGCAGCACCTTGTTGACTGGCTCTGCGGCGGCTCCATTCGTTCACCAACCACTTTGCGTAAGCTTGTGGCGCACTCTGTCATCTATGCTATTTGGAAGCAAAGGAACAACCTGCACCACAACCATGTCTATGTGCTGCCTTCAGTCATCTTCAAGGAAATCGACAAAGAAATTAAGAACTCTATCACTGCTAGACGCCACAAAAAGCGTTTCAGGCCGCTGATGCAGCTTTGGCTTCTCTGATTCTGTCTGGTCCAATTTGTTGTATTGCTTTCTTGTTTTTTTTTTTTTT
>Ga0041059_1002337_pt1 | contig 14286 bp, 11 predicted proteins | sample AraColnosormetaG_FD_56232 | JGI IMG/M metagenome (GOLD analysis project Ga0041059, IMG submission 56232) | Arabidopsis roots microbial communities from North Carolina, USA - Col MF nosort | ecosystem: Host-associated > Plants > Roots > Unclassified | place: USA: North Carolina | collected...
CACCTACTTCATCTTTATTTCTTTTACATTAAAAAAAAAAAAAAAATATGATGCATTTTCGTGGCGACTTAAAAATGTTATGAGACATGCCTAAATTACCAACTCTAACTATACGTTATCTCGTATGATTGATACAATTAACAATTATTCACGACTACACGTATAATGACTAAATCGTAGTATTTTCCTTTAGATTCCATTCATGCATAACAGTGAGATTACGTAATGACAAGCATAAGCATACGCATACGCACACATCACTAATGGAATATTTACACTCGACGAGTAACGCTAATATTTAATGTGAATTTGTGGAGAAAAATTACTCTTAATTTTTTGAGTTTTGGTTACCTTTTCGTTTTTCTTCATGAAAATATAGTTAAAATGTTCATTTCCGTTACCTTATAACTATAATTAATAGACCTAAAAATTTGTAAATGAAAACACGATAAACAAAATGAAAAGAAAAAAATGTTTGCGTTGCATGTTGGCATTTACCATTTACTGATTTACAAAATATGTGTCTAAAACTATTATGTGTAACAAAAGAAGCCAATTCTAATGTGTGTTAAACTCTTATTATTTTGGTAAATTCATTCGTCATGAAACCAAACCCAATAAAATCCATAAATGGAACATATCGCGATTTTTAGTTGAAGAGTGTATATGATTCTATAAGTTACTAGTTTGTCTTGTTCCCCGCCAATTTGTGACTAAAGTAACTTGATCAGCCATTAATTACTCTCATTCCTAAGCAATGTGAAAATAGGTAACAGTATTGTCCTCTTTTTACATTTTTTAAGTTGTACATGGTATTTTTACTATTTTGAGGATAGTAATGATAAAGGTCAGTTATAAAATTTGTGAGGACTTATTTGGAAACGAAACGTTTTGAAACAAAAAAACAATAGTTCTAAAACATACATTAAAATGACCTAGAGGAAATATTTGTAACCTATATGAATCGAATCAAATAAATAAAATAACAAAATTTAGCCAAGAATGGACCCCACATGCGTCAATAAATAACGACCCCTTGCGAGGGTTAAGGCAACACAACAACACAAGCTTTTTTCCAAGTATTGAAAACAATTTCAAAACTCAATATTCTCTCTTCATAGTGTCGACATGGCTTGCGAAAACAACCTCGTTGTGAAGCAAATCATGGACTTATACAACCAAATCTCAAACCTCGAGAGCTTAAAACCATCCAAGAATGTCGACACTTTGTTCAGACAACTTGTGTCCACGTGCTTACCAACGGACACGAACATCGATGTCACAGAGATACACGATGAAAAAGTCAAAGACATGAGATCTCATCTCATCAAGCTTTGTGGTGAAGCCGAAGGTTATTTAGAGCAACACTTTTCAGCAATCTTAGGCTCTTTTGAAGACAACCCTCTAAACCATTTACACATCTTCCCCTATTACAACAACTATCTCAAACTAGGCAAACTCGAATTCGATCTCCTATCTCAACACACAACCCATGTCCCGACCAAAGTCGCCTTTATTGGTTCCGGTCCGATGCCACTTACTTCCATCGTCTTGGCCAAGTTCCACCTCCCCAACACAACGTTCCACAACTTCGACATCGACTCACACGCCAACACACTCGCTTCAAACCTCGTTTCTCGTGATTCTGACCTTTCCAAACGCATGATTTTCCACACAACTGATGTATTAAACGCTAAGGAGGGGTTAGACCAATACGATGTTGTTTTCTTGGCAGCTCTTGTTGGGATGGATAAAGAGTCAAAGGTCAAAGCTATTGAGCATTTAGAGAAGCATATGGCTCCTGGAGCTGTGGTGATGCTAAGAAGTGCTCATGGTCTTAGAGCTTTCTTGTATCCAATCGTTGACTCTTGTGATCTTAAAGGGTTTGAGGTGTTAACCATTTATCATCCGTCTGACGACGTGGTTAATTCGGTGGTCATCGCACGTAAGCTTGGTGGTTCAAATGGAGCTCGAGGCAGCCAGATCGGACGGTGTGTGGTTATGCCTTGTAATTGCTCTAAGGTCCACGCGATCTTGAACAATCGTGGTATGGAGAAGAATTTGATCGAGGAGTATAGTGCCATCGAGTAAACAAGTAACTATGTAACACATCTCTTTTCTTAAGATTATGTGTTTATGTTTTGCCCTTTTCAATTTTATGCCTATGTGTTGTGATCCGTGTGGTATGTTTGTTAAGTATAATAAGTTTGTGTTTTTTGTGAGTTCTTTGATTTTCATATGTGTGAAGATATGTAACCTTGTTGTATGTTCTTTTTATTATGATCAATATTAAACTTGAGAATCCTCATATATTGATAAATGATAAATCATGAAGGTTTTGTTTGTGACTGATATTTGTGGTGTCTGTAAAATATTTTTTGTGTTGTTATTTTTGTAATTATCATCACTAAACAAACACATTGTATTCACAAATCCTTAAAAATACGAATATATAGTCGAGTTTCATTCATAATTAGGATTTCATGATGTATGTTGTAAGTTGTAAATTGAATTTTCAATCTTACCTAACTATTATGTTATGAGGTCTGAATTCAAAGAAGAAAAACTGTAGCTGAAATCTCTTGGTAAAGAAAAATTAATACAAATGACTAAATCAAACACTATAATTATTATCATCATAGTGATAAGTTTTATCTGGGCAAAAGTGATAAGTAAATACAAGTTAATAAAAGAACTGTTTCGTAAACATGAAAGTAGAAGATTTCCCAACAGGGAAGCTAGAGTCACTATAACCTCCACTTCCTCTCTTGTTGAAATAACCAGGATAATGACTTAAGCAAAACTCGACCTCACGGATCAAATCTAAACCTTCTTTCTCACCCAAAGTCTTGAGCTTCCACTCGCTAAATGGATATTCTGTCTTATGAATCACATGAATCTCTCCTCCCTTGTCTTCATCTTTCACCAACACTCTTGCACTCTTCATAAACCCTCGTACAAGCTCTTGATGTCTCCTAAAATCACATAGCGTACGTGGATGAAACAAGCCGAAAAAGTATTGTTTTAAATTATGTGCATAGGGGGAGACAAGTTGTGTATATAATTTAAAATCATACATGATGGTTTTGATTTCGTGCTCACGACCATAGTCGAACCATGCGTAGGAAAATTGAAGATGACTCTGTCATATATCGCAGAACCACCAACGCTAGGTTTTGTGATCATGGAGTGCACGTTAACTCCATAGACCACGCTGCACCCGAGTCTTTCCAGCTCTTCTACATTCGCCTTCCCATTCTTAAACTTCTGCTCTAGCTCCCCTACAACATTCGTTGTTGTTTGTTTTTTTTTCGATGCAAATTTTAAAATATTGCAAGAAAATGTACTCTATTTTATATAGATATACAAATAGATCAAACAGTAATGATATATCTCTAAGATTTTTTATTACCTTGAGTATCGAGAGAGGTTGCGGTGAGGTTAGATGCAGAACCAAAGGCTCTAGCTAGAGACAGAGAAAAGGAGAAGTCTCCTTCTCCGACCAAAAGAATTTTTTGTTTGTTAGTGTAATGTCTTAACCTTTTAGTTTCCTGAACATTCGTTTGCATCTCACACCATGTATACCTGCATATAAACTGGTATACATATGTATTTATGGATGCATGGGTCAAAGAGGTATTAAATGTTTGGTTTTGTTTGTTTACAAGTAGTTTGACTCTTCGAACTTTGTGGGCATTTATGTAATTCGAAAGGTATATATTAAGTATTCTGTTCATACACTTAAGAAGTGAGTTTTTAACAGAAAAATAGACTTTTTAATTTTCTCTCTCTTTTTTGTTTCATTTCATTTTTTCAGAAAAATTACTTTTATGCTTCTTCTTTCTCTATATTATTTTTTCATACTTTCTGTCTGTAACGGTTTATATAAATGGAGTTACACTCAAGTGACGTGCGGTGTGTCTGTAACGGTTTATATACGAGAGTTTTTATTTTTCAATTCTCTAGTTTAATAAAAAAATTACTAACATATCTCTAAAATTGAAACCTACAATTTTTAAACTACTTATATATATATTTTGGGAGAGTGAACTTTTTGGAAAAATTAGATTTAAAAATAATATTAGAAACGAAAGCAAAACATATGCAAAACTTAGTTTTTTGCCATAACAATATAAAAAGATTGTTGCGTACGATTCTATCAGTTTATGTGATAATTTCACATTTAATCATATATGAAGAACAATAATTTTATAAGAAGAGAAATCATATTTGGATAGATAGAGGAAAGCTAATTAGATATACATCATAATCTAAATAGTATTATGAGTTATATATCAATATTTATATATATATCACCCATCATACATTCTTCATCATATTTCTGTAGTGTATACTTCCGAGACAGTAAGTCATCGGCTGGCGGACTGGTCAACTGAAGTTGACAACTCCCTTTTAACCAATACGAATAGTTAATATACCCAATAACAACTTTTACTCTGAATCTACTTATGATTTCATATTCAATCATGTTGCTCGTCACTTGTCTTCTGAGCTCAACCATATCATTTATAGGCAAGAAGATCGGCTTTGCAACCAAATGGATCGTTTGTAGCCTAGTCGTGTTGTTTCTTAGCGAAAACGGCAAGATACCTTGTGTGGCAATCATTTCGTCGGTAAACAATATTTTTACCGAAACTTTCTCAAACATCACACTGATTTTCTTGTTCGGGTTGGTGAAGTTTAACTGCAACAACATATCGCCGTCGAAATTGACGGTTCAGGTGAACCGAAGAGGAAGCTGTTAAGCTTTGCGTTAGAAACTTAGATAACATGGCTTCTTGGACTGACGACATGATAGATAATCAAAGTCACAGTTAAATATACTATAAAATAGGCGGGCATGTACTATAAAATTGAAACTATAAATTCTTATACTAATTAAATATATTTTGGGAAAGTGAAATTTTTGGAAGAACTATATTTAAAAGATAATATTAAAAATATAAAGAAAACATACGTAAAACCATAGCAAAACATAAGCAAAACCATAGTAAAACATTGTGATTGTGTTTAAAACTCACATCTTCGTTCCTTCCATTCAAAACACATCTTAGTTCTCCTCACACGAACAAGAAAACTCTCAAGAAAGATGGTGGTTGATGTGTTACATCGATGATATATATGTCAATGTCTTTTTTTTTTTAATTTGATATGTATTTTATTAAGTTAAGCTGTTTCATAGAAAGAAAATTTTACTCATAACCTTTTGATCTCATACCTTCATGTTAAACTTATTTTACCCTCTTTTTAAAAAAGATTTTGTCAGCATAAACTTTGACATCTTTATCTATTTCATCGTTGTAACATGTTTTTTCAAAAAAAAAGATTGTATCATGTTAAATCAATTGCTATTCTCCATTTCTTTAAAGTATGACTTCTATTTAGTTTTATCTTTACCACAAAATGTTTATCCTTTAGAAACTCTGGTTTGGTATAATTTTTGATTATGTTCCCTTTCCAATTCATAAAAGTTGGAGTGGTTTATTATTTAAATTATGTATATACAAAATGTGATATATATGCTGAAATGTGTGTAAGTAGACATTTTTGTGTTTCTAGGTATGTATGAAGTGAAATAAGATGGGGACAATGATAATGAAATATGGCTTTACGAGGGAAATCATAATAGTGATGACAACAACCAACCACACGTGGTCATTCCTTCTATTCTACCAAAGGATCTGCCACTCGCCGTCGTTGCACCGTTTTACTCCAATAATTTCAGAGGCAAATTTTAGTTCCAAATCCTAGTTTTTAGATCGAAACTCAAACTTGTTTATAACTTCATTTCATTGATGTTAATTAACTCTTTTTCAACTACCTCTCAAGTCTCAAGTACTCTATTTTTGGATTGAAACTCAAACTGTTTTTAGTTTCATTTATGATGTCATTTAACTCTGGTAGTCTTTTTTTAACATACTCAAGTACTCTACTTTATACATTATCTGTTGACACCAAATGAATCCATAATTTTCACTCCTTTTCTTCGTCCTTTAATAAATCCTTTCTATATCTTGTTCATTATATGTTCAGCTTTTTATTCCCTTCCGTAATATTCATGTTGTCTATTTTTTTTTTCTTTTTACGTTCATGCATGAAACATGTTCTAAGAAATATAGCTTTTTTTTTTGGGTCAGATTTATACATATGATCCTTTCAGAAGCAATATTCGATATTTTAATTACAAATTAGAACATTATACCAGAAAGGAAAGAATCTTGCTTTTCACACACGAGTTCTACTTTTGTTTTTGAAGTCAAAAACGTTGTCGGCGCATTTGCGAAACTAATGGAAGAATATGCTAATTTTTCTATCATAGTTTTTTTTTTTTTCTTTTATTAAGTTATTATGTAAATTCAAAGTGAAAGTGGTTCTTGGGTTTATTTACTATTCATATTGGCTAAAAGGGAGTTATCAGCTTCAGTTGACCAGTCCGCCAGCCGATGGTTTACTGTTTCGGAACTGCACTATCAAACGATGGTGAAGAACATATTGATATTGAGATATAACTTGTAATAATAGTTAGATTATATGATGTATATACTTTATAGTCCTTATCTATTTAGCTTTCTCCTATCTATCTAAATATGATTTCTCTATTTGTATAATTACCGTTCTTCATATATGATTAAATGTGAAATAAAAACTGATAGAAACGTATGCAACAATCTTTTTATATTGTTATGGCAAAAAATTAATTACGTAGAGTGGTTTTCATTGTATATATGTATATATCACTTTCTCGAGTAACAAAGATTGCTTATTAGAATTAGCAGGGTTTTTGGTATTGTGGTAGTGGTTGTTGATGTGTTACATCGATGATATATTATTTGTCAATGTCTCTTTTTGAATTTGATATGTATTTTATTAAGTTAAGTTGTTTCATAGATACAAGTTCATACTCTGATAACCTTTTGATCTCGTACATTCATCTTAAACTTATTTACCCTCTTTTTAAAAAATATTTTGTCACCATAAACTTTGACATCTTAATCTATTTCATCGTTGTAACATGTTTTATCAAAAAAAATAAAAATTGTATCATGTTAAATCAATTGCCACTCTTCATTTCTTTAAAGTATGGCTTCTATTTAGTTTTATTTTTACCAAAAAAATGTTTATACTTTAGAAACTCTGGTTTGGTAAAATTTTTGATTATGTTCCCTTTCCAATTCATAAAAGTTGGGGTGGTATATTATTTAAAGTATGTATATACAAAACGTGATATATATGCCGAAATGTGTGTAAGTAGACATTTTTGTGTTTGTAGATATGTATGAAGTGAAATAAGATGGGGACAATGATAATGAAATATGGCTTTACGAGGGAAATCATACACAGCGATATACTTGTGTATTTATGGTTGTATGGGTCAAAGCAGACTTAAATGTTTGGTTTTCTTTTACTAGCTATATTCATTTGACTCTTCGAACTTTGTGGGTGTTTATGTAATTCGAAAAGCATTCAATATTCTTCATATACACTCTTAAGAGGAAACGAACTAAAAGCTTTATTCTAGACCCGAGTTTTTATTTTCAATTCCCTAGTTGGATAATTCTTTTTACTAACATATCTATAAACTTGAAACCTATAATTACTAATTAAATTTATTTTGGGAAAATGAACATAAGCAAAACATAAGCAAAACATAAGCAAAACATAGTAATGATTTTTTTTAATGTAATACCAAGTAGTTTAGAGATTATAAATTTTTTAAAAATATAAATATAAAAACCTGGTTAAACGTTTTTCTAGATACGCCACAACATGCCAATAGCTCTTATCGAAGTGATTATGTCCTAATCACATTTATCTAATTAGAAGATTCATGCAACGCCTACGCTAGACGGTATTGAAGCACATCCTTTACACGAGACAATTGTTAATTCTCTCTTATTTGGGATTGCGACTTTGATTATCTTTCTTGTCGTCAGTCCAAGAAGCCCTGTTTTTGACATCTCTAATGCAAAGCTCAATACCATTCTCTTCGGTTCATCGGTTTATTTCGATGATGGTGACATGTTGTTGCAGTTGAATTTCACCAAGTCAAACAAGAAACTAGGTGTGAGGTTTGGGAAACTTTCCGTAGAGCTCTGGTTTGCCAACGAAATGATCGCCACACAAGGTGTCTTGCCATTTTCACAAAGAAACGGTAAGGTAGGTTAGAACCGATGACAGACATTTTTTAGCTGATCTGAGGCTAATTAGCGGAACAGTATAAAATTAATTGTTGATTACAAAATTGTATGTCATGCAACAAGTATTAAATCTTAACAGAGAAATTATATGTCATGCAATAAGAATTGGTAACAGAGAAAAGTCTTATATTGCATTATACATCATTTTTGGATACTTGTCTCTTTACTGGTCTCGTGCTAACAAAAATTGACTTTTATTTTATTTTGATCAAAGGTAATCATCGTTGTTAAAGTCTGTTTATTTAGGAAAATAGCCAACAATTAATCTCTTTCATTACACTATTATAGAATTCTTGATAAATTAATCAACGAACACTATATCTTAAACATGAAAGTAGAAGCTTTTACGATAGGAAAGTGTTAAGAAGGATACTTTCCTTACTAGATTATCATGTATATTCTAAAGGAATATACACTAGAATATACATGATAATCTAGTAAGGAAAGTATCCTTCTTAACAGAAAGGTAGAGTTACAGTTACTTCCACCTCCTTTCTTGTTGGAGTAACCTGGAAATGCCCATTTGTGAAATTCGATCTCCCCGATTAGACGCAAACCCTTTTCTCCAGCTAGAGTCTCAATCCCCCACCTGTTAAATGGGTCTGTTGTCTTATGTGTCACATGAATCTCTCCATCTTCATCTTTCAGCATCTTTCTTGCACTCTCCAGAAATCCTCTGACGAGTCCTTGGTGTAACCTGTAAATTGTACACGAAAACGCATATGTTGAAAATCAACAAGAATAAACAAAAAGAGAAGAAATACAAAAGAAACTTACATAATGAAGAAGATGTCGTGCTCTGAACCAAAACCTAATCCTGAATGGGGAAAATTAAAGATGATTCTATCGTATCGACCTAAGCGATAGTCTGAGGACATGGAGTGGACGTTAACACCGTGGACCACTGTGCACCCAAACAACTCCAACCCTTCCACATTTGCTTTTCCATCAGTGTACTTAATCCCTAGCTCCTCTACAACATTCATCATTAGCTTATAACAATAATCACCAAATTAACTTTCATATCTTATGTTCGGTGTTTTAGATGTATTATCAGAAGATGATAAAAATAACCAAATATGTAAGATGAATTGTGGTGTTAGAAATATTTCTACCTCGAGTGTCAAGAGAGGTCGCAGTGATGTTTGTGGCAGAACCAAAAACTCTGGCTAGAGACAAAGAAAACGAAAAGTCTCCTTCTCCGACCAAAAGTATTTTTTGCTTGTTGCTATATTGTTGCAAGTTTATAGTACCCATAAACTCCATTTTATCATGTAATGATTTTCAATACCACGCCGTGTCCTTTATATATCTAAAGGATGCATGAGTCAGAACAAAATTTCTCTTGGGAATCTATGATTATTTATGTACTTTGAAGAGTATTTTCGTATTCTGTTAACGCACCATTATGAAGAAAAGAGCCAAACTTCTTACATTTAAATTCGCTAACTGAGTTACATAAACACCATGCCAATTACTGTGGTGTTAAATGTCTGCTTACCCGTTTATTTACCATTTTAAATTGATCAATAATTCTCTGCTTTTTTGGCTTGAATATATAAAACCTTTTAATTTGACCAAGATATCTAGTTACCACTAATATATAATCCGTGGTATATATTTGCAGTGTATGGTTACTATATGAGTTTTCTAAAAAATACTATTATTTTAAAAAAACAATCTAAGATACTATTAACCATTAAATATCCCAAAAATACCATAAGCTTGGATTTGGACTTTCGAGGATGGAGGTTATTAAGAATATAGAAAGAATTGGTAAATCTTTGGTATATTGAAAATTTAGAATCTCATTGGTAGTTTTTGAAATTGTTTTTATTAGATCAAGATTGTGAACGTAAAAGCCAAATCACCAAAGTAAAGTGTATACCACGTATTTAATATGTAAAACGTCTTTCTATAAGCAAACTTTAGGCGACTATTCAAATCGTATACAATCAAATGTACGTTTTTCAAGATAAAAATCATATAAATGAAATAATAATAAATAAACTGCTGTTAATTGCAACCTCTACAAACTAGTGGACTACAGTAAATCTTCTAGACAAATCAATAAGTTTTATCAAATCATTTGATCTCAAATTTCTTAAAGAGAGCAAATCTCCTATTTTAAGAAACGAGAGAAACATGAAATCATTGTTGGAAGGACAAAAAAAAAGACTACAACATGCACTTTATTGAGAAAAGTCTTTCCTTAGTGATGAAGTGTTTAGGGAGCCACACCTAACGACACAAAGTCTCACACACATTACCAAAAAGAAAGATGAAGAATAGAAAAATGTTGATTCAAAAACCTACCGGAACTCAAAAGCAACGAAATAAGCACTTGTATTCTAGTTACGTATCTCAAATTATTTATTTGTCTAAGGCTGTGTCGTTAATTTCCGTATGTGTATTTCTCCACACTATTGCTTTATTTACCAAAAAAAATAATTAAAATGTACAGGCAAGGGCGGAACTATGTTGAAGATTAGGGTCACAGGACCGTAGTTAAAAAAATATTATAATTATAAATCTATTTCCAAACCGTTTTCTAATTATGTTTTACTATCATATCTATAGCATTGAAACCTACAACTTTTTATACTATTTATATATTTATTGGAAACGTGAAATTTTTTGACAAACATTTAATTTAGAAGATAATATTTATAAAAAAAGAAAAAAAAAAAGCAAAACCATAGCAAAATATAGTAATATGTTTTTTCAAAAATGTAATAATATAGTTTAGAGATTGAAAATTTTAAAACATATAGATAATTTTAATTAAATATATATATATAATGACCCTGGTCAAAAAAATTGTAGATCAACCATTGTACGCAGAACATACACCAATTTTTATAATGAAAAAGAAGTAGACCGACTCTTTTGAATATTCTTTTTAAATGAAAATGTAAATAAAAATGCGTGAATTCTCTTCAATCAAATAGTTTTTATTTTTCTTTTGTTGTATTAGGAGAAAAATGAACATGTAATTTTCTACATAAATCCAACTCTACAAAACAAAACCCATCCCATTAAGCAAAAGGCGCTCCCTCCTTTTAGTTTTCCCACTCACAATCTCTTTTTCAAAGGTAATAAACTTTACTTTATCTATTTAACCAAACACCATAACACATTTCCAAAATTTCCTTTCATTGTACAAACATCAGTTCTCACACCACCAAGATACTCAAAAGACAGAAACTTCAAGAGTTTCCTTCTTCCTCTTCAATTATCAAGACATAAGAACCCATGTCAAAATTTTCTCCACCGCCACAATCTCAACCACAGCCGCCCGAAACACCACCATGGGAAACGCCGTCTTCTAAATGGTATTCTCCAATATACACGCCATGGAGAACAACTCCAAGAAGCACACAATCAACTCCAACGACTACACCAATAGCTCTTACCGAAGTGATTGTGTCTAAATCACCTTTGTCTAATCAGAAGAGCCCTGCAACTCCTAAACTAGACAGTATGGAAGCGCATCCTTTACACGAGACGATGGTTCTCTTACAGCTAAGAACAAGCCGGACCAATCCATGGATTTGGTGTGGTGCAGCTTTGTGTTTTATCTTCAGCATACTTCTTATAGTCTTTGGGATTGCTACTTTGATTCTCTATCTCGCCGTCAAACCAAGAACCCCTGTTTTTGACATCTCTAATGCAAAGCTCAACACCATCCTCTTTGAGTCACCGGTTTATTTCAACGGTGATATGTTGTTGCAGTTAAATTTCACCAATCCTAACAAGAAACTAAATGTGAGGTTTGAGAATCTTATGGTAGAGCTCTGGTTTGCCGACACAAAGATCGCCACACAAGGTGTCTTGCCGTTTTCGCAAAGAAACGGCAAGACTAGGCTAGAACCGATCCGTTTGATTTCAAATTTGGTCTTCTTGCCTGTAAATCATATACTTGAGCTCAGAAGACAAGTGACGAGCAATAGGATAGCTTATGAAATCAGAAGTAACTTCAGAGTCAAAGCTATTTTTGGGATGATTCATTATTCTTATATGCTACACGGGATTTGTCAGCTTCAATTGAGCAGTCCACCAGCCGGTGGCTTAGTTTATCGGAACTGCACTACAAAAAGATGGTGAAGAACAGAGTTCATCTTCAAAGTCTCTATCTTTACCCTTGTGTTCTTCAAGCATAGATCTTTCTTTTGCCCACTCACAAGATGTAAAAAAACGAATCAAGATTCAACAGACTCTATGCAAGAGCCAAGATAAGATTTTTGTTGTATATTGTTAAGACATATCTAGTAAGGTTGGTGTAATTAAATGAGTCAAAGAGATAATTCTTATACGGCCACATGTTCTTATCACTTATTCATGTTTGCTTCAAGATTACTAAATCTGATCCGATCCATATTTGATCCACAAGATACAATCTAAAAGAAAAAGGATCTGACAGTAGATTGCTATGTTGGTTCTTTTTTGGTTGAAAGAAATCAAAAGAACAAAAGGAAGCAGATTCATCTCCTAACACAAGCCAACATGGAGTTCTTTTTAAAATTTATAGTCTTAACTTCATGAATACTTTTTTTCTAGGAAACTTCAGGAATTAGCTACAAAAGTGTCAATTGCAAGTGGCAGAGAAAAGTTAAGCAAGAGATTGACTGGCTAACTAGCTTAGCCAGGAAAAGCATGTAAAGTTGAGATTGTATACGAAGCCCAAATTCTCAGCAAAATCTTTAGACAAAAGCAAAAGAAAAGGGACCTAACAATTTGGGGTTTGAGAAACATCAAATGTCTAGTGGTAGAGACTGAAACAACGATCGACAACACAGACTCTTTCACAATTTTAATACTTGTGTCAGCAAGAAATTAGTAATCAATTCTAACTTTTATCTGCATTCCATCATATCAACTTGCTTGCAGTAGCCTACTAAAAAAAGTACTAACTAGACGAATGAGAAAGGAACAAGACCTAGTTTAGGCTTTTGAGAAGAAAACATGACAATCCTAATTAAGGGTGAACAAGAATTAGTTCTGCATAGACCTAGTTCTGTTTTATTCACTTTAGCTTCCACGGCAAGCATCAAGGCCTTCTGATGCATCATTTTTTACCATCTTAAGGAACCCATTGTTTCGAAATGGGGTCACAGTCTGCCGCAAATTAAGAAATCCTAGAACTAGAAGATCAGATTCGTACTCAGCATTACGTTCCTCATCTAGAAAAAACCCTAATCCAACACCTGAGAAACGCATCCCTCAATGTTAAACGTTATATTGAGAAATTGGTTAACAAAACAACACTTTGGTTAAACCAATTACGGTTCTCCGAATTGGTTTACTCAGTCGTATTTTAATTTTGTCATTTAACTCGATACGATAGAAATCTTCTTGTACATATTTAAACGGACTCATTTGAAACACAACAGGCCCGTTAGGCCCGCGAATTTGAAACCCATTATATGTATGTATCCGGATCTCATACCCGGTTAAATATCTCTAGGAGAAACTCTTGCATGGATGATGCATGGGCACAAGACTTGAAAATGAAAATCATGAGATGATGTAATGTTAGCTCACAACAATACATCGAATCGAACACATGAAGTGGACTCCCGTACATTCCGCATAATCATCATTAGCTTTTTGTTGCTTCTGTCTGTTGCGAGACTTCAATAACCTTTTTCACATATTTTTTTCCTTTAGCTGATTTCGTATTATTTTGTCAATAGTTTGTTTCAAAAATACGAAAAATAATCATTAATATCACGAGTAATGGATCTACTCATCTACACGAGAACTAATATATTGTTCGGGATACGAATTTGTTAAGATAATTTTTCTCTTGCTATACAACTAAACTAACTACATTTAAACTGTGATGGCAACTCAAAAATCAGGACTAATTTAAAAAAACTTTTGGAAGTCACTATCAAAACCTCTTGAACTTAAGAGATTAAATAGACAAACATATACACAACAAAGAGAAGCAACACCCACAAAACTGAAAACTGTCGTTCTTACATTTGGTTAAGGCATGTGCAATCTTATTATTGTGTGCACACAAAGTTTTTTTTTTTTTTTTGATAGCTTAAAAAGGTTA
>Ga0041059_1002338_pt1 | contig 14284 bp, 8 predicted proteins | sample AraColnosormetaG_FD_56232 | JGI IMG/M metagenome (GOLD analysis project Ga0041059, IMG submission 56232) | Arabidopsis roots microbial communities from North Carolina, USA - Col MF nosort | ecosystem: Host-associated > Plants > Roots > Unclassified | place: USA: North Carolina | collected 2013-09-02
TAATTATATGAGTTTCTACTAAAAAAAACTACGGCTGCAGTTGGTGTAAGAACTCCAAATTGTGTTCAAAAGAAATAAATAGAAGTTTTGCTTCTTGCTCTCGTGAGAGAGCATATACACGAGAGCATATAACAAAGTAATGCTTAACATAATTCTTCTAGGAAAGACTAATTTAACTAAAGCATAATTGTAAATGTCCTTATTGCATAAGAATGCTCTTTTTCCTAATTCAATTAATCCAGGTCATATACTTCTTCTTCGTTTTGCATAAGAACTCGTGGCTTCATTTTCAATTCGAGTAACTGAAACTTGCCATTCCTTCTCAAACTTTTCTTCAATTTGTGATTTCTTCTTTTCTAGCATAATCAAAGGATTTGGTGAGATTCCAACAATCTCGTTGGAATTGGCAGGTAATTCATCAGGGACGCAACAAATTGTAGTAGTGTTGGAGTTAGGATTTAGGGTTTCATATTGAGTTCCGTGTTGTAAAACAACATCGCTCCTCTCATTCTTCTTCAAGTCCTTGTGATCGTTAACTAAAGCTTCCTCCCCACTCAATTCCTTGAGATTACTCAAGAGCGTTAACATAGAGTTGATAGCGTCACTAATCTCTTGAGGATTCTCCGATTTGTTGAGGCTCTCGTTGTTCCACCAAAACCCTAACCCTAGATTTGTACGAGACAAGCAAATAGCAACGTCCTCTCTCATCTCTTTGGTATCCTCCTGAAGAGGAACACAACGTTGCCCGGAGAGGAAAGAAGAGACAACGGCATCAACGGAGGAGTGACCGAAAGAGTAGAAGGAGATGTTGGATTCAGAAGTAGGAGGAGTCGCTAAGATAGCGATCTGTGCATCGGAGAGAAGACAAAGCTGAGAAGCTTTGCTAAAGAGACCTTCACGACGTTTGGTGCAAGTAACCCTAAGGTAATCGCTCTTCTGTATCGTCTCAATCGCAATCTTCCTCTTCGTACCTCCTTTTTTCACCATTCTGATTTTATCTATTTCACCACAGCGACGGTTTTTGTTTTTGCGTGGAGAAAGATAATTGACAAGTGAAAGCCATAATCTCTCAATCTCGTATAAATAAGGAACGAATCTCATAAAAATAAGAAAATATTGAATCTCATATAAATAAGGAAATATTGAATCTCATATGAATAAGGTAATATCGAATCTCAAATAAAAAAGGAAATATCGAAACCTCATCATCCACCTAAACTAGTTTCGACTATGTACCACAGCAAACCGATATCGTTCCAACAAAACCCAATTCTGAACCAAACCAATTTGATTTCAATCTCTAACGTACGGTTCACGTAACTACTAAATAGAGTAAACCATGCAACGTAATATTGTATGGGCTAAGTTCCAACTATCCACCAGAATCCTTCTTTTTATCCTTTATTATTTTCTTATATAAATAAATTAAAAATATTCGAGAATGACGAGTTGATTTTTTTTTAGAGGAATATATTCAAGAAGGAATTACCGCCAATACAGAAAAAAAGTAGAATGATATTTATGCAACGGTTATAAAATGAAATTAAGCCCAACCAAATAATCATGTAACTATACATCAAAACCTCTATGACAAGACCAACATTACTATGAGAGAGTAGAGACTATTGTTTTAAGAATAAGAAACATGACTTAGCTCTCAGCGATATGAAAAGACTAGAAAAGTTCACATACTGTTTTAGGACAAACCATAATGACTAGAAAAGTTCACATACTATGAGCTCAACGAAATGTTGATTTATCTTTTAAATTTTAATTTAAGATTTTTTTGTTGTCAAGGTTGGGGTTAAGGTATATGTGAATTAATTTATTAATGGATTGTAAAATAAAATTTGAATCAACTAAGGAATTGAAGGAGAACCCGATCGAGCATCCCTCTTTGGCCCAATGATTTCACCTACTCTCTTTTGCTCTTTCTTCCACAATAGTTTTTAACAATATGACTGGATTGGTTAATAGATTTAGCAAATCACGATTAAAAAAAAAAACTAAAGAGGTACCACATAGTTCTCAAGCGTAGTTTGCGCTACAAGACAAGCTCGACTCTATGTTTTTTAAATGAGTTTTATGATTTTTTTGTATAAGAGAAGGTCGTTTGAATTCATTAGAGCGCTAAAATTTTTATTATCTTCAAGTAATGCTTTTTTCCTGCAAATTGAACTTTATTATGTATGTAAATCTTTACAAAAAAGGTTTTTGAACCATATTGGCTGATTCCCTAAATCTGTTTAAAACTCACTAGTTGTGTAAATTGAAGTAATGCTTATCATAGTTATATTTCTTCGAAATGTATCCATGAAAAAAATAACTCCATGACACACAATAAAACCTCAATAAATTAGTATTGCTGGACATTGCATATTTATTATTTTATCAAAATATTAAATGAAATATAAAAATAATAATTATTTTTTACATAAATATTAGTATCAAAATTTGACTAATTATAAAATTTTACTGTGAGATTATAGGAAGATACAAGTGAGACAATTTGATCAATACAAGATTATAAACTAATTTTACAGTATCAACTTGTTAAATTTAATGTTAATAAATACAACTAATTTAACTGGTTGAATATATTAGAGTGATTTATTTAGTCCTCCACAAAATTTAAGAAAAAATATTATTACTCTATAATTCAATTTTCTTATCTATACATTTCCTCTATAAGTTCCACTATTTTACTCAAGAGGTTTCACGAATCATATCCCACAACAAAATCTTGCCGATAGAGCAAAAGTTGTCCAGATGCAATATCAACAAATCTAGACAAAATTAGGGGTCAAAATAACATAAAGTTGAGGTGAAAATTAACAATCTAATTCTAACTTTCACCAAAATTTATTCCAAAATTAAACTAATAATATCACCATGATACATCTTTAGCGTTAAAAGTTTATAGTAGTTTTTTAATGATAACTAGCAAGATGAAAGGTTAGAACAGACAAAGAAAAGACAGTAACTTCAAATATAATTTTTTGGGATTTAAATACAAATGTGGGATAAGTAATACATTTATGTGGTGGCGCCTGCGTTTGGGGTTGTATGAACATTAGAAATTCTTCGGCGGTGCACGAAACAAACCTCGCGTTTCAAGCATCTAATACTCACTGACTCAATCGCGATGAGACTAATGTGATTTACAATAACCATGCGGCTAATCCATTTGCAACTTCAGAAGATCTTCTTGGTCTCAAACCCTTAGTTGAAGGTTTGTTTCTTTATCCCGATCAGCGAAGATTTAGTGACAACTACGTATGGATCCGTGTCCAGGAAGAGAGATAAAAGATTGGTAATTATTTTTTATTGGTCGAGCTTAAAGGTTACTTTGATCATCTTCTAATTTCAAACCGTTCTTCAAAATTTTCAGTTGTGCTTTTGTAGTCTCGATCTCGATCTGGATTAGGTCAAATTGGATTCATCTTAAAGTCTGTTTATCAATTTTGGTTTCAAGATTCTGTGTATTTGGATGTTACAAGATAACTAAGGTTCTCTTTTGCGATTTTGCAGTTGGGGAGGAAACTTTGAACAACAAAGAAATTATTAAACAATAGAGGTTGTATGAACCAAATATTGAATTATGCATTTATGCTGTTCATGAAGTATGTATTTCCCAAATTCATCAACACCTATTGGATATATAGATTCGTTTGAACGGCGATCGGAAAATCCTAGCTCTATACAGAGAGAGCTTATCACAAAAATTTGGTCTTTTTGCAAAATATACGATTGTCTAGTAGTTTCGTGAAGATGTATCATCTTCGAGTTCGAAACTTCAGTATGGCTTAAGAGATCTCTTTTGTTTTCCAACAGAATAATAAAATTATTCAAAATTTGATGTAGCGGCCCATTTTTTCCTCATGTATGTGGTCTTATAAAATTCAGGGTCGACACTGGTCACGAGCTTAATTAACCCGCCAATAGTGATAATGGACTTTTGGCAGATAGGAATTCATACGGACATGACTTTGGTGGACCGGATAAAAAGCTTGGTTCAACATCCCCATTAACTAATATTGGTAATCGATCGACAAAAATTATGTATGAATATATGGCTTAGCTGAAAGTGTATGTTCTATATTGGATAAATCAAATGATTCTATCTTCAAGCAAAAAAGATAAACACAAAACACCAAAATACAAACACAACATGCGTTAACATATTCGGTCGAGTCAGATGATCAAATAGCACGATCCTTCCTTGCCCTTCACGCATGAATGCGGATACCAATAAATCTATTAGAATCGAGGAAGAACATCACTGGAAGCCATGGCAGACGTGTGAACTGTGAGAGAAAGAGACCATTACTAAGAAGTAGCCATATCTGGTCCAAACGGTTCAGATAGAAAAAATCTAAAGATTGAATTGTGAAAAGTGAGAGTAAGCAAAGGAAGTAGAACACAGTTAATGTGTTTTTCTGTCCTTTCTCTCTATACAACCAATGAGAAAGTATCATTGCCTTTTCACTTTCTTTTGTTTTATCAAACTAATGTTCCGGGATATGCCCATATAAGATAGAACCGTTTTCATCAAAAACTTTGATTCCTCTACATGTTCATCACAACACTAAACAAAGGAAGACCTACTCAAAGTACTTTTACGAATCAAAAAAAAAAAAAAAGTACTACAAACATGAAAGTTCTCTCCTTCGAATAGGCATTGGAAGAGTGGTTGCATTGAAAAGATACATGGTGCTAAATGCCAGTTAAGTGATTTATGGGGTTGATATATTTGGATTCAGAATAGAAGATGAAGAGGCATTTGTACTCTCTAGAATGTTTTCAATGTTTGGTATTAAAAACATAGTTTTCAATGATAGTGAAGAAAGATGTACAACTAGTTTTTGATTGCTCTGCTTAAAAACATAGTATCAACATCAAACAAGATATGTATCATTCGTTGGTGGGTTGGGCCCAAAAGACTTTTGAGAGCCGTTGCTGTAAATCACAAAATATATGAATAGTGTTCCAACATTAGTTTTCTCACATTTTTATAACAACATAAAACAAAATCTGGGTGGACACAAATACACTTCTGCAAACAAACAAACAAAACTGAGAAACAAAATAAAGTTGGAAAATGTGCGGTGTCAAAAAAAACGAACTTTTTTTTTCAACACCCAAAGATCTTAAGCAGACCGTCGAACGAAACGCCGTCGTTTAAATCACCACCGGCTAATCGAATCATAGATTTGATTTCATCGTCGGTTACAGCTAAACCAGCCGAATCCATATAACTCTTCAGATCTCCGTAACTCAGTCTCCCATCTCCGTCTTTATCCATCACCTTAAACACATCTTTCATCAATCCATCGTCTCCTCCGTTACCAGATCTAGAAAACGGCGTCGTTTCTAGAACTTTCTCGAATTCATCGAACTCAACGAATCCGTCTTTGTTCGCGTCCGCTACTGATATCATCGTTCCGATCATCGTCTCGTCGTTGTTTTCACCGGAAGGGATTCCGGCGTAGAATGCACGGAGATCGTCGCTGCTGATTTTACCGTCGTGATCTGTGTCGATGATTTCGAAAGCTGGTCGGAAATTTGGATTCGCGGTGGTGGTTATCGGAATCGCGATTCTACCAGAAGGACACATCTCTCTCTCTCTGAGTTTGAAATTTGAAAAATGGCTTTTGAGATTGTGAAGGAAGCTTTAAGAGATTTTAGAGAAGACGTGTGGGAGCGTAAGGTTTATATAAGGCCAGGGATGAGAGGTGGCTCAAAAGTCAAATGTTTGACTATATTATCTCTAAAGCTTGCTTTGAAAGATTGGTTACTTCTTTACTTATTTTTCTCCCAATTATTATTTTTTTGTTGTTATTTATTTCATCATTTTGGTCAAAATTTGGTTGTTATTATAATTTATACTGTTTTTGTTCCTCAGATTTTTTAATGTTAAGCTATAAATAGACCATTTTCTTAAACTAATTATTTCTCTATATTAATTCAACAGATTCAAAGATTCTTAATTGATAGTTTTTGAAATTTAGAACTATAATTAGTAGCGTACAAAAGTGTTATTTTGACATGTTTTACATTAATTAAGAAAACTATATAAATTTCTATTATATCCTTTATACATACACTAAAAAGCTTTATCTTTTAATTATTAAGTTAAAGTAATAGGGATGAAAAGAAAAAAAGAAAAGAGATTTAGTTTTAAAAACTGCATCGAAAATACAAAATGATATTTTTTGTGACACAAAACTTAAGTATTAAAACGGCACTTTTGTGAAATGAATTAGTATTATTTGATAAAATTCAAAACATTGAAAAATAAATCTTATAGAACAAGAAATTTATATTTTAAAAAATCTCTCTTTTAGGAAGGAAATAGTGAGTACTATTTTAGAGAGGACTCCATCACAAATATATCACATTTATTAAGAGGGGGGAAAATACGAGTTTTTAATATTAAAAAAAAACAAAAAGGGTCGGTTACGAATAAATAACATTAATGGAAGTGAAATTTGTGGTAAGATATTTGGAGTCGGAAGTACGTACGTAGTGCATGACATCACCAAAGTAGTGACTGGTATCTGATTCGTTGAGAAAGTTGATTTTGTCTTTTCATGTTAGGATCAACTAAAGGTCTATCTTGCGAGCAATAGGATCCGCAAATTTTTAAATGGACCCATTTTCTAACAATTTTAGTCTTTTAGTAGGAAGGTATCTTCGTTTTCATCACAAGAATCATTTTCATGGTGGAATAATATTTTGTGGATGGAGAACAAAACTGCAATTTGCTTCATTTTTTATTTCACGTATCCAATATTAGTGTGGTCTACGGTTACCACACGTACGATAATTTGTTTTCTTGTAAGGTCAAACATTTGTAAAAAAGCCAAATTTTCGGATATAAATGTTAATTGTTAGGTAAGTATTATATTAGCCACCATGCAAAAGAGGCAAGTCGTCGATAAGAAACATAAGAAAATCGTTTCTGATCGTCAGGATCAGTAACGTATACGATCAGATATTTTTGTAATATTTTACAAAGATTTTTGGCTGATACTGCTTGTCACATTCTCTTAACTTAAACTACTGTCTACTAATATATATGGGTATTACTTATAAATCATATTTTTCGTAGGGGATGTTACATTAATACATTAGATGTGTTGACGCCTCGGATTAAAAACTAAAAATCCAAAGGGCACCCGTGACCCGACCTTGTCGTGACATTACATAAGATGTCTTGCGGATTCTTTAAATTTTGGGTGTTGTTGTGTAAGTGGTGATTTCTCTATTTTTCCTCAAAACACTTGTGCTTGGCGAGTTTTGGAGTAATTTATGTGGATTACTCTTTAATAGCCTTTTTCTTTTTTTTTTGAGCAACATAGCCTTTTTTTTTCTTTTAAAGACTTGATTTTCAATAGAAACAACAATACATAGGCCCAAAAGTCCAAAGACAACACGGCCCACTAGAGGAACACATCTCCAGCGCCAAAAAGAACAACATTCTGCAAAACCCAAGGCACACCACCTGTTACAAAAGTCAACTTTGAAAGAATTCAATCTGAACCACAGCAGAACACTAAGTAACTCTTTAGTTTGTAAATGTGACATTATCGGATTTACATACATATCACGAAGCATAATGCTAATGAAGAGCTATGAACACCTTTTTAAGTCAAGTCGCATACCTTTGTGGCATTTGATAACTTGGGATGTTGAGGTTATAATGAACAAACTTTCTGAGTTTTTAAGAAAGAAAATAGAATAACCTGACTCCAAACATTAACAAGGCATGTTCCAATAAAAATGGCAATATTTACTCAGAATCAGTGTTCCAAATCTTGATTCTATCTCATACTTTCACCTGTACAGACTATTCTTAAAAAATTGGGTCTGTCACAGGCATAATGGTTTTACATAAATAACCTCTTTAGCTCGCCTCGCAATCGATGACGTTTTCAGAATCAATTCCATACAAAAGAATGGCTCGAGAGAATATGTTTGCATATACCAAAACCCTTCTTTTTGGTGCTTCTCGTCATTGCGCTTCAACGCAAACATGAAACACCTTTCTGCTTTGCTTATGTAGCTCAGCTTTCTCAACGCATAATCAGACTCCGCTCGGTCCATTTAATGGTTTATTTTTCCTTGAGGGCAGAGTTTTCTATTGATGCAGCACGAGCCGCCTGAAACTGTATAGTGTACTTTCTTTGAAGCTCTCTTAGTTTCTCCATAATTTCTTGGAACGATGGTCTGTCCTGCGGTTCACTGCAAAAATTATCTTACTAACATTAGCTGCTGCTTCATCTACTACAGAAACACATTAATCAAACAGCTGTGTAAGAGTTTAAGAATGTTTATCAGCTACTTTGTTTAGTTAAACTTAATAGAGTTTAAATATCTTTTCTATAACACTTTCTAATTTCCTACCAAGGTTTCGGTTGAAAGAAAATCTCCAAAATGACACCAAAGTACCAAACTTACACTAATCATGATACCAAAATTTCTTGTGTAAAAGATCTAAAATGATACCAAACTTACACTCATCAAACTTTTGTTTACTTAAAGGTCTCTTTACACATTATCAACTATTCCAAAGTTTGCATTGTAATAGTTACAAGCACATTCACTTTCTTTCTTTGCTAAAAGATACAATAAACACACGATCAAACAAAAAACCGTTTTTGTTTGCTGACATTTCTACAAAACTAGTTTTTATCTACTCATTCTACAAGTAAAATGACACAAACTTGCAGATTTAGCATCTACTTCCGAAAATCAGAGACTGTGGCATATGATCTAAGTCGTTTATGAAAAATCAGATTTTGGTCCCAAACTTTATGCAACACAATTGAGGCTAATTATTCTCTAGCAAGGTATATGTAATGTTAAGTGTGTTATACATACCTATGCCAGCAGCTTTCCATTAAAGAAATCCACTGAGGATCAACATTTTTCGGGACTTCCAGTCTCTGGTTCATGAACCCTACAGCTCCAATCACCTGCAAGTATCCTAAATAGAATTCTCTTCATATTTGGTTCACTTTGTGTGTTCACAACATAATATGCAAACTTTCTTAAGCAGAAGGGATGTTCAAGACGGCTCTAATTCATACAAATTTACCCTTTCAATTTGCCCCCAAAAAAACAATCATCAACTCACTGGACTTGCAGTCACAGGAAGTATTTATTTACAGTAAAAGATCATTCATTGTACTGTTTTACATTCATATATTGATATTACTAAATATCAAAAATGAGTAGTATGCTTTCCTAATACCCTTTACTGAGTACAGCATATTGATAGGGTTGGTGGACTAGATGCATTTTAACAGCGACCATATAGCTATTAGCTGCAATATTTACCTAAATACGCAAATTATACCTGCATAGCATTTAGACTTTCCCACGGGATCTTCTCAGTCACCAGCTCCCATAGTATTACTCCAAAGCTGTAAACGTCAGACCTGTAGTTTAAAGAGTAGGAGGAACATTTTCAGAGATGAACGGTAGAACAGTAGTTAGGTAACCCAAGCAGAAAATGGGGAATATACTTTTCATCAGCAGCCTCATTTCGGAGAACTTCCGGTGCCATCCATTGAGGCTGCAACACAGGTAAAAAAGCAATGGGATTTCACCCTAGGAAGAAATAAAATCATAAAAATAGAGGAATCAATTCGTTAAAGTCTATCTCTAGTACCGTTCCCCTTCCTGTCTTTGTAGTGAGGTACGTCTCATGCTTGATACGCGAAAGACCAAAGTCAGCAACCTGTTAGAGATGACACGGTAAGTCAACTATGACAAGCGAAGCCTTTTTTATGGTAAATATTAAAATCTAGTTCCATTGTGGACAGTATTTTCTACGGAATATAACTATCTTGCTTTTAGCTCTATTGAGATTACCAAAGGCATGGTGAAAAGTTTGTATTTTTCTGTCTTAAGGGAAATTATATGACTTCTAAAATGAAAACAATACCTTCACGGTCCAGTTTTTATCAACCAGTAGATTTGATGACTTCAAATCTCGGTGAATGATCGGTGGAGTACAATGGTGAAGATAATTCATGCCACGAGCCTGTGCGAAGAAGTATGTAAGAAAAATGTGTAACATGTTGTAGACAAGATACAGTAACTGAATTAAAGAGTCCAAAGAATAATACGCAAGATAGCTGCAAGTAAAAAACCAAATAGAACAACTTTACTTAGAAAACAGTGGGTCTGCAGACTCTGCAGTCACACAACTGGAAAACTAGTGTGTGACTAATACTCACAATATCCGAGGCCATATGGATACGTCGCCTCCAATCCAGTTTTGACGTGTTCCTCTGCAGCAAACGGAAGAGACTTCCACTGCAAATGTTATTTGATAGGGTAAGTCAGAGTTTTGGCCCCGGAGTTCGAATAGCACAAAAGGAAGTGTAATATTAGCCAAAGTAATAAGACCAAACCGTGGAAGGAACTCTGTCACTATACAGAGACGCTGAGGTGATGTCACGGCTCCCATAAACAGTAAAACGTTAGGATGTCTAAGTCTTTTCATCAACGATACCTTCAGAAAAAACCAAGTTCAGCCGATGTACATCAAAATGAGAATGAGTAGCTAAGCTGGTTTCATAAAGGATAAACTTTTCGGGTAGATGCAGTTCCGAAGAAGATTATATATGAGGAAATTGTGGTAGTTTAGGGACTAAATTTTCTAACGAAAGAAACTAAGAGAGATGTGAAGGCAGGTGTGACTCACTAAAAAAAACAAATAAAAATTCAATTTTCTTTTACCAAACATGCTTAGAGAATTGATAGAAAACATAATACCTCTTGTCTAAAAGATGTTATGATCTCTTCTGAATATTCTTGTTTGGAAAACACCTTTACAGCCACATCCTGCAGTGACATTAGCAACTCTTAGTAAGAGGCTTGTAAAAATCGATGATGCATATTCTACAACATCAATAGAAGGCAAAAACGTACGGATCCAAACCATAGACCGTGATAGACAGTTCCACATGAACCTGTATGTACAGAAAAGGGAAACTGTCTTAAAATCTTAGCAGAACAGAGATAAGAAAACCACATAAATACGTAAGATATCTTCAAGGATGGATTTTTTCGCAAAATGGTTCATCTTTCTCAAAGGAGTACATCACCTTGCCCGATTTGTTCTCCAATTGTCAAATCTTCCCATAAGATTTCATAATCCAAGCAGTCACTATCCATATCGACCTTGTTCATAACACTGCTGCTGGTACTTCCACAGCTGCTACTACTGCTTGTGCTGTTCACATTAACAGAGGAAGACCAATACCCCATAGGCTCGTTACTGGAAGCCTTAATACTTTCACATGCCTGGCTTTCAGACTTAACACTGTGATTAGAATTGCTTTGATAAGCCTGTTGTTTTTGTTGTTCATTCCGCACCCAAGGCCACACAGAATGACTACGCCTTCCTTCCAAACCTTCCCTTTCATTCCCTTTCCATGGCCATGATAATCCTTTCTTTACCATCCACTCTTCAGCTTTTGAGGTCAGTGTTTTAGGTACAACAGAGTTTCCATCACTTTCATCACTGGAATCTCTGAAGGGCTTTGTAGAAGCTTTCTCATCGCTACGTAAGAATACACCAAAAGGAGATTGGATAAAATCCCCCCTAGGTGTATCAGCACCACTTGTTGCTGCATCCTCCCTCCGGTCAGCGAAAGCAGCATCAAAGAAACCCTGATCAGATTGATGACTGTCCCCACTTCCACCCTCAAGGTTTGCAGCGTTATTATCACCTGCTCGCATTTTCGACTTGACCTTGTTGCCCACCTTAGATGCCTGAAATGTTGACTACACTAGTCATACGACAGTTTACGAAAAGATCAGAATATGCAACCTAATTAGACTAACCAAATCTGATATCTTTGAAGCTATAGCAACTTGTATAGGCTGCTGAGAATCAAGGCCAAGTTTTGATACAACCGCCTCTTTCGAGTCAAGACCAAGCTTAGATGCAACACTACTAGTCACCCGACTAAAGCTCGTTTCACCTTCTTGCCCCCTCCTTGTCTTAGCCGGAGAGCCTCTCGGGTCTTGAAAGAGTGCCGAATCATTTGTGATACATATGATCCCAATAAGACAACCATCATCATCATAAGAAGGAGACATCGTAGTCACAACTGAAAACCTCTCTCCAGCTTTGTTCTTTACAGGAAACTCACCAGTCCAACTCTCTCCACTACTGCAACGCCGAGTGATATTCTGTGCAACCGAAGCATCCTGAACATCTACAAGAATATCAATCGGATCCTTCCCCAGTGCTTCTGAAGCTGAGAATCCATAAAGCTTCTCCGCCATTGAGTTCCTGGAATTTTGAATCTGAATATCAGTTGGGACATATCAGCTACTACAAAGACATACACATTACAACGAAACTATAGGAATCAAAATCCACAATCCCAGAAATGTTCTAACTAGTACTCACCAAAAGATAATTTGGCCATTTAGATCGAAGACATGAACAGCTTGAGCCATAGACTGCAAAATATTCAAATACTGTTTATCGGTGAACTTGCCTGCCGATTGCCCCTCGCCTCCGCCGCCGGCAACTTTCGCATGGCTCTCCTTACGCAACGGAGAAGCGTGACGAAACGAAGCCGCACCGGTTTTTCTCCACATCGGAGTTCCGTCGTTACTGTTTCTCCTCACAGGACGTTGCGGCGATGCTGAATGCGAACGCTGCTTCATCTCCGCCGATACTTTAAGTCTCGACATCTCTCGTTTTAGATGCTCTTGGCTTTCTTCTAACTCTCGTATCTTCTTTAGAAGCTCCTCCGCTGGTGGAGTCGTCTTCTCCATTGCCAGAAAAACGCAGTCAAATCAAATCAACGGAGATCAAATCTGAGTTTGAATCGGAGAAGCTGAATCAAGGTGAAAATGGTGGAGAAGCTTGAGAGATGGATTAAGGAAGAAGAAACAGAATCTGGAGAGAGTCAACAAAGAAGGAAAACTAATTTGCTTATCTTTCTTTGTTTTGATTCCTTTTTTTCTGGTTTTAGGTTTCTCAGTTTGTCCTTACTTTTTTCTTTAATTTTTCAATTTCTGTTTTTTGCTTCTTATAGAGTTTTTCTTTTTCTTCTTCCTAATTCATGAATAACGATTAAAGTTGTTTATTATAGTGGGGAGATTATGTAACTAAATAATCTAGATTTTTTCTAATTTCAAACAAAAGTGTTTTGGATTAGTGGTGTGATAAATGGTTTGTTTCAAATTACTTAAGTTTGGCTGCTTGTTTGGTATAAGCAATTTTTTATTTTTTGGTTTTTTTCCTCTGAAAGACCATTAAAAAAGAAAAAGTGAAGACTTTATAAATAAATTTTTAAAAAACAGATAAGATGGAAATATAAATTGCTTTATTTTAGTCATTTAGGCAGCCTATATTTTGACCCAAAATAATGCCTTAATTTTTAGATAATTCAGTATAATAAATTATTAAAATATTTATAAAGAAGATAAATTGTAAAAAATGGTGATAAACAAACACAAAAATTTCAACAAACTATTTATTAAAAAAAATGTATTTTATACTACTAGGAGACTAACAAAATTCTCTAATCGAATTAAAAATAACTCCAAACACATATTACGCTCAATAAATTAGAAATCTCATATGTGATTTAGTGTAGTGATATACTTTAAGGAGCTATCCTTAAATACAAGACCCCACGCAATTAATTTTGCATGCAACCCATTTCCATTAATTACTCAAGAAAAAAAAAGTTATCTTTTTTTGGCAAGCTCTCAAATTTAAAGTCTCCCATTGGTTGGACTTCTTTGTTTGTTTCTATTATGACCGTACAAAACTACAGTACAAAATCATCATCGATGTGAAACTTTTTTTGTCGTTCATGTTATTTATTTATTTATTTTCTTGTTTTTTTTTTTTATCGTCTGAAAATTTATTATAGAGATTTCGATAAATTACAAAGCCGGCGATTAACAACTAACCCTAGAAATATAAGCCGACGATTAAAAGATAATCTCGGAAACAAAGCCTAAAGGAAAGGGAAGCAAACAAGGCAAAACAAACCTTACATACAAAGAAAAAATTTTAAAACTGAAACAAAGAAGCAACCAAAACAACCCAATGTTTAAACACAATATCTCGTCAACCACATTACCAGACAAAGGAAAGGCAGAGCTTTACATCAAGCCACTCCGTAGGGGATAAGGAACTCCCAACCAAACGGACAGCGGTGCCACCTATTACGATGAAGACTACCTTACATAGAAGAGTTCCAAGGAATCCATACCGGCGAGAAGAACTAGG
>Ga0041059_1002339_pt1 | contig 14281 bp, 10 predicted proteins | sample AraColnosormetaG_FD_56232 | JGI IMG/M metagenome (GOLD analysis project Ga0041059, IMG submission 56232) | Arabidopsis roots microbial communities from North Carolina, USA - Col MF nosort | ecosystem: Host-associated > Plants > Roots > Unclassified | place: USA: North Carolina | collected...
AAAAAAAAAAANAAAAAAAAAAAAAAAAAAAAAGGATTGGTGCTGTAAAACTACATTTATATGAGAATGTTAAACCAGAGTTAAGAACTAGTTACCTCGGGAATCCTAAGGAACATTTCTCGTACCACATTGAGTGCGACAGGAATAGCCTGGTTACATATATGAAAACAATGAATTAAAAAGGAAAAATATAAATGATAGAATAAGCTTTCTAGTTAAGTCCCTCCCTAGGTGTTTGAAATCACACCTCCGGACTTGAGCGATCGTGTAAAAACTTATTCACTATTTGCTTGAACAGTGGCTCCACGGCATCCGAAGGTACCTGCTCGATATAAAAATGATTGGAAGGATTGCAGGATGAGAAAAGGGATGATGCTTTAAAGTGTAAGATGTTTGTATACCCCATCATGGCAAGCCTGAACTGCTGCTGCAAGTATTTGTGTAATGTCCTTTACACCATCCTGCATTTAAGAGCATCCCTGTTTCAATAAATTTTCAGCAAAGAAATTGTAAAAAGGGCAGTTAGCAAATCTTACCTTAGCATACGCTTGAAGATAAGTATAAAATTTGAATAAAAGCAACTTGTGAAGACCAATTGTTCGTGCAATAACTTTTATAATCATCAACCTGGTCTGCAAAATTTATTGAATACATGGTTAGTTAGCTCATATGTTTCTATAGAATGGATGAAGCGAGTTAAAATACAATTACCTCGCGCCGTTCATAAGTTTCCCCAGTGCTCTTGTCATCAGTTTCCCCACTGCTCTTGTCATTAGTTTCCACAGTGCTCTCGTCAGGCTTAGGCCTAATAAGGGGAAGCAACCTCTCTGCAAAATTCTGTAAAAGAAGAAAAACATTCAAGTACATAGCCACATAGAAAAAGCTAGGAAATGACCACTACAAAAAAGCTAGGAAATGAACCTGTGCATCATTTAGATGATTAAGAGGTGAATAAGTTGAAGTAGTGTTCTCAGACGACGCACGCTGCTTTCGTTTAATACTTCGCATGGCGCGTTGCAGTTTTGCTTGCTTTTTCTTCTTGCTAGAAGATGTACCTTTGTTGTTGGCCTAAACATCGGAAACAGGACCTAGTATTATACTTAATTCATAATGATAAAAATGATAGTGACAACTATATGAAGGTGGAAAATTCTATTCACAACCAGTAGTAAGCGTCTTCGTCATAGTCTCTAACAAAATTCATGTATAAATATGTTGTTTACCTTGTAAACAGCCTCTCTGTTAAACACAACCTGAGATCACTATCATCCTCATCGTTAATGTTGTCGTAGTCAAGAAGAAACCGAAGGGAAGATATCCTGATCCTGAACATGTAAAAAAAAAGAGAAGTTAGTAATTCGACCAACCAAATCATATCGAAATCTTGCACAGTTAGGAAGATATACCTAGGTGAAGTATGAAAGCAGGCTTCACAAATGGCAATTGCTACTCTGTCATGTTTATCACCAAACCAGACTTTTTTCTTGTGAAGCTCACAAAGGGTAACAAGTGCTCTCTTAGCCTTGGTTTCATCTTCTTGCTACAACCGAAGTTAAAAATCATCTACTTGATTATACACTGATCAGTTACACAAAAAACCCATGAAAAGGGAAAAGAAAAAAGAAATACCTCCAACATAGAGAAAACAATCTTGTGAAGAGATTTGTGCCTTGGATCAGTGATACTCATTTTACGAATGGTTTGAACAATATGAGAGAAAGCAAGCTTTCGCAAGTTTTTATCACCAAGAGTTTGAATATCTAGAAACAGAGCTAACAAATCCTCGATGACAAGACTCTTTAACACACACCAAAGCAAACATATTAAAAAAACATTACTTTCGATTACGATCATCTTAGAATTCGTATCAATCACGTAATAAATAAAAAAACATACCTTTCGATTCATAAGAAGAATCAGAGATTGCGCAACTTGGTACCGAAGCCCCGACGGCATTGCCAGGCATGAGGTACGGAGTAAATCAGTCAATTGAGCTGGAAAAGCGGCGAGCTGGTTCGGATAAAACGGAGTGACATGAGCGAGAAACATGGCTCGGTCTCGGAGTTCCTTAGCAACGGAAGGGCCGGGGCCGACGGAGGAGAAAGTGAGAGCCGCCTGTTGCTGAAAGAGATCGACGGAGGCTCTGAACTGTTTGTAAATCAAATGGACCTCCGTTTCGTAACCCTCTGGTTCACGCTTGATTTGGCTCTGAAGGATAGGAAGGCTGAGCTTCTAGGAGATCCGGCTAGAAGCCTTCAAGGACTCCGGCGTAAGACCTAGAGATCCGGCCATAATCGGAGGTTTTTTCAGAGAGGGAAAGGAACCAACCAAACCCTTTAGGTTTTATACAAACACACAGACTTTTGATATATTTATAGGTTTAGTTCTTCACTGTACCAGTTCGGTTTAGGATTTGATTCTCTCGGTTTAGGATTTTATTTGAAACCATTACAAGGCCAAAGCCCATACGGCCAGAGGCCCAATACAAGGAAAAAACGCACCAATTGAATGAACAAATTTATTTGATTTTTGAATGAACAAATTAAATAATGGCTTCTCCTTAAAATTATCTAAGCTCGCTTGACCAATCATGGCTACCACCACCAATCTCAGCTTCGCTCCTCCCTCTTACTCCCGTTTTGCCGCTACAAAATCCCAAATCAGAAACCCTCTGTTTACGTCCCCCCTGCCACTCCCATCTTCTTTCTTCCTGGTTAGAAATGAAGCATCTTTATCTTCGTCAATCACGCCAGTCCAAGCTTTTACAGAAGAAGCCGTCGATACTTCGGATTTAGCTTCTTCTTCTTCAAAGCTTGTACTTGTCGTTGGCGGCACTGGTGGTGTAGGTACTTAAATGTTCAATTTTGAAATTAGGACTATGAATTTCTCACTATTGGGTCTGCTGAATGATGGTTGTTTTAAAGTCTTATCCTTTTTGGTATCAGGTCAACTTGTGGTAGCTTCATTGCTCAAGAGGAATATAAGATCAAGGTTATTACTGCGTGATCTTGACAAAGCTACCAAGTTATTTGGCAAACAAGATGAATATTCCTTGCAGGTTCGGACTTAATCTCACTATTTCGGATACACTACTTGTTCTTTTTATACGATAAGTTTAAACCATGTTGTTATAGGTAGTTAAAGGGGATACTAGGAATGCAGAGGATCTTGATCCATCCATGTTTGAGGTTCGTCTTCTTGCTCCTGTTTTGTTTGGCACGAGTTTCACTTGTTCTTCATTTGATTTTTAACTGATTTGCCTAGGGTGTCACACATGTGATTTGTACCACTGGAACTACAGCTTTTCCTTCTAAGAGGTGGAATGAAGAAAACACTCCTGAGAAAGTAGGTGAGAACACATTTCTTTCCAATTAAGAACGTTAGATGTCTTGTTTTGTTATCAGTTCTTTCTTACATGTCATGATCGATTTTCCTTTTTGGGACTATGTGTTTTTTTTTGTGTTCAAAAAGATTGGGAAGGTGTGAAGAATCTCATTTCAGCATTGCCATCATCGGTGAAGAGAGTTGTTTTGGTTTCATCAGTAGGTGTGACCAAGTCTAATGAGCTACCCTGGAGGTGAGACTAGAGTATCTCCGCTAATTTACTTTAGTCTGATTGTCTCTACGTGTAGTTTATTTGCTGAATGTATGTTTTGTTTGACAGCATCATGAACCTTTTTGGAGTTCTTAAGTACAAGAAGATGGGGGAAGATTTTCTTCGTGACTCTGGTCTTCCATTCACCATTATCAGGTTTCGAACAAAAGAGTTACCCACTTTTTTTGCTCTTAATACTCCAAAACGCAGGCAACATATGGTTTACTGATTTACTGTAATGTGATGTTTTCTTACCAGACCTGGTAGATTGACTGATGGACCATACACATCTTATGATCTGAATACTTTGCTCAAAGCTACAGCTGGTGAAAGGCGTGCAGTTGTTATTGGTCAAGGTAAATTTGAGATTCTTTGATGGTCTTGCAGCACTAAGATTTTTGAGATTACTTTATTTACATAATGGCTCCTTTTAACAGGGGACAACCTTGTTGGAGAGGTAAGTAGACTTGTAGTGGCTGAAGCTTGTATACAGGCACTTGATATTGAATTCACACAAGGCAAAGCTTACGAGATCAATTCAGTAAAGGTACCACAAACAGTTTCCTTGAAATTTGAACAAAGTGGAAATGTAGTCTGATCAAGAAACAATGTCTTAAGGGGTGTCCTGGAGATTCAAAGCTTTAGTTGATCATTGAAAATGTTTCAAAGATTTGGTTGCCATTTTTTTATATGTTTGAGAAATGTGGTTTCAGGGGGATGGTCCAGGAAGTGATCCACAGCAATGGCGAGAGTTGTTTAAAGCTGCAGAATCCAAATGACAAAAGAGGACTTTTGAGAGATGTGTACAGAATTGTTAGCGAGACATTACATATATGGTCGATTGTGTATACATGTGCTTTCTTTTGGTCTTTGACTTCATCATTACTGTAATTACTTTATCTATAACTAGAAGTTCTTTCTTGCAAATCAACTTCATAGCAAGTGCTAAGAAGTCCAAAAGAGTAAGTAGGTTGCAGATTGGATTCTTCCTAGCCACTTATCCGAAATTCAGATTCCTGTTAGATTTTCGACTTCTCTTGAGTTGTAAACCAAATAGCGACTTGAGCAATAAACAATAAAGAAAGAACAGAGAAAATGGTTTTGCTGAATTTTCCTTTATTGTCTTAAAATTAATAAAAGTTACAAATGTAGCACAACACTAAGAACAAGAAGATTTATAGGGACAATTTTTCTTTCGATATTATAGGAATCCCACATTTTATAATCCTGTTCTTCAGATTAATACATTAAATAGAATAATCTAAACCCGCTTGGTCCCTAACATGAAGTCTTATGAAACTAATGAGCTAAAGGGACTTGACCAATGACTAAAAGCTATACCTGATTGACAGTATTTATATACGTGTAACAATACCTCTGCTTCCAGGAGATGGAGATCATACCAATGTGGACACATTTTAATACAACATTCGAGAACAGAACATGGCTTCAATCAGACAACTGCAGAAGTAGTACGCCTAAGGTCAACATCATTCTTGAATTTCTCACTTGGCGGTGTTCCTTTGAAGCTTCCATATCTCATGGGCTTAGGCATGTAAAGAGAACTGAGTATCTTCTCCAAAGCTACCACAGTGTATCTCACATACTTGCTTGAACTCGCGTCTTTCTCAACCAATGGCCCATAGTTTTGCATATAGCTTCTGTAAACCGGCACAATAGCCTGAACTATCTGCTGGCAAACTCTATCCCTTAAATCTTTCTCTGGTAAGACCCATGATGCTTGCTTCTTATACATCTCATCAAACGCATCATTGAATGCTTTCAATCTCTTCTTGACAAGATCACGAGCTGTGGCATGTCCACCCGAGAAAAGTATCAGCCCTTCTCGGCTCAAGTGGCTTGGAAGCTTACCCCAACTGTCTCTAAGGAAGACAGTGGCGTAATACTCTTTGTACTGATCATGTTCTTTCAGCCACGAATCTCCTAAATGATCCCCAATATTTGTACCCTTTAAGTTCTTGTATAAATGCCAGTGATTATTCATACCGAAGAAATGCGCAAGCGTTTGATCCGGATACGCTTTCATCCATACATCCAGATTCTGCTCAATGGCTTTGATTATTCTTAAAACCTCAACCATAAGCTGATTATCTTGGAACCTTTCTGATCTCCAGCTCTTATGTATGAGCAGAACCTGAGTTAGTGTTGACTTGTACTTATCTCCAATAAGTTTATTGCAGTAATCAGTTACAAAACTGACTAATCTAGGAACACCACCATCGCTAGGAGGCGGGGTTTGTTTCTGAATCTCTACCTGAACCAGAAGCTCCCAGAAGATTTCCGCTGCACCATCGATTATCCTTTTGATGAGATCCCTTGTGAAGTTTTGGATCTCAATACAGGCTGCTCCACCAAAGAGGCGGTTGAAATCTGCTCTCAGTTTGTTCAACGACGTAAAGATATCTAACAGCTTCAGAAGCTTGATTGGATCTTTCTTGCTATCAGTCACAGTTTTCCCAAACTGAAGGAACGCGAGCATACCGGCCTGAGCAGCAATCTTTGAAAAGCAATCCATCCAAACATTCAAACCAAGTCTCTCAAAGACATCGTTGCAAAGCTTGAACTCTGCTTCGAACAGATGCTTAACCGCAAACTCTAAATGATTACCCCACTGAGCTATATACCCTTCTATGCTCTGCACATCGTTGAACTCAGAAACCGAGATATCTAGATAATCTAAGTCAAGTGCTTGAAGACTAGCTCTAACATTCAAGCTCCTCACTTCAACGTATATTGAAATGCACTTGTCGAGTCTGTTATTAGCTCTGAGTCTCCCAAGAATGGCTTGCAGTTTATGAATTACAGTAACAGGCAACTGAGACGGTGCAATGCAAGCCTGATCACCGAGTGATGATGGAGACGCCATTGGAAGTGGTACACTGTTATCCTTCAAGAGCCTCCTGAACTCGTTTTCCAGCTTATCTAAAGCAGCATTCCTAAGCCCGCCATCAAGACGCAATTGAGATCTCTCTTTCTCTTCTCCTCCTCCACGGTCATTATGAAATTCACTAAGCCCTCTCAAAGATTTCTTTAAATTCGAAAGATACTTCTCATCAGCGACATGGTGATCATCAAGATACTCAACTATATCTTCCAACCACTGGATAGCTAAACCACAATTCTCCCCTAGAAACTTCAAAGCTTCCTCTAACCGCTTCAACACCGATAAATAACTCGAAAGATCGTTCTTGGGATCTGATAACAAAGACTTCTCAAGTCCATGAACAGCATCGAACACCTTAAGCACAGCAGCTGCAGGACCAACAGCTCGGTTAATGTTACCACCAACATCCTTGAGAGCTTCTCCATCAGCTCGTATCGGCCTAACCGCAGCTTCAAGCAACGGCAATCTCTGCTCAATCTCATCAAACCTAGGACCAGTTTTACCCAAAGCTAACCCAATGGCTTTTGATTTCTCAAGACTCAATTTTAAAGACTTTCTAGCAGCTATCAAGCTCTGAATCCCACGATCCACCCCAGTAGACTCCGCCATCATTAAATTCAATCAAAATAAAACCCTAGAAAACCCAGAAAAATCTCACTCCAAGGAAAGCAAGTAATCTTCCAAACTTTATTCCTAATAAAAATGATGACTTTGGAGATTAATCGATTCAGAATCAGATGCAAAACATCAAACACTTTCCTCTCTCTTTTTTTTTCGTCTCTTTTATTACCCTTCCAACTTTCAATAAATCAAACCAAACCCAGAAATCTAGTTAGCAATTACACAAACAGAAACAAACAAACCCAGACACAGAAATTTTCACAGCTACCAAACAACCACCGAAAAAATTGCAAGAACCGAAACCAGAGAATTCCCAGAAAGGGAGTAACTTTTTAACTAAGACACTCAAACGAAAGAAATCGAGTATAGATAAGGTCTTCTACTTTAAAGGGTCGCCGGCGAAAAGTTTATCCGACGGCGAGAGTTTAGCGGAAGAATCAAAACGGTGTGATAGTTTCTCTAGAGAGAGAGAGACCCAGTAAACAAAAGAATGATATATCGGAAAGAGAAACTTTTTTGTTTTTCGACAGTTTTTTTTTTTCTCGCGATGCCCGACGGAAACTGACAAAGTGCATGACAGTGAAGCACAAGGTTTCACAGCATCACTTGCGACTTCGGTTATAAAAAAAAAATCTTGCTAATATAGAGTACAGATATTAATCAAATGTTAATTACACAACTTTTAATCACTAAAATTTTGCTTTTTCTGTCAACAAAATTAATTATGTTTTATTTGTGTTAAACTTTAAGAATTTTTTTTAGAAAAATGTGTTCAGGTTCCGAATCTTTTCTTCTTCCTTTTTCTTTAGCTAAGATTCTTTTAATTAGTTTCACATATAGACTAGTGAATTGTGATCATCTAATATTAATGGTAGTTTACCAATTTTACCATATTCAACTTTGTGGTAACGTATGAGTTAGGCCTGAATTAAATCACTTGGACTTCAGAACATCAATGACATATTTAAAATTTTATTTGCAAAAATCGCAATAACTTCTAACATTTATCACAGAAGTTCCAACATTTTCTGTATTCCATGAGGAAGAGGAAGTGAATATATAATTTGTGTGTGAATATGGATGATCGGTATACTTGATAATATAATAGTATAGTTAGTAAGCTAATTTTGTTTTTATCCTAAAATAATGTGATTGGCCCCCAGCTCTAAGACTTCAGATTAAAAATTAGGAAAAACACACATAATTTTACATACAACTTTGTTTTAGATATTGACAAAGATATTATATTAGTTGACTCATTTGTTATGAATGACTAAAAAAATTTGTTGAGTCATCTGTTATGTATGACTTCGCTTGGAATTCAATTATGATATCTTGCTACATGAGTAATATATAAAAGGGATGAATATTTTTCACCTCTTTAATTTGTTTGGCGGAAATAACGAAAGTGGTGATCTCTATTGATTTACGCGAGGGTTAATTATAAAATGAACCTAAATCTAAATGAGTTACGTTTGTTTTGTCTATTGCCTACATTTCGTGGCAAATGGTAAATTTAGGGATGATCGGCGAACAAAATTGCTAGAAAACATGTTAACGATACTATAGAAATAGAGGTCCATGTGCATATTCTAACGTATAACTTACAACCAATTTGTAGATGAAATCAATTGACATGTAATAGTAGACTGATCAATGCCAACTGAATAGTACGAGGTGGAAGCACAAAGCTCACTATATACGAGACTCATCGCTTCAATTCGTTGTCGATCTTCGAATTTTTGATCAACTTCATCCTCTAAGCCGTAATGAGCTTCTCTCCACGCAGGTTCGGTCCAACGTTTGTGGATGCAGGATGCTCTATCCAATCCAAAGTAAAACACATTAGTTATAAGTTGTGTTATTTCGTTAATAAGAACAAATTCTTAAGATTGCTTTGTTTTTTTTGCTTCCAAATTTTGACCATAAATATGAGGTCCGCGTCCAAGTCTTCTTCCTCTTGCCTATGCTTTGAACATGACTTGTCTCCGTACTTTCAGCAGCTTGTAGTTGTCTACATACACGTGTAGAGAAATGGGTCGTCGAACTCCTCGTCGTATGGAGCTGATGCCGGTACGAAGACGTATGCCATGTATGGGCTGACTTTTAATTTGTCGCTTCTCTTCAACGTATGGCTAAGAGCAGTGTTATTGTAAGGAAGAAGGATACATCTTAAGCCTTGGCCATTTTTAAAAAAGTGCTGTGTATGTGTTTGGTGATGTATTTTTGTGATACGTGTGTGTTTATACTTTATAGACTGAAAAAAAATCTTGGATTGTTTTTTCACATTTATACTCTTGCATGAATGCAGCTGAAATGACGTTGCGTTTTCTTACTAAGAAACGTTATAGTGTTTGTGACCAATGCAATATTTGTTCCGATCCTCTCACATAAAAAGGAGTAGATACAAACGAATTCCACGAACCAATATGTGTCTGAGAATTTCAAGTGAGGAGTTTTGTACCAGATGATTTAAGTGTGGTCGTCTTTGTATACTATTTTTTGGTTGGTGGGACAAGTAGTAATGGTCTTCAAATCTTCCTTCCTAACTAGAAACTGAAACTTTGTCCCTCTAAAAATATACGAGTGTTTCGTAACTTCCGTTCCCTTTTAACATAGCAAGTACTTGTACATCTCTAATTTTGTATACATCGTGCCAAACTGTTTGTCTTACTACCAATCGATATCGAAATATAAACATAGGAAATGGTCAAACACTTGGTATTTCATTTTAAAACATAGGTCGGCAATAACAAATGACAACTTTGACACAAGATATAGATAATAAATGTCAATGTACTATTCAGACGGCATAAATAAATTCAGTTGACCCTTAACTTGTCTTTCGGATTTCACATTTATATAGACAAACTCAAATGCATTATTCGACACCAAAACCCAACCAACTCATTAAGTACTCATTGACTTTTAATCATTCATCAATTTAGTCAACTTTACTTTCGCGAGCAATCCAACGGCCACCAAGTCATTTATATTAATTAAGGAAAAAAACAATGAATAATGAAAAGTAAATGACGAACATAAGTCTATATCATTTGGTGCGCAATTAATTTCATAACCTCTACGGTTCTACCTAATACCCATATCTACTAATCATCAACAACAATAGTATAAAACATTGCACCACCACTAATTTTTCTCTATTTAAATTGATTTCTTAATAAAAAAATTTACAAATTTCAATCCATCTAAAGTACTCAAAAAATCAAAAAACAAATAGTACAAAAAAAAGTCAAGCCGAGGCAAACACTAAATCATTAATGCCTGAAGAAGAAATATTCTCCTGCATCGCGGATTGGTTATGACGGTGCTCTCCTTCGTATGTCACAATAAGCATCGCTGGATCATCTAATGCTCGTTCCACGTGTTTCCTCGCTGGACATCCTCTGAATGTACTGCACTTGTAGTAACCACTGGATCGCAAAAAACAAATAAACACCGTTAGATCGCGATTAAATTAAATACCAACGGTGGATATTAGACGGGTGTAGGATATTTACCGTGGGTGTGGTGAGCCCTTGATCGGTTTTTGTCCGTACTTCCTCCACGAATATTCGTCCGGTGGAATATCGGCGATCTTTGCACTTATCGCCGGTACTCTCACGGTTCTCTTCATCCGATTTTTCCTGCTTCATTAAAAATCAAATAGAAAATATTAATTAACGGAAAAAACATTGGGTTCCAAAAGTCAACGGTCAAAACTTGAGTTATTCATTGAGCTCAACCGGTTCTAGTCATTGTCGGCGCGCAATACCAAAACATGCCCGACATTTAAAGCAACTAGACCGATAACCGGGACAGTATTACTAAACCGGGTTCACCTAATTGAATTATTAGACTATTTTTTAATTATTGATATAGCGAGGGTAATAGTCAACTATGGGTTGAAACTTTTGAAATTAAATAACTGAAGTCACTGAGTAGTTGTTAGAGCGACAGGTGGGTGACGTAACAATACCTTTTCTTGCAATGGCACTTTCCGTAGGCGGAGCCGGAGACTTTTCCGGAGAAACTCTCTGAGTGCTCATGCTCGAGACATCTCTTTCTGTAAGGATGACCAGCCAACGGTGGTTTTCCGGAAGAGTTAACAGGCTGCAACGGAGCAGAAGCAAGGAAGATTTTTCCATTGGAGACGCTGCCGTCTCCGGTTATCGCCGACGACATGAATGAGGAGTTTAAAGAAACACTGAAGTTTTCTTTGGAGAATTCCAGCTCGGCGCTCTTAGCTTTGGTGCCGAAGATGCTTGGTTTAGAGAAATCGAGTGTTACACTAGACGGTGGAGGAACGATTTGAGGGTGATTCGTAGTTGTTCTCACTATCGGAGCCTCAGGTTGAGTATTTTTAACGATCTGACTCTGTAGTTTCTGAGATGCGGCAGAGGAAGTGGAGTGAACCGGTCCGCGTCTGAACCGAGCGTGACCAGTACGGTTAAGGAGAGAAATGACGGTTTTGAATTTAGAAACGGTGAAGTCAGTGATCTCGGAGCAGTCAACGTTGTGTTGTTGTTCGGGACGGTTAGAGAGGACACGGATCAGATGTTCCATACTTTGTAAACCTTGCGATGCAGCTTCCTGAATAGCCGTTTGATCATCTATCTTAGGGAAACGCATTAGATCGACGGCCATGATGATTTCTTGGTCTGAGGATTTTGGAGAGGAACGTTGAAGAAGAAGAAGACGAAGACGAGAGAGAGAAATGGTTGTGATGGAGAAGAGAGAAGAAGAAGGATGCGTGATATATGGGGAAAAGAGGAGGTGACCGGGTCAGATTTTTGGTGATTTTTTAGTCAAACCGGGAAGGAGGTTTTGATCCAACGGCTGTGATTGAGTTGAGGATTTCCACGGAATAAAGCAATCAACAGTTTGGTCTCCTCAAAGTTCGAGGTTACTGGGACCCACCCCTGGCATCCGAATTTTATCGTTACTTCAAATTCAAGATATTTTTCAACCCAAAAAGATAATGGATGGACAGAATTTTCTCTAAATAACAACACTCTTAACAAAAATCATTCAACTTAGCTTAAGCAAAAGGTGTAGAAAGAAGTTTGCATGACCAAAGTAAGTAAAAATAATGTCAATGATTCATTCACACACAATGGAGAAAGAGGGCCAGCTGGAATTTGGTTGAGGCAAGAGAAGGAAGAGTTGTCAACGAGAGACAGAGATGATTGATTAATCCCAAAATAATAATAATGGATACATTTGACTTTTATAAAGCTTTAATTATATATTATGTTTGTCCCAATTTGAATCTTCTGTATTCTTTCAAATTCTACGGACTTTAATATTTGTCAACTAGATTTACGATTAACTAATTCAAGACTAAGTTAAGGGGTTTCCATAACCAATAAATATTTGGCGCCGGACTTTTACTTCTTTTTTGTCTTTTTCTATTGATAAAATTTGACTGTTTACTTATTTACAACAAGAAGTTTTCATTTTAGAAACAGTCTTCACTTGGAAACTTTATTAACCTCAAATTCACCTAAGTATTCTACACATATTGTGAAAACAACAAATAATAATAGTCATTATAATTAAAATAGCAGTAATGGTTTGACTAATGATTTTAAAAGTCCACTAGAACAGCGATTCATCAATACGACAAAGGAAGGTGAAAAGCTGACTATTTAAAATGTTAAAGTAGTAGTGCTACTAAATTATTGTAAGAAAATAAAAAATAACGAATTTACGATTATTTCTTTGAACATAAAGCTATTTGACGACCTCGGTAACCGGGTGGTCCCATTAACTCTTATATGAACCACTGGATTTTCGAAAGGTCAATCCAACGGTGGATCTGTGGATACAAGTGTTGACTATGTTTTTATGATTTTATGAGCCTATTAAAATCTCCAGCCAGCTATTAAGTTCTTGTCACGTGTCGACTTTTGTTATCATGTTCCACTATTGAAATTGTTTCAAAAATGAATGGAACAGAAATTAGGCAAGGCATAAAATTGAGAAAAAGGGAAAAAAAATTTATTTAGTGTTTTGATGAATTATTTTTGTTTGTAGAATTTTTATTAACGAATGATTGAAAAATAAAAAATATCGGAAATTGTATATAGTGACATAAAATGTACTCGTATGTATCAACATTATCTTGGATACTAGTCCATTGGTTACAAAAATAAAATCTTCCAACTTGGATTTTAATCGTATTCAGTAATTGTGATTATCTTAGCTGGCAATAATTATATTGTCTCTCTATGTTTTGGAAATTAATCTGGACTTCAGCTTAAAATTCTTAAATTATTAACAAAATAAAAAATGAAAATAGAACGTGTTGAGTGTTCATGTAACGTGTTTTATGGCTATATATGGGTGGGGAAGAAACCATGGATTGTTGTTATTTAAAACAGTTTCTTATGTCAACGATTAAATTATAACATGGGGTAGTTGACCCGATCGACCGAGTTGTATTATTATTGTCGTGCACGTCTATATTATCTACATAGTTACAAAATCTCAATGATCATCCTTTTTTCTATGTCTCAATCACTCATTGTGTTATAATATTTCTGAGCATCTCTTTTTCTTCCCGATCAATATTTGTTTGGTTAACATTAGAATAAGATAACAAATATATATTTGTAAGAGAAAAAACTAACATGTCAATGCGGTTTTGGAACTAGTCTTTCACTAATTTTAAAAGTAAACTTGTTTTTGTTCTATACATGCGGGGTAAAATCGTTCCCCGTATTAAAACTACAATGAAACATAAAACAAGATAAAAAAAAGTAAGATGATTTTTAGAAAACTAAAAATAAAATAATAAAATTATGCTCGTTTTTCTCTGGTTGTATTTCGTTCCAATAATTTATATTATTATTTTCTATCAAGCAGGTGCAAGAAACGTGTTCGTTAAATTGCATGTTGATATAAAAAAAAAATTAAAAAAAAATTGCATGTTAATTCTATCTCTACGACTCTGCAACGTTACGTACTATTTATTTTGTCGTATTAATAATTGAGTATATTTTGTACTTCATGACAAGAAGTTACATAACAATTTAACGGATAAAAAATATTAATTCAAATAATCTTGACATAACAATTATGTTATTTTTTTTTAACAACAACTCAAACAAGTTCTTTAAACAACAAATGTTCTGATCACAAATCTCTTTTTTTTT
>Ga0041059_1002340_pt1 | contig 14278 bp, 9 predicted proteins | sample AraColnosormetaG_FD_56232 | JGI IMG/M metagenome (GOLD analysis project Ga0041059, IMG submission 56232) | Arabidopsis roots microbial communities from North Carolina, USA - Col MF nosort | ecosystem: Host-associated > Plants > Roots > Unclassified | place: USA: North Carolina | collected 2013-09-02
TTTTTTTTTTTTTTTTTGTAGTGGATAGATTTTATCAACCACAACTTTCCCAACTTTTATACAAGTTTACATATCAAAAATACTATATTTATCTACATTTATTCCTAAATAAAATCAAAATATTTTATTCTTTTGCCACACACTTACAAGATATCATGGATGCAAACATTATTTTTCTGCATTTATCGTATATAGATGATAGTTAATAACACAGTCACAAACTGAAACTGAAACCTCTAACATTGAAATATTAAATATGGATTTATAGATAGTATTTTGACAACCAATGAGTTTTCTCTTATCAATGGTGTTCGAATGCATGATCTTGAAAATTTACTATTTTTAGGTGATCATGTGAAGGGTTTCGGTTTGATGAGCTATTCAAAAAAACGAAAATATATTCAAACTGATTACAATAAAATAGGGAACATAAAAATTTCATCAACACATAAAAATCTTATAGAGAGGGATACATAATGAATATGTTTACCACTATACGTGTGCATGCATTTGAAGTATCAATAATACGAATATATAAGTGGGTAAAAAATGATAGCTAGCTGCAAATTTTGAATTGGCTTCTCAATGTGTCGGACGCAACAAGCAACAATTTAACAAGTTTCATATTCATCATCATACGAATTATAAAAATACAACATAATCATTAGTTTCATTCAGTCTCACGTTGTATTGCTTTTAGTTTACATTAAATTAATTACACTAAACCTCAAATTAAACATTTGAATGAATCTTTTGCGCCTGTAACGTAGGCTAAGATTGTTTTAAATTGTCAAAACCGTGCAAGTAGCAGTTATTTGTTGTGTTTAATCTCACGTGAGAGAAGTTAACGTCGTTTGACCAATAACCATTAACGAATTGAATTACTGACGTGTCGTAGTGGAACTTGAAAAAAAAAAAAAAATAGTGATATAATGACGTTTTTACCCTTGAAGTGAACATAGAGAAGGCACAGCTTTATTTGTCGAGGAAGCATCGAAAGAGAGTCCCCACCACAAATCCAAATGGCAATAGCGTTAATTAAGGAAGGAACAAACCTACTTCTTTACTATTTACACTATTTATTTCTCCATTATTTAATTTATTAGTAAGTATTAATTATTTATCTAGCTGGACCACCAGACTCTTTTATGGGTCCCACCTTTACCCACCACGAACATCTTACGTCGACCTCCGATTATTATTACATCACATTTTCTCTATACTTCTCTCTTGAAACCTAAAACCAATAGTAGAGAACAAAATAGTTTGAATTTCTGTGACATGTTCCAAGTTTTATTGCTTCTGTTCTGTGTATATACAAGTTAATACGAATATCAAAGTTATAGTCTTCAGAGATCGCAATTGATAAATTTGTTGTTATCTATTGTTAATAGTGGGGTAATCATGTATATTATTATATGGACCATAATGTTATAAGGCAATATTAATACCGTCGGACCTGAGAGTGTCCATACCATTTAAGTTTGCTTTTTTAAACGATATCAGCAGAATAACTTGAAACTTATAATTTAGGGTCCCGATCATTTATTGGTTTTAATTAGTGTCATCGTTTACATTTCCATATAAATTTTTTTGCATTGGTTATAGATTTGTAATTGATAAGAAACCGGTATCAAACTATCAACTAAATAAAATTTGAACTCGTTAGAAACTGCTGAAAATAACAACTTCTATTATGTTGCGATGTTTTATGTCCTAGAACAATGTAAAATACAGAATTAAAAATTGAAAACCCTACTTCGCTTGAATAAAAATCACAAAAAAAAATTATAAAGAAAAGTAAATAGTCTAACAAATGGAAAAAAAAAACAAAACGCTAGATTCCAATTAAAATCCATAATATGAAATTATGATTGGTTAACTTAATATTAGTGGCCTTACCAAACAAAAAAAAAGATGACCTGAAATGAAATCTAATGCACATTCAAGAGTTGGCAGGATTATAAATGCATCTGTATATGTATAATAATACAATACCCTGTCAATGTCTATTAAATTGTTCCAATTAATTTCTCCTCCCAAAAATAACTTATCCAAATAAACAACTATAATCAATGAAGTTAGTTAGCCTTTATTTTCATGATGATTGTGATAATACCAAAATTCTTATCTTCATACCAAAGTACACAAAATAATTCACACTCTATAGTCTATAGTATAAATTTGGCAAAATTTCACCGAATTCTCCTATTTTCTAGCTTCGGCTTTGTCTTTTTATATACACGTATTAACTATAGTCACCAATAAAAAATTAATTAAGTTAAACTGATTAGGAAAAAACACTAGTTAATTGTGTAATTAGTAGTTTTGTTCAATGTTGTTAATTAAAAAGCGAACGTATCGTCGTTTCTCTTTTTAACTCATTCTCTTTGGATCCAAATCTTTCGCTTTGGAATTCGCCATTGACAAAGTACTCAATTCCAAAACAAAGAATAAGCAAACAACAACAATTTTCACTTCCTTCAAAAATTATAAAAATCCAGTTTTTATCTTTGCAAGATTCAAAAGTTTGAATTTTTACTTGTTTTGATTTCTGGGTTTTGTTTGTTTTTTGATTTCGGTAATGATACAATTGAGATTTTGATTTCGTGTGATGTTGAGAGATTCTTAAATGGGTCTATGTACTTCGAAACCGAATTCATCTAATTCCGATCAAACTCCGGCGAGGAATAGTCCACTTCCGGCGTCTGAATCCGTCAAGCCTTCGAGCTCTTCCGTTAATGGTGAAGATCAGTGTGTAACAACAACGAACAATGAAGGCAAAAAGTCTCCGTTTTTCCCTTTTTATAGTCCAAGTCCAGCTCACTATTTCTTCTCCAAGAAGACTCCGGCGAGATCTCCGGCGACTAATTCGACTAATTCGACTCCGAAGCGATTCTTTAAACGGCCGTTTCCTCCTCCGTCTCCGGCTAAACATATCAGAGCTGTTTTAGCGAGAAGGCATGGTTCTGTGAAGCCTAATTCGTCGGCGATCCCTGAAGGTAGTGAAGCTGAAGGAGGTGGTGTTGGATTGGATAAAAGCTTTGGTTTTTCCAAGAGTTTTGCGAGTAAGTATGAGCTTGGTGATGAAGTTGGTCGTGGTCATTTTGGTTATACTTGTGCTGCTAAGTTTAAGAAGGGTGATAATAAAGGTCAACAAGTCGCGGTTAAAGTCATTCCCAAAGCAAAGGTTAGTGTTTCTATGGTTTGTTAGTGACGAGATCTGGTGAATTAGAGATGATATTTGCAGAACTATTGAATGTGATATGTCCTGTTTGGTGATTGTGTTGTGTAGATGACGACGGCTATTGCAATTGAAGATGTGAGAAGGGAAGTGAAGATATTGAGGGCTTTGTCTGGTCATAACAATCTTCCTCATTTCTATGATGCTTATGAGGATCATGATAATGTCTATATAGTGATGGAGTAAGCTCACTTTTTGCTCTAACTTATCAGCTTGGGAATTGGCATTATTAGCGAGGCTTAACAAGTGTTTCTGTCTCTGTTGGTTTAGACTATGTGAAGGAGGAGAGCTTTTGGATAGAATACTTTCAAGGTAAAGAGGTTTTAGCCACTTTAGAAGTAGGATTGTTTTGGTATTGTTTTTACTGAACTTGGTGGTTTTTAATATGCAGAGGTGGGAAGTACACAGAGGAGGATGCAAAGACCGTTATGATACAAATATTGAATGTGGTTGCTTTTTGTCATCTGCAAGGCGTTGTACACAGAGATCTTAAACCAGAGGTACTAAAAGCTCTTTATTGGTACTTATACATTTGATGTTCATTGCAATCTTTATGAAGTTCACTTAAACTGTTTGGATCAGAATTTTCTTTTTACCTCAAAAGAAGACACCTCTCAATTGAAGGCAATAGATTTCGGTTTGTCAGATTACGTGAGACCAGGTAAAGCCCTTAGATTATATGCTATATGTAAACTTAGATTCCAGAACCTAGAGACCAGCATTTGCTTATATGCGTTGACAATTGCATTTGCAGATGAGAGGCTCAATGACATTGTTGGTAGTGCATACTATGTAGCACCTGAAGTTCTGCATAGATCTTACAGTACAGAAGCTGATATTTGGAGTGTTGGTGTGATTGTATATATTCTATTGTGTGGAAGCCGACCGTTTTGGGCTAGGACAGAATCAGGAATCTTTCGTGCTGTTCTAAAAGCTGATCCAAGTTTTGATGACCCTCCTTGGCCTTTGTTATCTTCAGAGGCAAGAGATTTTGTAAAGCGGTTGCTAAACAAAGATCCGCGTAAAAGATTAACAGCTGCTCAAGCCTTAAGTAAGTGTAGAATGCATACAAAATTGTTTCAATGTGAAAAGATTTGTAATCTTGTTTATTGTTTCAGGTCATCCATGGATAAAGGACTCAAACGACGCAAAGGTTCCAATGGATATTCTGGTTTTCAAACTTATGAGAGCTTATTTACGATCATCATCTCTCCGTAAAGCTGCATTAAGAGTGAGTGGATCAGTTTTTCAGTATTTCTACTTAAAAGGTCACTTTGTTTTCACTTACCGTTCGCCATTTGCTTGCAGGCTTTATCGAAAACACTTACGGTTGATGAACTGTTTTATCTGAGAGAGCAGTTTGCTTTGTTAGAACCTAGTAAGAACGGAACCATAAGTCTAGAAAACATCAAATCAGTAAGTTTTCTATCTTCCGTCCTGTTTCAGTTTATCTTCTGGTATGTTTTGGTTAACATCATGACACTGGCTCGAACTCTCTTTGTTAGGCTCTGATGAAAATGGCAACAGATGCGATGAAGGACTCACGTATTCCAGAGTTCTTAGGACAAGTAAGAGCCTTGATTCTTTCTATTCAATGTTTAAACCATACAGTTTGACTTGGTGATTGAAAATCTTATTGGACCATCTTTGTAGCTGAGTGCTCTTCAATATAGAAGAATGGACTTTGAGGAATTCTGTGCAGCGGCATTGAGTGTTCACCAGCTAGAAGCTCTTGATCGATGGGAACAACACGCTCGTTGTGCTTATGAGCTTTTCGAAAAGGAAGGGAACCGACCAATCATGATCGATGAACTCGCTTCGGTCTGTCTCTTTTGCCTCTTTATACAAGTCTGTTTAAAGTCTTTGGAAATGCTCAAATTAACTCATTGGTTAAACTTACCTCAGGAACTTGGTCTTGGCCCTTCTGTACCGGTTCACGCAGTGCTTCACGATTGGCTTAGACATACCGATGGGAAGCTTAGCTTTCTCGGATTTGTGAAATTGCTACATGGTGTGTCTAGCCGCACGATCAAAGCTCATTAGAAGGGTTTTGAAACTTTGAATGATATGTATGAAATTTGTCTGAGCTCTAAGGTCTCATTCTCCTAGGAGTTATAATATGTGGCTTTTGACTTTTGTTATGAAAGCTGAGAAGCAAAGATTATAAAAAAAAATGAGTGTAGCAAAAAAAGAGAGAAGTGTGTTAGTTTTGTAGAGAATGATATGATATTTTCCCCAAATTTGGTAACTTATGACGATTGATGATATTTCTGACATTTTTAGATTTTGCTTTTTTTGACACCAATCTTATTTCCAAATTTTTTTCTCTATCAAATTATTATTTTTCAAAAAAATCATAATACTATGAGTTTGATGATTTCAAATTCACATTCGCTGGACATGTGCCACAAATGAAGTTAGTGCTTCCTAGAGAATTGTGCTCTCCTCAAGAAACTCACTCTACATTTGGATTCTCATTCAACAAAAGATGAAGTCGAGAAACTCCTCAAAATCCCAAGAGCCTCTACCAAATGTGAGGTTGTCTTTTATGAATCAGTTTGATGTAAGAAGTTCTTGCTACACAGGAAATGCATGTCTAGATTTTGAAGGTACTTTTGTAAGAAATCATGTTTTCTATGCAATCAAGTTTATTACTCTCTTGCTTAGACCATGTACATAGGTGATTTATTTTGGGTATCAGTAGCCCAAAAATTATATTTTAATAGATCAAACCATGTATTTGGGCCTGATCCGTATAATTGTACTGATACCTTTGATACTTAGTATCAGGTGATGTGGCAGCACACGATTGGTCAGCGTTTTTGCTCAAATCAGAGAAAGAAAAAAAAAATCTTTTGTAATCCTATGTTTTAATATATTACTTTTTGATTTTGCAAATTTTTTTTTTTATATATTTAAACCGATCTCACCAATGCAAACACATTTTGTAGGAGTATCATAAAAATCTCAAACAATAAACAAACATTATAAATAGTACTAAAAAATTCTTTATGATACTAGGATCAATTATGGGATTGGCACAATAAAGTGTGGTATTGTAAAATTGGGGCCTTTCTCAAATGCTTATGGGATTAGGCACTTCTAAATAATCAAAATACGGATTTAACCTTTTATTACTTTGTTTACTTTCAAACCAAAGAGATATGAAGATCCCGAGAAGCTTGGATTGATGGTGAAATGAGAAACCAGAGATGAAGAAGATGATCGAAAGGCTTATCATTATTAGGATTTGAAATGATTTTGTTGTTTGAATCGAAGTTTGTGTTTGATTTGAGAAGAATTAATGGTGGTGGTGGATGAAGGGGAGATGAAATTATGGGTTGACGACATGATGGACTACGGTGGCGATGGTGAGCCGGTAGCACCGCCGTACAAATACTTGTGTATATACGCACATATCTACACATATAGAAGGTGAAGATTGGGTTTGAGTGGATTTGCATGATCCGATGTTCAGAAACTCATCATCACCATCAAAAACTCATCATCACAATTTGGTTATTCTCTAAAGTTGAAACATTTGGGTTCCTTATGCAGTATCTTTTTAGGGTTTAGTTTTCTTACATCAAAAACCAATTAATTGTTTATTGGGTTCATCAGACAGTCGTTGGTGGCGGAGGGATTGTTGGTGGCGGAAGGATCGTGAAGTCGAAAGAAGAAGAAAAGATGTGTTGATGGAGCTAAATTACAGGGGTAAATTAGTCAATCTCATTCACAGAAAATGCTTTATCCTGTTAGCCCTTTATGAAAATGCTCAATCCCTAATTTTTGGGCCATAAAGTACCCATATATGTAATAGCCCCTATGATACTATATGAGTATCACCCATATACATGCTCTTATATTTTTAAAATTTAATTCTCTTGAGAAGGTTTTCACTCTTTTCTTATCTTCCTTAAACATGTATAAACAGTAAGTACTAAATATAAATAAGATATTGAAAACACAAGCATTCTTAAACCAAACATAGAAATCATGTGTCGCATTTGTTCCAATATATTTAAGGGCAACCGAGATTAGATGTTAGTATCGCAACTTTAGAACATTTTGATCTAAAGTTGACTTTACGCTTTCCATATTCTACGCTTACTCTTTTTCTATGGGTGTACAATGTTGGCTATCGACAAGAGAAGTGAAGAAGACAAGGCATTTAGCAGTCCCTCAAATTTGCAATACAAAAAAAATGATGGGTTTTGGGGAAAATGCAAAAGTCATCGTGTATGTTGAATAATATATAATTTTTGTATTTTTTTAGCTTGTAGAAATTGAATTTTGCTAGGTTAAGCAGCATTGTCACTTGTAAATTAATTATTTTAGAGCAAACTCATTAGTTTTAGTGAAATTAAAAAAAATGTGAAAAATGAGGTTATTAGAATAAATAAATCGAGGATTACACCAACAAATAAGTATTACTATTTATTTATCCCAAAAAAAAAACAATCATTTATATGTTTTCCAAATTAGCCAAAGAAGTCTTTCAAGCCAATAACTCTTATGTTTCATGCAAATCCTCCATGAGGATCAAATTAGGGACTGTTCTTGATTTGCCATTTTGGCGCCCAAATTTTTTGGATTTACTATTTACTTCAAAGATATTATATTTGTCATTTTGGTCACTTAAAAACTATACATTTGAGAATATTTTTTATATACAATATATACTTAATAACAAACACTAAATCCCAAAAGAAATGGAACAAAATAAACTCAAACATAATATGTAAAATTATTTTTTAGATATAAGAAAATAACAAAATGTAAAATATTTAAGGTAAAATGACAAAATCCTCAAATGCAAAATAAAATAAAATAATTCGTATTGATTCATCACATTATGTCTTCAGTTTCTATTTAACTTCAATGAAATCAATGTTTAACAAAAAAAAAACATTTAAGAAAGGATAAAGGATCCAACAGTAAATTGCACACGACAGCCAAACGGATCCCAGTCGGGGCTCCGACAAAGTTTTAATGGTTTCTTAAGAAAAATCAAAAGCCGTTTGCTTTTTTTGAAATTTCCATGGCGGACGAAAAGGAGATCGTCGATATTTATAGCTCAGATGAGGAATACGACGAAGACGATGATGATGATGATGATACCGATGGCGAGAGTAGCGACGAAGACGATGAAGAAGAAGATCGGAATCTGAGGTATTTGCGTATTTCACGATGATTTATCGGTTCTGGATCGGAATCTGAAGTTTTTTGGATCTGATTCTGGAATTACTCGATTCAGTGGAGATGATAGCGAATCAAGCGAAGATGATTACACTGATTCGAATTCGGATTCTGATGACGACGATGAAGAAGATGATGATGATGAGGAGGAGGAAGAAGAAGAAGACTCCCTTGTTGATAAAGTCACTCGTCTACTCAAAGGTTTATCAATTTAGGGTTTAATTATGGATCTTGATTTGTTCTTTGTTTGCATCAATTTAGGGTTTATGAATCTTTTGATAGACTAACAAATTAGGAACACTTGTTTAATTTTTGAGGGAAATCATTGAATTGGAATTGGATCATTCAAGTTCTTGCTAGAAATTGGGGAATGTTGCTATATATATATATATATATATAACTTGTTTTACTAAAATCTCTGTTGGGATTTGGTTTTAGGGAAACAAGATTGACTCGTACACATTTCTTAGCTGAGAAGCTTTTTTTAAGGTAAATCATAAAGTGACTACTATTAGTGGAACATTTTGTTGTTCTATGTTGTTGTTGGAACAGCTCCATGTTTGTTTGGATCTATCTCTCTGTTATATGATTTCGTTCTTCTTGTGATCGTATCCTTATCAGGATAAAAGGTAGGAGCATGAAAGAAGCAGTTTATCAAAGATCATCTATTGCTAAGGTAAATCATATACTATTTCTATACATGCTCTTAATACCAGAGATGTCGAAAACATTTGTTAATGCAATGGAGATTATTGTTCTCTTCACACTTATATAAGTTTCTTCAGAGGGTTTAACGATTTTAGAATGGCTAGCCCCAAAGACTATTTGTAAACTTGTGTTCGAATCACTCATAAGTTCGCTTGTCATATATGATCGTCTTATGATTGTACTAAGCCTACTCTTAGCGAACTACCGGTATTCATGATTTTTGGGGTGGCATGCAACTTCTTTAACTCACTGTTCCTGGTCTAGTTTTCGCTTCTTTACGCAATACAATAACACAATGCTAGCACAAATGTGTAGTCAAAGAAAACTCTCAGTGTGTTCTTGTCACCAATGCTTATCTGTACTTTTATTTTGTTATTCTAGAAGTATAAGAAAGCTACAAGACTCGTTAATGATCTCTTGATGACTTGACTATCACCAAAGTTTTACTCTCGTGTGAAAAAATGGACCCCGAAACATAGAGTAGTTCCTTGACGTGACAACACTTAAGGACCATTGTTTCTAGTTTACCTTTAAGGGGGTCCCTTTTTATTTTGTGATCGGATCTTAAGTCCATTCACATGACTTGTCGGATCTTCTTGTGTCCCGAATTTAAACACCAAGGCACTTGTACCTTTTTAAACTTAATGCCACAAAAAAAGTTCAAGCCTTAGCCGACAAGACAAAACCATCATCTCTAAAGTCATGCAAACTAAAGAACAAAATGAAACTATTAATAGATAAGAGATTGATAGCTTATTCACGCCAATCATAAACCAACCCTTTTAAATACTTAATTACATTACAAACACAAGAATACACATACATACACATTTGGCTAAAATAGCATTGAATAAAATCATAAACCAATCAACTTGTATTTTTTTTTAAGTACTAGCTAGAAATTTGGGTTTGATGGTCGGATATCGAGTTCATGTGTCCAAGCTCTCCGGTCTTGAACATGGAGATACCAATAAGTTTGAGCCAATACATCAGGATCCATTCCCATCACTCCCGAGCTTTCTCCTTCTCCTTCTCCATCTTCGCCTCCTACGTTGAATGATTGCTCTGCGACCATTCCTCGGGGAGGGATGTTTGTTTCTCTGAAAACACATTTTCAAGAGATTTTATCTATATATGCGATACTATTTCATTTTGTAATATCTTCAAATGCTTAAATGTGTCAATAGAGTGGACCGTTGTGAGTGTGGGGACTCTTTTTCATATTTGACCGATAGAAGATAATGAAATAGAGGCTATGGAATCAAAAAATGGTTTCCATTTGCTAGAAAAAAATAGCAAATAAATAAGAAGTGGAGCTACATGATTCTTTATTTGCGATTTTTTTTTGAGGTAAGAATCTTGTCGGTTTGGATCAGAATCTTGCCGTTTGTGGAAGGTATAAAAAGTTAAAAGAGCCTTTTTCGGACAGATATTTGTGGTTCTAATTCAATTATAATGGAAAATGATCACATAATTGTGTGTACCTTGGAGGTCCAACCACACCGTCGATGATAACATGAGCCACATGTATTCCAAAAGCTTGATATTCTTTTGCTAAGCATTGAGACAGTGCCCTCAACGCAAATTTCCCACAGCCTGTGCCAATTTCATATATTTTCTTCAGTGACTAACCCATTAATTAATATATTTTTTTGCGAAAAATTTAAATAAAATCATTTTTAAAAATCTTGAGAAAGTTACATAGTTCGGAGAAACCAGCAATGCCATTCAAAGACGCCGAGCAACCGGTGAAGAGTATAGTTCCTTTTCCTTTCTCCATCATCCCGGGAGTAACCTTTTGGTACCATTTATTATAAATCAAATATAAACCTTAGAAATAAGAAGCTTTTTAAAGAAATTGAAGTGTCGAAATCATTCACTATAACATTTACGCTTCTGCTTCCTGACATAAAATAAAAACAGGATTTGGTACAACTAGCACATCAACAAATGATTAAGTAATCTATTAAAAATTTACTTCTTGTGGAAATAATCTTATCTATTTTAACTAAAACATTAAAAGTCTAATAAAAAATGACGCTTCCAATAATATTAACAAGTGTTTTTGATAAATTATGAGTCAATACAAAGATTATCCTGATCAAACCTTATATTCTAGGGTTTTTGGGCCATGACCAACATGCGAGGGATTTCAAAAGAAAACATAATATTGTTTCGTATATAATAACTAATCGCGATTTCAAGAAATATCACCTGTTGAGCGCAAAGAAATGCAGCGAAGACAGAGACAGAGATAGATGTTTGGAAAGATTGAAAAGGAATGTGGGTGAAAGAAGTGGGATGGTGACTTGCGTAAGAAGAATGATAAGCATTGTACACTAAAACCTCCACGAACCCTAACGACAATACTCCTTCGAAGGCTTCTCTTACACTTCTTGGATCTGCACAATCAATTCTTATAGCAAACACTTGTGCTTTCTCTTCTCTTGCTATCTCTTCTGCTACTCTAGATAACCTACCTGCACAATTTACCCGACTATATTAAGAGAGTGACCAACCTGAGTATATCCTTAAGTGTTACTAAAAAAAAGTGTTATATATATTTTTTGTAGTGGATCGGCAATAAGTGCACCGTTTTGTGATTAATATTAGCTGATGGGCGTAACTTAGTAACTATTTCATATACATGGAGGGATGAAGAAAACTATTTATTATTATAGTCAAATGGAAACCAGTTTAATGTTCTCATCACCGAACAGAATGAAAAAGTATCTTTTGTGTCAAACAAAAACAAAATTATTTAAATTTAATCAAATAAGTTTTCACTGTACTGGTTCTTAAAAAGCTGAATTTATCGACACATTTATTTACACTGAAAAATTTCCACTATTAGTACTATGTCTTACGAACCAGTTAAGCCTATAGTGAAGTACTGAATAGTGAATACTGATGTATAAACCCAAAATCTTTTTTTTTTATAACCAAATATACATTTAAAATGCACCTTTTGACTATAAATTATATATTGATTAATATGCATGTATGTGTGTCAGTGTGTGTGTGTGACTGTGTGGTGTGAGTCAGCCACATTAATATTTGCCAAAAGCAGAAATCCAGCGAAGAAAAACATTCTAAAAATAACTCTCCTTTTTTGTTTGTTCAAGGCTTCAAAAATAACTCATTTTGCGAAGAAAACTGCCGCAATTCCTTTTCTTCATTGGAATAAAAATGAAGAAGAAAATTCCCATGGGAACATATATAGAAAAAATCATATTTATACATGGAAACATGTGGGTGTGTATAGTGTATGAATAGATAAAGATATGGATAAAAAGAAAAGCAAAAAACAAAATGAAAAGAGAGAAAGAAAAGGAATCAAACCAAGATCACGAGCGAGGATGGCGACGGTGTAGCCTTCGTGAGCAAACTTCCGAGCGATGGAGCGACCGAGCTTTGGACCAACGCCGACTACGGCCGCTATGCCTTTGCTGCCAGAGCTCGAACTCCCTACGTTTCTCATCATCGATACTTTATGATCTTTCCTTTCTCCACCTTCTTCTCTTTATAGCTACTTCTCTATGGATAAAATCGATAAATAGTGAAAAATAATTATAAGAAAATTTTAGTTTATGTTGTGTCCCCTTAACCTAGGCCTTTAATAAGATTGTGTTGAGAGAGTGAGAGAGAGAAATATTCTTGTGGACTAGATAAATTTTTGGTTGTTATATATACATATATACACACCTTTCTTTGTCATTATATCAGAAAAGTTTCATTTCCTTTGATAGCAATTATATAATTTTAACATTGCAATGATGTAACAATTTGCATAAGTATACGTATACCTTTATCGAATTATTAATATTCTATATATATATAATATATGTGTTCTAGGTGAAAGATGGTACTGTCCAATGGATAGTGTGGTTCTTAGACAAAGAGACATGTCATGTGGAAGAAAATATAGCAATTGGTTCTTACTTGTTAGACTCTACAAGATGTTTCGAAAAGACCCATATAAGGTCGACCGACTTTTGTAAATTACGTGGTCGAGGATTTTATTTCGATCTATTGGTCAATATACCATATGCGAATTTTTCATTGCACTTTTTTATGATTTGGTCGTTCTAAATTGTTTAACATTAAAAATTAATAGTATTTTTATGCATTTCTGAATAATAAGAAACTATAGAAACTTTTGTGAATTATAGGAAAGAGTAGGAGAGAACCCTTATAGTATTGTTTTGTAGGCTTGTAATGTTAAATTTAATGTGATGTTAAAACTTAATTTATTGATGATTAATAACTTTCACATAAAATTAAGGAATTTTGTATGCACATTTTAAAGAGTTTATATATATTTCTTATAAGAAATGAAGAAAAGTAATGAATATGATAACAATTTATTAAATAGGTTGACCCATATGCTCTCTTTTTAAGGGGATTATTATTATGAGATTACCCCTTTTGATTTTTGTATATAGATTTGGCTTTTATTTTTGTCTTACAAGTTGGACATTTGCTGCCCCCTTTCCTCTTCTGTCAACAGCTCATAGGCATTTCAAACATATACATACAAATGTATTTCATCGAAGTTTCTAGATACATTACATGACATGTATATCCTTATATTTAATTTAGTTTTTAATGTGGGCTCTGATTGATAACTTTTTTTTACCGTTGCGGTATAGAGCTTACTGATTTTAGAATGACTAATTACAAAGCGGTATGGAAAGCGTTACCAAAAAAAAGGGAATCAAAAATAATGGTCACCGATTCTTATATCGGTTACAAAGTTATATTTATTTGTGTTCGTGTCACCACTACTATATCCTTAACAAAGGTGATTAGGATTGCCGATAACATTACCCTCGTGCTTTTAGAATTATGAATGATCAAGAACATTTACTCTTGCATTTTTTTTTTAATATACTCAAATTAACTTACATTACTCTTTCTTTTATTTGTTAAAGATTAACATTACTCTTGCTTTTAGATTTATCAAAGATTATCCTACGACTGATATGAGATATCTTAGATGGGATATGTGAATGTGAACTGCGGAAGATAAGGATTGATAGATTCTTGCAACAACAAAAAGGATCTTTCAAATACGGAGGAGATAAACTTGAACAAAAATATATATATATATATATATATATATAT
>Ga0041059_1002341_pt1 | contig 14268 bp, 9 predicted proteins | sample AraColnosormetaG_FD_56232 | JGI IMG/M metagenome (GOLD analysis project Ga0041059, IMG submission 56232) | Arabidopsis roots microbial communities from North Carolina, USA - Col MF nosort | ecosystem: Host-associated > Plants > Roots > Unclassified | place: USA: North Carolina | collected 2013-09-02
GAAAAAAGGTNTTTTTTTTTTTTTTGTCAAAAGAGAAAAAAGGTCATTGTCTCGATTGTAATGTATCCATCACAACCCCTTGAATTAATTGATTCCCTCTATTAATCTAGTATACTCGAATATTTTGTGGTTTTTTACTTACCTCTAAAACTATATCGATATATAATGAACAACCTAACTATTGTTTTCAAATTGAGAGCAATAATAATCATTCGATTATTAACTTAAATTATTGGATTTGTAAATTAAATCAAGAACCGGTACGGAAGCGTAGGGCGGCGAGGCAATGCTTTTACCCTGTCTCAAACTATTCATTATTCCCATTTTGAATCTTAATACTTTTGAAATGTCTCATTTAACCCCTTCTACATTAGTCAACTCTCTCTACTCTTTTGGCAAAATCCTTTTAAACGTCCCCATCTTTTACTTTATTTTTATTTCATGTCCTAACTTTTTTATTTATATGACACCCATACATACTTCTCTAGATTTCGGATTTATCGGGACATATTTTTTCGTGCCGTTATTCTCAGGCAATTCAAAGGATAATACCTAAAAAAATACTCAGCTAATTATAATGATTAGTTAAATTAGGATCCATGATGCTCACGGCACGGGCATAGAGGTGTGTTTGTCTGTATATAAATTCTGTAAACATTTAGTAGTACTATTATACAAAAAGATAATGCAGTAACATAGGGCACCTCAACAAAATCGTACGTTTGTCTCTCTACAAGAGAGAGTATGTTTACGTGCATTTTTATTTATATATAAAATATTACTGTGATATACTACTAGTATATACAGAAATGTGTATATCATAATGTTTTTCGTTTCCTCGGAAACATGGACAAAAGCATCTGCTTTTCAGCTACAAACTTTAAACACTTAATTTAAGCCACAGGTGCACCCAAATTAATATTTTTTAAAAGAAGATTATGGGCTAATGGATGATTAATGCCTATAATTTGCAAATCCTCCTTACTTTAAAGTAAGTAGTTAGATTATTTAATCCACATGTTTATCTATTTGATGAGGATTTTTGAAACCTTGAAGTACCTTACATTTTTTCAGGCATTTTTAGTTTGCTGATGCTCCTAACTCGTAGACAATAATATATTTGCAGCATTTGTCACAATTAGTCTCATAGTCACTCATATATACACAAAATGAAATAAAAATGAATGGACCTATGGACTTTTGACAAGGTTTTGTAGTCAGTTCTAGATCATGATTAGGAGGTCTAATTAATAGGTCCCGAAATATATATAGAACTATCTTAGGATAATCAAAAATAGTATTCTGATACCGTAATGATATTATTTTTACTCCTTTTTAAGGAAAATTAGTTATTCACATTCCACCATTTATACATATAAAAATTTCATATATGTAAGAAAAAAAGAAGAAAGAAAAAAAGCGGGTTTCCCGGAATGAAAAGGACCAAGAGAGAAAAATCCATTTTATGCTAACGTGGCAGCATAATAACCGCCCGATTATATATCAACGATAAGAGATGAATTGTTTTCATTTTGTAACAACAAAACATGAGAGAAACAAAATTATATTTTTGCAAAATCTGGAAAAACAAAACAAAGAAACAAACAAATGAAGAAGAGATGAGAGGAGACAGAGAATTAAATTAGAGGAGCAGAAGAGAGAGAGAGAGAGATATAGAGATTAATAAGGTCATGGCGGCGTTGCAGAGCGCAAGAAAGATGATTTAAATCTCTCTTCTTCTTCTTCCTTCTTACATATCTCTGTGTGTTTCTTAAATACTCTCTCTCTCGTACCGACAAACAAGTTTTGCTTTTTCATCAGAGTCTCAAAAAGCTATTCCAACTTCAATACACTACAAACCCAGAGAATGAATTCAACCTAAAAACCCTAGAAATCCTCTAAGATCTAGAGTGAGAAAGTTAGAGTGTATAGAACTACAAAACATAGGATCTTTGGTTTTGGGTTTTGTTCCATTTTCTTGATTGGTTAGTGGGTGAGTGGTGGTTATGGGTGGTGGTTGTTGTCTTGGTGAATGGCGGGGTTTTTCTCGCTAGACGGTGGTGGAGGAGGAGGCGGAGGTGGAGGTAACAACCAAGAAGATCACCGGAGCAACACAAATCCTCCTCCGCCTGTATCAGAAGCTTGGCTCTGGTATAGAAACCCTAACGTTAACGCAAACGCAAACACAAACGTTAACGCAAACGCTCCTTCTTCGTCAAACGCTGCTTTAGGAACACTTGAGTTATGGCAAAACCACAATCAGCAAGAGATCATGTTTCAGCATCAGCAACATCAGCAAAGGTTGGATCTTTACTCTTCCGCCGCAGGTTTAGGTGTTGGACCAAGTAATCATAACCAATTCGATATCTCCGGCGAAACTTCAACCGCCGGCGCCGGAAGAGCTGCGGCGATGATGATGATTCGTAGTGGTGGTAGCGGAGGAGGAAGTGGTGGTGTGAGCTGTCAAGACTGTGGGAATCAAGCGAAGAAAGATTGTTCTCACATGAGGTGTAGAACTTGTTGTAAAAGCCGTGGCTTCGAGTGTTCTACTCACGTGAGAAGCACGTGGGTCCCTGCTGCTAAACGCCGTGAGAGACAACAGCAATTAGCTACGGTCCAGCCTCAAACTCAGCTGCCTCGCGGTGAGAGCGTTCCTAAACGCCACCGTGAAAATTTACCGGCAACTTCATCGTCTCTTGTCTGCACTCGCATACCTTCTCATTCAGGTATATGTCACTGTAATGTGAAATATTTATTTATGTGTATATAAATATATATGTTTATTATTATATGGTCGTGAGATAATGAAATGCAAGCAGCATTTTTTATAATTTATATAAGTAACGAATTGGGATCAGCTTCTAGAGTAAAAAAAGAAAAACCCTATTTTGATTTATAAGTTTTCCAAAATAAGTTTTGTTTTTTATTTTGTGATTTAATTGTGAAAATACTGTGTTGGAGTAAACACTGACTATTGGAATGACAGGAACAAGCTGTTCTCACAAATCTTGAAATCTGTGTTCTTTCTCTAATTCTCAGCTCCTTTTTCATAACCTTAATTTTGAAAGAAAAAATGAATATCAATGTTTTATTCTATTACGTATCTCTTAAACTTTTTTTTCTTACTCTAAATTCTAGGGCTAGAAGTTGGCAATTTCCCGGCGGAGGTGAGTTCATCGGCGGTGTTTAGGTGCGTGCGTGTGAGCTCAGTAGAAGATGGAGAAGAAGAGTTTGCTTACCAAACAGCTGTAAGCATTGGTGGTCACATTTTCAAAGGCATTTTATACGACCTCGGTCCTGGAAGTAGTGGTGGCGGAGGCTACAACGTTGTTGCCGCCGGTGAGAGCTCCTCTGGTGGTGGTGGAGCTCAACAGCTGAATCTCATAACAGCTGGCTCTGTAACCGTTGCTACCGCTTCTTCCTCTACTCCAAACCTCGGTGGTATTGGCAGCTCATCAGCCGCGGCAGCCACGTACATTGATCCAGCCGCTCTTTATCCAACTCCGATCAATACATTCATGGCCGGTACACAATTCTTTCCCAACCCAAGATCATGAGGAAAATCTGACATAAAAGCAACATAACTCTTTTGAATTCTTAGAATAGAATTAGGGTTTATAAACGTTAATTGTCGGATCATATTATATAAAAGAGTATGCAGAAGTGGGGAAGTGAATCTGTTTATGCTTCCCCTACTTTTAGACACTCAAAGTTGTTGCAAGTTTTAGGGGTTTTTAAATGGAAATTCAATTCAAATAATACCATTGTCTTTTTATATGGTTTTGTGAGGATATAGTGTTGTGTATCATTTAAATGTTAGGAGCACAATATAGCTCTTGTTGTCTGAATCTTTGTTTCATTAATGTGTCTGTTTCTTGTTTGTGAAACACGTAACCTTAGAATCCGGGGAAAATGTTTTTCATCTTTATATAACACCTTTTGTGTCTTCTTTCTTCTATTCAATATAAAGAAGAATTCATTACATTTGTACCATACATTATAGTACAATTTCATATTTTTCAACCCATTTTATTTTTTATTTTTTTCAACCATGGTTTCCGTTACGACAGAATATGGTCTGCCCATCCCATGCATTTAATGGTTTCTAAAGTGTATTATTTGTTAGTTACTAGTAATTGATGTATGCCATAATTGACATGTGATAGAATCAGAGAAGATGACTAGAAGAGCGACATGTATAGATGTGACATGAGGGTGCGTTCTACAATGTACGTTAATCCCAATTAGTTACTTCTCCCGCCGTTGCCCACACCATTAGTTCTTTCATTACTAGTTTACTATAATGATTTAGTTAATTTCTACTATCAGGTTTTTGATTTTTCTATTCTTTCACATTGACTAGAAGTCTTGAACAATACTACTAATCTTTCTCTATTTTAAAATAAGTCTTTTCATGATCTTGAGGGAATGTTTCTGTTTTAAAAAGGGTTTTTAATGATTTAAATGTAACGTTTGTCAAGAAATGATCTCATTGTCTCTTTAAAATTACTTAAATAGAAATTTAATATAAAATATAATTTAAAAGTTAACATCCTTTGTAAGAATACAATAGGATATTAAACTTTTCTTATATGCATGATCAGTGTCAAAACCATGTCTAATTTCAAATGGACGCGATATTATTTTTATTTGTATAACTAAATCAATCATAACTTGTAAGGTAACATGGTCGAAGAAAATTAATGATCATAAGGAGTTTACCTTTCATGTAAGCTTACGTATATATAAGGCATCCTTGCATGAGATGTATTTTTACACCCTACACGATGATATACACACACATATATATTAATAGATAGAGATTTTGCAGATTCTCATAGTGGATATATCATATATGTGAAACCTATATATATTACATACTAAGAAATATATAAATATGGAATGCAATGCCATCAATTTCAGACGAGTATGTTTGGCTACAGAAAGCTATTTACTCCTCCTTCCTCTCTTTTTCATCAATCATTTCGGTTTTGCTCATTTAAATACAAACAACCCTTAAACCAAAAAAAAAAAACTAAATACAAACAACCCCATCTTCGTCTTCTCTTCTTTCATACTCTCACATTTAATTTTGGTTTAGCTTTCTTAAAGTATGTAATATATCATACAAAAATATGTAATATATGATGTGAAAGAGGATATATAAGAAACAATAATACAATGGGAAAAACAAAACTGGATCCCTTATACAATTGAGATATATTGCGTGACAACATTACATAATCGGTAAATTTGGTACATTCAAATAGTGCTGCGGTCCAATCGGCCGACTCGTTCCGACTTTTACTCTCTGCCGTATCCCACAGCTTGTCATATCCCACAAAATTTATTCATTTCTAATCTTTATATGATGTTTCTTACTAGATCCACCAGTATAGTGTCGTATCCCTTTTGTTGTGTGTTCTCATATAGTTTCTATGTAAATTTGATGTCTCTTATTTGGATAATTTAATATTCTGAGAAGAAAGCCAAAAGAGATAAAATCATAAAAATGCTGGCTAAAATTTCCAAGACTAAAAATCTAAAATTTGTCATTGTCCGACATTTATAAATCCAAAGCTTCAGGTTCCACTCAAAGAAAATAATTATACTATTTGGATGTCTTTTGGACCTTTTGGTGCATTGATGACAATAAGCAAATAATACTATACACATTTTGCAAATTTGCAGGATGAATGTTACAACTGGATATATAGTAGACCAATAAAGAGAAGACATGTGTGATGTTTATACCAATGATTGACATTTGAGTTATGTGAGTTTTAATTAGGGAAAGAACTGAACCAAACGTAGGAGAAACTGATCTTCATACTAATGCTCACACTACACATTTTATTAGTATCTCAAAAGTAAAAAGCAACTTTAAAATAAAACATATAGTTTTGTGAAAGATGCAAAAATTGAGAAGGTACTAAACTATTATTACTTATATTAGTGAATCAAAACTTTTTCTTAATCCATTTGGAGTTGTTTAGTTCAAATGAACGGAACATATGTAATCCAATACAAACACAAATATAAAAAAATACAAGAGAACAAACAGAGAATTCCAGTCAAACATGTTTTTATAAATAATACCATAACAACCAAAAAATACACTCAAATTGAAATCAACATACTTAATCAATCAAAATTCAAATTAAACAGTCTTCGAATACATTATACCAAAAAAGCACAAGCTTGCCATGTTTAATATATCCTTGACTAGGCGTTACAAGTTAACATTGGATTACATGGCACTAATTTTTCATGGACAACAAAATATGAAACACAGAGACCATAACTAAATTTAGAGACACGAAATTGAAAGTCCCATATCCGACTCTATAGGATCTTTGATCCAGTCTTGTCTCTTCACAACCTCTCTTTCTCTTCTTTTTCTTCTATTTTTACTTCCTTCAACTCCCATTTTACTCCTTCATTTTTCTTCTTCTTCTTTCTCCATAACTAGTACTATACGCAAGACCGTAAAGATGGCCTTCGGGAGGGGACGTGGCAACAAACGCACTTCGACGTCGTCCTATGCGTCGACCATTACAATGGTCATCTTTGTGGCTCTGTGTGTCTTCGGGGTGTGGATGCTTTCTTCCAATTCCGTTATTCCACCGCAGATCACACAAGGCTCCACTCGAGCGGCTGTCGCAGAGACAGAGAGGAGTGATGTGTCTGCCTCTTCAAACGGTAATGATGAGCCCGAACCCACGAAACAAGAGTCTGATGAGCAACAGGCATTTGAAGACAATCCGGGAAAGCTTCCAGACGATGCCGTAAAGTCTGAAGACGAGCAACGGAAGTCAGCGAAAGAGAAGAGTGAAACGACGAGCTCAAAGACTCAAACACAAGAGACCCAACAAAACAACGATGACAAAATTTCCGAGGAAAAAGAGAAAGATAACGGCAAGGAGAACCAGACGGTGCAAGAGAGTGAGGAGGGTCAGATGAAAAAAGTCGTCAAGGAGTTTGAAAAGGAACAGAAACAACAGCGGGACGAGGACGCTGGGACTCAGCCCAAAGGGACTCAAGGGCAAGAGCAGGGACAAGGGAAGGAACAGCCGGATGTGGAACAAGGAAATAAACAAGGGCAAGAACAGGATTCGAATACGGATGTGACATTCACAGATGCGACCAAACAAGAACAACCTATGGAAACGGGGCAGGGGGAAACATCAGAGACCTCAAAGAATGAAGAAAACGGACAACCAGAGGAACAAAACTCAGGGAATGAGGAAACCGGACAACAAAACGAGGAGAAGACAACAGCTAGTGAAGAAAACGGGAAGGGAGAGAAGAGCATGAAAGATGAGAATGGCCAACAGGAAGAACATACCACAGCAGAGGAAGAAAGCGGAAACAAAGAAGAAGAGAGCACATCAAAGGACGAAAACATGGAGCAACAAGAAGAGCGGAAGGATGAGAAAAAACACGAACAGGGTTCAGAAGCCAGTGGTTTTGGCTCTGGAATACCGAAAGAATCTGCAGAATCACAGAAGTCATGGAAGAGTCAGGCAACAGAATCTAAGGACGAGAAACAAAGACAGACATCTGAATCAAACACCGTAGAGAGGATTATGGATGGAAATGCATGGGTGCTGTGCAATGCAACTGCAGGAACTGACTATATACCATGCCTAGACAACGAAGAAGCTATAATGAAACTAAGGAGTAGAAGACATTTTGAGCACAGAGAGAGACATTGCCCAGAAGACCCACCAACGTGTCTCGTCCCCCTCCCAGAAGGTTATAAGGAGGCCATCAAGTGGCCTGAAAGCAGAGATAAGGTAAAAATTTCTATAAAAAAAAAAAAAAATTTCCTTGAGGTGATATAATGTAAAATTGGATAGAAGTTAACTCACATGTGATCTAGTAGATATGGTACCACAATGTCCCACACACAAAGCTAGCTGAGGTAAAAGGACATCAGAACTGGGTGAAGGTCACTGGCGAGTTCTTGACGTTTCCTGGTGGTGGAACACAGTTCATCCATGGAGCTCTTCATTATATCGATTTTCTTCAGCAGGTGAACACTCATTTCTTGATTTCAGTATAGTGTTAAAACTGCAACAAGTAAAAGATAGAAATTTTATGCAGAATATAATGGTTCCTTTTTTCTACTATGGCAGTCTTTGAAAAACATTGCGTGGGGTAAACGTACTCGGGTCATATTGGATGTTGGATGTGGAGTGGCGAGCTTTGGCGGTTTCCTCTTTGAAAGAGATGTTATAGCAATGTCTCTTGCACCAAAAGATGAACACGAGGCTCAAGTCCAGTTTGCTCTTGAAAGAAAGATTCCAGCCATCTCAGCAGTTATGGGCTCTAAGCGACTGCCATTCCCGAGCAGAGTGTTTGATCTTATCCACTGTGCACGTTGTAGAGTCCCATGGCATAATGAGGGTGGTATGCTTCTTCTGGAACTTAATCGGATGCTTAGGCCTGGAGGTTATTTTGTCTGGTCAGCAACACCAGTCTACCAGAAGCTTGAAGAAGATGTTCAAATCTGGAAAGGTAATGACTAAAGTAAAATGCTTGAACTTAACTAGAGTTCCTCCTTCTTTTGTTTGTTTCACTGAACCTGAGATGTTTTGAGTGATGTAGAAATGTCCGCGTTGACAAAATCCTTGTGCTGGGAACTTGTGACAATCAACAAGGATAAACTCAATGGTATTGGTGCTGCAATCTACCAGAAACCTGCCACCAATGAATGTTACGAGAAAAGAAAGCACAACAAGCCTCCACTGTGCAAAAACAACGACGATGCAAATGCAGCCTGGTATGATTGTTTCCACAATTTGCATAGGGAATGAATAACCATAAGGTTTTAACAGAACAAAGAAAGTCAAAACTTGAATGGAAATTTCAGGTATGTACCCCTACAAGCATGTATGCATAAAGTTCCTACCAATGTGGTCGAGAGAGGAAGCAAGTGGCCCGTGAATTGGCCCCGTCGGCTTCAAACACCGCCTTACTGGTTAAACAGCTCTCAAATGGGGATATATGGGAAACCAGCTCCTCGAGATTTCACTACAGATTATGAACACTGGAAACATGTTGTAAGCAAAGTATACATGAATGAAATAGGAATCAGCTGGTCAAATGTGAGGAATGTAATGGACATGCGAGCTGTCTACGGAGGGTGAGCATCAACGAAAACAAATCAAACTAAAATCTCACTTACCAAAACTAAACCTTTTTTTACTAACTACGTAAAAATGCAGGTTTGCAGCAGCTCTGAAGGACCTACAGGTGTGGGTAATGAATGTAGTAAACATAAATTCACCAGATACACTACCGATAATCTACGAGAGAGGCCTATTCGGAATATATCATGACTGGTGTGAATCATTTAGCACATACCCTCGAAGCTATGATCTCTTACATGCAGATCATCTTTTCTCAAAGTTGAGAACAAGGTATAAGCGTAACTCATAATATCCACACCTTTTGGTAACGTTTCATCAACAATAAGTCTCTTGTTTTGTTTTGTTTTGAAAGGTGCAATCTTGTTCCAGTAATGGCAGAAGTGGATAGAATAGTAAGACCAGGAGGTAAACTAATAGTTCGTGACGAATCAAATGTGATAAGAGAAGTTGAGAACATGTTGAAGTCACTGCACTGGGATGTTCACTTAACTTTCTCCAAACACCAAGAAGGAATCTTAAGTGCACAAAAAGGATTCTGGAGACCAGAAACTTCTCAATGAAAGACGCTCTGAGAATCTGCATTTGAAAGTAGCAGAAGCATCATTATAATACAACACACTACTCATATCTATAATCCCCAAAAGAATTTGTCAGTATAAGAAATAGCTTTAGTCTTCTTAAACTATATAGACTAATTAGAACATTTTTGTTTTCCTTACTTCATATTGCTTTTTTTAACATGGTTATGATATTCTCTTGTAAGGCTATGAATCATTTCACTGGGAAAAGTAAGGCACACCAATAAATGAAATTTTGTTCCAACAAGTAGAAACATAGCAGTAATGAAGAAGAGATTATGATGCTTTAGCGATACCACAAGCCAAATTCACCATAAGCTATTGACAGGTAGCGAAAAGTCAAATTACAAAAGGAATAAAGTAGACATGAAATGAAACCAACAATCTTAAGCCCACATATGAATTCAAAAGAGAGGTTAAGAAAGAAGAGAATCTGACATCATGGGCAGAGTAGGAGCTGAAGAAGATGGGTTTCTGCAAATTTGAAGCTTTTAATCGCATATCGCTGAGTAATCATCACAAACAGTTTTGAATTGAAGAAGACGGGAGGAGAAAAGCCATTGTTAATGAGATACCCAAATCGTAAAATTTCAGAAAGCCCAGCCCAACATAGCCCAATACAGCCCAAATATGTATGTGATTGGGTAACGAAAACGAGACCGTTCTTTTTTCAGTCATCTCTCGTTTCACAGTAGCGCGTATGTACGCTTTGAATTTACAAAAAGTAGACATTTTTATGAATTTTTGCCGGTTGAGTAAAAAGGTAAAAAAAAATAGTTCCCACCAAAGCAAAATATTTCAATTTTTATCTTTTTTTTTTGGTTCTTGGGAAAATAAGAGATTGAGAAAGAATAAAGAAGAGAAACTCACAACTTTTTTAGTTTTAGGAGAAGAGGGCTTTGGTCTGGAGTCACTATCATATTCAATGCTTTACCAAACTCACCTCTTCTTCTAAATTCTCACCACTCTTCTTCTTCTTCTCATTCACCGACATATCTCCTCTCTTCACTCTCTGTCTCTTCTCATCTCAGGTAATTCCAATTTTAGTTTTTTTTGAAGGTTACTTACTCGTCACATTGTTTGAAAAAGATTGAATTTTTATCTGTGGCTTAGTCAAATCATGGTTCGTTTCACCAAGTTGTGGTTCTGGGTTTTCGTGATTTTTCTTTTGGGTTTTTCTGTTTGAATTTGGAAAAATAAAGGAACGTTTTTTTTTTCGGGGGGAGTTTTTTTTTTAAAGATAATTTTTGGAGAGTTTTTGATAATTCTGAGGAAGCCAAAAGAAAAGAAGAAAACCTAATTTGTGTTGGTGGGGTTTGATAGGAAATAATGGAGAGTGTTGAATTGACGTTGAAGAACAGTAACATGAAAGACAAAACCCTAACCGGCGGCGCTCAAAATGGCGATGATTTCTCCGTCGACGACTTGCTTGACTTCTCAAAAGAAGAAGAAGACGACGACGTTTTGGTTGAGGATGAGGCTGAATTGAAAGTACAACGAAAAAGAGGAGTCTCTGACGAAAATACCCTTCACCGGAGCAACGATTTCTCCACCGCTGATTTCCACACTAGCGGGCTTTCCGTTCCGGTATGAATTTGTGTTTTCATTTTCGCAAAATTTATAAAAATTATCAGTCATTGCATTGTTAATTTCTTGCTTTTCATGTTTTGATTGTTAGATGGATGATATAGCGGAACTTGAATGGTTATCAAATTTCGTAGATGATTCTTCTTTCACGCCGTATTCTGCTCCGACGAATAAACCGGTTTGGTTAACCGGAAATCGGAGACATCTTGTACAACCGGTTAAAGAGGAGACCTGCTTCAAATCCCAACATCCGGCCGTCAAAACCAGACCCAAACGAGCCAGAACCGGAGTCAGAGTCTGGTCTCATGGTTCGCAGTCGTTAACCGACTCATCTTCAAGCTCTACAACATCTTCGTCGTCCTCTCCTCGTCCTTCAAGCCCTCTATGGCTCGCCAGCGGTCAGTTTCTTGATGAGCCAATGACTAAAACACAAAAGAAGAAGAAAGTTTGGAAAAACGCTGGTCAGACGCAAACGCAAACGCAGACGCAGACGCGGCAGTGTGGTCATTGTGGAGTTCAGAAAACGCCGCAGTGGAGAGCAGGACCATTAGGAGCGAAGACGTTGTGTAATGCGTGTGGTGTGCGTTACAAATCGGGTCGGTTACTACCCGAATATAGACCCGCTTGTAGCCCAACATTTTCGAGTGAGCTTCACTCAAACCACCACAGTAAAGTCATTGAGATGCGTAGGAAGAAAGAGACTTCTGACGGTGCTGAAGAAACCGGTTTGAACCAGCCGGTTCAGACGGTTCAGGTTGTCTCGAGTTTTTGAAGAAATTGTGGAAGGTTTTTAAAGGAGCAGAATTAGGATCCGACCCGGTTCAGATTTATCACCAGTTAGTATGTTAACGGGTTATGTATGTTTTAAATTACAAATTTGATTTTTTGTTTGTTAGTCGTAGTAGGTTTTTAGATTTAGTAACTGGTTAAAACTTTTAAAACTCTTACTATTATATTTGTTTTGTTTCGCATTAATTTTCAGAATTCTTTTTTTCTTAACCTCCTCTAACGTTATATTTACGTTATAATATATAGTTTTTATATTAATTGATAGAGATGGTTCATTTTCTAGTTAGAATGTATGCTCAATAATTATTGGTAGACTGATAGTTATCAAGTGTATAAAATATGAGATCAATTTATACCAAATTAGGAGTAGGCTTTATTTCAGGGTTAGTAACTCCAATTTTTTGTTGTTACTTATTTATATCCATCACATTTTCTCTTGTATTTCTAAAATTGACATAATATAACTGAAAAAAAAAACAAATTTCACAAATAAAAATATATACAATAACTGAAAAAAGAAAAATAAACGTACTGGGCACACTCTCTTATTGACTAATTTATTACTCTGCGTATTTTTGGAGATTGAATACGACCTTAGTTGACGTGATAATATTATCCATTTTTGCAATGTGATAATATTCGTTGACCATATCTTTGAGATTATCACGAATTACCAATTTACCTTGGGACTTTATTCCTCGTATGGTTTTAGTTGAGTTGACTATTAATAATAGCTTTTAGTACGTGTTTCGTAAATGCTGCATAATATGTAACTAACTAAACAATTCGAATATATATATACTAGTTTTAACATTCGTCTCACACGCTTAGCTTTCTCCTTCACAACGATGAAAACGTCTCCTGATTTCAAAAGTGAGATCATACTCTTTTTTAATTTGCTAATTTTTTAATAACAAATCATATGTTTTTCTTTTGGCTATATTTAAGGGAAAATTACACAAGAAGCATAAACATTAAAAGTTTGAGAAATTACTATTTCTACGTTGAAGGTATACATTTTGGTTTTTACTTTATATATACACATTACATTTTTGACCATTCGGATTGTAGACGTTGTGCAATGCGTGGTAGAGTTTCGAGTGGGCTCCATTCTAATCACCACTGTTAAATTCATTGAGATGTGTACAACGGAATTAAGAAGATGTTCGACAAGGCTGATAAACTTGATTTAAACCCGCTGGTTCAGGTTGTGCCGAGTTTTTGAAGAAATAGGGAACATAATTAGGATCTGACCCGGTTCAGTTTTAGCATCAAGTACTTTCTGATTAATTATTTTGAACTTTTAGTTTGTATTAACTTGATTATTGTTCGTGGTAGTCGTAGTTTCAGATTTTAATAATGACTGGTCATATTTAGAGCTTTAAAAGTCATATGTCGTTTTGTTTCGCTGCTTTCTCTGAACCTCCTTTAATGTTGTATCTACGGTAAAACATATAATCTCTTTAACCTTGGAGAGAATATGAAACCGTTCGAAATTTTAATACATGACACTAAGACATGGCCACATGGGGACATTCGACATCCATTTGATCTACTTCATTATTTAAGTTTGTTAATATTTCAACGTCATGATCCCGTTGGTTCCCTTTCGATAGTTATTGAAAATGCGATAGTTATTTTTTAAACTCCATTTTGGTAGACTGATAGATAGCATTGTCATTAATCAATAATAATAATTTGGTATTCCTCACTATATATTTTGTGCTAGGGTTAATAATTTGTTTTAATGTCGTTATCGCACCATATCACTAGTATCTAAGTTCAAACTTGCATAATGTATTCAGTTGATAATACTTTTTATATCAATACTTCAAAGGAAAACACAATTATTCAAAACGAGGCATATTTTACAAGCATGGAAGCTACATGCATGAATATGCATAACACATACATTTGAAACTATATAGGATCCTCTTTGTAAGAGATACAAATTTTCGAATTATGTCTTACTTATATATCAATTTGTTATAAACTCACTTTGGATAATTATTGCCAAATTGCTATCCTTTAAACATCCCTTTATTATTAAAAGGCAAGTACAAATTGAAATTTTGTCTAATTTGGCCTCAATTTTGATTTCAATTTTGGATTTTGTTCTTTGCTATTCAAAATCATTAAGGGTAATTTGGTCTTAA